>Ga0187892_10002419_pt1 | contig 37474 bp, 37 predicted proteins | sample MA1701073metaG_FD_139345 | JGI IMG/M metagenome (GOLD analysis project Ga0187892, IMG submission 139345) | Bio-ooze microbial communities from a basaltic lava cave in the Kipuka Kanohina Cave System on the Island of Hawaii, USA - MA170107-3 metaG ... | reverse complement strand
GGCCGTGGGGTTGGTGATGGGCCTCAGCGGCGCGGGCGGCACGATCATCGCGGTACCGCTGCTGGTCTGGGGGCTGGGATGGAGCCTGCCGCAGGCGGCGCCCGTGGCGCTGCTCGCGGTGGCGGTCGGCGCCGGCATCGGCACGGTGCGCGGACTGCGCGGGCAGCTCGTGCGCTGGCGCGCGGCGCTGCTGATCGGCACGGTCGGGCTGGTGCTGGCGCCGCTGGGACTGTGGCTGGCCGGGCGGCTGCCGCACGAAACGCTCTCGGGCCTGTTCGCCGCGGTGCTGATCTGGGTCGCAGGGCGCAACCTGCTGTCAGCCTGGCGCGGCTGGCGCGATCCGGCGGCGCTGACGGAGGCCGAGGTGCTGCCGGCCGTGTGCCCGCTGGATCCCGAGACGGGGCGCTTCCGCTGGACGCCGCGCACGGCGAGCATCATGGGCGGCATCGGCGCGGGCGCCGGACTGCTGTCGGGCCTGCTCGGTGTCGGCGGTGGCTTCGTCGTGCTGCCGGCCTTGATGCGCGTGTCGCGCCTGCCGTTCTCGCAATGCGTCGCGACCACACTGATGGTGCTGGCCGTGATCTCCGGGGGCACGGTGCTCATGGCGCTCGTGGCCGGACGCGACTTCTCCTGGCTCGCGGCGACGCCGTTCGTGATCGGCGTGACGCTCGGCCTGCTGGCCGGCCAGCGCCTGGCGCCACAGCTGCCGCTGCAGTTCGCGCAGGCCGGGCTGGCGCTGCTGGCGCTCGCCATCGGTGCCCGCTTCGGTCTCGAAGCCGCCGGCGGCTAACCGAAATCAATCGACTCCGGCCCGATCGAGTCCCCGACTACGGTCGTCTTGGCCCGAGATCCCCTGGCGATTGGTCACAATGCGAGGTTCTCGGACCTCGAAGCGACGAGCCGCAACGGCGCCGGCGCGAGGCGCGGGCATAGGCGATTCAAGCTGCGTTCTCCACCAAAGTCTGGGTATGGACGTTATGTCGAGACCCCACGGGAGCCCCACGGCGGGCGGCGCCTGCTCGCGGGCGCGGCGCAGAGCGTCCGCGCGCGGCTGCCCGCGCTGCCGCACGGGCTGCGCGTGGCGCCCGACATCCTCCGCGGCCACATGATTCCGCGCGTCCGCGTCCCCGACGCGAAGGCGCTCCCGCCGGACTCTGGTACGAAGGAGACGCGTGGAGCACTGGCACGTGGCAGGCGTCGACTGGCTACGCCGGCTCCCCGCCCCATTCGCGGGCGAGCTGCGGCGGGCGTCGTCGGTTCGCTGCCACGCCCCCGGCGAGTCGATCTTCGGCCCAACCCCCTGAGCCCGAACACGTCTGGATGCTCGAGCACGGCCTGGTTCGTGTCCTTCGCTCCATCGGTGGCCGTGATGTCACCCTCTGGTTGATCCGACCCGGTCAGGTGTTCGGAGAGATCGGCGTGCTCCGCGACGGCCCGCGGCAGAGCTCGGCCCTCGCGGTTCTCCGCTCGACAGTCTGGCGGATGGCGCGTGAGCCCTTTCAGCGGGCCGTGAGGGCGGACCCGAAGACGAGCTTCGAGATCACGAAGACCTTCGCGGGCCGGCTGGCACGGATCGAATGCCGGATCGAGGATCTGCTGTTTCGCAGCGCAGGCGCACGTGTTGCGCGGGTGCTGCTCCAGAGAGGAGTTCGGAAAGCAGGTGGGGCCCTGGCTGGAGGTGGATCTGCCGACTATCCAGTCGGAGCTGGCCACGCTCGGCGCCGCCCGCCAGACCGCGAACGAGGCGCTGCGGGACTTCACGCAGCGGAAACTGGTGGCTCGCGAGCGCGGAAGGCTCGTGCTGCTCGACGCCTCTGGGCTCGAGAAGTTGGCTTCGGAAGAGAGGGCGGCGCTGCTCGACGCCTGAGGCCGAATCGCTCAGCGTGGCCGCCAGGCCTCGATGACGCGCTCGCTGGCCTGGTCCAGTCGTGACTGCACGCGCGCGAGGCTCAGCGCCGGCAGGTAGAGACGTTCGGCTGCGTTCACGGCGCGGTAGGATCGCAGCGCAGCGGCGTAGCGACGCACGCGCTCCTCGAGTTCGCGTCGCGAGAGCAGCGGCCGCGCCAAGCGCCGCAGCACCGCTTCCTCGCTCGAGCGCGCCTCCACGAAGAGGAAGCGCATGCGCTCCGCTCGAGCGGCCGCCCGGGCGCGACGCCGACGGGTCGGCGTCGCGAAGCGTGCCACCACCAGAATGGTCGGACGACGGGCCGCCGGGCTGTCCCGCCAGACCTGCTTCGCGCGACCGAGCAGCGCCGACAGCGTGGCCGGGGCGTGGCCGTTTCCCGAGGAGGAGATCAAGTCGTCGGAGAGCTCGAGCTTCACGACGCGCGGGAAGCAGTCGGCGAGTCGTGCGGCCAGCACGCCCTTGCCGCCGAGCGGAGGGCCACCGATCGCGATCATGCCCCCGTTCCCGAACGGAGTTGCGAGGGCCTCGAACGAGTCGGCGCCGCGCCAAGGACGGGGACCGGGCAACGAGATCGCGACCGAGGCCGCCGAGTGACGCGCGCGCGCGATTCTCGCGCGGCGCCGAGCCCGCGCCCGCCGGTAGGCCACCCCGCGTGCCCGTCCGGCTACCAGGCCGCCACCCCCGGATCGAGGATCACGACCTCCACCCGACGGTTCTGCTGGCGCCCGGCGTCGGACTCGTTGGACGCCACTGGTTGGGCCTTGCCGAAGGCCTTGGCGACGATGCGATCTGGAGCGATGCCGTTCGAGGCGCGGAAGCTGCGCACCGAGTCTGCGCGCCGCTCCGAGAGAGTGAGGTTGTAGTCATCGCCCCCGATGCTGTCGGTGTGACCCTCGACCAGGACTGCCCGGTCCGGGTGTTCGCGCAGGAACGTCACCAGTCGATAGAGGTTCTGCTGCGCCCCCGAGCGTAGGTTCGCCTTCGCGAAGTCGAACAGCACATCCCCGAGCGTCAGCACGATGCCCCGATCCGTCTTCTTTGCCTGGAGCTCCTCGAGCTCCTTTTCCAGCTGGGCGGCGCGTTCGGCCTCTGAAGCGGCCACCGCTTGCGCTTGCGCCTCGCGCTTGCGTGCCTGATCCGCTTCGACGCGCGCCAGATCGACCTCGCGCGTGCGGGCCTCGAGCACGGTGCGGTCCCGTTCCCGCGAGAGCGCTCCTGCTTCCGCGTCCGCGACGCGCTTCTCGGCCACTGCGCGCGCGATCTCGGTGCGCTTGCCAGCCAGGTAGGCAAGGTGGCTAACCTTGGCCGGATCGTCGCCGCGCTGCCACGCCGCTTCCGCCTCGTCGAGCTGCTGCTTGGCCTCGTAGAGGAGGACCGGGGCATTTTCCGAAACCATGGCGTCTGCGACTGCTGCCGAGTGCACGCGCCGCGCTTCCTCGAGCGCAGGGGGAGTGGGGGAGGCGCAAGCGAGCGCCACGAGCGCGGCCGCGCCGACGCTCAGCGAGATGCCGATTCCGATCCGAGACATGGCTCCTCCCACGACTTTCATTGCGCGCGCTCGATCTCGGCGCGCAGCACTTCGATGTGGTCGCGAATCTCCGCGACGTTGATCTGGGCTCCCCGTGCCTCGGCACGAGCGGCCGCGAGCTGCGCCTCCACGAGCGCCTTCTGGGACAGCATGAGCGCCTCTTCGTTGCGCCCCGCCTCGAGCGCCGCGCGCGCCTGGGTCAGATGCTCCTTCGCGATGTGGAGCTCGAGTCGCTCCTTCTTCTGGATGTCGGCTTTCGCATCAATCGAACCTCCTGTGCAGGCGGGCCGAGCCGCGCGGCGAAAGGTAGAGATAGCAGTATCCCCAGGGCGTTGCTGTCGCTCTTCAGACGCACCTGTCGCCCGGGCGACAGGCGCCAGCAGGGCGCGCGGCACTCGATCCTGACCACGCTCGGCCAGGAGTTGCCGGAGCGGGTGCTCCGCGACTTCGCTCTCGTCTACACGCCCCTTGCCTCATGCCGGGTGACGACGAGGAAGGCTGCGAGCACGAAGCTATTGACAATGGAGGACACGCGCTTTGCGATCTCGGTCGTCGATTCCTCGGCCTGCGTGCGTCTCGGTCACCGCTGCGCCGGCTTCCCGGCCTTGCGCGGGGACGCGATGCCCCGCATCGATAGATCGTCATCGCGGCCCCCACCACGCCTCGTTCGTACGAGTCGCTCCGCGGAGGCGAGCTCGGCGGCCAAACGCTCGAGCACTTCGCGATCCTCGTCCCAGACGTAGTAATGGCTTCCCTCCGCCACGAAGCCCGCGGACCGCCCCACCACGGCTCGGCGCACCTTCCTCATCGTGACTCCGTCCGGACGGGCGCCCCCACGAGCACGACCTGTCGCAACGCCTCCAGGAGCTGGGCGAGCACGAGCGGCTTGTCGAGGCTCGCGGTGGCGCCGAGCCGCTTCGCTTTCGCGTGGGTCTCGGGGTCGCCGAACGCGGTGATCAGGATGACGGGCAGGGGCGGGTCGAGCGTGCGCACCCGAGCGAGGAGCTCGAGACCGTCCATGCCCGCCATGCGCACGTCAGAGACGAGTGCCGCTGGCGCCCAGTCGAGGCCGAGCGCGCGTTCGCCGCGAACGCGCTCGAGCGCCTCCCGGCCTTCTCGCGCCTCGTGCACCCGATACCCGGCTTTGACGAGACGGCTCCGGAGCACGCACCGCATCTCGTGGTCGTCCTCCGCAATGACGACGACCGGGCAGTCGAAGAGCGGCTCGCCGCTGCTGCGCTCGTGAGAGCTCACGTTCCCTCCACCCAGTGATCGAACTCCCAGAACAGGCCCGGCGCAAAGCGCCGGCTCCTCACACCGGTGCCGCACGAGGATCGACGCGAGGACGTGCTCCGTCTCCATCGCGCCCGGGCCCGTCTCCAGGGTCATGAAGCGGTCGATCGGTCCAAGTCGATCCTCCACGTCAGCGACCACCGACTCGATGGTCGCTGCCTCCGTCACGTCCACCGGGTAGGCGGCGACGCTCGGTCGTTGCCGCGCGAGCCGGCAGAGAGCCTCCTCGTTCACGTCGAGCGCCGCGACGCGCGCGCCCTGGTACGCGAGCTGGTGCGATGCGCAGCGTCCCATCCCGCTCGCCGCGCCCGTCACCAGCGCCACTCCTCCGCGAAAGACCATGCCTCGAGCCTCCGCGGAACTCCTTGCAACCCCCGTGCCGAGCCGGGCCGAGCCGAGACGCCGAGAGGAGCGAGCGCGCCGTGACAGATCGCCGCGCGTGGCAGATCGTCACGCCACGCCGGGCTCGCGCGGCGCGCTCCAGCGTTCGAGCTTGCGGTAGAGCGTGCGCCGATCGAGCCCGAGGATCCGGGCAGCGAGGGTCTTGTTGCCGCCGACCGACTCGAGCACGCGCAGCAGATAGCGCCGCTCGACCTCCTCCAGGGTGACGAGCTCCGAGGGATCCTGGCTCGCCACCAGCACGTCGCTGCTGCGGTAGTCGCGGATTCGCGCGGGAAGATCGTCGACCACGATCTTCTCGTAAGAGGTGAGGGCGACGGCGTGCTCGATGGCGTTCTCGAGCTCGCGCACGTTGCCCGGCCAGGAGTAGGCGAACAGCCGCTCTGCCGCGGCGGGCGTGAGGCCGAGCACGCGTCGGCCCTCGGAGTGCGCCGCACGCTCCACGCAGCGCTGCGCCAGCAGCAACACGTCCCTGCCGCGCGCGCGCAACGGCGGCACCTCCACCGAGAGCACCTCGAGCCGGAAGAAGAGGTCCTCGCGGAAGCGACCCTCCTCGACCTCCGTTCGCAGATCGCGGTGCGTCGCGGCGATCACGCGAGCATCAAAGGGAAGCTCGCGGTCCGAACCCACCGGCCGGACGGCTCCCACCACCAGCATCCGCAAGAGCTTCGGCTGGAGCTCGAGCGGCAGGTCGGCGATCTCGTCCAGCAAGAGCGTGCCGCCGTCGGCCTGGAGGCACAGGCCTTCGCGGTCGTGGCGGGCATCGGTGAAGGCGCCGCGCACGTGCCCGAAGAGCTCGCTCTCGAGCAACGTGGGTGGGATCGCCGCGCAGTTCACAGCCACGAAGGGGCCGCTGGCACGGCGGCTTGCCGCGTGGATGGCGCGCGCGACGAGCTCCTTGCCGCTTCCCGTCTCCCCGGAGACCACGACCGGCGCATCCGAGGCGGAGACCTTCGCGATCAGCTCATGCAGGCTCCGCATGCAGGCACTCTCGCCGATCAGCAGCTCGGAGTCCGAGTGCTCCACCAGGCTCCGCAGGCGGCGCAGCTCCTCGCGCAGCGCGCGGTGCTGGACGGCGCGACTGAGGGCGACGTCGAGCGTGTCCGTCTGGAGCGGCTTCGCGAGGAAGTCGTAGGCGCCCGCCCGGATCGCAGCGATCGCGGTCTCCATGCTGCCGAAGGCGGTGATCACGACGACCGGCACGTCCGGCCGGTTCGCGACGATGCGCGCGCAGAGCTCGAGGCCGTTCATGTGGTTCATCTGCAGATCGGTGACGACGACGTCGAGCGTTTCGGAGCCCACGCGCTCGAGGGCTTCTTCGGCACCCGTGCACCACGTCACCTCGTAGCCGCGGCGGGCCAGCCGAGCCTCCAGCACCTCGCAGAGGTCGCGGTCGTCATCCACCACGAGGATGCGACCCTTCATCGAGCCTCTCCGCGCGGCAGCCAGACCGAGAGCCGGCTTCCACCGCCGGGCGCACCGCCCGCCTCGATGGAACCTCCGTGCTCGCGCACGATCTCGTCGGCAACCGCCAGCCCGAGCCCCGTTCCTCGACCCGACGGCTTGGTCGTGAAGAAGGGCTCGAAGATCCTCGGCAGCAGCTCCGCGGGGATCCCGGGTCCGTCGTCTTCGACGACGACGCGCACCCAGCGCCCGCCGGGATCGCGGCCGGCCGGCGACCCCTCCGGCGCGTCGACGGCGAGCCGCACCTCGCCTCCGGGCGGCGTCACGTCCACTGCGTTCGTGATCAGGTTGACGAGCACCTGTTGGATCTGCCCGGGATCGACCTCGCACCAGACGGCGTCGCCGCCTTCGCTGGTGCGGGCCTTCACCTCGCGCCGGTCGAGAAGCGGAGCCATGAGGCGCGCGGTCGCGCGAGCCAGCTCGTCCAGCTGGGTGACGCAGCGGTCGGGTCTGCGGCGCCGAGCGAAGTCGAGCAGCTGGCGTACGATTGATGCCATCCGCTCCGACTGCTGCTGAATCACCCGCGCGCTGCGCGCGAGCTCGTCCGGGTCCTCGTGCTCACCCTCGGCGATCATCTCCGCCCGTTCGGAGACCACGTTCAGCGGCGTACCGAGCTCGTGGGCGACACCCGCGGCCAAGCGGCCGATCGTGCTGAGCCGGTCCGCGTGGCGGAGCTGCTCGAGCGCGGCGATGCGGGCCGATGTCTCCTTGGCCAGGCGTGCGCGGGTCGCCTCGAGACTGGCTGCCATGGCATTCATCTCGGCGGCCAGCTCGGCGAACTCACGATGACCAGCGAGCTCCACGGGGCCGGAGAAGTCCTCGGCTCCGATCCGACGCGCCTTCTCCATGAGCTGGTGCACGGGCCGACCGACCCAACGCCGCGCCACCCCGTAGCAGAGCGTTCCGCAGACGGCGACCCACGCCGCCGAGAGCGCGAGCAGCGCCGTGAGGCGACGGCGCAGGAGCCCCGGCTCGTCGGGGATCTCTTCTGAGAGCTCCACGGCGCCGCGCAGGACGCCCCCGAGCGTCACCGGCCAGTAGAGATAGAGGCGCCTCGCCTCCTCTGCGTCCGATTCGAATCTGACTTCGCTCTGCTGCGCGAGTCGTTCCGGGAGCTCGGGATGCTCGCGGAGCGCCGGGTCGTTGGCCAGGGCTTCGCGCGGAATCCAGCGGATGTGCGTCCCTTCGATGTCCAGGTTGGCCTTCGCGACGAGCTCGGCGGCGCTCGGCTCGCCCTGGGTGGGCAGCACCGATTCGACCGCCGACGCGAGGCTGCGCCCCATGATGCGCAGGTCGCGGATCGCGTCGGATCGGTAGAGCGCCGCATGGAAGCGCAGGTTGAGCGCTGTGTGGGCACTGAAGCCCGCGAGGAGCACCGTGAGGAAGGCGAGCGCGAGCTTGACCGAGATCGGTAGAGCGCGCGTACCGCCCTTTCCGCCGACGCCGTCCCGCCTGGATCGAAGCGGAGCCATCGGGGCTTCAACGTAGCAAGCCATGGAGTCGTGCTGCCGGTGAAAGTCTTCGGAGGCGTCGAAGGTCGACCCGAAAGCCGACTCGCCGCGCCTCTCCATCGGAACGGCGTTCGCGTACCGACGGTGCCGAGCGCAAGTCCTCGATCGCTGTCGACGTGGGCGACCCGCGTCGGCGTGCGCGCGGGCCGAAAGACTGCAATCTCTCCGAACTCGGCCGCGGCTCTGGTGGCTCGGACCAGCGCTCGCGGGCGCGCTGTCATCGCTTGCGTCCTTCGAGTCGGGGAGGCTCCCATGTCGCTCGTCGCGATCTTCTTCTCGTCGTTCGCCGTGCTCTTTGCACTCCTCTTCGTGGGGCGCACGCGCGCGGCCTGGGTCGCCGCCGTCGCGGTCGCGCTCGTCGGGTGGGTCTGGGTCGGTGTCGAATCGCCACGGCTGCTGGGCGCGAGCGCGCTCGCCTTCGGCGCCGCCGTGATGCCGCGCGTGGCGCGGCTGCTCCCCCGCCTCGGCGACACCGAACGCATCGCGCTCGAGGCGGGAACCGTGAGCTTCGAGGGCGACTTCTTCGCCGGCCGCTTCCCTTGGGGCGCCGATCTGCGGGGTCCCGATGACGCGCTCGGCGCCGAGACGGCCCGCGCGCTCCTCGACGCGCCCGAGCTTCGCGAGCGGCTCACCGCGAGCATCCACGTTCCTCCGGCCAGCGAGCCCGGGCTGGGACGCCTGGAGGACGCGCTGCGCCACGCGCGGCGCGCGCTCGCCGTCGAGGCCCGCATCCGGCGCGCCGTGCGCGAGGGCATGATCGATCACGCACCGGGCGACGTGCTCGCTGAGAAGGCGCTTGCGGCAGGCGTGATCGGAGCCGAGGAGCGCGCGTGAGCGAGGCGGACGAGGCGCGTTCCGAGGTGATTCGCGTCGATGCCTTCGAGCCGGAGGAGTTCGCAAGGCTGCGACGCTGAGAACGCCGGACTATGCTGGCGGCGATTCCGCGAGCAGTGCCAGGATGTCCTCGCGCGCTGCCGCGGCGTCGGAGCGGCCGAGCTCGATCAGCTCGCGGGTGAAGCTCGCGTCGAAGTAGAGGTACGAGAGCAGGTCCGCCTCGCCTTCCGGCACCCCACGTCGCGCGAGGCGCGTGAGCAACGTGGCCACGCGCCCGAGCGAGCGCCCGGCCGCGCGCTCGTGACAGCGTGCGGCCAGCACCGCAAGGTCCTCGCTCGGGCGAAGGGCCAGATGCGACACCCGCCGGTAGCCGACCCCGCGCTTCGACTCGACGGCCACGTTGATGCGGTCGAGGAAGTCGGCGCCGTAGAGCTCGTCCCCGTGCTCGATCCAGCTGTTCACGATCTCGAGGCGCACGAGCTCGTACTCGAGCGGATCGAGCAGCAGCGCGTCGAGCACCTTGCCGAGCAGGAAGGCGGGCTGGGTGATCACCTCCTCCGGGTAGGCCGGAAGGCCAGCCGAGCAGGCGGGGATCCGCTTCAGCGCGATCACGAGCACGCGTTCGGCGCCCAGTCGCAGCGCAGGGGCCAGCGGCGTGTTCATGCGCATGCCGCCGTCCACGTAGTAGCGATCGCCGATCTGGACCGCGGGGAAGAGGAACGGGATCGCCGCCGACGCACGTACGTGCGCGGCGCCGAGGCGCGTCTGCACCGCGTGCGCGCCCGGGTCGTACGACCAGGGGCTCGGGTCGGTGAGCGGTCCGTCCATGAACACCGTGACCCGCCCCGAGCGCACCTCGGTGCAAGAGATGCAGAGAGCGCCGGGGCGCCCGCCGGCCAGGTTCGGCGCAAGGGCCTGCCACGGAATGCGCTCCGCCACCAGTCGCTCGAGCGCGCTGAAGTCGGCGAGCCCGCCCACCAGGCGGTTGCCGCCCGCGCGCAGCCGTGCGGCTCGCGCCGGGGCCGGCTCGCCCGCGCTCGCGGCGAGGTAGGCGGCGTGGATCGCGCCCACGCTCGTGCCGCTCAGGATGTCGAACTCGAAGCCCGCCGGGAGCCGCGGGTAGATCTCCTCGAACAGGTAGGCGAGGACTCCCGCCTCGTAGGCGCCGCGGGCTCCGCCGCCGCCGAGCACGAGCGCCGTGCGCGGGCGCGCCTCAGCCACGATCGGTCCGCGCCGGGCCCTCGGCCTGGCGCGAGGAATCCGGAGGCGGGAGCACCCAGCCGAGAGCTGCGAGTGCCTTCACGGCCTCCTCCCTCCGCTCCGTGTGGAGCGCGACGGTCGCCTCGTCTCCCGCCCTCAAGGCGAGGTCCTCGTGCATCGGCGCGACACGTCCCGCGCGCTCGTGCGTGAGGATCAGATGGAGCTCCATCCCGTGCGCGTGCGCGGGCGGATCGCCTTCCACGGGGCCCTCGAAGCGGAAGCGTGCGAGCTCGGCGAGGCCGTGCCGGAAGCGCACGTTCCAGCGCTCCAGGTCACGCGGCCCGTCGAACAGGATGCGGATGTCATGGCGCTCGAGCATTCCACGGGGCAGGACGGGGCTCCCGTGCTCGAGCGCTACGTAGGTCTCCGGGACGCCGAAGCGCTCGCTTGCCTCGCGCGCGAAGAGATGGTTCACCGTCTCGTTCGTGGTGAGGCCGACCGCGGCCGCCGCCTGCTCCGGGCGGGCGCGCGCCAGCGTGCGCTCCTCGAGCGCGTTTCCGAACACGACCGGGCAGCCGTCTAGCGACGCCTCGCGGCAATGATCGGGGTTCGCGTCGAGCAGGGTGACGGGGCGACCGCTCCGGCGCAGCTCCACGGCGAGCGCGAGCCCGAGGCGGTCCGCGCCGAGCACGAGCACGCCGTCTCGTTCCGGCGCGCGGACGCGGAGCAGCCGGGCGACGACGCCCCCGAATCCCCCCAGCACGACCACGGTCAGCGCGATGGTGAGGAAGACGAGGGCGCGCAGCGCCTCGCCACCCGGATGTCCGCGCGCCACGAGCGCGGCGGCACCGAGCGAGGCCACCGCGGCGGCCACGATCCCGCGCGGTCCGAGCCAGGCCACGAAGGCGCGCTCGCGCCCCGTGAGACTCGAGCCTCGGGTGGAGACGAACACGGAGAGCGGCCTCACCCCGAACATCAGGACCGCGACCGTGGCGAGGCCCGGCGCGCCGAGGGCGGCCATCTCCGCGATGCCGACGTCCGCGGCGAGCAGCACGAAGAGCAGGCCGATCAGGCCCTCGCTCAACGTGCCCTTGAACTCGCGCAGGCCCTCGGGCAGCTCGGTGGGGACGTTGGCGAGCGTCACGCCGGCGGCGACGACGGCCAGGATGCCCGCCTCGCTGAGGAGGGCGTTGCAGGTGGCGTAGGTCACGAGCGCAGCGGAGAGGACGAACAGGCTCTCGAGGCCCTCCGGCAGCAGTCGCGGATGACGCAGGACGTAGGCCATGAGCAAGCCCCCGGCCGCCCCCGCGCCCGCGCCGAGCGCGAGCCGTGGCAGGAACCCCGCGACGCTGGCGGCGAGTGACCCCGCATCGGGCGCGAGCAGGGCCTCGAGCGTGAGCGCCGCCACGATCGCACCCATGGGATCGATCAGCACGCCCTCGGCTTCGAGCACCGCCGCCACCGAGGGCCTCACGCGCAGGCCGCGCAGCAACGGCCCGATCACGGTCGGTCCCGTCACGAACACCATCGATCCGAACAGGATCGCGATCTCCCAGCTCCAGCCGAGCAGCAGCCGCGCCGCGCAGGCGGCGCCCACCCACGTGATCACTGCTCCCGTCGTCACGAGCGAGCGGATCGTCCGGCCCTCGCGGCGCAGGCGCCGGAGGTCGAGGTTGAGTGCGCCTTCGAACAGGATCACCGCGACCGCGAGGGAGACCAGGGAGAAGAGACCGTCCCCGAGGACGCGCGGTTCGATCCAGCCGACGCCCTCCGGGCCGAGCAGCAAACCGGCGCCGAACAGCAGGACGATGCTCGGAATGCGCAGCAGCGCGGCAAGCGCCTGCGCAAGGACGCCGAAGCCGAGTGCGAGGGCGACGACCGCTTCGGCGCTCACGTCACGGACTCCGTGACGAAGACGTCGACCCGGCGGCTGGGCGAGGCAGCACGCGCCACAGCACGACCAGGCCGAGCGCGCAGGCGAACACCGATGCCGTGAGAACGCCCACCTTCGCCGCCGAGGCGAGCGGCGACTCGGCGAAGGCGAGGGCGGTGATGAAGAGCGCCATGGTGAAGCCGATGCCCCCGAGCAGCCCCGCGCCGAAGAGGGCGCCGGCATCGACGCCCCGGGGCAGTGCCGCCAGCCGCAGGCGCACGGCTGCGAGCGCGAAGAGCGTGATGCCGACGGGCTTGCCGATCAGCAGGCCAATCGTCACGGCGAGCGCGACGCTGAGGCCCGCCGGATCCCCGAGCGTGGTCGCGTCGAGCGCCACGCCTGCGTTGGCGAGCGCGAAGATCGGCATCACACCGAACGCCACCCACGGATGCAGCCGGTGCGTCAGGTACTCGAGCGGCGACTGCGCCTCGCGCGAGAGGTCACGCACCCGCTGGAGCAGCGGCTCGGGCCGCGCCTCGTGCCCTCCGTTGCCGATGCGGTCGAGCGCCTCCCGGGCGGCCTCGCGCAGGCGCGTCATCAGCGTCTCGCGCTCGCCGAGCACGTGGACGGGCGTGAGCAGCCCGAGCATCACGCCCGCCACCGTCGCGTGGACGCCGGATTCGAGCATGGCGAGCCAGACCCCGGCGCCCGCCACGAAGTACGGCGCATAGGCGCGCACGCCTGCGAGCCGGATCGCGTAGACGAGCCCGAAACCGAACAGGGCTGCGAACAGCGCCGAGAGGCGGATCTCGTCCGTGTAGAACACTGCGATCACGGTCACCGCGCCGAGGTCGTCCACGATCGCGAGTGCAAGCAGGAAGATCTTCAGCCCGGGCGCGACGCGCGGTCCGAGCAGGGCCAGCGCGGCCACCGCGAAGGCGATGTCGGTCGCCATCGGGATGCCCCAGCCGACGGCCGCTCCGCCGGGCTGGAGGACCAGATAGAGCGCCGCCGGAACCAGCATGCCGCCAAGGGCGCCGAATACCGGGAGTAGCGCCCGCTCGCGCGAGGCGAGCTCGCCGACCGTGAGCTCGCGCTTGATCTCGAGGCCGACCACGAAGAAGAACAGCGCCATCAACGCGTCGTTCACCCAGTGCGTGAGCGAGAGCGCAAGCCCAACGCGGCCGATCTCGATCGCCACGCGCTGGTGCCAGAAGTCCGCCCATGCCTCGCGCCAGGGCGAGTTCGCGAGGCCGAGTGCCACCAGGGTGGCGGCCAGGAGCAGGATACTGCTGGCCGTTTCGATCGCGAGGAAGCGGCGCAGCGGCCGTGCCAGCCGGCCTGCCAGCGTGGAGAACTCCACCGGTTTCGGTGACCCCTTCTCGATCGACATCGCTTCCCGCTAGCACATGGGGACGAGCGTGGCGATCACCGAGCGCTTCGCAAGCGCCGATCGGATTCTGCACGCCGGTCTGCGCACTGCCAAACGAGGTTTCGGCCAAGGCGCGCGCGAAGGACGTCGGGGAACCACGTCGGCTACCGAGCGGGTACGATTGCGGTTCCGACAGACACACGCCGTGCGCGGTGGCCCGAGGCACTCGTCTTCCCGAAGCCGTGCCTCGACCGCCGGCCGCGCAGAGTAGCCGGGGGGGTTGGCATGAGCCTGCGAATGATTCTCACGGCTGCGGTTTCCGCTCTGCTGGTGCTCGCCGTCGGTGCATCCCTGTCGCTCGTGGTGCTGACGACCAGATTGGCCGACATCAACACGGAGCTCGGTGTCGCGATCGAGAGCGTCCGTTTGGTGGAAGAGATGGAGGTGGATCTCCTCACACACAGCCGGCAGATCAACCGGACGCCCCGCACCTCGGAATCCGAGCGAGCGTTCGCGGGTACCGAAGGCGAGCTGAGGCGCCGATTGGGGGAGTTCGCGAACTACATCGGATCCCAAGAGGAAGCCGCGCTGGTGGACCGCGTGGAGGAGAGGGTCCAAACCTACCTGGAAGCGCAGCGCTTCGCCGAGAACGCCGGGCGCTCGGAGGCAAGCGTCCTGGCCGCGCGCAACCGACTGGACGTCGCGTTCGCCGAGCTCGAGGAACTGGTGCTGGTGAACGTGGTACAGGCCCGCACCGCCCGAGACAACGCGGACCGCTGGAATCGCAGAGCCAACTGGCTCGGCGGTGGCATGGCGACCGCCCTCACCGTCGGTGCGGGCGCACTCTTGATCTGGATCTGGCGCTTCGCCCTTCGTCCCCTCTTCGGGCTCGCCGAGACCATCGAGCGCTTCTCAGCGGGAGATCGTTCGGCCCGCGTGCCCGTTGTGGGCCTGTGGGAGCTGCGAGAGATGGCAAACCGCTTCAACGACATGGCCGCTGCGCTCGCGCGGGAGCGCGAGAACCAGCTCGTCTTCCTGGCCTCCGTCGCTCACGACCTACGCACTCCTCTTACCGCCCTGAGGGTCTCCGCGGCACTCGGGGCGAGCGATGACCTGCTGCCCTCGCCCGATCAGGTCCGCAAAACGCTGGGTATCGTTGGAAGGCAGGTCGAGAATCTCGATCGCATGGTGGGTGATCTGCTCGATGCGACTCGCATCGAAGCCGGCCATCTGGAGCTCTGCTGGCAGGAGCGGGATGCCCGGTCGCTCGTCCAGGAGTCCGTCGAGCTCTACGCGGACAGCCTCGCTGACCGACTCTCCCTCTGCACGCCCAGCGAAGAGCTCGTGATTCGCTGCGATCCGATTCGCATCGGGCAGGTGCTCCACAACCTGCTCAGCAACGCGATCAAGTTTTCACCCTCCTCGGGCAGGATCGACGTGGAGGCACGGCGAGCCGGGGAGGCGGTGATGTTCGCGGTGACCGATCGCGGCATCGGGATCGCAGCCGAAGATCGGTCGCGCATCTTCAAGCCGTTCGGAAGAGCCGCGAGCGGCTCGCGCATCGCCCCGGGTACGGGACTCGGTCTGTCGGTATCCAAACGCATCGTCGAAGCCCACGGCGGCAGGCTGGAGGTAGAGAGCAAGCCGGGATCTGGGTCCACCTTCCGGGTCTTCGTACCTCGGCTTGTTCGACAGAGCTGAGCGGGCCAGCCGGGCTCGAGCCCCGCGAGGCCTCAGGTGCGCAGCTGGCTCGACGTGCTCGCCGAGAAAGCTCTCGCCGCCGGCGTGATCCGGCCCGAGGAGCGCGAGTGGCTGCGCGAGGCGGACGAGGCGCGCGACGAGGCGATCCTGGTGGACGCCTTCGAGGCCGGGGGGTTCGAGCGAAGACGGCGCTGGCCCTTCGGCCGACGAGGCGGGCTGGAGCAGGACGCGCGCGAGCACGACCAGACCCGCGACGGCTGCCAGCACGGACGCGGAGAGGACGCCGACTTTCGCCGCCGTGGAGAGGGGGCCGGCCGCGCGAGCCGGTCTGCCAGCATGGGTGCCGCAGGTTGCTTCGCCGCGTCCTCCATCGACATCGCGTTCCGCTAGCACATGTGCGCGAGCGTGGCGACGATCCGGTTGGCGCCGTCCAGCGAGGCCCGTGCGGGTGCCTGGAGTCCCAAACGGCTCCGCTCCTCGTCCAGCGCCTTGCGCGGTGGGCGCGTCGTCGTCCTCGCCCGTCCACGAGAACACGGCCGCAGGCGTCCGCGTGGTGCCTTGCTAGCTCAACGCGCAGGCACTCGGTTCTTGCGCACGATGGCGGCGAGGATCAGCAGGAACGCGAGCAGCCTCACGACGTAGATGGCAGGACTGCCTTCGTTCGGATGCTCGGAGAACAGGAAGCCGACGCGGTTCACGCCCTCGATGAAGAACGCGGTGCTGAACGCGAGGAACAGGCCATCGCGCGTGCGCTTCCAGAACTTCAGGAAGAAGAGCGCTGAAGCGAGCGAAGCCGCGACGGTCACGCCGATCAGATACCCTTCGACCATCTCACTCTCCTTCCCAGATCAGACCGAACAGGAGCAACGACATCGAAATCGCGGCAGTGCCCAGCCTTGCGACGTACAGACTCACCTCGGTCGGCAGCAGGATGAGATCCACGAACACGAGCGCGTTCGACAGCGTGAGCCCAACGAAGCAGAGACCGCTCCACAGCAGCAATCGTTGCCTCACGCTGGCATAGGCGTGCAGCAGCAGCACCGCGCACAGCAGCGTCGTCAGAGTTCCGAGGACATACACGGTCGCTGCCATGGTCAGTTCGGCTCCTTCTTGATCCGGAAGGCGCGGGCGAATTCCCGCACACCGGGCGACGCCTTCGAGTGCAGGAGCTGTGCGACGCGCACGAGCTGCCGACTATAGGTCGCCGAAATCTTCGGCATGAGCAGATTCCCAGCGTCCCAATCTGTGCAGTACCGATAGACGCGTGGCGACTCCGCGCCGACCGTCACCAGGCCGTGGCGCGCCAGGTCCTCCAGCAGCTTCGCCGCCGCATCGGGGGCCACGTACAGCCGGTTCGCCATCTCCCCGGGCGTCCAGCTCGCCTGCGGGTCCCGCCACAAGAGGAGCAGCGCTTCGAGATGCGGCACGGATTCGATGTGATCGAGCAGGAACTGCAGGACGTCTTCGGGTAGCCCGTCCGGTTCCATCGGAGCGGAGATTAGACTGCGCGGCGCGTGATAGACACCTTCACGTTGGCCGCGACCGCGAGAGGCGATCGAGCTCGCGCTGCGCTGGCATGGCTGGCGAGCGTGGCGACGACTCAGTCGGCGGCGTCGGCCGGAGCCTCGGTCTTCGCGGACGAGGCTGCCTCGGGCTCCGTCTCTGCTTCATCGGTGAGCCGCACGTCCTCGGCGGCGGCCACGAGCGCGACCACGGGAAGCTGCTCGAGCAGGGTCTCGATGCCGATGCCGAAGGGGTCCTCAGGTCGCATGCCGGCGAGGCGAAGCGGCAGCAGCACGAGCGCAGCGTCGCCCGAGCGCGACGCCAACGCTGCGGCGTCCGGGTCCACGACGCTCTCCACCGATGCGTCGATCCGGACCTCCTCGAGCCGCCGCTCGAGCGCGGCGGACGCGCGCTCCTCGCGACCGGCGTTCGCGGCGATCAGCACCCGGATCGTGGCCTCGTCCCAGCTCTCGACGCGGGTCACCAGGTAGGCCAGGAGCAGCATCAGCCGCGAGCTCTGGTCGTCGAGCCACCAGACGTCGATGCGACGCTCCTCGTTCCTGAGCTTCGCGAGGCGCTCCCAGGCGATCTGCTCCGCGTTCAGCACGACGACGCTGCGTCCGAGCCGAAGCGCCTGGCCGAGCGTGCGGCCGTACCAAAGCGCGGCGCTGCTCGTGCCGTTGGCGTTCCCCAGCCAGTTCACCACCACCAGATTGGAGCGGATCGGTCCCGCCCCCCAGCTCTGGAGGACCGCGCGCGCGCCGTCGCGCACGTCCGGCGCCCCGACCGCGAGCGCATACGCATCCAGCTCGAGCTCGTCGATCTCCTCGCGCAGCGCCTGCTCGGCCTCGTCGCAGCGTGCGCGCAGACCGGCCACGCCGCTTCCGCCCTCGATCACCTGCACCGCGGTCACCAGCCCCGCCCCGCCCGAGATCCAGGAAGCGAACTGCAGCACGCGCTGCCGGCGCTCCTTGCTCTCCGTGAACACCAGGATCTGAGGCTGCCACTCGCCGGGCTGCTCCTCGCGCACGGTGAGGTCGCGCAGCCCCTCGCGGACCCGACGGAAGCGGTATGCCCGGCGGCTGTCGCGCCAGCCCGCGGGCACGGCCGTGCGCTGCACGTACTGATAGAGCGCGGCGAGGATCGCCACGGCCAGGCCGCCTGCGACGGGGTCGATCGCGAGCATCGCCCCGCCACACAGCAGCACGCCCACGCCGCTCGCCCGGGCGTGGAAGAAGCGGAAGCGCGGCCGGAAGCTCGGGCTCGCCCCCGTGGCTTCGACGTAGGTTGCATAGTTCAGGAGGCCGTAGGAGATCAGGAAGAACATCGAAACGAGTGCCGCGATCGAGTTCAGGTTGCCCGCCGCGATCGTGACGAACGCGATACCGCCGGTGAGCAGGACGGCGCGACGCGGGTTCTGGGCCGCTCCTTCGCCCTGCGCGAAGAAGCGGAGAGTCTTGAAGACACCGTCGTGCGCCAGCGCTTGCAGGATGCGCGGGCCTCCGAGCAGCGAGGCGAGGGCGGACGAGAGCGTGGCGGAGAGCACGCCGGCGTCCACCAGCCAGCTGTGCGTCGCCACCTCGCGCAGCGCGTCCGTCTGCGTGGCGAGCGTGGAGCTGGGCAGGGCGCCGCCCAACATCACCATCACGGCCGCGTAGACGACCGTCGACAGGCTCACGGCGAGGAAGGTGCCGAGCGGCAGGCTCCGCCCCGGATCGCGCAGCTCGCCCGACATGCTGACGCCCTGTGTGAAGCCGGTGACGGCAGGGAAGAAGATCGCGAAGAGCGGCCAGAAGCCGAGCGCGTCCTCGGAGCCCCCCCAGTTGCTGGAGAGCAGGCTGGCCTCGAAGCGCGGGACACCCCCTGCGAAGAAGGAGACCAGCGCCAGGGCGAGGACCGCCATGATCGCGAACTGGAAGCGGGTGGCGAGGTCGGCGCCCCAGTAGGCCAAGGCGATGAGCGGGACGGCGGCGGCGGCCGCCGCGCCCGCGACGACCAGCCGGGAATCCGACCCCACCACCGCGGCGACGCCCTCGCCGAAGCCGATGCAGTAGAACGCGGCAGAGAAGGCCTGCGCCGCGAATAGCAGCAAGCCCAGCGCTCCGCCCGCGGCGATGCCGAGGCTGCGCGAGATCAAGTAGTAGTCGCCGCCCGCGCGCACCTTGCGGTTCGTGGCGATCGCGCCGAGCGAGAGGCTCGTGGTGACCGAGATCGAGGTGGCGAGGCCGAGGATCAACAGCGCTTGGAGGAGCCCGCCCTGGCCGATCACGAAGCCCAGGCGCAGGAACAGGACCAGGCCGAGGATCGTCAGGATGCTCGGCGTGAAGACGCCACCGAAGGTGCCGAGCTGGCCCCGACCGCGGTGCCTTTCGCTCCGTGACATCGAAGCCCCCGTAGCCCAAGCGGCGCGGGACGCGATCTCCGATCCGGTCGATGAGCGCCTGCCCGCGGGCCCACACGATAGCCGGAGAGGTCGGCGCCTTCGCTGCCCCGGAGTCACTCCGATAGACTGCGCCCCCGCGCATCCTTCGAGCGGAGGGCGGGCAGCTGGATCACTGGCACATCAGGCGCCCGCCGTGGCTCGAGAGCCTCAAGCCGGCGCTTGCGGAAGAGATCCGTCGGGCCGCGTCGATCCGCACCTACGCGCCTGGCGGGATGATCTTCGGCCCGACCCGAGAGCCCGAGAACGTCTGGCTCGTGGAGCACGGATTGGTCCGGATCCATCGGCTCGTGCCCGACGGTCGGGAGGTGACGATCGCATTGGTGCGGCCCGGCCACGTGTTCGGCGAGGTGCCGGTGCTGAGCGACTCGCCCCGCGTCAGCTTCGCGGAGGCGATGCGACGCAGCACCTGCTGGCGGGTTCCCCGCGAGACCTTTCTCCGCGTGGTGCGCTCGGACCCGGACGCCGGCTTTGCGATCAGCAAGGAGATCGCGGGGCGGATCGCCCGCATCGAGAGCCGGCTCGAGGATCTCTCCTTCCGCAGCGTCGAGAGCCGGGTCGCGCGCGCACTGTTGCAGCTGGCAGAGGATTTCGGCCAGCCGGCGGGAGAATGGGTCCAGCTCGAGCTGCCGCTCACGCGGGCCGAGCTGGCGACGCTCGTCGGTACAACGCGGCAGAGCGTGAGCGAGAGCGTGCAGGGTCTCGTGAAGCGTGGATGGGTCGCGCGCGACCGCGGTCGCCTCGCCCTCAGGGTCGCTGGGCTCCGCGAGGAGAGCAGGCCCGCTCTCGCTTCCGACGCTCTGAAATAGCGGTGAGATACCGTGCGCACGTTGACCGCATATCTCGGAGCCCGCTGCGCCGATTCGCGGCGTCTTCGCGGACCGGCGCCCTGGGCCGAGATACAACCGATCCTGATCGACTTGCTGGCGGGCGATCCACCAGCATGAGCTGCGACGGTGAGGGCCGGTCCGTCGCACCCCATGCTGCCGGTTCGTGTGCCACGCAGTGACGCGGGGTTGCACGGGCCACAGGGCTTCCCACGCTGGGGGGTCACCGTCGCACCCTGCCCCACGGTGGGGCGATCCCCAGGGAGGGCGGGCCACGGCCCCACCACGCTTCGCTGCGGGCCAACGTGGACCGTCGGGCCGAGGCGAATGCACGCTCGACCACGAGCGTGCTGTCGATGCGCAACAAGCGCGGCCAACTTGCGGCACCCGGGGGTATCCCCAAAGTTGCGCGTCGGACCGCGAGCCATCGGCCTGGCGGGTGTGATGCATACATTCGGCCAAATGATCGGGCTCCCCAAACGCCCACGCGCCGCAGCCGATCGCGTTTCAAATCACATCGTATTTTTCGCGCGCCCCGGTCGGACGGGCTCCAAGCCCACCCGGGCGTCGCCACCCAAGGGCTGCCCTGGGCCGACACGCCAGCGATTTCCGAGCCGCGGCTCCCGCGCACTTCGGCGCGACCGGAACCAGGTGGACGTGGAGCGCCGAACCGCGAAGTGCCCCCCGGTCATGATCAGGAGCGGTGCGATTCGCCCGAAATGATCGCCTCAGGCGAAAGCGTCCGCGCGCATTACATGATCTGCAGGAAAACCCCGCTCGTGATCCAGCGACGAACCGCTCGCGGATCATGTTGCTCGAGCCGTCCACCGCTACGCCACTCGCGCCAGCTCGGCTGGGAACTCTCCAGCCGACCCCCCGACGGCTGAAGGAATCGATCGATCAAACGGGATGTTGGTGGGGGTAAGTGGCTCTCCAGCCGAGCAGTGTGAGAGCCGTAGGAGCGAGGCGCGACACGCGTTCTGCGCGCTCCTCCCCAGCCGACCGGGGGTCGGCTGGAGCCGGCTCAGTGCACCTTGCCGAGAGGATCTTCAGCGTCGAGAGGCGTCGCGGCCGTGTCGCCGTGCCGGATCCAGATCGCATTGCGACCGCGCCCGCTCGGCTTGATCCCGAAGTAGGAGCAGGCGCTCTGCCAGGTCGGCTTGCCGAACTCGAGCCCCAGCGCCTTCGCGGCGGCCTTGGTCTCGGCAGCGGAAGCAGCTTCTCGCTCGCCCCACCAGCCGATCAGGAAGCGGAGGCGCGCGCGCGTCTCCTCGGTCTGCTCGCGCTCCGGCTTCCACGTGATCAGCTCCTGCGCCGTCCAGTCGCAGGACTCGATCCACTCCACCCGCGTGACGTCGGTCTCCGCCTCGACGATGCGGTAGCGGATGCTCCGCCCTTCGGGCCCGATGTTGCCCTTGGTGTGAGCGAGGATCCCGCGCGAGCGATCGTCCCACGCGTCGGGGTCCTTCGTGCAGACGAGCACCGATCGGGCGAAGGCCGTGAACGCGATGCTGCCGCCTCCGGCGTACTCGGCCAAGCTCTTCTCGCCCTTGTTCAGGTGGCGGGTGGCGAACACCTGCGCGCCAATCCCGGAGACGGCGGCGTGCAACCTCGCGAGCTGCTCACGCACCGCGCTGTCCGAACCCGTATTCACCTTCCCGCCGAGCACGCCCATGAGGGCGTCGATGTAGACCACATCGATGCGCGCTCCGCGCGAAGCCGATGCGCCGAAGGTCCGCGTCGGCGACGCGGAGGCGGGGCCGGAGCGTGTCGTCCCAGTCGTCCTCAGTCGCTGCGATGAGCACCCGCTTTGGCTCGGGGGATGCCGTCTTCTCCAGCGGGAACGGCTCGCCCTTGGTGAGCCGCGCGAGCAGCGCGAGCACTTCCCGCGACCGGGATCGCCCTCGAACAAGCCACGCGCGATCCACGGTCTCCAGAGCCACTCCATGCGACGCTCTTCCACGTCAAAGGCCCAGACGATCGACCCGCCAGCTCGCGGCTCACGCTTCGGTTCGGGGTCCGGCTGCGGAGGCATCGCCTCGAACTGGTTCTCGGCGCGACGGTGGCGCGGCTTCCAGTGCGGGTTGGCATCGGTTCGCAGATAGCTGCCGCGACCGAGAACGTGGAGGAGCGTGCCCTCGCCGCGCTTCGCGTCGCTTTCGCGATTCCCGAGCGACTCCCATCGCGTGAGGATCTCCGCCGCCCTCGAGTGGTACTGCGAGTCGAGCATGCACCACTTGAAGAAGGACCCGAGCGCGCTCCCGTTCGAGACGTGATGGAGGTCCATCCTCCTCCCACGCGCCGTCGTGCCGGAACGCCACCACGTTCAGCAACGCCAGGTACTCATCAATGTCCTCGGCCATCCAGAGCCCCGGCTCGCCCGGCTCGGCCGCAACGCCGGCCCGGGCGCCGCGCAACGAGGCGAGCGCGTCGTAGAGCCAGACAGGCATCGGGCCGGGCACGACGTCGTTCAGCCACTCGCGGTGTCCATCGCCGTTCGGGATACCGATGAATCCGTTCCACTTGATGTCGAGGCCCTTCACCCCGAGCACGGCATGACCCAGGTCGGTGATGGCCCAGGGGTCGGGCATCGGCTCGCCGAGGAGTGGGTCGATCGTGCTGTAGATCAGGTGCTGGCCACCGCTCGGCGAGCGCGAGAGCAGCGGGGGACCGAATGGGTTTCTCGGGCCCGAGCCAGGAAGCGGCGGGTCGCGGTAGATGCGCGGGTCGCAGTCGCGCTCGTAGTCGAGGCGCTCGACGAGGTTGTCGCCGGCGGGGAAATAGTGCAGGAAGACGCGCGTGAGAGCCTCGCTGCCGTCCTTTTTCTCGACCGGCTTCTGGTCCAAGTCGATCGCGAAGAGCATCGACGCGGCGCAGTCCACACCGAGCCCAGCGTCGGGCCACTCGTCGATCCAGGCGCGGATGAGCGCCGGGTCGCTCGACGCGGCGAAGCTACGGAGGTAGCGCTGCCGCGGGCGAGGGCCCTGGCCCTTCGGGACCGCGGCCGGGTCGAAGCCGTCCTTCTTCCCGAAGCGCCAGCGGTTGATCGGCTTCTTCGTGTCGGGCTGGAGCAACAGCAGCTTCCTGCCGCGCTCGATGTAGCCGCGGGCAAGGTCATGCTTTCTCTGGTGAGGGTCTTGCGCGGTCGTCATGCTTGCGCCTCGCCGAGCGCGCTCACGAGGCGGTGCGCGATCGCAGCCTCGGCCGCTTCGAAGAGCGCAACGCCGGGGCCGCCGTGCCCCAGCTCGCATGCACCGCAGATGTGGTAGGCGAAGACGTTGCATCCGCCCCACAAGTCGAGGTCTCCAATGGGCGGCTGGAAGATCGCCCCAGCAGTGTCGAGGGCTTCGCACCTGCCGGCGCCTCCACCCACTCTTCCGTTGCCCACCGCCGATCCCCCGCTCGTGGGCTACGATGCGGCGCTCACGACACGAGGAGGGCGCGCCTTGGACGACTCGACTCTCGTGATCCTCGGTGCCGCCGTCGGAGTGGCGCTGCTCTACCTGGGAAGCCGCATCCGCAGCCGGTCCGCCAACCGGCCCCGCCGCCCCCAGGGCGGTGCAGGCGGCGGCCCCGCGTAGTCCGCCCGGGAACTCCAGGACGCTTCCGCTGCGGCGTGGACGGGTTCGTCCGGAGCCGGGAGGAGAGAGGGATGCAGCGGATCGCCGTCGGATCGACGGTGCGGGTGGTGGAGCGGCCGGAGCTGGAGGCGTTCCTGCGCTCGCCCGATCCCGGAAACCGGCCCGAGCCCGGGCAGTTCGCCGGGGCGGGTCGCAGCGCGCGGGTGCTGAGCGCGAGCCTGCGCACGGGCGAACCGCTCTACGTGCTGCAGGACCTACCCGGTGTCTGGCGGGAAGCTTGGCTGCGCCCGGTTTGATCGAGCCCGATCATCGTGTCGATCCACGAGCGATCGCTAGAATGCGCGCCTCGTGAACGCCCCTCTCCTCCGACGAAGACAGGTGCTGAAGGGCCTCGCCGCGGGCGCCGCGGTGCTGCCCTTCGGGTCGCTCGGCTGCGGCGGAGAGGGCGAGAGCGGCGGGCCGGAGACGCTGCTGGTGGGCGGGCTGCCCGTCACCTGCAACCTCACCCTCCCGGTCGCCTGCGCGGCGAACCAGGCGGCGGCGGGTGCGCGCTTCTCGTACGCGTTCAGCAAGTACAGCGGCTGGCCCGAGATCAAGGAGTCGCTGATGGCCGGGCGGATCCAGGCGGCCTACATGCTGGCGCCGCTGGTGATGGATCTCGCCGACAAGAAGATCCCGGTGAAGATCGTCTCGCTCGGGCACCGCTCCGGCGCGGTGATCATGGTGAAGACCGAGTCGAAGGTGGAGCGCTTCGAGCACCTGAAGGGCAAGCGCGTCGCGATCCCGAGCCGCTTCGCCGTCGACTTCCTGTTCCTGCGCAAGCTGCTGGCGCAGGAGGGCATGACGCCCGACCAGCTCCAGATCGTCGAGATGCCGCCTCCGGACATGCCGGCCGCGCTCTACGCCGACGCCGTGGACGCGTACTGCACCGGCGAGCCCTTCGGCGCGGCCGCGCAGAGCGGAGGCTACGCTCGGCCGCTGCGGATGACGCGCGACGAGTGGCCGAAGTACATCTGCTGCGTGCTCACCGTGCGCGAGGAGCTGATCCAGCAGAACCGGCGGCAGGTGCAGGATCTCGTGGACCTGGTGCTGGGCGCGGGCCTCTGGCTCGACTCGGACACGTCCCACCGCGACAAGGCGGTGCAGATCGCCGCCGGCCGCGACTACTTCAACCAGGACCCGAAGATCATCCAGTTCGTGATGGAGAACCCGACGGATCGCGTCACCTACGGCGACCTGCGCATGATCCGCTCCGAGTTCGAGGAGCTGATGCACCTCTCGATCGAGGCGGGCACCATCGAGCACCCGATCTCGTACGAGACGTACCTGGACGAGAGCTTCGCGAAGAACGCGAGGCCCACGGGCATCGTCCTCTGATGCGCCGCTTCCTCCCGGCGCTCCTCCTCGTGCTCGTGGGCGCCGCGGGCGAGCGGGCGCTCAAGGCCGGCGTGTTCGAGCCGCCGCGCGCAGCGCCGGAGTTCTCGCTCACCGGCTCGGACGGCGCGGACCTGACGCTCTCCCGCTATCGCGGCAAGGTGGTCGTGCTGGCGTTCGGCTTCACGTCCTGCCCCGACGTGTGCCCGGTGACGCTCGGCACGCTGGCCCGGGCGCGGAAGGAGCTCGGCGCGGAGGGCCGCGAGCTCCAGATCGTGTACGTGACCGTGGATCCCGAACGCGACGACGCCGAGCGCATGCGCACGTACCTCGCGAGCTTCGATCCCAGCTTCGTCGGGGGCACGGGCAGCCCCGAGCGGCTCGAGGCCGTGCGCAAGGAGTACGGGATCCTTGCCGAGAAGAAGGCCGCGACCGCCGGGTACACCGTGGCGCACTCGTCGTACACGTACCTGATCGATCGCGACGGCAAGCTGCGCGCCCTGATGCCCTACGGGCGCCCGTCGGGCGACTACGTGCACGACGTCCGCATCCTGCTCGCGCAGTGAGGCGGCTCTTCGCGCTCGCGCCCGCCGCCGCGGCGCTGGGCGTCGTGGGCTGGGCGGCATTCGCGCCGATCCGGTCCCCCTCGCGCGAGGAGCCGTTCGAGATCCCGAAGGGCACCTGGGAGCGCCGCATGTCGGGCGACCCGGTCGAGATCCTGCCCTCCGAGATCCACCTCACGCTGGGGGTCCGGGACGTGCTGCTGCTCCGGAACCTCGACGACGTGCCGCAGGTGTTCGGCCCGACCCTGATGATGCCCGGCCAGAGCTTCCGCCTCCCGTTCGAGGTCGCTTCGAGCTATCAGTTCGCCTGCACGGCGCACATCAGCGGGCAGATGACCGTCATCGTCGAGCCGATGCCGGAGTCTCCGTGGGACCGGCTGCGCTGGCGGGCGAGAGCGCTCGGGCGCGGAGACTGAGGGAGCGAGATGTCGAGGATGGAACGGGTGCTGCCGTCGCTGGCCGTGATGAGCGTGCTGGTAGCCGTGTGGTGGGCGCTGGTCGTCCTCAACGAGAGCGCGATCTTCCCGACGCCGTGGCAGGTGGTGACCGGCACGGCGGAGCTGGTGGGCGACGGCACGCTGTGGGAGCACATCGGCGCCTCGCTGTTCCGCGTCGGCGCCGGCTTCGGCCTCGCCGTCGCGTTCGCCGTTCCGCTCGGCCTGTGGATGGGCTGGGTGCGCGGCGTGTTCACGACCCTGAACCCGATCTTCCAGATCCTGCGGCCCATCTCGCCCATCGCGTGGATCCCGATCGCCATCCTCTGGTTCGGCGTCGGGAACGCGTCGCCGATCTACCTGATCTTCATCTCGTCGGTGTTCCCCATGGTGGTGCAGACCACGACGGGCGTGCACACGATCGAGCGCCGCTACCTGTGGGCGGCCGCGAACTTCGGCGTGTCGCGCTTCACGCTCTTCCGCCGCGTCGTGATCCCCGCCGTGCTGCCGCAGATGATCGTCGGCATGCGGATCGGGCTCGGCGTGGCCTGGCTCGTGGTCGTGGCGGCCGAGATGATCGCGCTCCGCTCCGGGCTCGGGTACCTGATCATCGATTCGCGGAACGCCGGGAACCGCTACGACCTGGTGATCGCCGGCATGATCATCATCGGCCTGATCGGGCTGCTGCTCGACGGCGGCATGCGGCTCCTGGAGAGCCTCAAGTCGGTGCAGTGGCGCTACGCGCGGTAGCGTCTACCCCTGGTAGTTGTACCCCGACTCCTCGTGCAGGCTGAGGTCGAGGCCGCGCGACTCGCTGTCCGGGTCGACGCGTAGCCCGAGCAGGGCGTCCACGGCCTTCAGCAGGCCGAAGCTCATGGCGCCGGTGTAGACGATGGCGATGGCGCAGGCGAAGATCTGCGTGCCGAGCTGCGCCGCGATCTCGTGGCCGGCCACCTTGCCGCCGAACGCGGGCGAGGCGAACACGGCGGCGAGCACCGTGCCGATGAAGCCGCCGACGCCGTGCACGCCGAACACGTCGAGCGAGTCGTCGTAGCCGAGCTTCTGCTTCAGGCTGGTGGCCGCCACGTAGCAGAGGCCGCCCGACACCACGCCGATCGCGAAGCCGCCGAAGGGGCCGACGTAGCCCGAGGCGGGCGTGACCGCCGCGAGGCCCGCGATCGCGCCCGTCGCGATGCCGAGCACGCTCGGCTTGCGGCGCACCCACTCGATCACCATCCACGTGGTGGCTGCGCTCGCCGCCGAGATCTGCGTGGCCGTGATCGCCATCGCGGCGTTGCCGTCGCCGGCGAGGGCGCTGCCGCCGTTGAAGCCGAACCAGCCGACCCAGAGCATCGCGGTGCCGGTGAAGCACATGGTCAGGTTGTGCGGCGCCATCGGCACGCGGCCGAAGCCCACGCGCGGACCGATCACGATGCACGCCACCAGCGCGGCCACGCCGGCCGTGAGGTGCACCACGATGCCGCCCGCGAAGTCGAAGACGCCGCGGTCGAAGAAGAAGCCGCCCGGGCCGGACCAGGTCATGTGGCAGATCGGGACGTAGACGAGCAGCGACCACAGCACCGAGAAGGCGAGCAGAGCGGAGAACTTCATGCGCTCGGCGAAGGCGCCCACGATCAGGCCGGGCGTGATCACCGCGAAGGTGAGCTGGAACAGGAAGAAGGCCGTCTCGGGGATCGAGTTGCTCATCGAATCCACGCCGACGCCGCTGAGGAACGCCTTCTCGAAGCTGCCCACGAAGGAGTGCAGGTTCACGACGCCCGCCTGCATGCCGGTGGTGTCGAAGGCCAGGCTGTAGCCGCAGACGAACCAGACCAGCGTGAGCACCGCGGTGAGCGCGATGCACTGCATCAGCACGGACAGCACGTTCTTGGTGCGCACCAGGCCCGCGTAGAAGAGCGCGAGCCCGGGGATCATCATGAACAGCACGAGCGCGCTGGAGACGAGCACCCAGGTGGTGTGGCCGGAGTCGAGGGGCATCGGAACCTCGCGAGTGAAGGTGCCGCCGATGTAGCAGGAAACCGCCCGAACGGGCGGACTTCTGCCCGAATCTGTGCCGATTCCGGCACAGTCGAGTCCAGGCGGACACAGGGCGAGGAGCGCCATAGACTGCCGGCCTCGGAGGCGGAGCGATGGGCAGGCTGGACGGCAAGGTCGCGCTGGTGACGGGCGCGAGCCGGGGGATCGGGCAGGCGATCGCCGAGCTCTTCGCGGCCGAGGGCGCGCGCGTCGCGTGCACCGCGCGCACGCTCGAAGAGGGCGAGCACAAGCTGCTCGAGGGCTCGCTCGCGCGCACCGTGGAGCGCATCCGCGCGGCGGGCGGCGAGGCGCTCGCGATCCCCTGCGACGTCTCGGAGTACGAGAACTGCGAGCGCGCGGTCGCGGAGGTGCGGAGCCGCTTCGGCCCGCTCGACGTGCTCGTGAACAACGCCGCGCTCACCTACTTCGTCCCGATCGCGGACTACCCGCTCTCGAAGTGGCACCGCTCGCTCGCCGTGAACTTCCATGCGCCGTTCTATCTCGCCAAGCTCGCGCTCGAGGACATGCTGCCCCGCGAGAGTGGCGCGATCGTGAACATCTCGAGCGGCGCCGCGATCGGCCCCGGCCGCGGCCCCTACAGCCCCGAGGTCCAGGCCTTCCTGCGCGGCGCCACGCTCTACGGCGCCGAGAAGGCCGCGCTCGAGCGCTTCACGCAGGGCCTGGCGGCCGAGGTGTTCGCGCAGAACGTGTCGGTGACGTGCGTGAGCCCCTCGCAGGTGGTCGCCACGCCGGGCGCCGTCCACCACCACCTGGTGAAGGACGAGCACGATCCGCGCGGCGAGCCCGTGGCGTACATGGCGCGCGCGGCGCTCCTGCTGGCCACCGAGCCGTGCGAGAAGATCTCCGGGCGCGTCACCTACAGCCAGGAGCTGCTCCGGGAGTACGGCGCGCTCGAGCGCGCTCGCGGCATCGGCGCCGAACGCGGTGGCTCGGGCTACTCGAAGATCTGAAGGAGGCGACGATGCGACTGAAGGACCGCGTGGCCATCATCACGGGCGGCGGGAGCGGGATCGGGACGGCCTACTGTCGCCGCTTCCTCGCCGAAGGCGCGAAGGTGATGATCGCCGACATCGGCGAGGCGCAGGCCAAGCGCACCGCCGAGAGCCTCGCCGCGCAGGGCGAGATCGACTGGGTGCGCACCGACGTGGCGGACGAGGCGTCCGCGGCCGAGTGCGTGGCCGCCACGCTCGCGCGCTTCGGCCGCGTCGACATCCTGCTCAACAACGCGGCCATCTACGGCGACTACCAGCCGCAGGACACGAGCCTCGCCTACCTGCGGCGCATGTTCGACGTGAACGTGCACGGCCAGTGGCTGATGGCGCGCGCGGTGGCGCCGCACCTCGTGCGCCAGCGCTCGGGCCGCATCATCAACGTGGCGTCGATCGCCGCCTACCTGCACCAGCTCGGCGCGTTCGGCGACGCCGAGAACTTCTCGCTCGGCTCGTACAGCTACCAGCACAGCAAGTTCTCGGTGATCGGGCTGACGCGTCACATGGCCGGCCAGCTCGGCCAGTACGGCGTGACCGTGAACTGCATCGCGCCCGGCCTCGTGCTCACCGAGGCCACGCAGCGCCAGGTGCCCGAGCCGATCCAACCCATGTTCGCCCAGATGTCCGCGATGCGGACGAACCTCGAGGCGGAGGACATGGTGGGCACGGCCGTGTTCTTCGCGAGCGACGACGCGCGTCGCGTGAACGGCCAGCTGCTCTGCGTGGACGGCGGCAACGTGATGCCGGTCTAGGCCGGCCGCGGGTTCCGGCCCTGCGCGCGCGCCGCCGGCCGCAGCGCCGCGTACGCCTCGACCGCGGGCGCGGCCTCGTGCGGCAGGCTGGCGTGCAGGATCACGCCGTCCGCGCCGGCGCGGAACTGGTCCTCGATGCGGCGCGCGCACTGCGCCGCGCTGCCGACGGCGGCGGGCAGCCACTCCGCCGGCATCAGCTCGCGGATGCGGCGGAGCTGCTCGGGCGTCGCCACGCTGTCGATGCCGCCGGGGATCGACTTCACCAGCTCGCTCGCCCGGAAGCGCGCGAGCCCCGCCGGATCCCAGCGGTTGATCGCGAACAACAGCTCGCCGTAGCCCTGCGCCTGCAGGTACGTGGCCATGCGCGCCGTGATGAGCTTCAGCAGCCGTTCCTCCGGCGCGTCGCAGGCCACCGCGAGCACCGTCCACACCTTCACCGCCGCCGGGTCGCGTCCCGCCCGCTCGGCGCCGCCGCGCACGAGCGCCACCGCGCGCGCCACGGCCTCGTCCGAGAGGAAGGTGTGGAGGATGACGCCGTCGAACACGCTCCCGGCGAACGCGAGGCTCTTCTCGCCGAACGCCGTCATCAGGAGCGGGATCGACTCGTGGAGCCAGGCGGCCTGGTGCAGGTACGGGAACTTGCCGAGCGAGGAGTCGTGGCCGACCACGCGCTCGCCGCTCCAGAGCTTGCGCATCAGCGCGGCGAAGTCGGTGAGCCGGCGGTTCGAGACGGGGGCGAGGCCCATCATCCCGGAGCGCACGCCGATGCCGCGGCCCACGCCGAGCGCGAAGCGGCCCCCGGAGAGCCGGCTCACCGTGGTGGCGAGGGTCGCGAGCACGAGCGGGTGCCGCGTGTCCACGTTGGTGACGCCCGTGCCGATCCAGATGCGCTCGGTGACGGCCGCGGCGGCGCCCGACAGCGCGCCCACCTCCTTCACGTCGAAGCGCTCCGAGATCCACGCGGAGCCGAGGCCCAGCGCCTCCGCGGCGCGCACCTCGTCGAGCAGGTCGGCGGGGCGGTCGCTGTGGCCGGGCAGCAGGTAGATGCCGAGCTCGGGAAAGCGCACCTTGTCGGGCGTCGTCATGGAGGTCCTCGTGCGCCGGCTCGTCCGCCTCGTGGTGTTCCTGGCTCTCGCGGCCGCAGCGCTCGGCGCGGGACTCTACGCGATCGTGCGCCCGCCGGCGCCGCTCCCGCTCCCCGAGCAGGACGTGGTGCTCGACGGCGTCACGCTGCTCCGGCCGGGCGAAGGCCGCGCCGAGCGGCAGCGCCTCGTCGTGCGCGGCGGCTCGATCGACGCGATCGAGCCCGCGGCCGACGGCGCGAACGGCCCGTTCGCCGGCATGTACGTGCTGCCGGGCCTCGCCGATCTCCACGTGCACTTCCCGCCGTCCTCGCTGCCGGGGCAGGGCGAGCTGTTCGCCTTCCTGCTGCTCTACCACGGCGTGACGGCGGTGCGCGACGCCGGCGACGTGGACGGCACCGCCACGGAGCCCGTGCGCCGCGGCATCGCCGAGGGGCGCTTCGCCGGTCCGCGCGTCTTCGCGTGCGGGATGTTCGTGGACGGCGAGCCGCCGCTCTGGAAGAACACGCTGCTGGCGCGGAGCCCCGAGGAGGGCCGGCAGGCCGTCGCGACGCTGGCGGCGCGCGACTACGACTGCGTGAAGGCCTACAACGAGCTCGACGCGCCCACGCTGGCCGCCGTGCGCGAGGCCGCGCACGAGCGCGGGCTCCCCGTGATCGGCCACGTCCCGCGGCGCGTCCCGCTCGAGGAGGCGCGCCTCGACGACGTGCAGCATCTGACCGGCGTGCCCGTCGCGAGCGACCCGGCGCTGAGCTTCCCCGAGCGGCTGCGCGACTTCGAGACGCTCGACGAGGCGCGGCTCGAGCAGGTGATCGAGGCCAGCCTCGCGAGCCACATCGCGCACACGCCGACGCTGGTGACGATCGATCGCCTGCTCGCGAGCGAAGAGCTCGCGGCGCTGCTGGCGGAGCCGGAGCTGCGGCTCCTGCCGCGCTTCTACCGCGAGGTGGTGTGGAGCCCCAGCGGCGGCACGAGCGTCGCGGGCCGACTCGACGCCGACGGCTTCGCGATGGTGCGACGCGCCTTCGCGGCGATGAAGCGGGTGGCGCGCACGATGGGCGAGCGCGGCGTGCGCCTGCACACCGGCACCGACACGCTGATCGCGTTCGTCGTGCCGGGCGCGAGCCTGCACCGGGAGCTGCGCCTGTGGGTGGACGCCGGCTTCACGCCCGAGCAGGCGCTCGCGGCCTCGGCGCGCGACTCCGCGGCGGACCTCGGCGTGCCGGGCCTCGGCGAGCTGCGCCCCGGCGCGCCCGCCGAGCTGCTGATCCTGCGCGACGACCCGACGCAGAGCCTCGCCGCGCTCGACACGATCGCGGGAGTGGTGCGAGACGGGCGCCTCTACACGCGCGACCGGCTCGACGCCCAGCTCGAGCGCTACCGCGGCCACCACGACGGCGCGCTCTACGACGCCGTCGTCACGCCCATCGTGCGCGCCGTGCTCGCGAGGACGCGCCCCTAGCGGCAGGAAGCGACGCCCGGGTCCTCGCGGCTGATCCGCTTCCAGCTCCCGCGGCAGCTTCCCACCACGGAGTCGTCGTTCACCAGCAAGCCGCGCCACGAGAGCGTGCCCTTGAACGTGTCGGGCGAGACCTTCCAGCGGAAGTTCCGGATCTCGCCGAAGCCGCCGGGGTTGTTCGTGGGCGTGCAGTCGAGGATGGCGCCGACGCCGCTCTGCGCGGGGCCGGGCGCGACCACGAAGCCCGCGTAGAGGACGCCGTCGATCCGCATCTGGAGCGGGGCGGTGCCGGGCCCTTCGGACTGGCTCACCTCGAGCGTGCTGACGCCCGGGTCCGGCGCCGTGACGGCGCGCGACGAGAGCTTCTGCTTGCCCTGGTCGTCCATCACAGTGCAGCTGAACTTCCCCTTCCAGAGGCCGGTCAGGTCCCCGGCCGCCGCAGGGGTCGCGGCAGCCAGGACGAGGGCCGAGGCGAGGAGACAGCGAAGCGGGCGTCTCATCGGGGGGTGCTCCGGGAGATCCCCGGGCTCATCGGCCGCCCGACGGCGCGGCTGGAGCCAGCCGCCCCGGGCCCTCCGGGCTCAGCCGAGGCGGTAGAGCCGCAGCCCGGTGTCCTGGAGCACCTTCGCGATCACCGGCTCGGGCACGCCCGCGAGCGCGCGCTCCGCGTACACCTTGGGATGCGTGCCCGCGCTGGCCGGGCCCGGCGCCTGGCAGGTCGGGTGCGGGTAGTCGGTCTCGAACAGGATGTTGTCGGGGTAGAGCTCGAGCGCCTTGGCGACGCCGTCCTCCTCGAACCAGAAGGAAGCAAAGATCTGGCGCTCGAAGTACTCGCTCGGCAGCAGATCCCACTCGGGGTGCTCCTGCGTCACGCCGTTGTTCTTCCACTGCCAGTCGAGCGCCTCCAGCACGAACGGGATCCAGCCGACGCCGCTTTCGACGGAGACCAGCGGGAGCCGCGGGAAGCGGTGCGGGATGCCGGACAGGATCAGGTCGGCGAGGCAGCGTCCGTTGTCGAGGAAGGCGAGCGTGGAGATGCGCGCGAAGTTCGCCTTGATGCCGATGTGCGAAGAGTCCATCGCCTGCCCGCCGAGATCGCCGCCGCCGACGTGGAAGCTGACCGACATGCCGGCGGCCTGCGCCGCCGCCCAGATGGGATCCCAGTGCGGGTCGCGCAGCGCCGGCTGGCCGTGGTCCTGGGGCTGGTTGCAGAACAGCACGGCCTGGTAGCCGAGCCGGGCGCAGCGGTCGATCTCTCGCACGGCCGCGGGCACGTCCCAGAACGGCGTCGCCATCACGGGCACCAGGCGGCGGCGGTCGGCGCCGCACCACTCGAACAGCCAGTCGTTGTAGGCGCGCACGCACTCGAGCACGAGCTCGGGCTCGCGAATCCGCAGGAAGCCGCCCGCGCCGAAGCCGCCTACGTTCGGATAGAGCACGTTTGCGAAGATCTTCTCCTCGTCCATGAACGCGAGCCGCGCCTTCGCGTCGTACATGGCCGGCGGGATGTCGGCGTAGGTCTTGCGCATGTCCGGGAAGGAGCCGGTGTGGCCGGCCGCGGAGTACGCGCCCGGCATGCCGACGGGCTTGTCCCCGATGAACCAGAGATCCGCGCCGTTCACGTTCTTCACGTGCGGTACCTGCTCGCCCCACTTCGCCGCGATCCGCTCCGTCCAGACGTCGGCCGGCTCGGTGACGTGGGTGTCGATGTCGACGACGCGGTAGCGCTCGAACAGGGATGCGGTCATGACGGGCCTCCACGCGATGGCGAGGAGCCCACCGTACCAGAGGGGAGGGCGCGCGGCTCAGCGCAGCAGGAACGGCGCCAGGATGAGCAGCGCGCGCGACTGCACGACGAGCGCGCCGGCGAACGCGGCCCACGGAACCTGCGGCCACTCGCCGCGGCGTTTCGGCAGCCAGCGCCCGACGCGGGCGCAATACGCGGTGTAGGCGCTGCCGTACTTCTCGAGCAGGCGGCGCTCCTCGTGGCGAACCGTGAGCGTGTAGACGAAGGCGAACCAGAGCCCGGCGACGGGCAGCCAGGCCCACAGGCCCGCGGCCACGAATCCGCCGAGCAGCACGAGCGAGTTGGCGACGTAGAGCGGGTTGCGCAGCCAGGAGTAGGGCCCGCCGCTGGCGAGCGTCTTGCGCTCGCCCTGCGCGTAGCGGTTGTGGAGCGTGCCCCAGGCCCGCAGCGCCGAGCCGGCCAGCACCAGCGACGCTGCGGCGGCGAGCCCCGAGTCCGCGGCCGGGCGTCGCATCGCGAGCCACGCCAGCCCGACGGGCAGCGCCGCGAGCAGGTTGCGCTGTCCGTAGACGGCGGCCTCGACGCGCGCCGCGAGCGAGTCCGCCGGCAGCGCGACGGGATGCAACGGCGAGTTCATGAGGCCCCCCTTTGCGCGAGTCGCGGAACTCTCTTCGAGAGGTCGGGGGCCAACAAGAGTGGAATCGCGTGGGTGAAGCGATCGTCACGCGCTCGCGATTACGATCGCGTCACTTCGGGCGCCCGTTCGGGGGCAGGGCGTCCCTTCGCTAGCCTGCGCGCGTGCGCGTCCTGCTGCTCGAAGACGATCACGAGACCGCCGAGACGCTCGCCAAGGGTCTCTCGCAGGAGGGCCACGAGGTGGCGGTGGCGCGCGACGTCGCCTCGGCCCTCGCGCTCGTCGCGGAGGCGCCGTTCGACGCCGCCGTGCTCGACCTGATGGTGCCCGGCGGCTCCGGCTACGACGTGCTCGAGGTGCTGCGGAAGCGCGAGCCGCGCGTGCCCGCTCTGTTGCTCACGGCGCGCAGCGCGATCGAGGACCGGGTGCTCGGCCTCGACCGCGGCGCCGACGACTACCTGGTGAAGCCGTTCTCCTTCCCCGAGCTCGCGGCGCGCGTGCGCGCGCTCGGCCGGCGCAGCGCCGAGACGCCCAGCCGACTCCGCTCCGGAGCGCTCGAGCTCGACCTGCTGCGCCACCACGCGCTGATCGGCGACGTGCGGCTCGATCTCACGCAGATCGAGTTCGGACTGCTCGCCGCGTTGGTGCGCGCGTCGGGCGAAGTGGTGAGCCGGCGCGACCTGCTCCGGGAGGTCTGGAACCTGTCGTTCGACCCGGGCACGAACGTCGTGGACGTCCACGTGAATCGCCTGCGCCGAAAGCTCGAGGACGCCGGCCTCTCGTCGTTGGTGCGTACCGTGCGGGGCCAGGGCTATGCCGCGAGCTGAGGACCTGGCGCGCGCGTGGCGCCGCACCGACACGCGCGCCGCCGTCGCGATCGGCGGCGCTCTGGTGCTCGTGCTCACCCTGCAGGCATTCTGGCTCTATGCCTTCGCCGCCATGGAGTCTCTCGAGCAGGCGGACCACTGGCTGTTGCAGACGCGGGAGCTCGCGCTCTCCCTGGAGCCGCACAGCGTCTCCGACGCATCGCTCGTCGAGGCCGCCTACGCGGGTCTGCCGGGCGGCAAGCGCGCGGTGCGGCTCACGGCCGACGGCGGAACCCTGTATCTCGCGCAAGGGGATTGGCCCGAGCCGGGGCGGATGATCCCGGCGCGCCAGGACGACGCGCCGGATCGCGGGCTCGGCTCCTTCGTGCTCCTCCGCTCCGATGCCTTCCTGGTGGATTCGATCGAGCTGGTCGAGGGGCGGCGCCTCGAGCTGGCGCTGCCGCTCAAGCGCTTCGCCAACGAGGCGAACGAGATCGCACGCCTGCTCGCGGTCGTCGTGCTGCTGTCGAGCATCGCGGCGTTCGCCGTCGCTCGCTTCGCCACGCGCCGCGCCTTCGCCCCGCTGCGCGAAGGGACCGCGCTGCTCGAAGGCGTCGACGCGCGCCACCTGACGGCGCGCCTGCCGACGCGGGCTACGGGGGACCCGGTCGATCGCCACGCCGAGACGCTGAACCGCGTGCTGGGCGGCATCGAGGAGTCGTTCTCGCGCCTGCGCAGCTTCAGCAGCGACGTCGCGCACGAGCTGCGCACGCCCCTCAACCGGATGCGCAACGTCGCGGACGTCGCGCTCGCGCACGGAGGGGAAACCGAGCTCGCGGCGGCCCTCGAGCGCGTGCAGGGCAGCATCGACGAGCTCGGCCGGATGGTGGATACGCTGCTGCTGATCGCCGAGGTCGACGACCGCCGCGTCCCGCTGAAGCTCGAGAGCCTGGACGTGGATGCCTGGCTGCGCCGCACGGCCGAGTCGTGGGCGCCGGCCTTCGAGGAGCGCGGCGCCACGCTGTCGCTGCACACCGCGGCCGGCACGATCGAGGCCGACCGCGCCCTGCTCGATCGCGTGCTCTCCAACCTGCTCGACAATGCGGTACGCCACGGCGCGGCCGGCGGCCGGGTGGAGCTCGAGGCCACGCGCGGCGGCGCGAGCCTCGTGATCTCGCTCGACGACGCCGGCCCGGGCATCCCCGAGGCGGAGCGCGAGCGCGTGTTCGAGCGCTTCGTGCGGCTCGACCGCACGCGGCGCGGCTCCGCCGGCGGCCTCGGGCTCGCGCTCGCGCGCGCCGTGGCGCGGCTGCTGGGCGGGGACCTCGCGCACGAGCCCTCGCGTCTCGGCGGCGCGCGCTTCGTGTGGCGCCTGCCGCTCGAGGGCGGCAGCTAGGGTGGGCGGTCGCACCGGGACGGTGCTCCTGCTCGGCGCGTCGCTGGCCGTCGCCTGCGCCGCCGCCGAGCTCGGCCTGCGCCTCGCCGGCTACTCGGCGCTCTACGACGTCTACTCGAAGCCGGAGCTGTTCTGGCAGCACGACGAGCGGCTCGGCTGGTCGCTCGAGCCGGGCGCGCACGGCCGCTACGTCGGGCCGCGGCCGTTCCCGATCGAATTCGACGCGGAGGTCGCGATCAACTCGCTCGGCCTGCGCGGCCCCGAGCTTTCGCCGCGCGCGCCGGACGAGCTGCGCGTGATGTTCCTCGGCGACTCGGTGGTGGCGGGCTTCGAGGTCTCGCAGCCCCAGACCTTCGTGGCGCTGCTCGAGCAGGAGCTGCGCCGGCGCTTCGCGCAGCCGATCGGCGTGATCAACGCGGGCGTGCGCGGCTACGGCACCGACCAGAGCCTGCTCTGGTACCGCGAGCGCGGCCGCGCGCTCGCGCCGGACGTGGTGCTGCTCGCCTTCAGCACGAACGACTTCGAGGACAACCTGACGCTGCACCGCCCGCGCCGCCCGTTCGGAAAGGGCGCGTTCGCGCTGCGTCCGAACGGGGCGCTCGAGCTGGTGGCCGTGCCCGTGCCGCGCTACCCGCTGTGCTCCGCGTGGGTGCTGGGCGAGAGCTACGCGCCGAGCCGCGCCGACGGCCCGTTCGCACGGGTCGGCTGCTTCCTCCAGACGCGGCTGGCGGATCGCTCCGCGCTGTTC
>Ga0187892_10002418_pt1 | contig 37485 bp, 39 predicted proteins | sample MA1701073metaG_FD_139345 | JGI IMG/M metagenome (GOLD analysis project Ga0187892, IMG submission 139345) | Bio-ooze microbial communities from a basaltic lava cave in the Kipuka Kanohina Cave System on the Island of Hawaii, USA - MA170107-3 metaG ... | reverse complement strand
GACGATCCAGTTTTTTCGGTTCATGACCGTTCTCCTTTTCTTGGCTGCGATTCCGGATTCTCCTGTGCGACCAAACGAAGAGGCCGCTTTCCACCATCACTCCGCAAGAAGACCGGGAAATGTTCCACTTTCTTGAAAGATTGCGAGTGAAACGGTACACTTACAGTATGGGTGAGATTATTTCCTAATGCTCGAATCAAGTTCGGAGTCTGTGGTGGTAGTAGCATCGAAGATCGGCAATGCAGGAATCGCCGGGTCGCGATCGACGACTTCGGCCCTGCTCGCCGGCCTTTTCGACTCGGAAAACCGCGAGGTCTGGCAGGAGTTCGACCTTCGCTACCGCCCGATGATTTGCGCTTTCGCTCGCCGGCTGGGCTTGAGCGAAGCGGATGCGGAAGACGTGGCCCAGGAAACCATGGGCCGTTTTGTGCGCGAATACCGGGCTGGGCGATACGATCGACAGCGGGGTCGGCTCCGCTCCTGGATCATCGCGATCGTCAAGTTTCGCGTCGCCGATCTTCAACGAAAACGGAACGCTCGATGTGAGCGGCGCGGCGAGTCCGCGCTGGTGCTGCTGTCGGCCGGCGATGAACTGACCGCACTTTGGGAAGCCGAACGAAAACGGACGATCCTCGAACAGGCGATTTCGGAACTCCGCGGGCAGAGCAAGATCACGGAGAAGACACTACGCGCGTTCGAGCAATATGTGGTCCAGGAACGACCTGTGGACGAGGTCGCGCGCGCACTGGGGCTCACACCCCACGACGTGTACAAGGCCAAACACCGCGTGACCGATCGGTTGCGCGAGATCGTCGGCCGACTCGATCGGCTCTTCGATGACGGGTGATCCGTGACCGATCCATCGATGTGGCCATGCCCGAGCCCGGAAGAGTTGGAGGGCATTCTTACGGGCGATCGTGCCGACGAAGACGTTGAGCGGCACATTCAGGCATGTTCCGCCTGCCGCTCGGCGCTGTCTCGCCTTCGGGACGATCACGAGTTCCTCCAGACATTTCTTCGCGGCAATCGACAGTCATTGCCACAGGGATCTATTCGCGAACCGGGGCACGCAGTAGTGGTAGCAGGCTACGAAATCCTTGGCGAGATCCACCGCGGCGGACAGGGGGTGATCTATAAGGCCATTCAGAAGGCAACCAAGCGGGAAGTAGCGCTGAAGATGCTTCTGGCCGGCCTGGGTGCATCCTCGCGTCAACGCCACCGGTTCGATCGCGAGATCGAATTTGTCGCCGAACTCCGGCATCCGAACATCGTTACGCTTTTTGAGGCGGGACTCACTTCGGACGGCGGCCCGTTCTTCGCCATGGAATACGTCCAGGGCGTCCCGCTTGATCAGTACCTTGGACCGTCGGCCGGGCCGAGCGAAAGTGCCGGCCGGGGGAGGTCGACGACCGACCGCTTGCGCCTCTTTGTGAAGATCTGCGAAGCCGTGGAGTATGCTCATCTTCGAGGGATCATTCACCGTGACCTGAAACCCGACAATATCCTGGTGGACATTGCTGGCGAACCCCACGTACTGGACTTCGGCCTGGCGCGGGCTCTGGGCCGCGACGAAGCCGGTCCAGGCTGGACGATCACCCAGGTGGGGGAGTTTATGGGCACGTTCGCCTACGCGGCACCCGAACAAGTCCAGGGAAACCCGAACCACGTCGACACGCGCACCGACGTCTATGCACTGGGGATGATCCTCTATGAGATGCTGACGGGCGCATCTCCCTATCCGGTCGATGGGTCGTTGTCGAATCTTATTCGCAACATTGTGCACTCGGAACCGAAGCGCCCTTCCTCGCGTCTCTGCCAGATCGGTGACGAGGTGGAAACGATCCTCTTAACGTGTCTGCACAAGGAGCGCGAAAGGCGATATCAAGCAGCCGGCGAGTTACTTCGGGATATTCGGCGACACCAGGCCGGCGAACCGATCGAGGCCAAACGGAATAGCACATGGTACGTGCTTGCGAAAACGATGCGGCGGCATAGGGGCCTCGTGGCCGTTGCCACAACATGGATGCTGTTCTTGACGGCGTTCGCTGTCATCATGACCGTCCAGGCGAGGCGGATCGCCGCGCAACGCGATGCAGCGCTGACGGCCGAGCGGGGACGCACCATTGAAAGCGGCCGCATGGCCGGGCTAGCCGGGGACACGACACATGCGGAGAAACTACTCTGGGCGGCGCACTTCACTCCGCAGATCGGCCGACAATCTGGAGAGGGGGGCAATCGGGGAGATGGCGGCCCTCCGGATTCATATTGGGCTCTGTGGGAGCTGTACGCGCGTCAGCCCTGCTTGGCCACATGGGTCGCTCATGAAGGGAATGTGTGGTCGGTGGATTTCGCCCCGGACGGCAAGCTCCTCGCCTCGGTTGGTCAAGACGAGACGATCAAATTATGGCGGATGCCGACCAGTGCGCTGTACGGCACGATCAGTGCCGGCGAAACGACAAGCCAAGTGTGCTTTCACCCTCACGGAGCGTTGCTCGCACGGGGAACGCGAGGTGGCGAAATCTCACTTTGGAATGTGCCTGAGAACAGGTTAGAAACTGTCCTCTTGGGACATTCCAGTCCGATTATCTCGGTCGGTTTCCCTCCGGATGGCAGGACGTTGGTGTCGGGGAGTGAAGACGGCACGGTTCAACTTTGGAACCTTGAAACCAAGGAAGCGACCATTCTGGTTGACCATGATTGGCCCGTGTGGGGCGTAAACACGAGCACGGACGGCCGACTGCTCGCGTCGATCGATCGCTCTGGTACGGTCAAACTGTGGGACTTAGTCACGGGCGTTGAGCGTGGGATGCTCGATCACCCCGTCTTCCTCCGGCATGCAGTCAAATTCGCCCAAGGTGGAGGATACAGCCATCTCGGCGGTGCCATTGATTTCAGGCCGAACACAACGACGCTGGCGATCGGGTTCGAAAACCAAGTTGCCATATGGGACGGCTCTGCCGGCGCGGAACGCCCCCTCTACTCGCACCAACACAACGTCGTTTCGGTTCGGTTCAGTGCCGATGGGGGTTGGCTGGCGTCAGGTAGCGGCGACCATACGATCAATTTATGGAAAGTTGAGCGGGAACGTCTCGAACATAGCTATCGGGGGCACGAGTCGCCGGTTCATAGGATCTCGTTTGCCCCGGATGGAAAGCTGATCGCATCATGCGCCTGGGGAGGTACGATCAGACTTTGGGAAGTGCCCCCGCATCAGCATCTTCGCAAGCTAACGGGAAACGGCCACACGGTCCACTGCGTTCAGTACAGTCGAGACGGCCGCTGCCTCGCCGCTGGCTACCAGGACGGCCGAATCGAGGTGCGCGATGCGGCGTCGGAGAAGGCGATCCACGAGATGAAGGGCCATTCCCAGGTAGCGGCTGCGGTGGCCTTCCACCCGAATGGCCATCAACTGGCCTCGGGCAGCTACGACCGAACACTGAAGATTTGGGATCTCCAAACGGGCACCTGTATTCGATCGATTCAGGCACATGATGACTTAATCAATATGATTGCCTACAGTCCGGATGGTGGCAGCATTGCATCCGCCAGCGGGGCAAGCGCCGAACACATCGTCAGACTATGGGACTCGGCAACCGGCGATCTTCTGTACACATTCGAGGGACATGCCGGGCGTGTGCCCTATGTTTGCTTCAGTCCGGATGGGAAGTTGCTCGCTTCGTGCGGCTTCGGTGGGCGGGGAGGAAATATCTACCTCCATGACCTCGCGTCGCGCACGGCCCGGGCGCTGCTCGAGGATGGTAAAGGCTACAACGCGCGAGCCCTGTGCTTCAGCCCCGATGGCCGGCTGCTGGCCTCGGGAAACGATGACGGCTTGATTACCCTTTGGAACATCTCAACCAGAAGACAGGTTGATTCCTGGAAAGCCTCGGAGGAGAACATCTTCTCTTTGAGCTTCCACCCCAACGGCCGAATTCTGGCCTCGGCGGGTCGTGGCAATGAAATCAAACTGTGGAATGCTGCAGGCGTCTCGGATCACCAATTGCTCACGCTTGTCGGGCATGAGGATAGTGTTTTCTCGCTATGCTTCCATCCGAACGGTAACTCATTAGCTTCCGGCAGTGCGGATACGACAATCGGGCTCTGGGACTTAACCCATTACGATCGTCACATCGCCGGTAATCTCGAATACCAGATCAGCCGCCTTCCAAAGTTCAGCCAGGACTCCTCGTCGATTCGACGCATCCGTGGTTGGGCAAATGGCATTGGAAGCCGACCGCCGGTACACCCGCCGTTCGCTCACGGACGATGAATTGGCATGGCTGCTTCGCATAACCGACGGTAGTGCAGAGGCCCGGGTCGGCCCTCAGTGCGGCAATCGTCTCGGCCACTACGCGGTGTTCTTCCGTGTCGATGAAGACGTTCGGTCGATCACGGGCGGCCGCTCCCGTTGCCTTGCCATTGGCCGGATACAGATCCTTCATCTGCAATCCGACTGCCCTGCATATGGCCTCGGCCTCGCAGCCCGCATGGCAATGCAGGAGGACCCGGCCGTCCTCGCCAAGCGACACGCTGAGGCTTGGCTGTTGATCGTCGTGGGCAGGACATCTTGCGCTCCAGCCCTTGCCGTTCTTCCGGACATCGGGCAGCTTGGACAGCATGAGGTCGATCGGCTTCACTTTGTTGCTATCCGATGCTCGAGTTCGATTGACGATCTTGGAGTTGCTGCCAGAGCTGCCGCTGTTTTTTCCAGTCCATCACGGCGCAAACGGGACGCAAGTCGCGCTCACCGATCGCATCGCGGCCGCTTGTCGTGCGGGGCAGGAAGAGTATCTCCTCCTGGATGTCCGGCGCGAGGCTGAGCAGGTTCATGATCTGAGTCATCCGCGCGCGGGTGACATAACCGAGGCGTGCGAGACCTGCGTAATCAGCCACTTCACCGTTTCGCACAAGTTCTTCGCAGCGGATCGCCAAGGCCATCAACTTGGCGACGCGAGGCACGGACCCTACGGGCAGATCGAGACCAGTAGGAGCCTCCCCTGGTACAATCTCGCGACGTCCGGCGGTCCCGCGGGCGAAATGAACATCAAACTCCACCGTCAAACCGTGACGCATTCGTTCGCCTCCCCACAGGAAATCTTCCCATGCTGTCCGAGGGTCTTGATTCCGCTAGCGTGGAACGTCACCGATATCTTGCCCATCGCGCCGTCGTAGTCGACGCGCTGGACAAGGAGATGTAGCACGCGGGCTTGCTCGAGAGGACTGAGCGTTTCCCACAAAGGCGTGAAGGCCTCGAGCGCCGAGTCAACCTCGGGTTTGCTCACCAAGCCCTCTTTCGCACGTTTGGTCTCATTACGCAGCTCGGTCTGGCGTTGCTCGGCTTCGCGCAGACGCTCGTGGAGCTCGGCCAGACGGCTGGCCGCGTGGCCGTTGGTGGCGGCGGCAGTAGCGACTTTGGCGATCTCCCCATGAATCCGACCGAGCTCGCGTTCGGCGATTCTCGCATCACTCTCCAGCGACGCCATTTCCTCCATCGCCTGCGCCCGCCCCTGCTCGAGGACCATCGCCTTAACGGATGGATCCTTGCCGACGGCGCGAATCTGATCGACGACGAATCGTTCGATTTCCTCGGCGGGGACCGATTTCGAAGGGCAGGCCTGCCAGCCCTGTTTTTGCGCCGTGTAGCAGGTGTAGTAGCGATAGCGCCGGTTGCCCTTGCTGGTATAGGAATGCATCATCGGCCGGGCACACGGCTTGCAATACAGAAGCCCCTTTAGAAGCGCGCCATATTTGTTGCGGACGTGCATTCCGCCGGTTCGGCCATTGGAGCGCAGCATGGCTTGAACGCGTTGAAAGACATCCTCGTCGACGATCGCTTCATGCTCGCCCTTGTGGACTTCGTCCTTGTAGCGCACCTTGCCTCGGTACACGACGTTGCAGAGCAGGCGGTGAAGGATGGTCTTGTCGAATGGCTGGCCGCCGCGTTGGTGGCCCTTGTGCGTCATCCAGCCCTTCGTCGTCCAGCCGCGTTGATTCAACTCGCCCGTGGTCTGGATCAAGGATTTCTTTTCGAAGTACAGGTCGAAGATCGCGCGGACGCGTTCGGCTTCCTCGGGGTTGACGACGAGCTTCGATCCGTTCGGATCGACGTCGTAGCCTAGGACGGGCATACCTCCCGCCCATTTCCCCTTGCGCCGCGCCGCCGCAATCTTGTCGCGCGTGCGCTCGGAGATGATCTCCCGCTCGAACTGGGCGAACGAGAGCAGGATGTTGAGCGTTAGACGACCCATCGAGTGCGTCGTGTTGAACTGCTGCGTCACTGAGACGAACGAGACTTGGTTCTTCTCGAACGTCTCCATCATCCGCGCGAAGTCCATGAGCGACCGGCTCAGGCGATCGACCTTGTAGACCACCACGCAGTCGATGCGCCCGGCTTGGAGATCCTCGAACAGCCGCTTCAGTGCGGGCCGTTCCATGTTCGCCCCGGTGTATCCGCCGTCGTCATACCGGTCGGGCAGGCAGACCCAGCCCTCCGCCTTCTGGCTGGCGATGTAGGCCTCGGCGGCCTCGCGCTGGGCGTCGAGTGAATTGAACTCCTGCTCCAAGCCCTCCTCCGTACTCTTGCGCGTGTAGATGGCGCAGCGAACGCGCTGCTGCCCGGCTCGAACCTTGCCGTTGCCGTTCCCGTTGCGTTTCATTCGGCGGCCTCCTTGCCGGGCTTGGGCAGGTCGAAGAAAGCGTAGCCATTCCAATGCGCGCCGGTGACCTTGCGGGCTACTGCGGACAGGGAACGGTAGACTTCGCCGTCGAACTCGAAGCCTTGCTCCAGGACCCGCACCTGGACCGTCTGCCCTTTGTATCGACGTTTGAGAAGCGTGCCGACCATCGGCAGGCGGTCGTCGGCCCCGACACGGAAGGCCGACGTGGCCGTCCCACCGTTGTCGGCCAGCTCTGTGGGCGAAACTGGCGGTCGGATGCGCAGGTCGGCGTCGTTGGCCAGTTCGCGTGCCCGCCGCCGCGCCCGTTCGGAGAGGTCGCCCTCGTGAATGGCCTGGAGCCGCCACGCGATGCGCTTGACGAGATGCTGCTTGTTGAACGACCGGGCCGCCTCGCCGAAGATCTCGGCGTATCGCTGGCGGAGCTGAGTGACCGTCATGCGGTTCAACGCTTTCACGGCCGCGTCGACATCAATGGGCATTCATCGATCTCCCGTTCTCGCGTCGCTTCGACACGGCTCCATCAGGGCAAGTCCGCGCCACCGGATCAAGGCCGGTTTGCGAGGATTCCGCCGGAATCTGGCCGCATTCCGGTAGCGCCGAACGAATTGAGCGAAAGCGATGAATTCCAGTGGCGAGGATGGCCGTCACTTCGCGCAGGCGCTCGTGGGCGGCCATCGAATCCAAGCTCTCTGCTTTGGCTGTGAATGAAATGGGCTCGGGCGCCTCAAGTTCGCTGAATTTCAAAGGAGATGTCATCGCTTCGACACCGCCTTCCGGGAGCCGATTTCTTGCCGAATGGACTTCTGAAGGTGTTGAACCTCGGCCAGCGGAAGTAGGGTGCGAAGCACACCAATTCGAGCCTTCAACGACTCGATTTCTTGGCGGATGTTCGAAGGGCTGGGCAGTCGCGGTGTTCTGATTTTCATAGTGCGGTGACGATACGGCGTCCCAAATCAGAAAATAATGTCCGAGATATGTCCGAGGAATGTCCGAGGAATGTCCAGATGTGCGCTTACAGCATCGCGTATCCGGCGCCGCCTTTTCCAGGTGCCTCAACGATGTGCTGCAGTCGTTTGTCCAGAAGCTTCCAAACCTTGTCGGGCCGTTGACGCAATGTTTGCTGCAACACAAGCGCTTTGACGCGTTCACCCTTCTTCTTTTGGAGTGTGTCGAGCATATTCAGCGCTGCATCTCCTCGTATGCGAATTCTCTCTCCATCGAGCTCCGCACTGTGGTCACTGCCGTCGGCTGATCGGTACAGCTTGAGCTGTTCCCAGGCGGGTCGCATGATTGTCTGCCTGGTGCCTTGATCTGGTTGATCAAGCAGCTGGAATCCATCGGGAAGCAATTCATAGCAGCTTCCCCGACCACTCTTCTCGCGTCTTAGGTTGCGTTTCGAACGGCCCACAGGTGTTTTCAGCTTAGTGTCGGGGACGCTGTCACCCGCCGCGGCGTTGCATCTGATTTCAATGCGACCTTGTGTCGTCAGGTAGTGTCGCATCTTAACCTTGCCGTTAGGCAATTTGGCGTCGGGGCATCGAACAGCAATGTGGCTCCAGTCCTTGTCGTAAATGAAGATTCTGGTTCCGTCTTCAGTCTGGTACTCCATCGGCGCGCATTCACACTTTGGATACCCATCTTGTTTTCTTAGATACCCACGATTGCAGAGGTCATCGAGGAATCGGCGATCCTCGGCGTCGGCGCAAAGATGACCGATCTCTGCCTTCAGCACCTGTGCTGGGATCTCCGCAAAGCTAATCGTTGTAAGGACGGAATTCGGGTCGAGGGGTTTGCCATAGACTTGGACGGGGCGAAACCCTTCCCGAAACCGTTTGGCGGCACGAATTGCCTGCAGCTGTGCGGGATGGGGTTGGAAAGACATTGCGCGCTCGGTTTGCCAATTGTTCGATGATGACACGATCCGGCTCCGTCCAGGGGCGGCGTGTCTGGCATGGGTGCGCATCATACCTTGCGCGCTCTGCCACCAACATTGTGCGTTCGCCGAGACCGGCGTTCCGGCGGTTCGCGTCTTGTTCGGGCCGCGAGTGCAACCCCCGTGTTAACCAAAGCCCGGGTGTTAACAAAGAGTGTGCGAGAGTTTGAGAGTTTCTGTGGCAGGAACGAGTGTAACCCCGGGGGTTGCAGTCGTGGTGCCGAAAACAGCACCCGAAACAGAGAGCGCAAGGAGTCAGCAGGCGGCGCGTAACCTCGCGTCGGTTGCGGAGTTATGGCGAGGGTCATCGATGACGGTTTCTCGGCCAGCCGTAAACAAAAAAGCCGCCGATTTCCTCGGTGGCGGGGTGACCTCCCCGACTAGGATTCGAACCTAGAACCTAGCGGTTAACAGCCGCTCGCTCTACCATTGAGCTATCGGGGATCACCGATGCAGACAATGTGAGTCTACCGCGGTTCATTCTCACGTCAAGGGCCCCGGGGGCTGGGTTATCCTCAACGGGTTCCAACTAGAAGGCACGCCTTATGGGTCCGTTCGAGTAAGATAGCGAGGTCACTTCTTCTGACCCGTGCGCTTGGTGGGCGACTTGGGGGTTCCATGACGAAGTACGGCCGGCCGCAGGTGACGGTCGAGTCTCCAAACGAAGGTCTGGAAGCCTCCGTCGAATAATGAACACTCTATGTCTTTCGCCATCCACTGACTCGGGGTCTTGGATGAGCGCAGCGTCGGTGCGAATTCTTCGTCGACGAATTTCTTGATCGAGTCATCCGTGCGCGTTTCCATCAGGCGTTCGATGGCTGCGACGCGCTCCTTTACACCGGGGCGTGGCGTGCCGGTGATTTTCCTTTCTTGGGCGATGGCAGGTCCGCAGGCACTGATGACAACGAGAGCGATCCCAGCGAAACGCGTTCGAGCACGGCCAGTCATCCAATCCTCCTTCGTTTGCGGAAGGGCGCGGCGGCGTTCTGTGTGCCGTCTCCTAGGGTCCTCGCCCTTCCGCGTAGAGGTAAGACGACCCTCGGAGGATGGTCCGGTCAGAATCCGGAGGGGCGATTGCCAGTTCGACTCACTGTCCTCATTTCCTTTTGACGACTCGCTTGGCCGGCGACTTGGCGGGCGCCGATTTCTTTTTTGAACCCTTGCCGGCCTTTTTGGCCAGCTCTTTCTTTGACGACGGTTTCACGGCCACTACCGTCGGAGTTTTGGTTGCGACCACGCGCCTAACCGGTTGGGCCTTCTTTCCCACGGACTTTCGAGAGCTGGGCGGCTTGACTTCTTTTTGCTGTTCGGCGGCCAGTTTGGCCTTGGCCGCTTTGGACTGTTCGACTTTGGCATCCACGTTCATGATTCGCAGGTCGGTGTAGTAACCCTCCCGGCGGACGCGGTCCAATTGGGCCACCACGTCGTCCTGCTCGACCGCCTTGAACAGAGTGAGATGGTACCCTTCGGAAAAACCGACAAGCTTCCAACGAAAAGGGATGGCCTCCTTGCCGCCCAGGGCCTTGCGTCCCGATGTTGCAGCGGGCGCGGGCGCATCCGTGCCGGCAACCTCGGCCGCTTCCGGTATCGCCTCGACCTCTTCCTCTGCCAAGGCCGCATCCACCGGAGCCTCGTCTTCGCCTACTTTCTTGGTGCGTGGCACCTTCGTACTCCTATCCAAGACACCCAACACAAGAGGTTCCCGCGCCTCCGCTGTCCAGGCCGGCCCTCGTCGTTCCTGGAAAATGCCGACCACCCGAACGGGTGCGATTCTAGACGATTATCGCGCGCTCTTTCAGCGCCTCTGGCGCGGAAGACGTTCCACACCCTTTTTCGCCGCATGATTCAGAGTTTCCCGAAGGAACACCGACTGCTCTGGAAGCCTCACGCCACCCGGCTCGCACGTCAAGACCGGAATCGTATCTCGGCTGGACGCAAGCAGCATCGCCATTATAATGCTCCACGGCCTGGGCGGTCGAGTCCTGCCAGGAAGGAAGTAAGTTTCGGTTTCTTGCGCCCGTAGCTCAATTGGACAGAGTGCCTGGCTTCGAACCAGAAGGTTGGAGGTTCGAGTCCTCCCGGGCGCATCGTAGGGTGGCACGGCCAGACCATGCTTGGCCGTGGTTACGTCAAGGACAGCGGACTATGGGGCTACTCACCGGACGAAAGGGACTGGTCTTCGGCATCGCCAACGATCGCAGCATCGCCTGCCACATGGCCAAGGGCTTCGTCGAGCAAGGGGCCGTCTGCGGCTATCCCTACTTGCCCGGCGAAAAAAACGAACGCCGCGTGGTCAAGGCACTCGAGGATAGCGGTATCCGCGACGCCTGGCTCCTTCCGTGCGACGCCTCCAAGGACGCCGACTTGGATGCCGTTTTCGAAATGGCACGGAACCGATTCGACACCATCGACTTCCTCGTTCACTCCATTGCCTACGCCGACCGGGCCTACCTCAAGCCGGGCAAGTTTGCGGAGACGCCGCGGGAGGTCTTTGCCCAAGCCCTGGATATTTCCGCCTATTCTCTGGTGGCCATGGCCCGCCGGGCCACGGCTCTCATGCCGCGAGGCGGGTCCATCATGGCCATGACCTATTACGGCAGCGATAAGGCCGTCCCAGGCTACAACGTGATGGGCATTGCCAAGGCCGCTTTGGAGGCTTGCGCGCGCTATCTGGCCTTGGAGCTTGGCGAGTTCAACATTCGGGTCAACACGATCAGCGCCGGCCCGATCCGTACGCTTTCCTCGATGGCCGTGGGCGGCATCGACGAGATCTTCGATTGGGTCCAAAAGAAGGCCCCCTTGCACCGCAACATCGACGCCGACGAGGTCGGCAAAACCGCCGTCTACCTAGCCAGCGACCTCTCCAGCGGCGTGACCGGCGAAAACATCTTCGTTGATGCAGGCTACAACATCGTGGGTCTGTAGCTTATAGCTTATCCGTTAGACTTGGATCCCGCCTGAAGAACAAGGTGTTTAAGATTCTCGGCTCGAGCGTTAGCTCGACCGGCCGCCGGGAATGTCCAGGACCACCTGCTGCTCGCAGGGCGGCACCTACTGAGGCGACTTCAGTCTCTGCGGCGACCCCGGTTGCCCGTGAACGGGAGCCGAGCGAAGATCCCGGACGTTGAAGCCCGGCAGGGGCGATCGTGGCTAGCCCGCCTAGGAAGCCGTGGGTAAGAGCGTCAAGAGGGGCACGCCAAGCCGCGGCGGCGGCGATCGTGGCTAGCCCACGGCGAAAGCCGTGGGTTAGAGCGTCAATCCCACGCCAAGCCCCGGCAGGGGCGGCCGGCCAATGGAGCACGAACCGCTCGTCGAAGGCCACGCTATGACGCCAGGGAACGCCAAGGACTCCTTCTCGAACGACCGCGTCCAATGGGACTCTTCATCCCTCCGTCGCCCCTGCCGGGGCTCGAACGTGTTTGGGCTCATCTACCCACGGCTTCCGCCGTGGGCTAGCCGCAACGCCGCTACCGCGGCGTTGCGATGTGGCCGCATCGCCACACCGCGGCGTTGCGACGCGGCTCGTTATCGTCGTCGCCAATCCTGACACTTGCGCTAATTCAAGAACAGCGGGCTGCTGAAGAGTTGCGTGAACTCCGCGTAGTCGTTTCCGTCGATGTCGCCATCTTCATCAACGTCGGCCGCTTCGAGGCAGGCTTGCAATGCGTGAAGGCAGCGTGCAGAGGCCCGCCCACGGCCACAAGTCCTCCCAGCAACAACCACGACCGCATCTTAGGAGTCGCGCAGAAATAACATAAACGAATCGATTCGCGAAAGCCCAGCAAAATAGGGCGATCCGTAGGAACAATCGTGTAAATAATGCACGATTCCTTAGTTAATAGTTAGGTCGGAGTGTTGGAGGTTTGCGTCTCGAAGGTCTGCGTTATCGAACCGTGCACGTTCATATACGCCATAGTCCAGCCGCTTGCCCCTCAGACTTAACACCTTGTGCATACTCTCTCGGCTTTTTATCCACCGCCGCGCCATACCACCTGTTCCAGTCGACTAAGCGAGGTCCGACATGCAATAGCCCAAGTCGAAAGTCGGCCACAAGTCAAGCAGGGCTTTTTGCCGATCCTGTGACGGCGAGAACCCAATGCACGTTTTTGGGATTAACAGTACATTGTACAATCCCCTTACGCTGCCCTCTCCCCCCGTTGGGGAGAGGGGTTTGAGGAAGCACCGTAAGGGCAAAGCGGCCTGTCAGCCGTTTTCCGTGGAGCACGAATTCGAATCGGCTCGGCTCGATGCTGAGCCAGACTAACGAGCCGTCGTCGACCCGCCGGACGGTCCCGCGACCGCCGCTGACCGGTCCTTCGTAGTCGAGATATAGCTTGCGGTGGTTACCGATGCGTTTTGCGGGGATCGGCAGGGCGGCCAGACTCGGCGGCTCGCGCTCCAGTTGCCAAGTGAGCAGGGAATCGGCATATTCGAGCATCAGGTCCCAGTGCTCGTCACCGTGGCCGGTGTGGTGTAGAATCACGAATCGCAGCGGCTGAGTGAGCCGCGGCGCGCCGGCTTCGGGCGAGTGAGGTTGTGCATCGGGGCGGTCGGTGTCAGAATGGCAATCCGGCAGTGGCAAGGATGTGGAGGAATTGATCATGAGATCATCGGCAAGGATGTCGGGGACGAGTACGGTTCCGAAGGCATTGCAGTTCTCGGTGTTGTGGTCGGTCGTCGGGTGCGGCCCAAGCTATTATGACTATTGGCGGGACGCTCAACAAGCCATGATTCGCGGCGACTATGGGCCGGCGCGCACTTTTTTGGTGGAGTGCGAACGCCGAAGACCGCGCGAAGTCGAGAATCTTCACGACCTAGGCGCGTGCAGCGTGCTGGTGGCGCGGGAAAAGTTTGAGCAAATGAATCATGCGGCCGCCCAGCGGGAGTTGGACCGGGCCATCGAATACTACACCAGTGCCATCGATGCCGTGCCCGGGCATCAGGCATCGCTGGAGGGCAAGAACCGGGCATTGGAGCTCAAAGGCCAGTTCGATGAGGCCCTTCAGCACGCCGAATGGACCGTGGCTTTCGTGGGGCCGTCGGCGAAGCAGTACATCTTCCTCGCCCGGGAATTGGAGGAGCGAGGTGACAAGGATGGGGCCCTGCTTCGTTATCGCCAGGCCGTGGCGATGGAGCCGAACAACAAGGAAGGCCCCGTTGCACTCGCCCAATTCCTGATGCGCGAGCACAGCGAGCCGGTGGCCATCCACTTTCTGCAGGAGGCCTACCGGATCGACCCTAAGGACGAATGGGTGGCCGAACAACTTGCCAACCGAGGCGTCCTTCCGCGCGTGCCCGTGCAGACGGCCGCAGCGCCGTAACGTGAGGTCGGGGCGATGACCCGACCCACGGGTCTTCAACGGGTTCCCACCGGTTGAGAACCGGTGCCACATGGGCCGCCTACAATAGCAATGTGCGGCATAGCGGGCATCGTTCAATTTGACCAGGCGCCGGTCGAGCCATCATGGCTTCAACAGGCGTGTGCGGCCCTGCGTCATCGGGGGCCGGATGAGTGTGGAATCTGGATCGGTCCGGACAAGGCAACGCCGGTGGGTCTAGCCGCCACGCGGCTCGCTGTTCTTGATCCGTCGCCCGCCGGGCATCAGCCCATGTCCCGCCAAAACGGCCGGTTTCAACTGGTCTATAACGGCGAAATCTATAACTACAAGTCACTCCGCGGCGAATTGGCGGATTCCGGAGAGGTCTTTGCCACCGATACGGATACCGAGGTTTTGCTGGCCGCCTGTTCGCGCTGGGGCACGGACGCACTTTGCAAGCTCAATGGGATGTGGGCCCTGGCCTTCTATGACCGCCAAGCTCGCGAAGGCTTTCTGGCCAGGGACCCATTCGGCATCAAGCCGCTGTTTTACTGCCTAGACGAACGGCGGCTGGCATTCGCGAGCGAAATTGGTCCCTTGACCAAGCTGGGCGGCTTCACCGAGAGCTTGGATTCTGATGCCCTTGCCGAACATCTGGTCTTTGGCTTCATCTCCGGCGAGAAGTCGATCTACCAGAGTGTCCGCCGATTGGAACCCGGACATTTTCTGCGTTTTGCGGCTTCCGGGGCCGCGAAGCCCGTGCGCTATTACGCACCGCCCGTGCAAGCAAAGAATCAACCGGCTTCGAATACCGTCAATTACGAGGAGCGCGGCGAGCGACTCCGGCGGCTGTTGACGGAGGCCGTCGTCAGCCAGCGGGTTGCGGATGTGCCCCTCGGGGCGTTTCTTTCCGGCGGGCTGGATTCTTCCATCGTGGTGGCGCATCTTAGCGAAGCGATCGGCCGTCCCATTCAGACTTTTTCGGTGGGCTATGAGCGGCATTCGAACTACGACGAAACGTCGTATGCCCGACTAGCCGCCGCGCGATTCGGGACCGAGCATCACGAAATGGTTCTCTCCGAGCGGGACGTGCTGGAGGCCATTCCGAATGTCCTGGACCATCTCCGCGAGCCGGTGGGCGACAGTTCGATCATTCCGACGGCGTTGTTATCGCAATTTACGCGGCAGCATGTCACCGTGGCCTTAAGCGGCGACGCGGGCGACGAGCTCTTCGGCGGCTATTGGCGCTATCTGGCGCATGGCTCCCTGGAAAGTTATCGTCGCATCCCTGTATGGCTTCGCCGCGGCGTGCTGGAGCCGCTGGCGGCCGCGTCCAGTGCGGCCAAAGGATGGGTCATGGCCGACCGCGTGCGGCAGTTCCGCAAGTTCCTGCGAGTCGAGACGGGGACGGAAGTTCGTGGCGCGTGGAGCAACGGAAACGTCCTGGCGCGTCATCTGGCCTGGTCGCGAATTCTCTCGCCGGAAGCCGCAAGTGTGCTCCTGAGCAACGGCTGGGCCCAGCGCTGCGAAGAGGCCGCCCTCAACCGAGCCGTGTCCTTGAATGTGGGCCTGGATGCGGCGGATCCGCTGAACGGTGTTTTGGCATTCGACCTTCTGCACCAACTGCCCGCCGACATGTTGCAGAAGGTGGACTTGGCCAGCATGATGCATTCTCTCGAGGTTCGAGTGCCCTTCTTGGACCCGGCCGTCGTGGCGTTCACTCTTTCGTTGCCATCACGGTTTAAGATCGAAGGAGGCCTGCGAAAACGGATTCTTGTGGATGCCTATCGAGGTTATGTACCCGACGAAATCCTCGATCGGCCCAAGAAGGGATTCGAGGTGCCCATCGGCGAGTTTCTCCGTGGCCCTCTGCGGCCCATGTTTCACGATGTCGTCACTCGTGATGCTGTCGACTCGTTCGGCCTGTTATCGTATGACGGTGTTGAGACGATCTACGCCGACCACCTTGCCCGCCGAAACGATCATGCCGACGTGCTCTTCGCCCTGCTGTCTCTCTGTGGGTGGCACCGCCGCCTGGCATAAGCAAGAGCCTAGTGCCTTTTGCCTTGCTTTTCCTATTACACCTCTTTCGGAATCCGCATGGCGTAGAAGGATCGCCACACGAAGACCAGCGAGATCACCAGCATGACGGCGCCCACGATCGCGGTGTAGTCCATCGTTTTGTTCGCGTGGGCCGCCTCCTTGGTTTTGACCGCGATTTCCACGGCCAGCAGGCCGAAAAGCGTCGAGAATTTGATGATCGGGTTCATCGCCACCGAGGTGGTGTCCTTGAAGGGATCGCCCACCGTATCGCCGACGACCGTGGCCTCGTGGACCGGCGTGTTCTTCTCCTTCAGATCGACCTCCACGAGCTTCTTGGCGTTATCCCAGGCGCCCCCGGCGTTGGCCATGAAGATCGCTTGGAATAGGCCGAATACGGCGATGGAAACGAGGTAGGCCACGAAGAAGTTGGGATCAAAAAACGCAAAGGCCAGCGTGATCGTCATGAGGGCAATGAAGATGTTCCACATACCGCTTTGAGCATACTGGGTGCAAATGCGGACGACGGTTTTTGAGTCTTCGAGATCGGCCTCTTTCTTGTCCAGTCTCATGTTCTTCTTGATGAAGGCCACGGCCCTATAGGCCCCCGTGGTCACGGCCTGCATCGACGCGCCGGCAAACCAGAAGATCACCGCCCCGCCGCAGATGAAACCCAGCAGCACCGGTGCATCGGTCAAGCTCAGGCTGAGCATGCCCGCTTTTTCGAGGATCAAGATAATCGAGAAGATCATCGTGGTAGCACCCACCACTGCCGTGCCAATGAGCACGGGTTTGGCCGTGGCCTTGAAGGTGTTGCCGGCCGAGTCGTTCGATTCCAGGTAGTGTTTGCCACGGTGAAAGTCCGGTTCAAAGCCGAAATCCCTCTTAATCTCATCCCTAATGCCAGATATTTGTTCGGTCTGGGCGAGCTCAAAAATCGACTGGGCGTTGTCGGTCACGGGGCCGTAGCTATCCACGGCGATGGTGACCGGCCCCATGCACAAGAAGCCGAAGGCGACCAGACCAAAGGCAAAGATGGAGCCATGCTTTCCCATGACGTCGCCGAGTCCTTGCAGACTGACGAAGTACGCCCCGGCCATGAGGGTCGCGATGAGCACGCCTTTCCAGAAGGCGCTGAAGTTTCCCGCGACCAAACCTGAGAGGATTGTCAGCGACGCACCGCCCTCGCGAGATGCGGTCACGATTTCGTGTACGTGCTTGGAATGCGAGCTCGTGAAAATCTTGGTGAACTCAGGGATCAGCACGGCGGCCAGCGTTCCGCAACTAATGATCGTGGCCAGTTGCCACCAGAGTTGCGGTAACGCCTTGGCGGGCTGTCCGGCCGGACCCGCGACGGTCAGGTCTTGAATCAGCAGCCAGCTCATGGCGAACGAGGTTGAGATGCACAGGATCGCGGCGATCCAGATGAGCCGGGTCAGCGGGGCCTCGAAGTTGAATTCCTTCAAACCCCTGTATCGGCTCTCCGATATGGCTTGGTTGACGAAGTAGGATACGCCGGACATGAAGTCCATCAGGAAGCGCATGGCGAAGATCCAGACGATGAGTTTGGCCTGGATATCCACGTTGGGAACGGCAAGGGTGATGAAGGAAATCAGGGCCACGCCGGTCACGCCGTAGGTCTCGAAACCGTCGGCCGTGGGACCGACGGAGTCGCCGGCATTGTCGCCCGTACAGTCGGCGATGACGCCGGGGTTCCGCGGATCGTCCTCCTTAACCTTGAAAACGATCTTCATCAGGTCGGAGCCGATGTCGGCGATCTTGGTGAAGATGCCGCCCGCGATCCGCAGCGCCGAAGCTCCGAGCGACTCGCCGATGGCGAAGCCGAGGAAGCAGTAACCGACGATTTCCCGCGGGACGAAGAGCAGGATAATCACCATCATCACCAGTTCGAGTGAGATCAGGAACAAGCCGATGGACATGCCCGCCCGCAAGGGGATATTGACGACGTCCCACGGCTCCCCGCGGAGCGACGCAAAGGCCGTGCGGGCGTTGGCAAACGTGTTGACGCGAATTCCGTACCATGCGACCCAATATGAACCGCCCATGCCCACAATCGAGAAGAGCAGAACCAGTGCGGCGGTTTTGGCCGACTCACCTTGCAGGCCCATGAAGTAGTACGTCATGGCCGAGGCGATGATGACAAACAGCATGACCAAAAACTTGCCTTGCTGAATCAGATACGTCCGGCAGGTTTGGAAGATGATCTCCGCGACGTTCAGCATGGTCCGGTGCGCCGGCAGCTTTCGAATCTGAGTTCGCAGATACAGGCTGATCCCAAGCGTCCCGGTGATAACCAGAGCTCCGTAGAACAGCAGATTCCAGGCGCTGATCGTCCGGCCGACGATGGTGAATTTGCCTTCATGCAGATCGGGAATGGCCAAATCCGCTTCCCCGGCATATCCCGGGGTCGCCGTCAGAAGCAGTAGAATGACCGACCAGAAGATCGGCCTCAGGCCATTGGTTATGGCCGAAAAGTGCCGGCTGCCCTTCGTGGCCGCCGGCTTGGAAACATGGTGGTACTTCCCCAAAAGCATGAATATCTCCGTCGTTATCCGGGGTTGAAAACGCCCAAGCCGGACCGCGCTTTTTCTCCCAATCGGCCTGGGGCCACGAACGCTTGGCGGAATTGAGTGAATGGCCCGAGGTTTGTCAAGAGCGGCTTTGTGCATTCGCAACAGGAAGAACCGAACTCTGGTTTGCGGCTGCGCGCTATTGAAATCCACCGAAACGGCAGTTAGAGTCAAATAGGATTAAAACAGTGCGATTTAACGTTCCGATATCGCAGTCCATTCTTTGCGACTCGGGTTTGTCTAAGTCGTACGTGCAGTAAGAGTACTTTTACTTTATTTAGCGAAGTATCATGGCAACTTCTACAAGCGCGATTGAAACTTGGGAAAAGCAGGAATATAAGTACGGCTTCTATACCGACATTGACGCGGATAGTCTGCCGCCAGGCCTGAATGAGGACGTGATCCGGGCCATCTCACGAAAAAAGCGTGAGCCGGAGTTCATGCTCGACTGGCGGCTCCGGGCGTATCGGCATTGGCTGGGGATGACGGAGCCGGTCTGGCCAAACGTTCATTACCCGCCGATCGACTATCAAGCCATCGTGTACTACTCCGCGCCAAAGCAACGGGCGTCGCTAAAGAGCTTGGGGGAGGTGGATCCCAAGCTGGTCGAGACGTATGAGAAGCTCGGGATTCCCTTGCGCGAGCAGGAGCTTCTTGCGGGCGTGGCCGTTGATGCTGTTTTCGATAGCGTCTCCGTGGCGACAACATTCAAGGAGAAGCTGGCCCAACTGGGAATCGTCTTCTGTTCGTTCTCGGAGGCGGTGCGGGAGCACCCGGAGTTGGTTCAGAAATATCTCGGGTCCGTCGTGCCGTACGCGGACAACTTCTTTGCGACGCTCAATTCAGCCGTGTTCAGTGACGGCTCGTTTGTGTATGTGCCTAAGGGAGTGCGCTGTCCGATGGAGCTTTCGACGTACTTCCGCATCAACGCCATGGCCACGGGGCAGTTCGAGCGAACGTTGATCATCGCGGACGAGGGGGCCTCGGTGAGCTATCTGGAGGGCTGCACGGCGCCGATGCGCGACGAGAATCAGCTTCATGCGGCGGTCGTAGAACTGGTCGCCTTGGACGAGGCCACGATCAAGTACTCGACAATCCAAAACTGGTACCCCGGCGACAAAGAAGGGAAGGGTGGGATCTACAACTTCGTGACCAAGCGTGGGAAATGCCTGGGCCGCAAGTCACACATCTCCTGGACTCAAGTGGAGACAGGTTCGGCTATCACCTGGAAATACCCAAGCTGCATCCTGCAGGGCGACAACTCCGTGGGTGAGTTCTATTCAGTGGCGTTGACCAACCATCGCCAGCAGGCCGACACGGGCACGAAAATGATCCATATCGGCAAGAACACGCGGAGCAACATCGTTTCGAAGGGCATCTCCGCCGGCTACGGGCAGAACACGTACCGCGGCATGGTCAAGATTCTGAAGGGAGCTTCCAACGCGCGGAACTACACGCAGTGCGACTCGATGCTCATTGGCGACAAGTGCGGAGCGCACACGTTCCCCTACATCGAAGTGAAAAACAGCACGGCCCAGATGGAGCACGAGGCCAGCACCTCGAAGATCGGCGAGGACCAGATGTTCTACTGTAACCAGCGGGGAATCTCAAAGGAGGACGCCGTATCGATGATCGTCAACGGCTTCTGCAAGGAAGTCTTCCGCGAACTGCCGATGGAATTCGCCGTGGAAGCCCAAAAACTTCTAACCGTAAGCCTGGAAGGCAGTGTCGGATGATCGCCACGGTTGAACAGGGCGGCGCATCGATTATGGACCCGGCACGATCCCACCATTGGGAACCAATTGCAGATCTGCCTGTCCCCTGGGACGACATCGTCGATTCAGAAATTGAAGCCTACGTCGCGGCGTGGTTGGAGGAACGAGATCGATATGCTTGAAATCAAGAATCTTCACGCGGAAGTAGACGGGCACGAGATACTCAAGGGTGTGGACCTCATGGTTCGGGCCGGGGAGGTGCACTCGATCATGGGGCCCAACGGCTCGGGGAAGAGTACGCTCGCGCAGGTCCTGGCTGGCCGAGAGACGTTTACCGTAACCGAGGGTGAAGTCGTCTACGACGGCAAAAACCTTCTGGAAATAGCTCCCGATGAACGAGCCTGTGAAGGTGTTTTCATGGCCTTTCAGTACCCGGTGGAGATTCCCGGAGTGGGTACGAGCTACTTTCTGCGCACGGCGCTGAACGCGATCCGCAAGTACCGCGGCCAAGAGGAGGTCGACGCCGTGGACTTTCTCAACCTCGCCCGGGAAAGAGCCAAGCTCGTCGACCTTGATGAGCGGCTGCTGAATCGGTCGGTAAACGAGGGGTTTTCGGGCGGGGAGAAAAAGCGAAACGAGATCTTCCAGATGGCCGTGCTTGAACCGAGGCTGGCGGTTCTGGATGAGACCGATTCCGGGCTGGACATCGACGCCCTGAAAATCGTCGCGGATGGAGTCAACAAGATGCGCAGCCCCGACCGGGCGATTATCGTGGTCACGCACTATCAGCGGTTGCTGAACTACATCGTTCCCGATTTTGTCCACGTGCTCGTGGACGGGCGGATCGTGAAGTCCGGCGGCAAGGAGCTCGCTCTTGAGCTCGAGGAGACGGGATACGCATTGATGGGGGAAAACACGGCGGGCACGAACCGTCGTCCGGTGGCCGTGGGTGCGCCCTAGATTGCGGCCCTCACCGGTTAGAAACCGGTGCCACCCGTAGGGCCCAGGGGTTACAAACCGGTGCCACATTGGGAAGTTGGCGGCATGGTTGGATTGATCGAGAAACAAAACTCTTATGTCTCCGGCTTCGATGGTTTTCGGGCCGCGAGGGCGGGAGAGCCGTCCTGGCTGAGGACGCTTCGCGAAGAGGGGATGGATCGTTTTTCGCATCTGGGCTTTCCCACGCTTGACGACGAAGACTGGCGGTTTACCAACGTGGAGCCGATCGCCCAAGCTTCCTTCCGGCTGGGCGCACGGCCTGTGCGCTCGCTGGATCGGCAGCGATTGGAGCGTTGCACGCTTCCGGGCGTTGGGGGAGCCGAGATCGTTTTCGTCGACGGATGGTTTGCTCCGGCACTCTCCTCCTTGGGGACGCTGCCTCGCGGCGTAAAGATCGTCGATCTTACGGACTGCGTGCGCTCCGGGGAGGGCATTCTGCGAGCTCACCTGGGCCGATATGCCGCGATCTCGAAAGACGCTTTCATTGCCTTGAACGCCGCCTACATGGCGGTGGGGGCCTTGGTCTATATCCCGCGAGCAGTGGTGTTGGAAGGCGCCATCCACATGTTATTCATCTCGACGACGGATTCGGCGGGCACCATGACGCACCCGCGGAATGTGATCGTCGCCGAGGAAAACAGTCAGGCGGCCGTTGTGGAAAGTTACGTCGCCACGGGCGACGAGGAATACTTCACCAATGCGGTTACCGAGGTCGTGGCGGGTGAAAACTCGGTGTTGGATCATTACATGATCGTCCGGGACAGCCTCCGCTCGTTCAACGTTTCCACGCTGCGCGTCGAACAACAGCGCAACAGCAACTTTACATCGCATTCCGCGTTGCTGGGGGGAGGGTTGGTTCGCAACAACGTGCATCCGGTGCTCAATGGCGAGGGATGCCAATCGTTGCTGAACGGTCTCTACCTGTTGAGCGGCCGGCAGCACATGGACAACTTCATGCTTGTCGAACATGCCCAACCGCACTGCGACAGCCGGCAATTCTACAAGGGGATCATCGACGACGAAGGCCGGGCGGTCTTCAGCGGACGGATCATCGTCCACAAAAACGCCCAAAAGACCGATGCCAAGCAGACGAACATGAATCTGCTTCTTTCGGACAAAGCACAGATTGATACCAAACCGCAGTTGGAAATCTACGCTGATGACGTGAAATGCACCCACGGCGCAACCATCGGCCAAATCGACGCCGATGCACTGTTCTATTTGCGTTCCCGAGGTCTTAGCCAGGAAGCTGCTCGCAGCCTGCTCATTTACGCCTTTGCCGGCGAGAGTCTAGAGCGGATGAAACTAGAGCCGGTGAGAAAGGAACTTGAAAAGCTCCTGGTTTCGCGCCTTCCCACGGCTGCTTCACTGGGGCGCCACTCATGAGCACTGCAACTCGCCAGATGGAGGCACGTGTTGCTCGCCCGCCCGGCCGGGAGGCCTTTGACGTCCAGCGGGTTCGCGCGGATTTTCCGATTCTGGCTCAGACGATCAACGGCAGGCCGCTCGTTTACCTAGACAACGCGGCCACGTCCCAGAAGCCGCGAGCCGTGATCGAGGCCATTTCTGGGTATTATTCGGGGTACAACGCCAATATTCATCGCGGCGTACACGCCCTGAGCATTCAGGCCACGGACGCCTATGAACGAACCAGGGCCAAAGTGCGGCAGTTCATCGGGGCGGCCTGGCCCGCGGAGATCATCTTCACGCGGAGCACGACGGAGTCGATCAATCTCGTGGCCCAAACGTATGGTCGAAGCAAACTCGGCCCGGGCGATGAGATCGTCATTTCCGCCATGGAGCACCATTCCAACATCGTGCCTTGGCAGATTCTTTGCGGGCAGACGGGGGCCGTTTTGCGTGTCGCGCCCGTTGACGACGCGGGCGACCTGATCATCGACGAGTACGCGCGTTTGCTCAACGAGCGCACAAAACTGGTGGCCATGGCGCACGTGTCCAACGCCTTGGGCACGATTCTTCCCGTGCATCAAATCATCGAAGCGGCCCATCGGCGCGGGATTCCCGTATTGCTCGATGGTGCCCAGGCCGTCCCGCACTTACGGGTGGATGTCCGGGCGCTGGACTGCGACTTTTACACGTTCTCCGGCCACAAGATGTTCGGACCGACTGGGGTCGGTGTCCTGTACGGGAAGCGAAGCCTGTTGGAAACCCTTCCCCCTTATCAAGGCGGCGGGGAGATGATTAAATCGGTGACTTTCGCCAAGACGATCTATAACGACCTCCCCCATCGGTTCGAAGCGGGCACGCCGGATATCGCCGCGGTCGTCAGCCTAGGTGCCGCCGTGGATTACTTGAGTGACCTGGGGTTCGAGGCCATCGAGGCCTACGAGGCCGATTTGCTGGCATATGGGACCGAAGCCCTGGCTGCGGCTCCTAAGGTGCGATTGATCGGCACCGCCCGGGACAAGGTCGCCGTGCTGTCGTTTGTGGTCGAGGGCGTCCACGCTCACGATGTCGGCACGATACTCGACCAGGACGGCATCGCCGTCCGGACTGGACACCATTGCGCTCAGCCGGTGATGGACCGTTTCGGCGTGCCGGCCACGGTGCGGGCGTCGCTGGCTTTCTACAATACGCGCGAGGAGATCGACGCTCTGGTGGAAAGTCTTAACAAAGTCGTCGAGGTGTTCGGTTGATGTCCGATATCCGCGATTTGTATCAAGAGCTCATCCTCGATCACAGCAAGCGGCCACGGAACCGGCGCCCATTGCCCGGCGCCGACCGTCAAGCCGATGGATACAACCCCCTTTGCGGCGATCGCGTCACCGTGTTTCTCGACTTAGAAAACGATCGCGTGAAAGAGGTAACCTTCGAAGGCTCCGGCTGCGCGATTTCAACGGCCTCGGCGTCTCTAATGACCGAGTCACTCAAAGGCAGGACGTTGGCCGAGGCGAAGGCTCTTTTCAAGCGCTTTCACGGGTTGGTCACCGGCGAGGTGGTCGAGACCGAGGAAGGCCCCGGTCTCGGAAAGCTCGAGGTCTTTTCGGGAGTTTGTCAGTACCCTGCCCGGGTCAAGTGTGCTACCTTGGCTTGGCATACGCTCAAGGCGGCCTTGGAACACCGGCACGAAGAAGTTACGACGGAATAGGGACATGCAATCATCTCAGCCCGCGGTTCAACCGGAATCCCCGATCGATCGTATACGGTGCGAGGCCCTGAGGGCTTCCATCATCGAAGTCTTGCACACGTGCTACGATCCCGAGATTCCCGTCGATATTTACGAGCTGGGCTTGATCTACGAGATCGACGTGACTCCTGCCGGAGAAGTCAGCATTCAAATGACGCTCACGTCTCCGATGTGTCCGGTGGCCGGCTCGCTGCCGCCGGAAGTCGAGAACAAAGTTCGCGGCGTGGAGGGCGTTACCTCGGCAAAGGTCGAGGTCGTCTGGGACCCGCCCTGGACGCCGGCGCGCATGTCCGAAGCCGCGAAACTACAACTCAACATGTTCTAACGGGGATGCCTCCGTAGGACTATGGTCCTAAGCTTGCCGCGTTTTCGCGATCCAGAAGCTGTTTCGCCAACTGCACGGAGCGAACGAAGCCCCGCGATGGTTGCCACGAGAAGCCGCGCATCCCTACAATCTTTTTAGTACCGGCAGGGGCCCGAAGAACGGGCAATGCCTAGGGTTGACACTATGAAAGGCATACTTCGCGTCACAACGATGATCGGTTTGGTCCTCTACGCACTCGCCTGGCTGGATGTGTTCAAGAGACGGAATCACGGGCCTTCGCGATTGACGGGCGGGAAGTCGAAGGCGAACTCCAAGAACCACCACCACAGAGCGTCGAAGGGCCGAAACTCGAATTCGAGGTCGAAGTCAACGCGTTCCCCACAGGAGCTCGCCTCGATTGAGGAGACGAATCAATGAACTGGGGTCGGATTAAAGGGAATTGGAAACAGCTTCGCGGCAAGGAGAAGTGGGGAAAGCTGACCGACGAGACTTCGACGTGATCGCAGGCAAACGCGAGTGCTACGGCATTGGAAGGGAGCAGGCGGAACGACAAATCGACGACTTTTGTCGCTCGTGTGGGGCGTGGGCCTCGGACCCAAGATGGGCCGGATGACCGGCATCTGTTGAAGGAAGAAAACGAAGATGGGTCTTTTGGGCTGGGCTTTGATTTTTTTGGTGGTCGCGCTCATCGCGGCTTTGTTCGGCTTCACCAATCTCGCCGCGGGAGCGATGGCCATCGCCCGGGTCCTGTTTGGTATCTTTCTCTTTCTCTTCCTTTTGCTGCTTATTTTCTCTTTCTTGGGAGTATGTGCCGTTACGGTGACGCCATAATCGGGAGGTTTTTTATAAAGCGAAGGGAGGTGAGACGCAGTGACCACGAAAAACGCAACGACGTGGAGAAGTGTTTTCGCACGGCTTCTGGCGGCCGCGGTTCCGGCGTTGCCTATCGCGACGCTGGCCCAGCCGGCCGGGTGTCAAATCCGGATCAGCTCGGAGGACGATGACGACAACGATTTCGATTGGGATCAAATATGGGATGAGATCGAAGACGAAATCGACGACGAGTTTGGGGACGAGTAGAGCGTAACCCCAAAGAAAGGGAGCCTGTATGTTAAGGTGGGCACTGGTCTTTTTCATTGTGGCCCTCATTGCCGCTGTTTTCGGTTTCGGCGAGATCGCCGCGGGAGCGGTGGCGATTGCAAGGATTCTATTCTTTGTTTTCATCGTCTTGTTCCTGCTTTCCCTGATCGGCGCCATTGCCACGGGGCGAAAGCCCCCGCTTCCTCCCGTCTAAGCGCGAGGGGGGGTGAGCGGGCGATTGCCACGGCCGGCGGTTGAGCGACAATAGCGCTCATGCCGGAATTGGTCCTTGCGCAAACGGACGGGCACGTCGGCGTAGTTACGCTCAATCGGCCGGAGGTGCTCAACGCGCTCTCCCTGGACTTGATGAAGCAGCTTGTCGACTGCCTGGAAACGTTCGACAACGATCCGAATATTCATGTCATGGTGCTGGCGGGAAGCGAAAAGGTCTTCGCCGCCGGAGCGGACATCGGCGACATGGCCAACGCCTCGGTCGTCGAGATGTACGAGCGGAACCAGTTCGCCCGCTGGATGCGCATCAAGCGGATCCGCAAGCCGATCATCGCCGCAGTGAGTGGCTACGCCCTGGGCGGGGGCTGTGAGCTGGCCATGCACTGCGACCTCATCGTCGCGTCGGAGTCAGCCGTGTTCGGCCAGCCGGAGATCAACATCGGGGTGATGCCCGGGGCCGGCGGAACGCAACGGCTCACCCGAGCCATGGGTAAGTTCCGGGCCATGGACATGGTTCTGAACGCCCGGTTTCTCACGGCCCACGAGGCCTACCAAGTCGGTTTGGTCACGCGCGTGGTGTCCAAGGAACAATTCCTCGCCGAAGCACTGCGCCTCGCCCAGGAGATCGCCAAGCGGCCGCCCATTGCTCTGAAGCTAGCGAAAGAGGCCGTGCTCAAGGCCGATGAACTGCCGCTGACCGAGGGCCTCGAATACGAACGGAAGTTGTTCTATACTCTCTTCGCGACTGAAGACCAAAAAGAAGGCATGAAGGCATTTCAGGAGAAGCGGTCGCCGCGGTTTGAAGGACGTTGAGCCAAAGTGCGTGGGTTACCAAGATCTCAAGGCGCTTCGGAGCCCGACGTCTCCGTGGAGAAAGAGTGGCTTGAAGAGTTCGAGGCCGCGGCGCGGCGGCCGTTGAGCTTACGGATGCGCTACGCCTTCATCAAAACGTACAAACCGGTCTTGGATGATGCTCCCTATCGCTCCTTCGATACCATGGAAGAGTACCGCCGTTGGTGCGAAGAGAACTTACCCGATTGGCTCGGCTATGGCCGCGTTTGAATATCGCCAGGCGCAGGAGATTCGGGACGCGTTTCGCCGACACGGGGTGCGCTACTTGTTCATTGGGAAGTCGGGGGCAATCCTTCTCGGTTTTCCAGATACAACTCAGGACGCGGACCTGTTTGTTGAAAAGTCGAAAGAAAACGGCCTTGCCCTGGTGAGGGCGCTGCGCGAGCTAGGCTTCCCCTTGACCGAGCATCAGGCCGGTGAAATCGAATGGGGAAAGGATTTCGTGCAGCTAAAGAACGGCCCCTTTGACCTGGATCTTGTTTTTGCCCCGGACGGAATCGAGCGCTTCGAGGACGCCTGGAAACGTCGCGTCGACATAGAGGGCTTCCCGGTGTGCCATATCGATGACATCCTTGCCAGCAAGGCGGCGGCCAACCGGCAAAAGGACCGTGAGTCGCTGCCTCGCCTACGCTCGTTTCGGGACTATTGGCTGGGCAAGAACAGAAAGACCAGATAAGAGCAAACCGTCGCCTCGCCGCGACCTACCAGTTGACGATTGCCTGCGTGGAAGGGAGTGTTCGGAGATCGACGTTCTTGCAGAACCAGTCAATCGAGTGTTGCAGGCCTACGTGCAATGGTATTGCGGGTGAGAAACCCAGGAGCTTGCGGGCTTTCAAAACGTCGGCCACGTGACGTGTGACGTCACCAGGCCGTGCGTCTGTAAAGGTCAGCGAGCACTCGATATCCAGCTTGTCGGCAAGCAAAAGAGCAACTCGCAGGATGCACGTTTCCAGACCCGAGCCGATATTGACAACGTCGCCGACCAGACGATCGCTCGATGCGGCCTGCAACGTGCCTTCGACCGTATCATCAACATAGGTGAAATCTCGCGTTTGTGATCCGTCGCCGAAAATGGGCGGCGAGCGCCCCAGTCGAAACTGCGTGAGAAAGCGCGGGATGACCTCTGCACGGCGTCCTTGCCACGGTTCGCGGGGACCGTAGGTGTTGAATGGACGAACCACGATGACCGGCAGTCCGTAGATCGTGTGACACGCCAGGGCATAGCGCTCGCCGGCCAGTTTGGCCGCGCCGTAGACGGTCGTCGGCTCGAGGGCGTGGTTTTCAGCCATGGGGATGTGCTGCGCCGAACCATATACCTCGGAAGAAGAGACATAGACGAATCGCTGGACGGCGGCCGCATGTGCGGCGAGGCACATGTTGAGTGTTCCGCCGGCATTCACGTCATGACTGGCCCAGGGATGGTTGAGTGAGGTTCGCAGGCAGGATACCGCCAGATGAAAGACGAGATCCATGTCCTCGCACCATTGGCGGACCTTGGGGCTGGTCACATTCCCTTGAATGATTTCAGCTCTTGGATTCGAGCAAAGCGCGCGCAGGTTTTCCCAGGAGCCCGTGGAAAAGTCATCCACGATCCGAACATGATTGTCCTGGACAAGCCGCTCGGCGAGGTGGCTGCCGATGAAGCCGGCCCCTCCGGTGATCAGTATGTTTCGCCCCGCGAGATTCAAGTGGCACGCGTGTATCCCGCCCCGCCGGCTCGACTGGCGGTCGGTTTCCGGCCCAGCGCGGCAACCTTGGGTTCGCTGGTGGCCGGCCCAGAAAAGACGCTCCTCTTTTCAGTCGACCGCGTACCCCCCGCATGCGGCCGCGGAAGGCTCGAACGGCGAAGCCCGTAGACCTCTTCGAGGATGTACTTCGGTCGGCCGCGGGCCTCGTCCAGGACACGCCACAGGTATTCACCCAATACTCCCACCATCACCATCAGTATGCCCATGCCGGTGAGCATGGCGGACATAAGCCCCGCCCAGCCGGGGACGCTTGTGTACCCGGCCAGCCGGTGCCAGACGGTGTAGATCAGGAAGATGAACCCCAGAAAAGCGCAGCCAATTCCCAGAACGCTCATTGCCCGGATCGGCCAATAGGAAAAACCGACGACGCTATCGATACAGAGCTTGCACTTTTTCGCCAATGTCCAGCCGCTGCGGCCGTTGCCTCGGGCGGCCTTGCGGTACGAGACCGTGGTTTGCGAGAATCCCAGCCAGCAAATGGCTGCGATCAGCGACTCGTTGCTGCTGGTGATCCGGCCATAGGAGTCGATGACCTGTCGATCCAGTAGTGCGAAGTCCGCGGGTTGCGGCGGACTGGCTTCCTGTGACCCGATCCGAGTCACCCACCAGAATATTCTTGAACCGAGCCGGTGAAATCCACGAAGATGGTCTCGGCAGGATTGCACGGCCCATACCACACGGTGCCCGGCCTGCCAGCGGTCCAGCAGCAACGGAATGAGTTCGGGGGGATCCTGAAGGTCGGCGGCGAGAAAGATGGCGCAGTCGCCGGCGGCGGCATGCAGGCCGGCGGTGATGGCCGCGTGCGACCCGAAGTTGCGGGACAGGCGAAGATAACGGACACGCTCGTCTTCTTGTGCCCAGGCCGTGGCCTGAGCCCGCGTGTCGTCGGTGGAATGGTCGTCAATCAGAATGATCTCGAAATCAAAGGAAGGCAGCGTTTTCAGCGTTTCGGCGAGCCGCCGGCGGAGTGCGATACAATTGGCTCCCTCATTGTACATCGGGAAGATCAAGGAAACGGTCTTCTGCGTCGGAAGACGATGCGGGACCCCGGCCACCTGTTGCGGTTTGGGCAAGCGCTGCTCGCGGAGCGTTGTCGGGCGCGACGTACTCACGCATTAAGCCTCCTGGGCACCCTCAGATGGGTCATTGGGAGTTGGGCATCGGCCAGCCGCCCGTCGTAAGCCACATCCGTTTTGCTGGCACTTTTCGACCGGCCGTCGAAGGCTGCGAATAAGGTCGTGATCACGCGGCGCTGCGCGGCCTCGTCCATTCCAGGGAAGATCGGCAGCAGCAGCATGCGCTGGGCGAGCGATTCGCTGTGGGGAAGCATCGGTGTGGGATATCGGTCCCGATAGCACGGTTCCAGATGGATGCAGGCCAATCCTGCCTTGGCGGCGATGCCTTGCCCGCGCAAATATCGAACTAGGCCGTCGCTGCCGATGGGCGAGTTTTCGGTTACACACACGGCGTATGTCTGGTGATTCGATCGAGCGTCGTAAGGGCACCGCGGAACGCGGAGAAAGGGGTGGTCCGCGAAGGCGTCGTTGTAACCCGCGGCGAGGCGAACCCTTTCCTTGATGAATGCGTCGATTCGCTCCAATTGCGCTAGCCCCACGGCGGCGGCGATGTCGCTCATGCGGTAGTTGAAACCGACTTCCACGTATGACTCGCGCATCGGAAAAGGAAACTGATGTCGCTGCCAATCCGTCTTGTCCATGCCATGATGACGGAGACGACGAAGCCGATCAGCCCATGTGGCATTGTTGGTGACGATTATGCCGCCTTCGCCGGTGGTGATGATCTTGCGCGGATGAAAGGAGAAGCAGGCCAGCTCGGAATCCGACCCGACGAGCCGCCCCTGGTAACGAGAACCTAAAGCACAAGCTGCGTCTTCCACCAGCGTGCAGCTGGCGCGGCGTCCCAAGCCGCGAAGAGCGCAGAGGTCCGCGGGCAATCCGAACTGATGAACGGCGAGAATGACTTTGGTTCGTTTGCTGAGGCGGTGGGCAACCGAATCAGGGTCGAGATTAAACGTGCGCGGATCGACATCGGCGAAAACCGGGGTGGCCCCGCAATAGCGGATGGCGTTGGCCGTGGCGATAAAAGTCAAGGACGGAACGATCACCTCATCGCCAGGGCCGACGTCCAGGACACGCAACGCAACGTGGAGCGCCGCTGTGGCACTGGAAACCGCAACTGCGTGCTCGGTGCCTAAATATCTGGCAATGACTTCCTCGAATTCAGCGGTGACGGGTCCCTGTGTCACCCACCCGGAAGCCAGCACGTCGGCTACGCGGGCTAGTTCGCGTCTGCCCAAACTGGGCCTCGCCAAAGGAATCGTGGCCCGGGGCTCTTGGTCCAAATGCAGCCCCGAGCCGCGGACGGACGGCTCGCTTAGGCATTGACGTTTGAGTGCCCCATCAGCTTGTAGACTTCGCTCACAGGCTTCCAAGACCTGCACGACGCGCAGGCCGGCAGCGCCGTCCGCGCGAAGCCGTTCACCCTTTTCGATGGCTGCGACGAGATGTTCCGCTTCGACCGCCAAAGCCTCGCGCGGCGGAAGATGCGGAGTCCAAATGTCACCGACGCGATAGTCGACGCGGTACAGAGCCTGTGCGTTCTCCGATCCATCGTGGCTGACCGGGACGGCCCGGCTCTCGTACACGCGGACTTTTTCGTTGCTGGACAATTCGTCGTAGATCAACATTCGGCGGTCGCCCCCGAAGATCATCCGCCGAACCTTGACGGGACTGAGCCAATTCACGTGAACATTGGCGATCAGCCCCCCGCCATAGTCCAAATGGAGATAGGCCACGTCCACCTGTCCACCGGACAGATGAGAGGCGCCGGTGGCCACGATTCGCTTGGGAACTAGACCAACAAGATGGTCCAGAATCGAAAGATCATGCGGGGCCAGGTCCCAGACGACATCCACTTCATGCTGAATCAGGCCGAGATTGATCCGCACCGAATCGATGTAGTTCATTCGTCCGAGCCGGCCTTGCTCGATCAGTTCCTTCATCTTGCTGACGGCCGGCGTGAAGATGTAGGTGTGATCGACGGCCAAGAGCACTCCGCGACGGCGAGCCAGATCGATGAGCTCTTCGGCCTGCGCCGCCGTCCGGGTCAGCGGCTTTTCCACAAGCACATGTTTGCCCGCTTGAATTGCCCGTCGTGCCAGGTCAAAGTGAGAGCTCAGGGGAGTGGCCACGGCTACCAAATCCACATCCGCCTCTTCGAAAAGACTGTCCGCTTGAGCGTGGCACCGAACGGCGGGGAAGCGTTTCGCGCACGCTTCCAGAGTCGAGGGATCCCGGTCGCAAACCGCCGCAACCCGCGAGCCTTCGCACTCGTGGAACACGCGTACGAGGTTCGGTCCCCAATAGCCGTATCCGATGACGCCCACACCGATCATTCGCTGATGTTATCGGTGGTATTGGGTCGTGACTTGGCAAACCTTAATCGAGTTTGTCAGCCTATGGGCCAAGACATGAGGGCAACGGTCAGTGCGCCGTTCTCATTGCCGCCAGTGTCAGCCAGGCCGCCAGAGCGGCAAGCTTATCATCCACTCGCCAGGGCCCTTTTTGCGAGCGGCCCAGGTTCAGAAGTGTCTGTTTCACGTCCTCTAGCGAGCAGCGCAAGAGCGTCTCCGCCCCCGAGAATGCATTCCGCTCGACGATGACGCGGCAGGGTATCTGATGCGACCTTAAGGAATCCTCCAGCACAGTTCTGAACAACTGACCTTCGAGGGCATGGGCCCGGATATGAGGGTTCTTGATGGACGTCGGATCAATGAGGCTCCCCACGACGAGGCCCGCGCCGCGTATCTCGCAACCGGCGTCACGGCAGAACTCGACCAACATCGATACCGCCTTTGCCGCAGCCGCCCGGACGATCTTGATCCGCCGATCCAGCTTGGCCGGATCTTCTTCGAGCATTCCTGTCCGTGCGTGATACGGTTGCTTGGACTCGGGCACGGCCGGATCGGAGAGTTCAACAATACGTCGGTCGCGCAACTCTGGTGCCTTTGCCGGACCGACCAAGACTACGGCCGAGGCCCAGCCCGATTTCACACGGAATCCGAGTGTTCCGGCAGTGGGTCGAGATTTGTGCGCCGCCGGTACTGTCCCAACACTGGGCATCAGCGGCGTCCGCGGCCGTTGCCTCCGCGGAGGGCATCAAGCTTAATGGAGGCCACCAATAGCAAGTCCACGAACTCAGGGGCGTCGGGCTCAGCTTCTATGAAGATTGTGCGCCCGACGTTGCAAAGGACCCAAAGGCATTCCGGATGCGGCACGTACAGCCGCCGCCTATCGGCAATGAAAAGATTGAAAGGGCGAAACGGTCGGGCTTCGTGAATCCTGCGGATGGTCTCAACGGTCATGGCCGCCATCGTAATGCGTCGTCACCGCCTTAGCCAGCGGCAAGGTGAGTTCCTTGCTCGCGGCGCAGTTGGCCGCATGCGGCGTCGATGTCCAGGCCGCGGCTGCGGCGCACGTGCGTATTGACACCCTGTTCGCGAAGCAACGATAGGAACCGGACGACTGACTCCGAAGTCGGCCGTCGAAACGGCAGCCCTTCGACGGGGTTGTAGGCAATCAGATTGACGTTGCTGCGCATGCGCTTGGCCACCTTGGCCAATTCCCTGGCGTGCGTCTCGGCGTCGTTGAAGCCACCCAAAAGGATGTATTCCAACGTAATCTCCCGCCCGGTCTGCTGAAAGTAATAGCTCACCGCTTCGATCAAAGATTCGATGCTGATCCGCTCCGCCCACGGAATGATCTGCCGGCGAAGCTCATCGGTCGGCGCGTGCAACGAAAGCGCCAACGTGATTTGCAGCTTTTCATCAGCCAATCGGCGAATCGGGCCGGGCAGCCCCACCGTGCTTACCGTGACCTTGCGGGCACCGATGCCCATCCCCCATTCGGCATTGATCGTATGGATGGCCCGCAGCGTAGCATCAGAGTTGGCCAATGGCTCCCCAAGGCCCATGAAGACGACGTTGGAAAGTCTTGCACCGTCTTCACAAAGCCCGCGAACCCGCATGGCCTGTTCGACAATCTGGCCGGCACTAAGCTGGCGCTCCAGCCCCAAGAGGCCGCTGGCACAAAAGGCACATTCCACCGGGCAGCCGACCTGCGTGGAAATGCAAGCGGTTTGCCGCCGGCCCTCCGGGATCAGCACGCATTCACTCGTCGCCCCATCGGGCCATTGCAACAGCAGCTTGACCGTGCCGTCGCCCGAGGTCTCATGTCGGACGATTCCGGATTCATAAATAGGCATTTCAGCCGTCAGACGTTCGCGAAGCGTCGTCGGCAAGTTGGTCATTTGGGCGAACGACGACGCCCCTCGCTTAAAGACCCATTCGAGGATTTGCCCCGTCCGGTAACGCGGTTCGCCCCAAGATTCGAGCAAGGCAGCGAGCGAATTCGACGTCGCGTCAAACAGGCTCCCCATTATTTGCTGTGGCCTATCCGGTTGGAGGGTCTGGAGCATTGTCTCCTATTGTAGCACGTCAGTCGCGCCTTGGCGATTTGGGAACCGGATGCGATGATGCCTCTTCGATGCCGCGACGAACTTTGAAACTCGCTGTTCTTCTTTCCGGCGGCGGGCGGACGATGCTGAACATCGACGAGAGTATTCAGTCCGGTTGGCTGGATGCGCGAATCGAGACGGTGGTCAGTTCCCGAGCCGGTGTGCCCGGCGTAGCCCGGGCGAAAAAGGCCGGTCTTCCAACGATTGTCCTCGACCGGCCGAACTTGAGCGACGCCGACTTTCAACGCGGCATCACCGAAGCCGTGGCCGGCGCCGATCTCGTCTGCATGGCCGGCTTTCTCTCATGGTGGCGGATACCCGACGAGCTATACGGGCGAGTCATGAACATCCATCCGGCCCTGCTGCCCGAGTTTGGTGGCAAGGGAATGTTCGGCCTGCGTGTGCATGAAGCGGTCATCGCCGCGGGGAAGACCATCAGCGGCTGCACCGTCCACTTCTGTGACCAGGAGTTCGATCATGGCCCGATCATCCTCCAGCGGCGGGTCCCCGTTCTGCAGCACGACACCGCCAAGGAATTGGCCGCCAGAGTGTTTAAGGAGGAGTGCATCGCCTATCCCCAGGCTATCCGGCTTTTCGGCGAAGGCCGCCTTCGATGGACGGGCGGGGCCGTCGAAATCCTCGAGTGACCTTGCGGCGTTGACACGGCAGGCGCGGCGTAGGTTTAATAGCGCGCCCTCGGGCGATTAGCTCAGTTGGCCAGAGCGCCTGCTCGACACGCATTGAATTGCCTCCACCGATTCCCCCCTGGTGACACACCAAACGGCGAAATTAGCGGAACGGTCGAAGGGTGTTGTACTGGGGGTTGTACCTCGAATTGTCCCCCCCTGACATCGGGTGACTTCGCGGCCTTGGCGATGGTCGTGGCCGCGTGGCCGAACCTGCCCGAGCCGATGCGCGCGGGCATCGTGGCGATGGTCCGCGCGGCGGGAGGTTGCGGCGGGCAAGACAGAACAAGTTGATGCAAGGGGGTTGAGGTTTCAGGAGCCTTCCACAATTGCCCGACGCGGGTTGCGCAGTGACAATGCCCTCGAACTGACTCGCTCCGTCAGTAGGCTATCCCTGGATGGGCCGGGGCTGCACAGCGCGGACGGCGGTGAGTGCTTTGGGAAGGTGGTGCCATGTTGCGAAGTCCACACACCCTGGTCACGTTGGTCCTCTTGGGGGGGGGACACTTCCGGGAGCGCATTCTCTTGTTTCCAAGGTCCTAGCCGAACGAACCGTTGAACTTATCGGCGATGCGTTTACGTATCAAGGCCGCCTGAGCAAACAGGGCCTACCCCTGAATGCTTCGGCGGATTTCGTGTTCACGCTCAAGGACGCCGGTAAGGGTGGAGGCACCGTCGGTTCACCTTTGTTGGTTGGGAACGTCAGCGTCGTCGAGGGGCTGTTCACCGTTGACCTGGACTTCGGTGTTGCGGCCTTCAACGGCGACGAACGCTGGCTCGAAATCCAGGTGCGAGACCCCTCCGGCTTCGGTCCATTCACGACCCTATCCCCGCGTCAACCAGTGCGACCAGCGCCCTATGCCCTCCAAACCCGTGGCGTTTTCGTGGACGAAGGCGGCAAGGTGGGCATCGGCACGACGGAACCGGCGGCACGTTTGGACGTTGCTGGTTCACCCGGAGTAGACGGCATTCGCTTCCCGGATGGAACGACGCAAACGACGGCCCTCGTCGGCGGTGGAGTACCGAGCGGTTATCTGATTGCCAGCGAAGCGTCCCTCAAGAGTCCCGCCTCAACCGGGAAATCGAGCGGGCCATACGGCAAGAGGACGAACGGGGCACCGATGTCCTATTCCCCGTCCGGGTCGATGACTACATCTTCAAGGGTTGGGAACACGAGCGGAAGGTGGACGTAACCCGGAAGGTCATCGCCGACGCCCGCAACTGGGCCGATTCCAAGGTCTACAAGGCGGTCCTCGACAAGCTGATCCGCGACCTCAAACCCGACGCCTAACCGCCCGTCCCTTGGCTTTCCGCCACCGGGGTCTCGTAGGCTTGTTTTTTCGCCCTGTGTGCCGCGAAAGAACTCTTGCGAGCGAATCACCGCCGCGAAATCCTCGAAATCCACGTGCCAAGGCTTGTTCAATGTTGTCCCACTTCTCCCAGGAGGCAGTTAGCACTGTACCGCTGTGTGCGTCGGTGGCAGGTCGAGCACCTGTTGCTCATGCTGCTGATAGATTCCGAGGGGCCGGTCAGCAAGCTGCTTCGGAAGTGCGGGGTGGAGCCGCGGGACGTTGAGTGGGCGGTCTCGCCATCGTAAAGGGAGGCCCTGCCGCCGCGTTGAATAACGTCTTGTTGTCAAGATAGGAAGTCTGTGCGCCTACTAGTCTGGGTATATTTTGTGGTGTTGCGACCGGTGCTCCCACGCCAAAAAGTGGGTTCCGGTCCCACGTTTAAATGTTGACGATACGTTTTTTTTTTGCACAATCGGGGTCTTTAGGCAGGAGTTCAGAAGTTTCTGAGATGCATCACGAGGCCCGTGCTATCATGCGAACTAAACAGTGGTCTGCTGGTTTTCTCGTCATCTCTGCGCTGATACTCGCGTGCGCTCCGCGCTCGAAGTACGTCACGCTGGATCCTTATTCATCGGCCTCGCTTGTGGCTTTTCACGATTACGGTTTAGCACCCGACCACAAGGATTATGCTCTGCATGAGATAGGCCGTGCGCGGGTCTACTTGGACTTCGGGGACTATTACGACGCCGAAGCCTCGCTTGCCGCCGCGTGTGATGTGATGGAGCGAATTACGGGAGACGAGTCCCAAGAACGGGCTGCCGTCGTGGGCGCGGAAGCCAGCAAGGTGTTCAAGGGCGAGCCCTATGAGCGGGCATTAGCTTGGTTCTATCGGGGCCTGTCTCGGTACCAAGTGGGTGATTATCCAGGAGCGCTTGCTGGATTCCGACACGCCTTAGCCTCCGATCAAGAGACGCGCTCGCGCGACCAGGGACCTACGGAAGACTTCGTCGTGGCACACGTGATGGCTGCGAAAACGTATGGGCACCTTGGCGAACTCAGCAATGCCCAGGCAAGCCTCAACATTGCACGACAATACGTCGCCGACACCACGTATCTGACTGACGAACTGCTTCAGGCGAACCTTCTCGTCCTCGTGGAGGCGGGGAACGGTCCTCTTGTTCGTGCGGGTGGTTTACTAACAAGTAAATGGTATTGACTACACTGTAAACGTGTGTTATATTGGTGGTATGGAAGAAATTGATGGACGGAGGTTGGATCATCGCACGTTGGAACATCTGAGGCGGCTGGCCGTTCG
>Ga0187892_10002417_pt1 | contig 37495 bp, 31 predicted proteins | sample MA1701073metaG_FD_139345 | JGI IMG/M metagenome (GOLD analysis project Ga0187892, IMG submission 139345) | Bio-ooze microbial communities from a basaltic lava cave in the Kipuka Kanohina Cave System on the Island of Hawaii, USA - MA170107-3 metaG ... | reverse complement strand
GCCTTCGACGAGCGATTCGCGCTCGATTGACCGGCCGCCCCTGCCGGGGCTTGGTGTGCTGCACTTGACTCTAACCCACGGCTTCCGCCGTGGGCTAGCCACGATCGCCGCTACCGCGGCTTGCTTTCGGTGACCACGCCGCGCAACGTCGTCGCACGCGGCTTGGCATGGGATTGACGCTCTAACCCGCATCATGGGCCCTGATCAAACGCCTCCGCCAGGGTTATGATTGAATCGGAGGCGGTTGAATGGCCGAAAAAATCCCCATGACCCCGAAAGGAACCATGGTCGTCGCCCTGGGGGGTAATGCCATCTCTCGGGAAAACGAAGAGGGCAACGTTGACCAGCAATTTGCCAACTCCCGGAAAACCGCGCGGCAGTTGGCCGATCTCGTCGAGGATGGATGGCGGCTGGTCGTCACCCACGGCAATGGCCCGCAAATCGGCAACTTTCTGCTGCGCAACGAGGCGGGGGCCGGCCTCATCTACCCCTTGCCGATGGAAGTTGCCGTGGCCCATGTCCAGGGCGGCATGGGCTTCATGATCGCCCAGACGCTGACCAACGAATTGCAGAAGCGCGGGGACAACCGACAGGTCACCGCCATCGTGACCACGGTTTTGGTCGACGCCGATGATCCGGCCTTTCGACTACCGACGAAACCGGTGGGAAGGATGCTCACTCAGGCAGAGGCGGAACGGTTTCGCCGGGAGGAAGGGTGGGACATTCAAGAAACCTCACCGGGCAAGTATCGCCGCGTGGTGCCTTCGCCGATGCCTCGCGGGGTTCCCGAGATTGTCGCCATCCGGCGGGCGGTTTTGGCGGGCGACATCCTGGTCGCCTGTGGCGGTGGAGGAATTCCGGTGATTCACGATCCGCGAGGGGGTTTTCAAGGAGTCCGCGCCGTGGTTGACAAGGACTTGGCAAGCGCCCTGCTCGCTACGGAACTGGACGCGGAAGTGCTCTTGATCCTCACCACCGAGGACCGCGTCAGCTTGGATTTCGGCAAGCCCAGCCGGAAAGCCGTCGAGCAGATGACCATCGCCCAGGCGCGGGAATGGCTCGCCGAAGGGCAATTCCCCGCCGGTTCGATGGGCCCCAAGATCGAAGGAGCGATCCTTTTCTCACAAACGGTAAAGAATGACCACGCCGTGGCGATCATCGGTCCGCTGGAACGCGCCAAAGATGCCGTCCACGGCTACACCGGAACGCGGATCACACGGTAGGAACTGTGCAAACGTCGAAACGTCGAAACGACGTTACTCCGACGCTTCGTACACGGCAACGGCGGGGCTGCCTGGAATCTCGACGCGATTCGTCAATTGGAATCGCGCCAGCACTTCTGACAACGGCGGCAAGAAATAGCTTCGCCAGCGATTGTCTGGGTCCAGGACGAGCAACACGCGTGGCTCTTCAATTCCGCGGTTCGAGACGATATCGCCGACGCATTGCACCAGCGCCGCCGGATCGGGAGGGATTGGATAGGCGGGCCGGCCGGTTTCCAGGGTGATGTAATCGTGGAAGTTGCTGAAGATCACCGCGTCGGAATCGAGCGTCCCAAGCCAAGTATAGAGAGCGCCCGCCCCGGGTGTAAAGCAAGTCGCCCGCTGGCCGTAAGCCGTTACCTCGGCCAGCGAGCGCCGTGAGCGCATGTAGTCGCTGCCCCATTCGTGCTGAAGCGTCCACACGCCCGCCAGCGAGAGGAGCACAGCCGAGGCCCAACGGACCCACCGTTGTCGTATCCACAATACGGGAGCCGCGAAGAGCAGAAAGTAGAAGGGTCGAACCGGCAGATAGTAGCGGTCCAAGTGGACATAGCGGAACTTGTTTCCAAATACGACGGTTGCGCCCACCAGCATCGCCAGCAAGACTCCTACGAGGACGGCGCCGAGCAAAATGGGGGGCGACGTTATGATCTTCCCTAGACTCCGCCGGACCGGCGGAACGGCCATTGCAGCGGCGAGCATGAACGCGGGCCACAGTGCATACAGCCAATGCGCCCATGCCTGGTAACCGTAATAGCCTAGGTCGGTAAACTGCCACCAAGCCGCAGCCAACGGGCCGAGCCAATCACCAAAACCGACCCGTTCACCGAGGTTCAACTGAGTGTGCAGGGCAACGGGCGGCCCGTAGATTCGGTTGATCCATAGAAGCGTAACGATGGGTAGGAGTGAAGCGACGACGAACGCGAAGACACATCGTCCGAAGTGGCAACGGCATCGCCGAAACCACTCGATAAACAGAAACAATGCGCCGGCACAGGGTACGAAGACCGCGGCGTAACGGATCCAAAACAGTGCGCCGGAAACGAACCCAAGCGCCGCGAAACGACAAAGACACGAAGGCGTTTGAGCACGCGGAGTGGAGACAAAGGGTTGGGCGCCTTCATCTCCCGTTACCCTTCCGCCTTCGTGGCTCCGTGTCCCGAGGTACGTCGGGATGCCTCCGTTCCTCTTTCGCTGGACGGCTAGCGCACGCGTCACGAACAGCAGTACATAAGGTAGAACAGCCACGATGAGAGCGTCCGTGGATGGGTTCACAAAAGACGTGAAGGACACGGCGCATCCCGCTCCCACGGCGGCCAATAGGCTCGCCGGCACGCCGCCGGGGACACTGCGTCGAATGAGCACAAACCAGCCAACCAAGGCTGCGGCGGAGGCGAAAATGCTGATCCATTGGCAAACTTCCATCGTGGCCGCGCCGGTCGCAAAGCGCAGCCCCGCGACCATCAACGAATAGCCGGGCGGCCATTGAGTCAAAAATCCAAAATCGTAGGCCCAGGTCCACGGTTGGCGGGGCGCGACGGGCTGGAGCGACGTGAGGCCACGACCGTCGTAGAGCCGATCCGCGGCAATCAACTGATAGCAGTAGTCCGATTCCACGCGGGGGGGTATCGAAGCTCGATGAGGCAACAGCCAAAGCGCCAAGGCCACGACGGCAACGGCAATGAATACTCGTCCCAGCCGTACAGGCCGATCGTCGGTCTCTAATTCAACTGCGTATCCGCCAGCACCGACATTCTTATGGGAACCGGCCATGAAATTATCTATCGTCATTCCGGCCTTTAACGAGGAGCAGGCCATCGGCTCGACCATCGAGCGATGCTTGGCCGCCCGCGGTTCAATCGTCGCCGAGTCTCCCGTTGATGAGGTGGAAATCATCGTGGTCAGCGATGGCTCCACGGATCAAACGGCGGAAACCGCCGGCCGGTTCGAGCAAGTGCGGCTCATCGTGTTTGAGCAAAACCGCGGCTACGGGGCGGCCATCAAGCGCGGCTTTGCCGAGGCTACGGGGGAGTTATTAGGCTTCCTCGACGCTGACGGAACGTGCGATCCACGCTTTTTTGCGGAACTCTGCCGCGCAATCGTCGAAGATCGGGGTGCGGTGGCGATCGGCTCGCGAATGGGTCCCCAGAGCCACATGCCCAAGGTTCGCCGGCTGGGCAATCGGGTGTATGCATGGCTGCTTTCAGCCCTCAGCAACAAAGGGGTCACGGACACGGCCAGCGGCATGCGGGTCGTTCGGCGTGATGTATTGGAGCGATTGTATCCCTTGCCGGACGGCCTGCATTTCACTCCCGCGATGAGTGCCCGCGTACTGCTGGACGACCAACTGACTCTGCTGGAACGCCCCATGGCCTACGACGAGCGCATCGGACGGTCGAAGCTGAAGGTGGTGCGAGACGGTTTCCGATTTCTTCGCACGATCTTGGAGACGGCCCTTTGGTGGCGGCCCGGAAGATTGCTCGGCGCCGCCGGGATCCTCTGTCTTTTGGTCTCGACCCTGCTGGCCGTGCATTTACTTGAGCAGGGGCTGCGTGAGGGTCGTTGGGACGGCGAAATGGCCGTTCGGCTTATTGCTTGTCTTTTGTTGACGACCCTCGCTTCAGTTTGTTTCGGGGGCCGAGTCATCTGCGATCACGTTTTTCGGTTGGTCGAACAGAAGCCGCGACCGCGCACGTTCGGCTCCGAGCTCCTAAGCCGCATGTACACCGTTGGGTGGTCCGGTGCTTGGGTCTCGGCCGGCCTGATCCTCTGTCTCGTACTTGTCGCGCCGTTGTTCGGCAGCGGTCTTGCAAGTGGGAGGAACGACGTGCTCTGGCGTATCGTGGCAGCGTGTGTCATCGTCACGGCCCTTGCACAGTTCTTCGTTTTCGCCCTGATGGCTCATTGTTGCCGGTTTCACGCGAAGCGAAAAAGAGAGCAGGTGGTCGATCGGCCGATCAAAGCTGCTGTCGTGCCGGCCGAGGCCGTCTCTCGCGCAGAATCCATGTTCCCCAAGGAACTGGCATTCCATTGAAAAACCGGCGCACAAGCCTCCAACAGAAAGACTGGGTGCCATGCCCAAGCTAAAGGCGCGGGTATGAAATCGATCACCGATTTATGTGATGGGCATGGCGCGCTGCGCTTGGCCATGGCACGCGATCGGAGCCTTCTAGTTTCCCTTTTCAGGTTCTTATTTGGCCGGCGATCTGCCGGGATATGGCGGCAGGGTCGTCAGGCGTTTGTCCTCGACGTGGCCGCCGACGGTGAAGTGGTAGAACGATTGATAGGCCGTACCCGAAAGCCCTAGCAAATGATGGACGGGGTCGTCGAAGAAACAGCCGATGCCCGTGCTGCGGATGCCGGCCGCTTCGGCCTCCAGGTAGAGCACCTGGCCGATGACGCCGGTTTCCCAGAAGAGGCGGCGATAGAACCAGGCACCGAATTCCTGAAGCGGCTGATCGAACTCAACGATCATCCCCATGCTGAAGGCACCGTCGCCAGCAATGTCCTGGTGACAACTGACATGGCTCGCTACTTGGCGGACATCGCCGGTGCCCAGCACGAAGAGGGGTAATGACGCCGGGCTGCTCTCCGGCTTTTTCCAGGCAAACTGCGGATTCGTGGCTTCGCGCAAACCGGAAATCTGCGCTGGGTCACGGACCAGGAAGTACAACCCAGGATCGAGGCCGGACACGCGATGCACGAAAAGGGCCAAGTGCGTACATATCGGCGGACCAAGCGCGGACCAGGGTGATCGATCAAACCGGGGAAGCGTCCGATCAAGCATGAGATAGAACTGCTCCGCGGTGATTCCGGTTCGGCCATCGAAGGCCAGTGCGCTGCGTCGCTGGAAGATGATCTGATGGGCAACGGCCCTACGGAGAATGTCGCCGGCGAAGTTGTGATTTGCTGATTTGGCGATTTGGTGATTCGCGGGCTTTTCACAAGCCCTGACCACTTCGTCGATAATCGGCCAGTCGAAATGATCGTGGCTCAAGCGATTTGCCACTCCGAACCACCGACGTGAAGCAATCCGGCCGATGGCTTCTTCCGGCAGGATGTGAGGAAAAGACTGCTCCGTCGAAGAGCCGTGCGGAATGACCGCAACCAGCAGATCGGGTTGTTCACGCTCCACGTCCACAAAATCTTGAGCCCGATCCAGACCCAATAAGGCAGCCACGGCGGAATCGCTCATGCCGTCTAGCGGGACCGTTTGCCAGCCGTTGCACGCCGCCGACAAGCTCAAGGCGGCCAACGCATGGCCGACGTCGTGCTGGCAATAGCGGTACGCTCGTTCGCCGTACTTCCAAGCTTCCCGCCAGTGGATCGAAGAAAGGCCGGCGAAGAAGGTGTCTTTGGGGAACCCAGCGGTAAGCTGCGTCCAGATGTCTTTGCCGAATTGGCAACGATGTTCGAGAGCGTGCTCTTTGGCGGCGTAGTGATAAACACCGGGGTGCTGATTGATTCCGTCAACAGCTCCGATCACCAAATATCCCTCGGTGGGGTGCAGATTGCCGCTCGACGGGTTGATCCGAAGCGCCCACCGTTCGCCTCGGTACTCCTTCCAGGCCGAAATGGCCAGCGAGAATTCAAAAAAGGCGGAGATTCTGTGAAAGGCCACCGGCCCGGGAGGAATTCGGTTGGGCGTGTAAAGGTCATCGTAGAGTGGCTGAGGGTGGGGCAATAGCGGATTGCCCGTTGCTGAACGGGTCAAAAGCAAAGGTGCAAGATCGGTCCCCCGGAACCGGCGAAATGGATCCGGTTGAGTTGACCAGTCCAGAAATCCCAAGGAACGCGCATATCGCTGAAAGTCGTGCTTCGTTCGCTCGTGGTAGTGTTTAACGATGACCCTGGATTCGCTCACGATTCCATCGTAGAGGGACGCCCCGACGCCTGCGAGCCTTGCGACCAGGCTCACGAAGACCTATACTGCGAAGTGCGCGCCGCTGACTTAAAGTCAGCGCGGACCTTACTGTGTGGGAATGTCCGAGCGATCCCAAAAGTCGCGGCTCGCAAAAAAAGGGGGCAGTCGGTTTCAAGGAGATTCAATGCCGGCAGGGGTAGCTTGTTCTGGATTTGGGGGGCGGTTTCGTTCGTGGCAAAAGCTGGGTGCGGCTGCTGTTATCGCGGTTTTCTTAACCGGCAGCGTACTCCAAGGAGGAGATCCTCCCTTGGGGGCGGCGCTGGTCGGGCAATGGGACGGTTACAGTTGCGGCCCCCCGGGTAATGATCCGTGCAGCTACGCCGACGTGGTAGGGGACGGGGATTATGCCTATCTGGCCCACTTCGGTCAGCATTGCGTCAACATCATCGACATCAGCGTTCCTTCGAATCCGACGTGGGTCACCGACGTCTGTGCCGATCCGCCCAACGATACGGGCTCCGCACAGGAGGTTCGCGTTCACACACACAACCTTCCTGGCGGTGGAACAGCGAAATTGCTCTTCATGAACCTCGAATTCAACGCCCAGGACGGGCTGATCATCGTCGACGTCGATGATCCGACCAACCCGATCAAACGGACGTTGGTGACGATCCCGAGTTTCAACGATGTGCACACCATGTTCTACCATGAGGGCATTCTATATCTGGCCAACAGCAATACGCCGCAAGTCGGCATCGTGGACCTGACCAATTATGACCCCGACACTTCCCCTGCCACGATCACTACACCGCTTTGGACCCTCAACAATGTGGGCACCTCGTTCGTCCACGAAGTGCACGTCCAGACTGTGCAATTACCGGGCAGGGGAGTCCAAAGACGCTTATATGCCTGCGCCTGGAACAGCGGCCTTCAGGTCTATGATGTCACCAACGTTTTGACGCAAGCGCCGAGCTTTCTGGGGTCCGCCCCCGGGCAGTCGACGCACTCGGCCTGGGCGACGGCGGATGGAAAATTCGTCGTCTCCGGCGAAGAGCGCGGCGCCGGCGGGATCAAGGTGTGGGAAGTCAGCGAGAACGGCGGTGGCGGGCTGGACTTGACATTGCGGGATAGCTACGTGGCGCCGTCCAGCACGGCCTTCTCCGTGCACAACCAACGGATCGTGGGCTACCGACTTTACAACGCGTGGTACCAATGGGGCCTGGCGGCATTCGATATCGACCCCGCCACCGGCGAATTGGCCCTGGTGGCCAATTATGACACTTTCCCCGGAGCGGTCTCCGGGTTCGATGGAGCCTGGACGGCCGATCCGTTCCTCGGCCCAGACAAGGTTCTGGTGGGCGACATCGAATATGGTTTGTTCATCCTCAACGTAACCGGCGCTGCCTCCATCATCCTGCCCAATGGGCTTCCCTCCAGCGCGCATCCCTTTCAGGGAACGCTGGCGACGGTCAAGGTCATTGAAGGCGGCCAGTCGGTGGATCCGGAAAGCGTTACCCTGCACGCAACAGTCACCGGCCAACCGACGGATGACATCGTTATGACACCGATCGGGGCCGACCTGTACGAGGCGAATCTTCCGCCCACGCCGTGCGATGCCGAGGTGGACTTCTATTTCACGGCCCAGACCGCCACGCTGCAGACGGTCCGGAATCCGCTTAGCCCGGGTGAAATGTACACTCTCTTTGCGCTCACCAACACGTGCGAGAACTTCCGCGACAACTTCGAGCAGAACCTGGGCTGGACGGTCGGCGCCCCCGGTGATAACGCCTCCGCCGGCATTTGGGTCCGCGGCGACCCCAACGGAACTGCCGCCCAACCGGAGGACGACAACCCCAACGGCACGGGCACGATGTGCTTTTTCACCGGTCAGGGACCCGTCGGCGGCGGCCTCGGCGCGGCGGACGTGGACAACGGCCATACGACCTTACTCTCGCCGATCTTTGACGGCACTGGTTCGGACACCGTTGAATACTGGCGGTGGTACTCCAATGATCTCGGCGGGGCCCCAAATCAGGATCAGATGTTCATCAGCATCTCCAACAACGGCGGAACCAGTTGGGTACCGCTGGAGAACGTCACGGAGAACGCCAACGCTTGGGTGCAGAAGCGATTCCGAATTGCCGACTTCGTGACGCCGACGGCCAACATGCGACTTCGCTTCGTTGCCGAGGATATCAACCCCGGTTCGGTCGTCGAGGCGGCCATCGACGATTTCGCCTTGCTTAATGTGGTTTGCAGCGATCCGCCCGGCAACACGACGGTTGATAATGATCTGGACCTGGCCGATTATGCCTCCTTCGACGACTGCATGTCCGGGCCGGGCGGCGGCGTGTCGGAAGGCTGCTGCGCGTATGACACGGATGTGGACGATGACGTGGACATGACTGATTACTTGGCCATCCACGCCGCGTTCACCGGCCCGGCGTGAGGTGCACCGGCAACCGCCCAAGTGGCGGTGGATGCACACCGTGGCGAATGCCACCCAGAGGTGCCTGGAGATGCCCCCAACCATCGCCACGGTCGCTGTTGCCGCCCTTGCCGTTTCCGCCTCGGGCGGCACTGCCGACCCGCCGATCCATGCGGAGCTGGTTGGCCGATGGAACGACTGGCCCTACGCTTATGCCGACGTCTGGGGCGACGGCCAATATGCCTACCTTTGCCACTTCGGTGACGCCGGCGTCGATGTCCTCGACATCGGCGACCCCTTCCATCCCGCGCTGATCACCGAAATCCGCCCGGACTTTCCCAACCAGCATGCCTCTTCCCAGGACGTGCAAGTCGGCGACGGACTTCTCTTCATCGCTTTGGAGGCCGACGGCGCCGACGGTGTCTTGATCGTCGATGTGCGTGATCCGCTTCAACCGGTCAAGAAAACCCTGGTGACGATCCCCGGATTCGCCGACGTCCACAATGTTTTCTACGACAACCGTATCCTCTATCTCGCCAACGGCCGCACGTCCGCCGTTGGAATCGTCGACTTGACGGACTACAACCCCGACAACGCGCCCGCCAGAATCACTCAGGCCTTGTGGATTTTGGAAGGTGTCGGCACATCATTCATCCACGATATCACCGTGCAAAACGGGCGCTTATACGCCAATGCCTGGAACAGCGGCCTTTGGATCTACGAAGTTCCCAACATCCGGCGCCGGCGGCCCACGCTCTATGCGAGCACGACGGGAATGGCCACGCACTCCTGTTGGCCTACCGACAACGGCCGCTTCGTGGTCACCGGCGAAGAGCGCGGCGGAGGCGGAATCAAGGTCTTCGAGGTGATACCTCCCAGCCCCACGGGCACCGGAAGACTGATTCTTCGGAACAGCCTTGTGCTACCCGGCACCTTCAGCGTGCATAACCAGTTGATCGACGGGCACCGACTGTACGATGCCTGGTATCAGGCCGGGTTGGTGGTGCACGATGTGGATCCACTGACCGGTGCGCTGACCCTCTTGACTCGCTACGACACGTCGAAAACCGATGACGCCGGCTATGGGGGCGCTTGGGGCGTATACCCTTATCTTGGCGAAGACAAGGTACTGGTTTCCGATATCCAGACCGGCCTTTTTGTGATCGACGTATCGGGCAACCCCAAGCTCCATCTGGCGGAAGGGCTTCCAGCTTCGGTGAGTCCTTTCCTTACAACGCCGGTGTCGCTGCGAGTTCTTCACGCCGATCGGCTTCTTGGAGCGGACGCGGTTGCCTTGCACGTCTCAGTTTCCCGTGCCGCTTGGTCGGATATCCCCATGCAGCCGTTTTCAGATGGAACATTTGTTGGCGATCTGCCGGCGGTTCCTTGCGGTTCGGCCATCGAGTTTTATTTCACCGCTCAGACCGGCGATGGCCAGACCCTCTTCGAACCGGCGCAGGCTCCGATGGTCGCGTATTCACTGGCGTCGCGAACGAATCAGGAAGCAGTTTTCCCCGATGGATTTGAAAGCGACGCCGGTTGGACCTCCGGCGCGCCTGGAGATACAGCCACCGGCGGCATCTGGGTGCGCGGCAATCCGATCGGAACTATTGCTCAACCGGAGAACGACAATCCTCTCGGCGCAGGCACACTCTGCTGGTTCACCGGCCAAGGGGCGATTCGCGGCGACTCAAACCAAAATGACGTTGACGGCGGCACGACGACGCTGCTCTCGCCCATTTTCGACGCGTCGTTTCCCGATGCCGAGATCGGCTACGCCCGGTGGTTTGGGACCAACGGCAACCCGGCGCAGGGCGATGCATTGACCGTTTCGATCTCCAGCGATGGGGGGGCCAACTGGATACCAGTCGAGACCGTTTCACAGAGTGCGGCCTTTTGGACTCGCAGGTCGTTCCTGGCGGCGGATTACGTGGAACCGACTTCCAACATGCGCCTGAAGTTCGCCGTATCCGATCGCGGGAGCGACTCGCTGGTCGAAGCCGCCGTCGATGACTTCGTCCTGTCGCGAGTTTCGTGCGAACACCGGCTCGGTGATCGAAACGGCGACGGCCGCGTGGACCTTTCCGATCACGTCTTCCTCCCCGGTTGCTTGCGCGGGCCTTCAATTCCCGGTGAGGCGGATTGTGATCCCTTCGATTCAGACTTTGACGGCGACGTTGACCTGGCCGACGTGCGCGTGCTCCAAGAGGCCCACGGCAGATAGCGATCCTACCCGACCGGATTAGAATCAGTCCCACATTTCGTTAGCAGCGACCCGAGGCCGAAAAAAAAGCCAAAGAACGGAGAGAGGGAGATCGGGAAACCGATCTTCCCTACCCCCTATCACCCGCTGGGCGGCCAAACTTTACCAGTACAGACTACTTCCCTCCGCCTTCGCAATTGCGGTTTGAGTCATTGAAGCCGAACAGGACTGGACGATAGTATGAAGCGATGGTGATCGACCGACTGCGCAGCGTTGAAGTCCCTTGGAACGGAACATTAGAGCAGGCATAGCTTGAACCTGTGGGAACTGTTAACCATCGATAGCCTCATCGCCTTCGTGACGCTGGCGGCGCTGGAGATCGTTCTGGGCATCGACAACATCGTGCTCATCGCCATCTTGTGCGCCAGGCTCGAGCCCAACGCTCAGACGAAGGCACGGCGTCTGGGACTGCTGTTGGCGATGGGAATGCGCATTGCCATGCTGCTCCTGCTGGGTTGGATCATGGGCCTCACGCAACCGCTCTTCTCCGTTTGGGGCCGTGAATTCTCCGGGAGGGACTTGATCCTCTTGATCGGGGGGCTTTTTCTCGTTGCCAAGGCCACCTACGAAATCCACCACAAGCTCGAAGGCCCCGACGCAGTGGCCGGTGCCATGAGGACGCGCGGATCGTTTAAGACGGTGGTCGCCCAGATCATCGCCCTGGACATCATCTTTTCGCTAGACTCCGTGATTACCGCCATCGGCATGGCCAAACACTTGGCGATCATGATCGCGGCCGTGGTGGCCGCCGTGGGAGTCATGCTCGCGTTTGCGGGCCGGGTCAGCGGCTACATCGAGCGCCATCCTACGATCAAGATGCTGGCCCTGTCGTTCATGCTATTGATCGGCGTCGTTCTCGTGGCCGATGGACTCGGACATCACATTCAAAAAGGCTACATCTATTTTGCGATGGCCTTCTCGCTCGGCGTGGAGTTGCTTAATATTCGGATGCGGACGGTCACAGCCCGCGCTGCCGCCGGGTCTTGATGGTATGGGCAAAGATGTTGATCGGCCCATGATCAATTCGCATCCTGGGTCGCATGGAGAGGGTTTCATGGCTGACGCAAATTCCGCGAAGGCTTTTCGGTGGGAGTCCTTGTCAGTTGACCATCCGATGCAACTGCTGGCCCGTCGCCGTGTGATCGGCGACAGGGCAATGATCTCGCACGTTACGCTTGAGAGCGGCTGCTTTGTTCCGACCCATGCGCACGAGAACGAGCAGTTCGTCTGCGTGCTCAGCGGGCGAATGCGGTTTCGGATCGGGCCGCTGGACGCCCTAGATCGGCGCGAACTTGTGTTGACCGGCGGAGATGTGCTGCACCTCCCCTGCCGCGTGCCGCATGAGGCCGAGGCCCTGGAACGCACGGTGTTGCTTGATGTCTTTTCGCCGCCCAGCGCCACAACGGGCATCGATCGCGTCGATCAAGGCCGGTGACCGTTGCCTTTCTTCTGGCAACGATCGAAATCCCCTCAGAGCCGTGGCGTTCATGCTGCCGGAATCAGCGCGTTCCAGAACGCCGGGCAGATGTCCGGGGCGTAGTATTTCTTATGTGCTTCGATGAAGACCTTGGCATCGAGCACCTATCGTTTAGCGACGCTCATCCACTATCCTCTGCATGAGGCGGTCAGCATAGCGGTCAAACGTCTCCCCCTTGACGTCGATCAATTGGTATGCTTCGCGGTAAAGCAAACGCCCCTCGCGAGCGGCGCGTAACGACAGCGTAAGCAAACCTCTTGCCCAGCCGCGCATCCTGAACGTCATAAAAGTTCGGCCCCCCTTTTCTTTCTTTCTTCTTCTCTTCCGCCTTTCTTCTGCTGTCCATCGCCCGGCGAATGAGTTCAGGTTTGACGAAGACGGTTTGAACCATGATCTTCAGCAAATCTGGGAGCAAAGCAAACTACGGTGGGCTTGTCGGGACGGGAGTCCGTTCTGCGGCTTCGATGCGGGCCGCCAACCGTTGGAGCAACTGCCGCCAGGCCGATCCCAGCAGATGGTCGGGGACTTTTTTGAGCTCAGCTAGCACAGCACGGCCGCGCGCCACGTCCGTCACCGTTTCGGGTGAGTCCATGTATTGGGCCACGGTCTCGATGGTTCGGGCAATGACATAATCATCCCTTTCGGCGGATTCACCCAGTTGTTGCAATAGGGCGGTTGCGTTGGCGAATCCGGACGACCGGAGCGTGGCGTCCAATAGGCGAAGTCCGGTCTCGAACCGGATCGGATCCCGGCGCTCCACACGCGTCGCGTAAAGCTCGCGCAAGTATGGCACGGCCTCCGAAAACTTGCCTTGCGCCACCAGCAGGTTGCCCAACCGCTCACGAACGATCTCCAAATCCGCGGAGCCCGAGTTCGCGGCGGCCAGTTCACCCGCCAATGCCGTCAGATAGTCGATCTCTCGATCGGACACATCACGTAGCAAGGCCGCGTCGCGGACCTTGTCGCGAAGAGGTTTGCCTCGAATCAGCGACCGGAACGCCCGCCAGGCCGCGTCGCGGACCAGTTCATTGGGTTCGATCGCCGGATTCAGCCGCGGTAGGATGCTCTCCAGGTCGGCATCCTCGCGGCCGAGTTTGCCCACGGCCTCAACCGCTTCCAATCGCACCAGCGGCATCGCATGGGAGGTATGCCGCCGAAGTCGCGGCAGTTTCGACGTTTCGCCCAGTGCCGCAAGACCCTCAATCGCCGGACGGACCAACGCAGCATCATCGGAGTCCACGGCGCCCAAAAAAGCAGCTGCAAACGACGGATCCGCGACGCCCGCCATCGCCGTAAGGAGGCCGGCCCGCATTGCGACATCCTCGGGCGGTGCAGCCTGGTAACGCTGTGCCAGCGGGGTCACCGCTTCCGGCAGCCGCTCCGCGAACCCCGCGACTTCGGCGATTTGTCCGAGGGCGACCGCGGCCTCACGCACACACCCGGACGGGGCGTCGGGCGACGCGATCTCACGAACCATCGCCGGGACGGCCTCGGGGGAACCAAGCTTGCCCAATGCCTTCAAGGCAGCCTCACGCGTCAGGGGGTCCTTTTCCTCTTCAAGATGGGTCAACACGGCCTTAACCGCCGGTTCGCCGAGATTCTGGACCAGCGAAAGCACCTCGCGGCGGACCGGAGGTGTCCCCTCTTTCATAAGCCGCAAGACTGCGGCCAAGACCTCCCCTTCCGGCCGTTTCCCCTCGTCCGCGATCCGGCCCTTGATGATGGCAATCGAGGTGAGTTTCACTTCGTCCTGGGCGTCGCCGAGCCATTCGATCAAACGCGCATCCCGCTGGTCGGGCGGCAAACTGCGGAAGACTTCCCGCTGAAAATCCCGGAGCTTGGCGCTGAGTTCCGCGACCTGGCGTTTGGATCGTTCCCGTTGGCCCTCCAAGTCGATGGCGGTCGCACGCAGCCGATCCCGATACATGCGAACTTGATCCGCCAACCACGCGGTGTCGCTCAATTGGGACTTCGTGGCCCACCAGGCTCGCCACGCTCCGGTGTGCGTACCCATCGGCTCTCTTGCGACCGGCTCCAGGGCCGCACAAACACGGTTGGTGATTTCGGGCGTGCCCAACTCCAACAAACCAATGAGCTGCTCGACGACCTCTCGTCGGTGGGCGTTGGGGGCGAGACCATCCACGGCGGCCAACTTCTTGGGAACGGGGACCTCAGGTTGCCGCACCAGTTGGGCAAGACGGGCCGGGACCTCCGGTCCCGGAAATTCCGCCAAAGCCCGTGCACACGCCGAGCGCAGTTCCGCGCTGGGCGAGCCCAGCAATTCGACAAGCGGGGCCACAAAGGAAGGGTCAAGACGATCGTTCATGTTGCCGCTACGGTTCGCAATGGCCTCGCACATGGGGCGCAGGGCCTCGGGGGCGGCATTGGAGTTAAGAAGTTCGACCACCAGGCCTTTGGCGGCGGCCGATTGAACTTGCAGCGTCTCCTGGACCAGCGCTTCGGCCCAGTTTCGCCGTTCCTCAGGCCGTGCCTGGGAATCTTGGATTCGCGTCCGGTAGTTCTGCAACCGCTCCAGATGGTCCTGGCTTGGGGCCGCGCCTTCCGGGGTCCGGCCTGGCACGATTTTCGGAGCAAGCGCCGCGCATAGACCGATTCCCAAAAAGATGCGGAGAAGCGGGATAGGTTGCCATACGCTCCGACGCACGAGCGCCCTCCGGCGGCTTTAGGTCCTTGAGGTTCCGCCCCAAGAATCGGCTTACTATACGCCCTGGTTGCACAATGATTTCGCGTTTTTCAAAAACCGTCACGCGATTTGTAGCGGCTTCGTTTCCTATTGGCAACCGTCCACGGCAACTTTGTACGTGGAGTACGAAAATGCCGGGACGACTCTCCAGTGGATCAGGAAAGGGAAACAGGATCAACGTCCACCACCATCGATCCGGTTCTGGGTCGTAGCGAGCCGGTGACCACCAAGCGATCAAGTAATGCGCGCATGCTCATTGCATCCGGGGTACGCAACAGCAAGTCGTAGCGATATTGCCCCCGGAGCCGCGACAAGAGACATGGTTGGGGTCCGAGGACATCGGTCGATAAGAGGCGAAGTTCTTGGATTTCTGTACGAACTTGTACTCCCACGGCCTCGGCCTCCTTCCGCGCCCGTTCCTCGCGCGGCTGAGTAACCAGAATGCGGGTTAGCCTGCGAAACGGCGGTAGCCCGATCCGCTCCCGCAGCCCCAATTCCTGGGCCGCGAACGACTCATAATCGTGTTGCAACGCAAACCGCAGGGCAGGCATGTGGGGGACCATCGTTTGAACTACGACTCGCCCGGAGGCATCCGCCCGTCCGGCCCGTCCGGCCGTTTGGGTGACCAATTGAAATAGCCTTTCATGTGCCCGGAAGTCGGCGGCCAGACCCGTGGCCTCGGCATCCACGATCCCCACGAAGGAAACAGCCGGAAAATCGAGGCCTTTGGCGATCATTTGGGTTCCGATCAGGATGTCGAGCTTCCGGTCCGAGAACCGATCGATGACTGCTTGGTATTGGTCCCGGCGCTTCATCGTGTCGCTGTCCACGCGCTGGATTCGGGCGCGGGGGAATTGGCCGCGCAGCAATTCCTCGACCTTCTGCGTACCCGGGCCGTGATGGACCGGTTTTCGGCCGCAGGTCACGTTGGGGCACACGGTTGGCGTCACCATACGCTCGCGGCAATAGTGGCAGATGGAGAATCCACTGGCCGTGTGCATTACTAGACCCACGTTGCAGTTCGGACAACAGAGCCGCGAATTGCATCCCGGACAGTAAATGCGCTGAGCAAAACCGCGGCGGTTCATCAGAATGATGGCCTGCTCTTGCCGACCCAGCGTCTCCGACAAGAGCCGAACCATCAGCCGCGACAACACGACACTTTCCCCGCGCTCGAGGTACTCGTCGCGCATGTCAACGACGTACACCTTGGGCATGGGAAGCTCAAGGACTCGCCGGCGTAACAAGACCCGCCGGTAATCGGGATCATGCTCACTGCGATACCAGGTTTCCAGCGAGGGCGTGGCCGACCCCAGAACCACGGGAATGTTGCGCTGCCTAGCCCGCATCACGGCCACGTCGCGCACGTGGAAGCGCGGGGCCCGCAAGTTCTTGTAAGTGCTCTCCTGTTCCTCATCCACGATCAGCAGGCCCAAACGGGGGCAGGGAGCGAAAACCGCGCTCCGCGTCCCGATCACGACGCGTTTGCTACCATCCGACACCGCCCTCCAAATCGTCGCCCGTTGCTTTTCGGAGAGACCGCTGTGGATCACAGCCACCTCGGGGAATCGGGACGCGACCCGCTGGACCAACTGGGTGGTCAACATGATTTCGGGAACGAGCAGAATCGCCTGTCGCCCGCGCGAAAGCGCATGACGAATCAGATGAATATAGACTTCCGTCTTGCCCGAACCGCTCACCCCAAACAAGTGTACTACGCCGAATCGCTGCTCCTGCATTTGCCCTCGGATGCTTTCTATGGCTTGCTTTTGTTCGTCGGTAAGCGCGAAACTCGGTTCGACGAGTAGGTGAGACTGCTGGTAGGTCTCGCCACCCTTAGAGGCTCCGAACAGGCCGACGGCGGCCTCTTTCCGGGCAACGATTTCGATATGGCCCTGCTTATGAAGCGATTGAATCACCGCAGACGTGGCTTCGCACCGCTGAAGCAGCTCACGAACGGCTACAGGGCCACTCGCTTCCGCGAGAGCCGCGACCACCGCCCGCCGCTTTGCGCCGACACGTTGTCGGGATCCTAGAATCTCATCTGCCGGCCGAGCGAGTTGAATATACCTCACGGTTTTGAGACCGCGTTCCTGCCGAACGGCCTCGGGCGTCATGGCCGCCAGCGTCGATCCCAACCGGCAGCAGTAGTGATCGGCGATCTCCCGGCCTAGTGCGACCAGTTCCGGCGTTAGAAAGCTGGCCGCATCGACCAGGGAGTGCACGGGCCGAAGGGTGCTGTCCCAAGGTCCGTGGTCTAACGCGACGACGAACCCTTGTTGCAATCGGCCTCGCCGCCCGAGCGGAATCAAGACCCGCCGGCCGATCGCAAGGCCGGCTTCGAGGGGTTGGGGAACCGCGTAACTGAAGGTGCGGTGGACGTGGGCACGGGGGGCGACTTCGGCGATCAGCCCAAATCGTGGTTCCCCTTCTTCGACCCAAAGCCGGCCAGAGAGGTCATCTCTGCTGGATCTTCGACGAGCCGTCACGGCCGCCTCGCCGGCTCTTTATCGCCCCACTCGCCCCGGTTTCCCTTCCGGGAACTTGAAATCCGGTGGCTCCGGATGGCTGCGGAATCCGGTGATTTGCGGCAAGTCATCCGGCTTCTCGCTGGGGTGCACGGCGTACACCTCGACGCGGACGATCTCCTCAAACGGAACTGTGACGACAAAAGCCCCCACCTTGTATTGTTCATCCACCGGTTCGCATTCAAAGACCAGATGCGAGCGACTGGCCACGGTGGCGATTTCCTTTACTTCATAGCTGAAACCATCACGCAGGTAGACCAGGATCCGCAGCTCGATATCGGCTTGAAACTTGACCATCTCCCCGTCCGACTCCGCTTGCGCCGGGTCGAAATCGGGAAAATGACTGCGAACGCACCGGCGTCTCGCCTCAGCCTGTTGATCCGCAAAAGCAGGCCCGTGGAACCAATCGTAGTTAAACATAGAAACCCATTCGCCTCGCGAGTCATACATTCATCGGCTGATTGCCTGACCGCTCCGCCTCTATGGTCGGAAGATTTCGTGGAATATCGGTCTTTGGCCCGCAAAGAGCGGCGTTTTCGACATCGCGTCTTCTTCGTCCAACACAGTCCCTTGCAACTGGTTTGCCTAAGGCAGAGTAGTCGCAAACCAATATCCCGTCAAACTACGGGGCCGCGACCAAGTTGTTTCGGGACGGCGCGAACCTAGATTACCATACCCGAAGTGGACCCCAAAGAACTAAACCGGCTGCTGAAAGACCTAGCCCTCAAGGCGGGCTTCGATCGGTGTGGCGTGGCTCGCCCCGGGCCGGTTTCTCGGGCGGATTATTTACGCTTCTGGCTCGATTCCGGGCGCGGCGGGTCAATGGCCTATCTGCACCAGTCTTTCGAACAGCGAGTGGATCCCGGCAGGCTTCTCCAAGCCGCTCGAAGCATCGTCGTCGTCGCATTGCTTTACGGCCAGCAGCACCCTCTTGAGCAAAACGACGATCCCGACCCAGCCCGTGGCCGTACGGCTATGTATGCGTGGGGCGAGGACTACCACATGGTCGTCCGCGAAAAGCTTCAGACCATTCTGAGCCGGTTGCGGGACCAAGTCCCTCAGCCCTTTGACGCGAAAGTGTGCGTCGATACGGCCCCGCTGCTGGAGCGTGAATGGGCCGCGGCGGCCGGGATCGGTTGGATCGGAAAGAACACCCTGGCCCTTCATCAGGAGCTGGGGAGCTACTTCTTTCTTGGTGCCATCGTCACCACGCTGGACATCGAGCCGGACGAGTCGGTCGACAACCGGTGCGGCACTTGCACGGCCTGCCTGGAGGCCTGTCCCACTGGAGCTTTTCCAGCACCCTACGAAATGGACGCGTCGCGTTGCATTAGCTATCTGACCATCGAGCACCGGGGAGCGATTCCTCCGGAATTTCACGAGCCTATGGCCAACTGGATTTTCGGGTGCGACATCTGCCAGGAAGTTTGTCCTTTCAACCGCCACGCACCGCGTACCCGTGAGCGACGATTCACCATTCGGCCTCCCGGCCCCCAGCCGATTCTGGACGAGGTTCTCGCTTGGTCGCCGGAAGATTACCGCCGCCACCTCAAGGGAAGCGCCATGAAGCGCGCCAAGCTCGACATGCTCCACCGCAACGCCCGGATCGCCGAGAACAACACCCGTGCACCCGAAGGGTAGGGCGATCATCGACGAAGCCGGTCAACGCGGTCCCGTGAGGCCGCCATGGAAGGCGGCGAAGTCGGTTAGCTCCACCGCGTCGTCGCTCGAGAAATCGAAGGGGGCGCATGCGTAGGCCGCGTCATCGGACCCAAAGCAATTCTGCAAGCGGGCGAAGCCAACCAAGTCCCAATCATCGTCCGCATCGGAGTCGCCATTAGATATGTAGTAATTGATTAGCGGGTGTGGGTCAAATTGGAGCGAGGCGGAGGCGGGGGCGTTGGCCGCAGAGGAAGCGGCTGAGGAAGTCAAGGCTGTCGCGCTGTTGTTGGGCGCAGGTGCGCAGCACGGACATCAGGATCGACTGGGCCTCTGCTCCGGTCTCAAATGCGGTTGCCGCCCAGACCGACGGTCGAACGCCCAAAAGACTGGCAAGCAGGGTGGAAAAACGTTTTTGATTTCGCCGTCGCTCCGAGTAGAATGCCCGGCCGCGAGCCGCATCTCCGGCAGGCCGTGGGTGTACGGGTTGAAGTGCGTGAAGCGTCACGTGACGCGGGGTTTCGTAACGCGCGGGCGTGACAGGAACCCTCAGTAAATGCTGGGAGCGGGGGGCCTAGACGAATGCCGGCGTTCCGGCTACGTTGACGGAGCTAGGTGGCCACCCACGAGATCGGATACCGCCGGTTGGGCCAGCGTGTTCATTGTGGTATGGCAAAACATGAAGGCGTCGCATGCCGCAAGACCTGCCCCTGCAAGAGCTTCTCGACCGATTGGTGCCCGACGCGTGGCGAAACGATCATCCGTTCGCGTCGCATTTCGACGCGTCGCATCGGGCACTCATCGAGTCGTCCGCCGATGTTGCGCGGGCCGAGGTCTTGAGCAGTTGGCTTGCGAAGGAGCAGCCGTGCCTCTTCGGACAGGACGCCGCGAAACGCCAGCGGATCGAGTTTTGTTTCCTGAGACAGGACGACTTGCTGCGAGGTGACAACCATATTGCCGGACGGATTGCCCAGGCGAGGCTGCGTTGGCGACGCCGAGGCCGAAAGGGTGACGCAAGCGCGTTTGTCATTTCGGTCGTTTCAGACTTTGTGGCGAAATCGGAGCCGAACGCGGCACTTTTCGAGTTGGCTCAGCGTATCGTCGAGCTTTACCTTTGCCGGGACGTGCCCGCGGACAAGATCGTGCATGACGAGCTCTTTCTCGAAGCCGCCGAGTGCCGAAGCTGGAAGGTCGGCGTCAACTTCTTTGGGGCACAGGGCGAGGGCCGGTGGTGGAAGGACCACCGGATTCTTGGAGGAATCGCATTCTCGATGAACTCGGTCGGGCATCTTGCGTGTGTGCGACGTTTGGCGAAGGGCGCCGCGGAGACCGAGCAGAGACACGGATTGGATGCTGCTTTGTTGGTTGCGATGCAGCTCATCAACGGCACCACGCCGGGCGTCTCCGGAAAGAACACGTGGTTGCATGAAGTGTCGGTTCGGCCCGAGCCTGCATCGGTACAGTGTCCCGTCACTCTGCCAAAGGCGTTGGCTGGGAAGAACCGATGCGAATACGGCGGGCTGTACCACACAGACCAGACCTTACCGAGCGCCTACTTCGTCGCGGCTGAACGGCGCCCGGAGGGCCCGCCCATTGAGAACTTGGACCTGACCTACTTGCACAATGACTCACCCGACAATGCGGAGTATCGCACGATGGGTCTTGGGGTAACGCAAGACACGTAGGATCACCGAATATGGCATCGCACACCGACATTCTCGCACGCCTCAACGGCGTTCTTCCGCCGGATCGCGAAGTAAGGATCGCGGACCTTCGAACGCTATTCACGCAGGATCCGGAAGCGGTCTACCAGGTTGCGCTAAGCGAGCTTCCGGAGAGTTCTCCGATGGCTGCGCGCGGCCTACAGCGCCTCGCGCGCACGCTCTCGGTCCTGATGCGTGATGGCTTCGCCGTCCAAAGCGCCGCAAATCAAAATTACGCCCGCGGTCGTCAGGGCGGAATCCTGCCCTTGGACGACGGACAGCCGGACTTGGAATTCGTTCAAAGGTTGTACACCGGTTCGGACTATTCCTCGAAGATGGAATCGCAGAAGCGAAGTCGTGAGTGTCTAGATTTCTTTTTGGAAGACCACGCGTGGGACGCGGGCATCCGTGGCACGCGACTGCTGCGAGTGGCGCCTGAGGACACGTATGCGATTCTCGCTGGTTCGCCGCGTTATCAGTATGAATCGCTGTTGGACAGCGCTCGCGAGGTAGTGCGGTGCCCGAGTGTTGTATACAAGGGACTTAGGCACGATGGACCGATGAAGACGGAAGGATTCGCTTTCTGCGGGATTCCCTCGCGACGGCATATGAATAACGGTAAACCAAAGGTGCCGCCTAATGGTTTTACCTTTGCAGTGTTCGCAAACCACGACGGCTACGTGTTCGACTGGGATTGGATTCCGGCGGTCTCGAAGGAGTCCCCACTTCCACGGAATCCGGACGAGCGTTTCCCGCATGGGAAGCAGGTTAGTGGGGTTCATGGCGAGCTTCTGGTCGGAAGTCTGCGGCTGCGCGAACCCGAGAAGTTCCGGCCCAAGCAGGCATGGTTTTCTAGGGAGGGCGACTGCGTCTTCTGGTATCACAGCGATGCCGAATCCTACGCAGATCGATATGACGAATATCTGACTGCGTTTTTCGATGCAAGTAATCTCGATCCTCACCGACAGGAGAAAGACGCATGCGTCGGGTTCAAGCTCAAGATGGTTAGCCAGCTCGTCGAGACGGTCAAACGGTGGGCGAAGCCGGATACGAACGAAGGAATCATAGTGCAGTTCGATCAAGACCGAGTCGAAGTTGAGTTGGCGTTCCTAATGAGGGCATGGGCTGAAGCCGCGCTGCCGGGGACACAGGAGCTACTTCCGGGCATGCGGCTCATGGAGAAACTCGGAAAGGCGGGCGTCGAAGCGCTCAGTGAGAAAACGCCCATAACGATTCCGCAGCGCTCGCGCGACGAGCGCCAGTCGTTTCAGTCCGCGTAGGCAGAGTCAGCATTCCTTTGGAGCGGCTTACCCTTCCCGGACCATCCGGAAAAAGAGAGACTTTGCGGCGTTTCTGATGTGATCCAGCGATCCGTGGTTGAGCACGGCGGCGCAGGTGAGCGGATCGGATCCGGCTGCCTTGCTGGACATGAAAAGATTCGCCCGCACGTGGAAGGCGCATCGGTCGATGGAGGCGATTCGCGACCGGGACGATGCGATTCGGGAGCGACTCTGCGCGCAGGATCGAGCGGGCCGGCCGATGGGGGAACGAGCGATTTCACAAGGCCACGGTACGACAGCTCTCAAGGCGGGTGCGCGCTTTAGCGACCCGATGGACCGGACGGTCGAACGCCCAAAAGACTGGCAAGCAGGGTGGAAAAACGTTTTTGATTTCGCCGTCGCTCCGAGTAGAATGCGCGGTTAGCCCTTGACAGTCGTTTCGACTGTCAAGGGTTGGCCCGTGGGCGTCTCGCGGGAACGAGTCAAATTGGAAATGTCGGTTCAAAGGAGGCCCAGCCGATGCAACCGCCCCGCAACATCAGCATGTCTATAACCGTCCTCGCCGTGATCGGCCTGCTCTCCACGCCACTCAAAACCCAAGCCGGCGACGAAGGCCCCACCGGCTCAATCGTCGGGTGGGGCTCACAGGTGGTCGGCGTGGACCTGAGCGGACCCTTCGATGCCGTCGCCGCGGGCGGTTGGCACAGCCTGGGCCTCAAGTCCGACGGCTCCATCGTGGCCTGGGGACGTTACGAATCCGGTCAGACCAACGTCCCCGCACCCAATGCCGATTTCATCGCCGTCGATGGTGGCTTTTATCACAGCCTGGGCCTCAAGTCCGACGGCTCCATCGTGGCCTGGGGACACAACGGTAGTGGTGAGACCAGCGTCCCCGCGCCCAATGCCGATTTCATCGCCGTCGCCGCGGGCTATTTTCGCAGCCTGGGCATCAAGGCCCTTCGGGCCGATCTGAACCTCGACGGGCGGGTGGATTCTGCCGACCACGTCGGCATGGTCGCTTGCCTTGCCGGACCCGGCGTGTTGCCCCTGGGCTGTAACCTGGCCAAGCTCAACGGCGACTCGTGGGTGGATCTGCGCGACTACGCCGCCTTCCAATCCCGCGTCGGCGCTCCCTTCCCCTGACCGTTCCCCTGTCGCTCCATCCTCCGTCCTAGTTATAACTAAAAGAGCCTGTTTTCTGCATTGCATAACGGCGTACGGGCGAGTAAGGTACACGCGAAATGAAGAGGCAGACTCTCGCGGTGACAGCGGTTCCGTTTCCAAAATGGGTTTGCTACCTCGTTTTCGTCATTCTCTATGGGGGTGCGTCAAGCTTTGCATCCGACTGTAGCGTTACTTCGGTGGGCATCACTCCGCTCAGCGAATTGGGGGCCGGGCTTTATCTTGGGCAGTTCCAGGGCGGGTTGTATCCCGGCGGGCTGAATACCCCTCCGCCCGCGCACGAGGCCGAAGGACTCACCCGGGCCGCCGACATGCAGCCGCTGGACACCGACGGGCTGCCAAGCCCCACGGGCAAGGTCGTGATGATGTCCATCGGCATGTCCAACACCACCCAGGAGTTTTGCTCGCAAAGCGCGTTCGAACCGTGCGACTCGTGGACGTTCATGGGGCAGGCGGCCGACGATCCGCGCGTCAATCAGACCACGCTGCGGATCGTCAACGGGGCGATGGGCGGCCAAGCGGCGTCGTCATGGGACAGCCCGACCGACGCCAACTACGACCGCGTTCGCGATGATGTCCTCGCTCCTCGCGGCCTCACCGAAGCGCAGGTTCAGGTCGTTTGGATCAAGCAAGCCAACCCCGGGCCGACAAGTTCGCTGCCCAATTCCAACGCAGACGCCTACGTATTGGAAACGAACCTGGGCAACATCGTTCGGTCGGTGAGAATTCGGTACCCCAATATCAAAATCGCGTTCCTCTCCAGCCGGATCTACGCGGGCTATGCCTCGACGGGCCTGAATCCCGAACCCTATGCCTACGAAAGCGGCTTTTCTATGAAATGGCTGATCGAGGCGCAAATCAATCAGATGGCCGGCGGGCCGATCGACCCGCAATCGGGCGATCTCGACTACAACAGCGCGTCACCGTGGCTCGCGTGGGGGCCGTACCTGTGGGCCGACGGCCTCTTGCCCCGCGGTGATGGCCTGATCTGGGAGTGCGCCGACCTCCAAAGCGACGGCACGCATCCGGCCATGTCGGGTGAGCAGAAGGTAGGCACGATGCTGCTGGACTTCATGTTGAATTCGCCGTTTTCCGAGCCCTGGCTCCGTGCTGCTCCGCAGCCGGGCGACTGCGACGAGAACTTCACGGTCAATCTACTGGACTACGCGACCTTTGCGGCTTGCCTGTCCGGACCCGGCAGCCCCGGCGGCTCGGGCTGCGCCTGCGGCGACCTGGACGACGACAACGACACAGACATGCGCGATTATCTGTCCTTTCTTTTCGCGCTCACGCCGCTGCCGCCCGATCTCGATCCGGCCTCCGATGATTTCGAGCGGGCCGCGCTGGGCGAAAACTGGGACATCCTGGCCGGGACGCCGGCGATCATCGATTCGAGCGATTTCGGTGCCCAGGCGTCCGGCTTCGGCTTCGCGGCCTGGCAAGCGTCGAGCTTCTCGGCCGATCAATTCTGCGAGGTCGTCTTGTCTGCGAATTGGAATCCCGTGAATAGCATTCAACTATGCGTTCGGGTGAATCCGCAGAATTCCGCCCGTTATGGTTTTCGCTGGTTTGGCGGCGGGGGCAGCACGCTTGAACTTCGTTATCACAACGGTCCCACCAGCGTGCTCCTCGCTTCCGTTAGCGGCCAGGCTCTGGCCCCGGGCGACACGATGCGGATCGAGGTCGAGGGCAGCACGGTCCGTGGTCTCAAAAACGGCAACCAAATCCTCGCGGGAACGGATAGCAATCTGGTTAGCGGAACGGCGGGCATCGCCGTGTCTTTTTCGGGCCCCGGACCAGCGTCGTTTGTCGAAAGTTGGGTGGGCGGAAGCTTGACCCGTTAGCTTCAGGTCATAACACCCTTTTTCATGTAACGTTACCGTCGCTGGGCCCATCCACTGGATAGGACATCGTCGGCTGCATAGAATCCGGCGCAGGCGCAAGATAAGAGGTCGAAGGTTGGCCGGAACTTGCCGGTTTTTCGGCCTTTGGGCCAGAGGCGAGAGCAAGAGGACGTGATCGATACCCTTGAGGCATTGCGGCAGTATCAGCTCGTGATTCTACGCCGGCTGCGGCATGGGCCGCTGACGGAGTTCGAGCTTGTTCGCGATGTGGCCGAGAGCTCCGGCTACACGGCCGAGCAATGCGCCGACAACATGCCCGACTGGCTGGATGAACTCCGCCTGGAGGGGCTGGTATGGGCCGGAGCGTTGACCAACGCCGACGGGCAGCGTCTCATGGCCGCCGCTCTGACGAAACGGGGCCGGGAGCTTGTCGCCTAGCTTCTTCAACGCCCCATCCTCCACAGTCGCCATTCTGCATTTCGATTGGTCCACGTCCGGTTCGCCGCAGACAGCGTAGCCAAGCCCCCTCTAAAAGCCGACTGATAGGCGAAACACCGCTCCACGTCGAGTCGGTCTTTGCCTAAAATCCGTCCAACGGAGCGATTCTGTTATGGACGTTTACCCGATCGTATTTGAACCCCTCTACAAGCAAAAGATTTGGGGCGGGCGCAAGCTGGAGACGCTCCTGGGCAAGGCCTTGCCTCCCGGCGAGAGGATTGGGGAATCATGGGAAGTGGCTGACCTGGAGAGCGAACAGTCGAAAGTCACCTCCGGCCCCGCGAAAGGCAAGACCCTTGAGGACCTGCTCCAAGAATGGGGACCGAAGCTCACCGGCCGGGCCCCGCTTTGCAACGGCCGTTTCCCTCTGCTGGTCAAGTTTCTGGATGTCAGCGAATCCCTGAGCATCCAAGTTCATCCGGACGATGCGGCGGCCCAGAGGCTTGGCCCGCCGGCGCAAGCCAAGAATGAGGCATGGTACGTCATCGAGGCCCCGCCGGGCGGCTACATCTACCGCGGAGTGCTACAAGGCGTCACCGAAAGCGATTTGCGGACCTCGGTGTCACGTGGTGACATTGAAAGCCTGCTTCTTCGCGTCCCAGTCGGCAAAGGGAAGTGCTACTACCTTCCCGGCGGCACGATTCACGCGATAGGCCCCGGCCTCACCCTGGCCGAAGTGCAGACGCCCTCCGATACGACCTACCGGCTTTTCGATTGGAATCGCAGGGATCCTTCCACCGGCGGGCCACGCGAGCTTCACGTGGAACAGGCCCTAGCGTGCACTTCGTACGCTCCGCCCCCTGCGCGCATGGAACACCCCGAGCATCTGGCCAGCGTCTGGACTTCCATCACCAGCCTGGTACGGACGCCGTGGTTCGTGATCGAACGCGTGCGCATGGCCGCGGGCGTCGAGCTGCTGATTCCGCATCAAGAGATGGTCATCTGGATTGTGCTGGAAGGCCGCGGTAGCATCCTGCACGAGGGCTTGAGCTTGCCGACGTTGTTCGCAAAGGGCGATACCGTCGTGATTCCGGCGGGACTCCGGAAGGGCCGCGTGCAAACCGGCGAACCGTGCATGTGGCTGGAAGTGACCGTGCCGATCGCCAGCTCCTTGGCGGGCTTCAGCCGGCCGGATCGGTCGTGGCTTGCCCAATCGGGAGGAGAGAGAGATCAGTATGTACCCTTGCGCGTGCCGCCGAAATCGGGTAAAAGACGGCCTTGAGCAGTCCAGGTTCATCGGCCCGGCGTTGCCATGAACGCGCATCATCGATTCGTGGAAACCGCCCGCCGAGTTCGCGACCCGCTGTACTTGGTGACCGCCCTGTACGTAGTGGTCGGCCTGGGCATCGGCGGCTATGGAGCGTTCAGTGGCGACCGTTTGGCGGCCTTCTTAGGGTTCTTTTTCATCAGCGGCGCCCTCTGCGCGGCGTTTGTATTCCACGGGATGGCACACTTGGCCGCGCGAATCGCGGCCATCTCCGAAGGTTTGGAGCAAGTCCGTCGCGTGGCCCAACGTCTCGAGCACGCCCTGGCCGCGGGGGCGCCCACGGGTGAAGCGAAAAAAACCGATGAGAGCGAGGATGCCCTTCCCCGCTTGGATTTGAATGCCAACCGCCGAAACGATCCGTCGTTGCTGGCCAGCGCCACATTGGAGCGCGATACCTTCCCGCGCTTGGCCGCGCCGGCTTCAACCTCCGTCCCGTCTTCCACGAGTTCCTTCGTCCCCGCCGCGGAGAGCGGTATCGAATTCGAAGACACACATCACGATCATGCCGTGGATTCACTGCTCCGCGCCTGGAAAACCGCCCAACGGGAGAGCGACTTGGCCGCCATGCGACAAGTGCTGGCCGCACTGACGGACATGGCCGACCCAGACCTCTTGGCGGATCTACGGCGGCAATGCGACGAGGCGGCGGATCGAATGGAAAAATCGCTCCGATCGAACTTCTCCGAGCGGGTTCGGAGACGCGACTTCGCCGGCGCGCTGGCGGTTGGCCGGCAGATGACCGAGCTTCTGCCCCACCGCCCCGTGGTCCAAGAGTTCGAGTCGCTTAGGCCGTTGCTCCTCCGCCGCATGGCCGCCTCCTAGCCGTCGGGCGGCGCACAGCAAAAAGTGGGTGCGGCGGTGTTTTGCCTTTCGAGCACCATGGCTGTAACATCCTTTGCAACCTACGATCGGATCGCGAACCCACTGCTCAAGATCAGTGGCACACCGCACACCGATGGGAAGTGGAACGGGGCGTAGCGCAGCCCGGTTAGCGCGCCTGCTTTGGGAGCAGGAGGCCGGGGGTTCGAATCCCCCCGCCCCGAATGTGTGAACCAGATGCTGCGGAGCCTATTTCTGACCGCCGGTCTACTTTCCTGGGCAGGCTGCCGCAAAGAAACTGCTCCTGCCAAGCCGGAGCCGCGGCCTTACGCTCAGGCTACCTACACCCAGCCGGAAGCAACCGACGGCCAGCCTCCGATCCGCTTCACCGATGTTTCCAAAGAGGCGGGATTGGTCTTCGTGCACCAGACCGGCGCGTTCGGAAAAAAATGGATGCCCGAAACAATGGGCAGCGGGGGCGGCTTTCTGGATTATGACCGCGACGGCCATTGCGACATTTTTCTGGTCAACGGCCGCGACTGGCCCGGCCACGAGCGCCCCGGCCCGTCTGCGACCTTGAAACTCTTTCGCAATCGAGGCGAGGGCACCTTTGAAGACGTGACCGCCGCTATGGGACTGGACGTCACGTGTTACGGCATGGGCTGCACCTTCGGCGATTACGACGCCGACGGCGACCTCGATATCTACGTCACCGCCGTGGGCGACAATTTGCTCTTTCGCAACGACGGAACCCGTTTCACCGAGCGCGCCAGGGAAGCCGGCGTTCTGGGACACGATCCGACGCCCGGCTCGCCGCCGTCGTGGTCCACAAGCGCCACGTGGCTGGACGCCGACGGTGACGGCCGGCTCGATCTGTTCCTGGCCAATTACGTGAAATGGACGCCGGAAACCGATCTGTTCACGACGCTGGACGGCAAGCACAAGAGCTACGCCACGCCGCAACAATACGAGGGCCAGAGCTGCCGGCTGTATCAAAACGTCGATGGGATACGCTTCGAGGACGTGACCTCTCGGGCCGGCGTGCACAACGAAGCGGGAAAGTCCTTGGGCGTGCTCGCCGATGACTTCAACGACGACGGCCGGCCGGATTTGTTCGTGGCCAACGACACGCAGCCCAATTTCCTCTACGTCAACAACGGCGACGGTACGTTCACGGACGTTGCCACCGAGGCCGGCTGCGCCTACGACGACGCCGGCCGGGCCCGCGCGGGGATGGGCGTTGACGCGGCCGACGTCAACAACGATGGCGTGCCGAGCATTGTCATCGGAAATTTCAGCGGCGAGCCGCTTTCGTTGTACACCCGCATCCGGCCCAGCCTGTTCCAGGACGTGGCCGGCAACGCCCGTTTGTCGCGGGCCACTCTGCCCTCCTTGACCTTCGGCGTGCTCTTCGCCGACTTCGATCTGGACGGCTTTCAGGACCTGGCCATCGCCAACGGCCACATCGAGCCGGAAATCAACGCGGTCTTGAAAGAGATTACGTTTGCCCAGCGACCGCAGCTTTTTCGCAATCAGGGGCGTGCGGTGTTCGTGGATGCGACCGACTCGGCCGGGCCGCCGTTTGCCGAGCCGGTGGTGGGCAGAGGCTTGGCCTGCGCCGACTATGACGATGACGGCGATGTCGATCTGCTTTTGACCGTCAACGGGGGGCCGGCCAAGCTTCTCCGCAACGATACACGCAGGGCAAGTCGCGCCGCCGCCGAACCGAGCCAGGGCGGGGCATCGCAACACCAAGGCCGCTGGATCAAGCTCAGGCTGGTCGGCGCGGACAACAACACGCATGCCATCGGGGCATCCGTGGTCGCCGTGGCGGGCGATCTCACGCAACGGCGAACGATCCGGGCGGCTTCGTCCTATCTTTCGCAATCCGACGACACGCTCGTCTTCGGCCTAGGCAACCGCGCACAGATCGATAAACTCTCGGTTCGATGGGCGGATGGAAGCACGAGTGAATCAGGCCCATTGCCCGCGGGAAAACTGCACGTCGTCAATCAACGACGCTAGCGGATTAGGTACGCCACGCCGCAAATAGCGTGTACACTTAGGGCACAGCCAAACTGCGCTTGTTCGGATTGTCTATTGCCCACAAGCGATTACGCGCGGGCGGGGGCGGCGTTTGTACTTTTGCTCGTCGGGTTGGCCAATGCAATGCCGGCCAGCAACAGAAGGCAGCCCGGGGCCACCCACCAGGAGAGCCGTTGATCGAAAAGGGCGGCCTCAGCCAGGACGGTAACCAGGAAGTTTGAGTTCGTCACTACCGCAGATCGCGTGACATCGTAGCGGGCCACAACGAGGTACCAAAGCAAGTAATTCGTGTACGCCGTAATCAGCGTGAGATAGGCAAACCCCGCGATTCCTCGCCACGTGAGCGTCGAGGGATCAAAGTGACGAAGGTTGAAACAAATCGCGTCCACCACGACCAAAGGAAGCTGCAGCAGCGTACCGGCGAGGAATACCGTCGCCAGCGTCGGAACGGCCCCGAACCGTCGCACCACCGGCTGACTGAGCACGACGAACATCGCCCAACTGGCCGCCGCGGCCAGTAGCAACCCATCACCCAGCAAAAGCCAAAGCGCCGTTTCCGACCACGAACCGGCTCCAATGCTCCGGGTGCCGGTCGCGAGAACAACGACGGTGGCACCGAGGGAGGCCAGCGAGGTCGCTAGGATCAGCCGCCCGCCTGGTGAGGTCCTCCCCAGAACCACGGAAATCCAGAAGACGAATACGGGGACCATCGCATAGGCAACGCCCGCATGCGACGCGTTGGCCAGCTTGACGCCGAAAAGATAACAGACCTGGTTGACCGGTACACAAATGGCGCCCAGGACGAGAAACATCCGGGCCTCCAATCGGACCGGCGGCCAAGGCAGTCGCATCAGCCGGACGGTCACCGCCAAGAGCGTTCCGGCCAGTCCGAATCGGACTGCGGCGAGACTCAGCGGTGGCAGCTCCCGGGTCGCCATCCGAGCGGCAAGGGGTGTGAGGCCCGCGATCAGCGTAACGGTCGCGAGCAAGACATACACTCTTCCCACAGCGAAGACGATACTGGAACGGATTCTCTTGCCACAAGGCTGGAATGTGAAAGGGGCGCCGCAATGTTAGCGATAGCCGCGGCCGATGCGGACCGACGTGAAGCGCCGATACGGAACATCATCGCGGGGCTGTTGGCGATACTGCGTGTCCAGTAGCGTTTCGCGGTAGTAAATCGCCTCGCCCGACTCTTCGAAGGCAACGGTGGAAGGCCAATCGGTTTGATAGGCCCAGGACAGGGGAGACGAGCTGCCTTCGGGATTGAAAATCAGATGGGCGCGGTAGGGTCGACAGATCGGAGCCACCGGCTGAGGCGCCGCGCAACCGTTCAAAACAGCGCACGCCGGCAAGAATGTCGCTATGATCGCCAACCGACTGTACATTCCCCTCCCCAAAGCCGCAAGACCCTTAAGGCGTATGCGCTCCCCTGATTCTAGCGCGCTACCGCCCGGAAACCAATTCCGATAACGATGATTGGGAGACCTTGTGACTCAAAGTTCTGATGACGTGCAAATGGCCGCTGAGTATCATGACGGTGCGGAATATCATCGCACGGAAGGAGATACGCGTTGACACAAACCAAGCCGCGCGTCCTGGACGCGGGCAATTGCGATCCCGACCATGCCGCGATTCGGCGGCTGCTGAGCCGTTTCGACGTGGATCTCGATCGGGTCATGTTCGTGGATGAGGCCCTCGCGAACTTGGCCGAACATCGCTACGACCTCGTGCTGGTCAACCGGCTCATCTTTGCCGACGGCAGCGACGGCCTGCCGCTCATTGAGCGGATGAAGGCCGATCCCAAACTCCATGACGTTCCGGTGATGATGGTCAGCGATTTCGACGAGGCCCAGAATCGCGCCATGGCCGCAGGCGCCCGTCGCGGGTTCGGTAAGGCCGCCCTCGATGATCCCAAAACTTTCGATCTGCTCCGGCCCTACTTGGATCGTGCAGGATAGCGTCCTCGGCCGTAGGTGGCACCAGACCCACCCTTAGTCGGATGGCGTTGTGCTTTTGGTGGGTCGATAGGCCGTCTGCGTTTTCGCGGGGTGCGTGCCCGGCCTGCGTTCCTCGAGCCAAGCGGGCAATTGCCCTCTTACGGAGTCGGCTAGAATGCCGACGAGTCGTGTCTCGCCGACGCCGTCCGAGCGGAAATGACAAACATCCTCCATGAGCGCGTCGTCACCAAAAATGAGCGCGGCGGCGTCGAGCAGTTCGACGCCGTGATGGGTGTCGGCCAGTGAGCGGGTGATGTCGTTGATTTCGTGCAACGCCATCAAATAACGCTCATTGGAGAAGTTCTCGTTATAGACGTGCGTGGCCAGCAAGACCGGGATTCGATGAGCACGAGCGACCGCGATCAGGTTGGTCATGTTGGTGCGGTACGGTTCGACTCCGTGATAGGGATCATGGGCGAAGTCCGGCACATAGCGCATCATGGCCCGTTTCCAAGTCAGGGCACCGCTATGACCTTCGGCCCAGGCCCGCAACTGAACGAAGAACGCGGAACGATCCACGAAACGCGGGAAATAATCCCACACGAGCGGCTCATTGCGAATCAGGCGCGTTCGCCAATGGGAGTAGTCGGGCCGCCATGTAGACCCGAAGGCCGGCCAGGCGTCGTTGACCCCGTGGTAGACGACCACGGCGTCCGGTTGCAGCGGGAGGCAGCGAAACTGGAAGTCAATCAACGACTCCGCCGAGGTCCAGGAGACGTCGGCGGCGTTGACCACCTCGAGCCGAAGACCGCGACCGGCAAAATCGCTTCGTAGCTGATCTTCAAGCTTGGCCGGGTAGCCGCCGTAGGTGGTCGATCCGCCCAGGCAGAATATGCGGAAAACATCGGGCGGCTTGATCTCGTCGTCGGAGGTCCACCGCAGTCCGCGCATTTCCGAATCCGGCCATTGAGCCTTGGGATGGTAGGGAAGATAAGGATGATCGTTGACTCGGTCGAGCCACTGTCCGACCAAGCGGGTTTCTCGCCGTTTTGCATGAATGCGGCGGATTTCTTGGAGGTCGTGCCCGCGCACGGCGACATACACTCGCGCGCCGATCTCGGCGGTGAGAAACGTCCCCGTCGCGAAGATCGCAAGGAATAACGCCTTTTTTCGACGAGTCAGTTTGTGGGGCATCACTTTCCCATCAAGGAGCATCGACACGCTGGACAACCAGCCGTGGAGTTTTGGAGTTTATCGGTCAATGTCCGTACCTTCCCCAGCCGCCGCTTATCCGGTGACTGAAAGCGTCCGATAGTCCTGCCGATGGTTCGAGCGGGTGAAATCGAGCACGGCGCCGCCATCGCCGACCGGGCGGAGACCGTGTGGAATTGGAGTTCGCCCGCGGGACAACAAAGAGCCGCTCGCAGAGCGGCCTTGGTCACAAAGGCCGCTGGCCTAAGTCCTGACACATACGTGCTCGAGTTGGGCTGCGGCACGGGACTGTTCACTCGGCACTTCGCGACAGTGGGCTGCCGGCTGGTGGCCATCGACGTCTCTCCCGAGCTGTTGGAACGTGCCCAAACGAAATCACGGAGCGAGTACGTCGAGTTCCGGTTGGCCGATGCCGAACAACTGCCTTTTGACGGCGCGACGTTTGATGCGGTGGTCGGGTCCAGCATCATTCACCATTTGGACGTGAGGCTTGCGCTGCGCGAAATCCACCGCGTACTCAAGCCCAGCGGGCGATTGGCCTTTGCCGAGCCGAACATGCTCAATCCTCAGATCGCCCTGCAACGCAAGGTTCCTTGGCTGCGGCGATGGGCCGGCGAAAGCCCGGAGGAAACCGCCTTTGTTCGCTGGAAGCTGGCACGAGAGCTTCGCCGAGCCGGATTCAGCGAAATCCGTATTGAGCCGTTCGATTTTCTGCACCCCGGCGTGCCGCGGACGCTGATCGGAGCGGTACAGGGCATCGGCGGCGTTTTGGAACGGTTGCCGGCCGTTCGAGAAATAGCCGGGTCGCTCATCATCAGTGCCCAACGACCGATGGAAAAAGTCGTGTCGGTCGCGCTCGGAGCAACCAAGTGAGCGCACCCTGGCTCCTGTTGGATCCACCGTCCGCCGGTGGGTATGCCCGGCGCGGCTCGCTTCGAGAAAAGCAGGACGCTCCCAAAGCTCCGTTCCCAAGCATTGACCTGATTCTGGTGTCAGGCGCCGTACGGAACATGGGGGCAACCCCGGTGTTCCTCGACGCCCAAGTCCAGCGTTGGAACTGGGAAAGATGCCTTCGAGAGGTTCATGCCTTGAGGCCGGCGGGCATCGTGTCCGTGATCTCGTCGGCGCTCATCGAAGAAGAACTTACCTGTCTGCGGGCCGTGAAAGACGCTCTGCCGTGGATGGCGCTTTATGTCGTCGGTTCCGTTCACTTGATTCTGGATGCCGGGAGCGTGCGCGACATTCTCGAACAACATCCGTGGATCAACGGAGTGATCTTAAACACCGCGGAAAACAACCTTGCTGAGTTGCTGACTTCGCCCGACGCGGCTCCGCGTAACGTGGCGGTTCGACGCGGCGAGGAAGTGACCGTGCCCGCCTTGGAGGTCACGTATGGAGAGAACCTGCGGATCCCCCGGCCCGTGCACGCGATTTTCAAGAACTCGCGCTATTTCTTTCCGCAAAGCAAGCGGACGCCCGTCACTTGCACGCAGATGAGCTTCGGCTGTCCGTACACCTGCGAGTTCTGCCTGGACAACGCCCTGTACCGTAAAATGTGCTACCGCGATACCGACGATTGCATCGAAGAGCTGGTTGAAATCGCCCGCCTGGGCTTTCGCGAAGTGTACTTCAAAGACCTTACTTTTGGGTTGAACAAACGCGCCACCACCGAATTCCTGGATAAACTGGCCTCGCGCCGGTTGGGCCTCTCCTGGCTGTGCACGACGCGCGTCGACGTAGCCACGGAGCGGCTCCTGTCACTCATGAAGCGGGCCGGCTGCCGCGGAATCGAATTCGGCGTGGAAAGCGGCTCGCGCCACCGCCGGGCGGCCAACGGCAAACCCGTGGAGGACGAAGAAATCCGCGATGTGTTTCAGCGCTGCCGCAGGCGGGGAATCGAGACCACCGCCTTCGTGATGATCGGCTTCGAGGACGAAACCGAGGAGGAAATCGCCACGACCGTGCGCTTCATTGAGTCGTTGAGGCCTGACTATGTCTCGTACAATGTGGTCAACGCCTTGCCCGGCACCGCCCTGGCCGAGCGCGCCAAACGCGAAGGTTTTCTCCGCGACGAGGCGGGCGATCATCGTTTCGTGGGAAGTAACCTCCGGCATCGATACCTTTCCCCGGGCCGGCTCGAAGCTCTCCGCGGCGAAGCGATGCGCTCTTTTTATGGCCGGCCCGGAACGGCCCTGCGACGATTGCTGCGCACCCGAAGCTTGTTCGAGCTTCGCAAGCTGGTGAAGCTCAGCCGGGTGGCTTTATGAGCGCGGCGTACCACCGGCTGCGTTGCATTCCGCGCCATCAAATTGAAACGACTTTGGGCGACTACGCGCCCATGTTGGCCGCGCTGTGCAAGTCTGCCGACGCCGCGGCGTTGACCCAACAATTCGAGTCGAGATTCGCGGAGTTCGCCGGTTGCCGACATGCCGTCGCGGTTTCTTCCGGACGGGTTGCCCTTTCACTGGTGCTCGAAGCTCTGCAGTTACCCGCCGGTAGCGAAGTCATAATCCCGGCGTTCAACTATTTCGCGGTCGTTGAACAGTTTCGCAATGCCGGGCTTCGACCCGTCTTCGCCGACATCATCAAGGACGATTTGAATATCGATGCTAAGCGCGTCGAAGCCCTAGTGACCTCGAAGACACGAGTCCTTCTGGCCACGCACATGTTTGGCCATCCCTGCGATATGGACGCCTTATCCTCCATCGCCGATCGACATCGTCTGATTCTGATCGAGGATTGTGCCCACGCGATGGGCTCTGCCTTTCGAGGCCGGCGCGTCGGTACGTTCGGGCGGGCCGGCGTCTTTAGTCTGAGCGCGATGAAGCTGATCACAACCTTTGGCGGAGGCGTCATCGTCACCAATGACGATGAACTTGCCTCTGCCCTTCGCAAGGAGGTCAAGTCCGAGGTCGGGCCCACGCGCCGGTCCGCGTTCCGCCGTTTTCTCAAGGGTGCGGGACTCGATTGGGGCACGAGAACAGTGCCGTTCAGCCTCTTGGGTTGGCCGGCCTTGCGCATTGCCCGGATGCTGAGTCCGAATTTCCAACAACGCCTGATGACCGAGGGTCCGCACCGGATGGCCCAGACCACCGAGCAGACTGAGGCCACGCTCCATCCCTTTCAGCTGGTGCTGGGCCTGTCGCAATTGGATAGGGTCCACGAGATTCTGGCCCGCCGTCGTCAAGTCGTAAACTGGCTTGATGAGACCGTTGATGCCGTGGGGCATGCCCAGCCAAGTTCCTTCCAACCGCTCCGCCGCGGCCCGCATGTGGAGCCCAACGGAATGTACTACGGCCTCCTGACTGACCGGCCCGATGAACTTTCCCGCTTTCTGTTCGCCCGCGGCATCGACACCGCGACGGCGGAGTATCGCAACTGTTCGGCATTGGACATTTATCGTGATTTTTGCAGGGATTGCCCATTCGCAGCGGAGGCCGAGCGCCGCCTGCTGCGGCTTCCCAATCATCCGCGTTTGACTCGCCGTGACGTGGAGCGCATCGCCCACGCTATCAGCCGTTTTTATGCGGCATCGACAAGACGCGGTCGAGAAGCCGCCGGCCGCGTACAAGGAATGCTCTCGTGGAACGCCCCATGACCCTGATTTCGCCGGACACAATTCCTTCCGCAACGTCGCTGGCAAGTCAGAATCACCGGTCGCGGCCATCGGCTGAAAAACACTTGACTTGGGCGGATTCCATCCGTCTGGCCCGCCCCGACGACATATCCGCACTAGCCGATACTCACGCTGAGGCGTTACCAAACGATTTTCTCGTGCGATTGGGAAAGAACTTTCTTCGCCACGTGTTCTTTCCGACGCTTCTTGACTCCCCCCGAACGCGGATTCACGTGGCTGAATTGGACGGCCAGGTCATGGGATTCTTGGTGACCCGAGTTGGGTTGGGGGGAATCCTGGGGGAAACCGTCGCGCGACATCCTCTGCGCTTGGCCGGAACTTGTGTCGCGGCGATGATTCGCGCTCCAAGGCTCTTTGTCGATGCCTTCAGCGTGCTGGCCCAATTGCGCATGCGTGCCTCGCAAGCAGAGGCAAATGGCGTTGCGGAACTGTTCTTGATGGCCGTCGCGGAAAACGCTCGGCGGCGCGGCGTCGGCCGGGCCCTTATTCATGCAAGTATCAAAGAGCTGGAATCCGCCGGAATTCGATCCTATCGCGTTCTTTTGCACGCCGACAACGTCCCGGCGGATCGGCTTTATGATCGCGCCGGCTTCGCGGAACGGGCGACGTACCGCTTTGCGGGGCAAATCTGGCGCGAACGCCACGTCGCCTTGGGATAGCCGCCGCGGTGCTGCTATGCCCGGCCCGAGGGGACGAAATCGGCGCGCCCTGAGCCTCAATCCGACGCCAAGCCCTGACCCGTGCCTGCGACGACGTTGGGCCGCGTGGTCACCGAAAACAAGCCGCGCGCGTGGTCACCGAAAGCAAGCCGCGCGCGTGGTCACCGAAAGCAAGCCCCGCGCGTGGTCACCGAAAGCAAGCCGCGCGCGTGGTCACCGAAAG
>Ga0187892_10002416_pt1 | contig 37497 bp, 28 predicted proteins | sample MA1701073metaG_FD_139345 | JGI IMG/M metagenome (GOLD analysis project Ga0187892, IMG submission 139345) | Bio-ooze microbial communities from a basaltic lava cave in the Kipuka Kanohina Cave System on the Island of Hawaii, USA - MA170107-3 metaG ... | reverse complement strand
CGGACGGCACGGGCTGTCCAGGGCGAAGCCGCGCAGCGGTCGGCGCAGCCGACCCTGGACAGCACGCGACGGCCGCGATATCCGACCAAGGTGTCTACACCTTTCCGACATCGGACAGCCTAGCGGCGCATGGTCGACCCGGATCCCGCGAAGGGCTGGCTGCGCCGCCTCCTGCCGGTCCTGCGCCGCCACGCCGGGCCCTTCGGGATGGCCCTGGCCTGCTCCCTGCTGGGCCTGATCATCCAGGTGGCCGTTCCGCGCGTGCTGATGGCGGCCATCGACCAGGCCCTGGCGGCGCGCAGCGCGGAGATCATGAGCTTCGTGTGGCTGCTCACCGGGCTCGCCGGGCTCCGCGGCGCGACGGCCTTCGTCTCGCGCTACTGGATCTTCAAGGTCGCCTACGCCATCGAGTACGACCTCCGGGTCTCCCTCTACGAGCATCTGACCCGCCTCTCCTTCTCCTTCTACGACTCGGCCCAGTCGGGCCAGCTCATCTCCCGAGCCAACTCGGACATCCGCGCCATCCAGATGTTCCTGACCTTCGGCCCGCTCCTCGCCCTCAACGTGGTGAGCATCGCGGTGGCCCTCGCCTTCATGGTCACCGTCAGCCTTCCGCTCACCCTGGTCGCGGTGGCACCCCTGCCGGCGGTGCTCTGGCTCGGGATCCGCATGCGCGAGCAGCTGTTCCCGGCCTCGTGGCTCGTGATGGCGCGCCAGGCCGACGTGGCGACGCTCGTCGAGGAGAACGTGGCCGGGGTGCGCGTGGTGAGGTCCTTCGCCGCCGAGGAGCAGCAGATCGGCCAGCTCGAGGATCGGGCCCGGCGCCTGCGCTGGGCGGAGCTGCGCCAGGTCGACGTGGACGCCCGCTACTCGCCGCTCCTGGAGGAGCTGCCGCGGCTGGGCATGGCCGGCGTGCTCCTCCTGGGCGGGCTCCTGGCGCTGGAGGGCCGGCTCGGCATCGGCGCGATCGTGGCCTTCAGCGCCTACGTGGTGATGCTCCAGACCCCATTCCGATTCCTGGGCTTCATCCTGATGATGGGGCAGCGCGCCGCGGCCTCCGCCCACCGCATCTTCGAGGTGCTGGACGTGCAGCCGGAGATCAGCGATCGCCCGGGCGCCGTCTCCCTGGGCGACCCACGGGGCGAGGTCGAGTTCCGCGGCGTTTCCTTCGGCTACGGAAGCGGCCCCGACGTGCTGCGGGACTTCGCCCTCCGGCTCCGGCCCGGCGAGACGGTGGCCCTGGTCGGCCGCACGGGCTCGGGCAAGTCGACGGTCGCGCGGCTCCTGGCGCGCTTCTACGACGTCCGGGCCGGCCAGGTGCTCGTCGACGGACGGGACGTCCGCGACCTCTCGCTCGCGAGCCTGCGGCAGCACGTGGGCGTGGTGCTCGACGAGCCCTTCCTCTTCTCCGCCTCCATCCGCGACAACATCGCCTTCGGAAGGCCCGACGCCCCGCTGGACGAGGTCGTACGCGCGGCGCGCGCCGCCAACGCCCTGGAATTCACCCTGGAGCTGCCCGGGGGCTTCGACGAGGTGATCGGCGAGCGGGGCTACACGCTCTCCGGCGGGCAGCGCCAGCGGATCGCCATCGCCCGCACCCTGCTCGTGAACCCGCGCGTGCTCGTGCTGGACGACGCGACGAGCGCCATCGACGTGAAGGTCGAGGAGAAGATCCACGATGCGCTGCGCCACCTGATGCGGGGCCGCACCACCCTGGTGATCGCCCACCGGCTCTCCACCATCAGCCTGGCCGAGCGGGTCGTTCTGCTGGAGGGCGGCCGCATCGCTGCCACGGGTACCCACGGGGAGCTGATGCGGAGCGAGCCGCGCTACCGCGACGTGCTCGCTCACCTGGCGGAGGACGAGGACGCGCACCTGGGGGCGATCCGGCGCGAGCCCGAGCCGCCCGTGCAGGACGTGCCGGAGCTGGACGCCGGGCTCGGGGAGATGCCGCGGTGAGCTGGGGGACGAGCGGCGCGGGCTGGGATTTCGGAAGCGACGGCCGCGGGAACCTGCGCTTCGCCGGGATCCCGCCGGAGCTCCGGCGCCGGGTGGACCGGATCCTCGCCCGGGAGCCCGAGCACCCCCGGTCGCGGGTCGACTTCAGCCGCTCCCGCTGGGACCGCCGGCCCTTCACGCTGCGCCGCTTCCTCGCCCCCCACTGGCTCGCGCTGGCCGGCGCCTTCGCCCTCGTGGTGGTCGAGACGCTCACGCTCCAGGCGGGGCCCCTGCTCACCCAGATCGCGATCGACCGCGGCATCGAGGCCGGCCGCAAGGACGTCCTGGTCGGCGTGGCGATCGCCTATTTCGCCACTGCCCTCCTCGGGGTCCTGGCCACCGGGGCCCGCATCGCCGTCACGGGGCGGGTGGGCACGGCGCTGCTCCTGCGGCTGCGGGTGCGGATCTTCTCCCACCTGCAACGCCTGTCGATCGATTTCTTCACCGACGAGAAGGCCGGGCGCCTGATGACGCGCATGACGAGCGACATCGAGTCGCTGGCGGCGCTCTTCCACGAGGGTCTGGTGCAGCTGGCCGTGCAGGCCCTGACCCTGCTGGTCGTCTCCGGGGTGCTCGTGGTCCTCGATCCGCTGCTCGCGCTGGTCACGATCGCGGGCATCGTCCCGGGCATGCTGGCGCTGACGCTCTGGTTCCGGGGGGTTTCGCACGAGGGGTACCTGGCCGTGCGGGAGCGCATCGCCGAGCTGCTCTCGCACCTCCAGGAGAGCCTCGGAGGGATTCGCATCATCACCGCCCACGACCGCCGCGACCACGAGGTGCTCGCGCACCGCCGGGTCGCGGGCTCCTACCGCGAGGCCAACGTCCATACGGCGCGGATCAACGCCATCTACGGGAGCGGGAGCGAGCTCGTCGGGGTCGGGGGCCAGGCACTGCTGCTGCTGGTGGGGGGGAGCCAGGTCCTGCGCGGGAGCCTCACGATCGGCGAGCTCGCGGCCTTCATGCTCTACCTGGCGGCCTTCTTCGGCCCGATCCAGCACCTCGTGCAGCTCTACAACACCTACCAGCAGGGCCAGGCCGCGGTGGCGAAGCTGCGCGATCTCCTGGCGACGGAGCCCAGCGTGGCGGAGGAGCCGGACGCGGCAGAGCTGGCCCCGATCCGCGGCGACATCTCCTTTGAAGGCGTGTCCTTCGGCTACGACCCGGCCGTGCCGGTGCTCGAGGAGGTGGCCCTCGAGATCGCCGCCGGGGAGACCTTCGCCCTGGTGGGGCCCACCGGCGCGGGGAAGTCGACGATCGCGAAGCTCGTGACCCGCTTCTACGACCCCAGCCGCGGCCGGGTGCGGATCGACGGCACCGATCTGCGCTCCGTCACGCTGGCCTCGCTGCGGCGCCAGCTCGGCGTCGTGCCCCAGGAGCCCTTCCTGTTCGGGGGCTCGATCCGGGACAACATCGCCTTCGCGCGGCCCGAGGCGAGCGACGAGGAGCTGTGGCACGCGTGCCGCGCCGTTGGCATCGACGACCTGATCGCGCGCCTGCCGGAGGGCCTCGATACCCCCTGCCACGAGCGCGGCGTCTCGCTCTCCTCCGGGGAGCGCCAGCTCCTCGCGCTGGCGCGCGCCTTCCTGGCGCGGCCGCGCGTCCTGGTGCTGGACGAGGCCACCTCGAGCCTCGACCTCAAGTCCGAGTCGAAGATCGAGCGCGCGCTCGACGTGCTGCTCGAGGGGCGCACCGCGATCCTGATCGCCCACCGGCTCGCCACCGCCATGCGCGCCGACCGGATCGCCGTGGTGGAGGAGGGGCGCATCGCGGAGCTCGGTTCCCACGAGGAGCTCCTGGCGCTGGGCGGGGCGTACGCCGCCATGCACGCCGCCTGGGAGCGCCACGCGGCCGGGACTACCCCGCCCCCTCCTTGACGCGCAGCGGCCGCGGCTCGAACGAGGCCTCGGCGCCGGCGTTGCGGCGCAGCACCCGGTAGGCCAGGAAGCGTGCCCCGCCACTGCGCCCTCGTCAGGGGTCGAGGAGCGGAAGCGAGTTCAAGGGCGCCCCCAGCAGCGCGAACGAGTGCGATCCGCGCGGCCCCGCGCCGCCGCGCGCCTCGGCGTAGGCGTGAGCGGCCTCCGCAAAGATGCGCGACCGGGGGTCCCTGGGATCGATCGCCAGGAGATCGCCCGCGGCTGCGAGGGCCTCCGCGGGCCGGTCCAGGTGGAGGAGCCCAAAGACGAGCCTCCGGCGCGGAGCCTTGGCGCCGCCGCGCTCTGCCGCCGCCTCCCGGTCGTTGGCCACCTGCTCGCGATAGGCGCCGATCACGGCGTAGAGCACGCCGAGCGCCTCCCGGGCGCGCGGGCGCAGGTCCGGATCCGGGCTGGCGCGGGCCGCCAGGAGCTGCGCGTAGTGAGGCGGGAGGATGCCGCGGGCCATGCACCAATCGGACCGCGCCCGCACCAGCTCGTCGACGTCGAGGCCCCGCTCGGGATCGAAGGCCACCTTCTCGCGGGCGTAGAAGCGCGAGACGCGCTCGAGGTTCTCGCGGTTGCGCTCGTTCGTGCGCAGGTAGATGGCGTGGCGGAGGGATCGGAACACCGGAATCCAGCCCGGCGCCCGCTCGAGATTGGCCGTCGTGTAGAGCCTGCCCGCCGCATCCCTCGGGCCGGCCGGGAGGCCCACGCCGAAGAAGAGATCCACGCGTCTGCGGTCGAGCGCGTCGAGGAAGCTCTCGCCCTCCTCGTCCGGGCGCTGCAGGCTCACGCGAACGTAGTCGCGGACGACGTCCAGCGCGTAGTCCGCCGTCCGCCCATCGATGAAGGTGCGCAGCCTCGGGGACAGTCGGTAGGCCAGGAATCCGCCCATCGGGTACGAGTTGAAGAGGTTCCCCTCGACGCCCGTCTCTTCGAGGAACCGCACCCCGGCGACGTGATACTTCTCGCCGGCGTAGGCCGACCTCCCATAGTCCCGGGCTCCGCTGGGGAAGGAATCGAGGGCGCGCTCAAACCCTCCAAGGACGGGATACGCCGCGACCAGCGCCACGCACGCGCCAGCGAGCCCCCACTCGACCCGGCGCGCCACGCCCGGCTGCGCAGCCTCGAGCATCCGGCCCGCGCGCAGCAGGAAGAGCAACGGGAAGACCGACATCCAGAGGAAGCGGACCGAGACGAGCAGCGCCGCCGCGCCGGCGAACCCCAGGGCCAGCAAGACGGGGTCGAAGGCGCGGAGCGCAGCCGGCGAGCGCCGCACCGCGACGCGGGCGATCCCGAGGAGCGCCACCACCAGGAAGGCGCCCAGCAGGAGGTCGGTCGTGGCGTGGGCGAGGGGGCTCAGCTCGGGTCCGCGTCCGCCCCAGGCGAAGGGATCGAAGTGGGACCATTCGTCATCGATGAGCCAGATGGCCGACTCGCGGGACGACGTGAGGAACATCAGGTGCTGGCGCGCCCCGCGCGGGTTCAGGAGGGTGGCGGGAAGGCCGATCCCGAGGGCCAGGGCGACGCGCCGGCCCGGATCGCGCTGCCCGGGCGCGGCCGCATCACCGCTGGCAGGGCCCGCGAGGGCGCCCTTCGCGAGGAGCCAGCGCAGCGCGAGGCCCGCCAGGGCGGCCATCAAGAGGAGCGGGCCGATCGCGAAGAGGGAGTGCAGGTTCGCCCAGACGACGAGGAGCGCCACGGATCCCGCGACGCGCGCCCAGGAGGGCGGCCCGCGGCCCTCGAGCAGGAGCCGGTAGAGCAGGAGCGTGGCGGGGATGCTCACGAGATCCGGGCGGAGCTGGAAGAGGCGCCACCACGCGAGCACGATGAAGATCGCCGTGGCGAGGCACGCCGCGGCGGCGGAACGAGCCTCGCGGCGGAAGAGGGAGCCGGCGAGGGCGAGGATTCCCAGCACGGCGAGCCCGTGTGCGACCCGCAGGCCGTGCAGGCCAACGGCGCGCTCGAGCTGGTGGAGCGCGACGCTGAAGAGCCACTCGTGGGGCAGGGGCGCGTCTTCGTTCCCGGTGTGGAGCAGCGGCTCCGCGCCGGGCCAGGGGCCCCGCGCCGAGTAGACCTTCCCCATGGCGAGGTGCCACCAGAGGTCGTCGGTGCTGAGGGGGCGCGCGGCCAGATAGAGCTGGAGCGCGGCGAGGCAGGCGAGGGCTGCGGCGGCCAGCGCCGCCGCCGCCCTCACCGGAAGGCCGGCATCACGCGCTGCGCCAGGAGCTCGAGGGTCTCGCGGGAGGCGCGGTCGTGGGTGAAGAACACGAAGAGCGTGATCCCCCGCTCGACGTTCTCCCGGATGCGCTGAATCACCTGCTCCGGGGTCCCGATGTAGCCGCCCTCGTGGAGCCCCCAGCCCGGGCCCGGGAAGCGGCGCTCGGCCAGGGCGCGGGCCTGGGCCAGCGCCGCGTCGTCGGCGGCCAGCACGAGCACCGCCTCCTGCGAGATGCGGATCTCGCCGGGATCCCGCCCGATCTTCTGGCACGCGGCCGCCAGGACGTCGCGCTTGGCCTCGAACTCGCCGAGCGCGTAGGTCGGGCAGTTCCAGACGTCCGCGAAGCGCGCCACCAGAGGCAGGGTGCGCCGCTCGCCGGCGCCGCCCACGTGGATGGGCGGGCGCGGCTGCTGCACGGGCGGCGGCAGGTTGGGGAGGTCGCGGACGCGGTAGTGCGCGCCGTCGAAGCGGGTCCTGGGCCGCGCGAACATGGACGTGAGGATCTCGAGCGCCTCGCCGAGCTTCTCCGTGCGGGTGCGCATGGTCTCCCAGGGGATGCCGGATTCCCGGTGCTCGGGCTCGTAGGAGCCGCTCCCGAGGCCGAGCTCGAGCCGGCCCCCGGAGACGTGGTCGAGGGTGGTCGCCATCTTCGCCAGGAGCGCCGGGTGGCGCAGCGTGTTGGAGAGGACCAGGTGGCCCACCCGCAGGCGGGTCGTCTGGGCCAGGATCGCGGTGGCGAGGGTCCAGCCCTCGAAGGAGGGGACCTCGGGGAGGGCCGGCGGGTAGAGGTGGTCCATGAACCAGAGGGAGTGGAAGCCCAGCGACTCGACGGCGAGGGCCCGCTCGCGCAGCTGCTCGTAGCGGAACGCCAGCTGGGGGACGTAGATCCCGAACTCGATGGGCCAACGCGGCACGGGCGGCGGCTATCCTACCAGACTCTTCCGGCGGGCTCTTCCGGCGGAGGAGGTGCCGGCTGCGAGGAGGGCGCGAGCGTTGGCGAGCCTGGCCCGGCCCCTGGAGCTGCACGAGGACCGGCTCTTCCCGCCGGAGGCGGCGACGCGGGCCATCGCGCGCCGCCTCCACCGCGAGGTGCGCGATCTCCCGATCGTGAGCCCCCACGGCCACTCGGATCCGCGCTGGTTCGCCGCAGACGAGCGCTTCCCGGACCCGGCGAGCCTGCTGATCGTCCCGGACCACTACCTCTTCCGCATGCTCTACAGCCAGGGCGTCGCGCTCGAGGAGCTCGGCCTCCCGACCCGCGCCGGTGAGGGCGCTCCCGCCGACCCGCGCCGGATCTGGCGCCTCTTCGCCGAGCACTACGCGCTCTTCCGGGGCACGCCCTCGCGCCTGTGGTTCGACCACGCGCTCCACGAGGTCTTCGGCGTGCGCGAGCGCCTGGCTCCCGGGAGCGCCGACAGGATCTACGACCAGGTCGCCGACTGCCTGGCCCGCCAGGAGTTCCGGCCCCGCGCACTGTTCGAGCGCTTCGGGATCGAGACGCTCGCCACGACCGAGTCGCCCCTCGACGACCTGGCCGCGCACCGGGCGATCCGCGCCAGCGGCTGGCCCGGGAACGTGATCTCGGCCTTCCGGCCCGACCCGGTTGTGGACCCGGAGCACGAGGCATTCGCGGAGAACGTCGCGCGGCTGGGCGAGCTCACCCGGGAGGATGCGGGAACCTGGGGGGGCTACCTGCGCGCATTGGCCCAGCGCCGCGCCTTCTTCGCGGGCCTGGGCGCCACCTCGACGGACCACGGTCACCCGAGCGCGGTCACCGCGGACCTGGACCGCGCCTCCTGCGAGGGGCTCTTCGCGCGGGCGCTGCGCGGCGAGCTCGAGGGGGCACAGGCCGAGCTCTTCCGGGGCCAGATGCTGACCGAGATGGCCCGCATGAGCCTGGAGGACGGGCTCGTGCTCCAGCTCCACCCGGGCTCCTGGCGCAACCACAACGGCGCGCTCTTCCAGCGCTTCGGACGCGACAAGGGCGCGGACATCCCCACGCCGACCGGCTACGTACGCGCACTGCGGCCGCTCCTGGAGCGCTACGGCAACGAGCGGCGCCTCAGCGTGATCCTCTTCACGCTGGACGAGTCGAGCTACAGCCGCGAGCTCGCGCCGCTGGCCGGTCACTACCCGATCCTCAAGCTCGGCCCGGCCTGGTGGTTCTTCGACAGCCCCGACGGGATCCTGCGCTACCGACGCTCGGTGACCGAGACGGCGGGCTTCTACAACACGGTGGGCTTCAACGACGATACGCGCGCCTTCCTCTCGATCCCGGCGCGCCACGACGTGGCGCGGCGCGTGGACTGCGCGTACCTGGCCCGGCTCGTGGCCGAGCACCGGCTCCCGGAGGACGAGGCCGCGGAGGTCGCGGTGGACCTCGCCTACCGCCTGGTGAAGCGGGCCTACCGGCTCTGAGCGGCCTCTGAGCGCGCGCCCGGAGAGCGCGCTATCTCCCCGCCATGGCCCGCCCCGCCCCCCGGACTGCGCTGCTCGCGCTCGCCATCGCTGTCGCGGGCTGCGGCCCCCCGGCCGGGCCCGGCGGCCCGCGCCCCGTCGACGCGCAGCGCCTGCTGGCCGCCGGAGCCGAGCCCGAGAGCTGGCTCTCCCACGGCCGCGACCCGGGCGAGCAGCGCTACAGCCCCCTGGACCAGATCCACGCCGGCAACGTGGGCGAGCTGGGACTCGCCTGGAGCTTCGACCTCGCGACGGAGCACGGCGTCGAGGCGACCCCCCTCGCCAACGACGGCGTCCTCTACCTGACCGGGCCGTGGAGCGTGGTCTATGCCCTCGATGCGGCCACGGGGGCGCTCCTCTGGCGCTTCGACCCCGAGGTGCCGCGCGCGCACGCGCGCGCCACCTGCTGCGGCATCGTGAACCGCGGGGTCGCCCTCTACGGCGACTCGGTCTTCGCGGGGACCCTCGACGGGCGCCTCGTGGCCCTCGATGCCAGGAGCGGCGCGCCGCGCTGGCAGGTCCAGACGACGGACCCGGCGCAGCCCTATTCGATCACCGGGGCGCCCCGGATCGTCGAGGGCAAGGTCGTGATCGGAAACGGCGGCGCGGACCTCGGCGTGCGCGGCTACGTCTCGGCCTACGACGCCGGGAGCGGCGCCCTCGTCTGGCGCACCTTCACGGTGCCGGGCGACCCGGCGGCGGGCTTCGAGTCCCCTGCCCTGGCCCGGGCGGCGGCGACCTGGAGCGGCGAGTGGTGGCGCTACGGGGGCGGCGGCACGGTCTGGGACTCCATGGCCTTCGACCCGGAGCTCCGGCTCCTCTACGTGGGAACCGGCAACGGCTCCCCCTACCCGCGCTGGCTCCGGAGCCCCGGCGGCGGCGACAACCTCTACCTGGCCTCGATCCTGGCGCTGCGGCCCGACACCGGCGAGATCGTCTGGCACTACCAGACCACGCCCGCCGAGTCCTGGGACTACACGGCCACCCAGCACATGATCCTGGCGGACCTCGAGATCGGCGGGCGGACGCGGCGCGTGCTGATGCAGGCGCCAAAGAACGGCTTCTTCTACGTGATCGATCGCGAGAGCGGGGAGTTCCTCTCCGCGGCGCCCTTCGCAAAGGTGACCTGGGCCCGGGGGATCGACGCGCGCGGGCGCCCGATCGAGGCGGAGGACGTGGACTACCGGCGCGAGCCCCGCTTCGTGCGCCCGAGCCCGCTGGGCGCCCACAACTGGCATCCCATGAGCTTCCACCCGGGGACGGGCCTCGTCTACCTCCCCGCCCTGGAGATGGGCTCCCTCTACAAGATGGACGAGCGCTGGAGCTACGCCCCCGGCGACTGGAACATCGGCCTCGACTTCCGGGCCTTCGCGACGTTCGGGAGCGCGGCCGGGTCCGAGGCCGAGGTCTCGGCGAGCCTCCTGGCCTGGGACCCGGTGACGCAGCGCGAGGTCTGGCGCGTTCCGCACGTGACGGGATCGAACGGGGGCACGCTCGCCACCGCCGGGAACCTGGTCTTCCAGGGGACGGCGGACGGTCGCTTCGCGGCCTACCGGGCCAGCGACGGGGAGAAGCGCTGGGAGGCGCCCGCCGGGACCGGCGTGATCGCGGCGCCGATCAGCTACGCCGTGGACGGGGTGCAGTACGTGACGGTGGCGGCGGGCTGGGGCGCCGCCTTCGCGCTCAGCGCCGGGGAGGCCGCCCTGCGGGCCGGCGTGCGCGGGGGCGGGCGCGTCCTCGCCTTCGCGCTCGGCGGGAGCGCGCCGCTGCCCCCGGGCCGCGCGCCGCTCGGCCCGCCCCCGAAGCCCGGCTTCCCGCTCGAGGCGACGGACGCGGAGCGGCGCCGCGGGGGCGAGCTCTACCAGCACCGCTGCGCCGCCTGCCACGGGCCGCTGGCGATCGGGGGCGGGTCGGGGATCCCGGACCTGCGCTACGCCAGCTACGAGGTGCACGAGCGCTGGAACGAGATCGCGCTCGGCGGGCTGCGCACGGATGGCGGCATGCCGGGCTTCGCCGATCGGCTCACGCTCGAGGACGCGCGCGCGATCCAGGCCTTCGTGCTGGAGCGCGCGCGCGAGTCGGCGGAGTGAGCCCCGAGCGCCCGACCCTCCTCAGCCCCGCCTTCACGCGCCTGCTCGCGATGCAGGTCTGCTACGGCGCGTCCATCGCGAGCTTCCTCCTGCTCCCGAAGTTCCTGGCCCGGGACCTCCGGGCCTCCCCCGCCGAGATCGGGAGCGTGGTCGCGGCCTTCAACCTGGCGAGCGTGCTCTTCGTGCCCCTGGTGGGAATCGGCGTGGACCGCCTCGGTCGGCGCTCCTTCCTGCTCTTCGGGAGCGCCTTGATGTTCGCGGCCACGCTGGGCTTCCCCTGGGTCGGCGCGGTGGGTCTCCCGCTCTACGCGCTGCGCGCGCTCCAGGGAGCCTCCTTCGCCTGCGTCTACATCGCCGCCTCGACGCTCGTCGTCGACCACGCCCCCCCGCAGCGCCTGAGCGAGGCCCTGGCCCTCTTCGGCGCGACGCTCCACGCCACCAACGCCTCGGTTCCATGGCTGGTCGAGCGCGCGAGCGAGCGCGTCGGCTGGGCGCCGGTCTTCGCCGCCGCCGCCGCCGCCGCCGCGCTCGGGGGCCTCCTGGCCCTCTCGCTCGGCAGCCGCGGCGCCGGCTCGGCGGGCGCCAGCCGCGCCGGCCCCGGACTCGCCGCGATCCTGCGGCGCGCCGAGGTGCTCCGCGCCATGGCGGTGATGGTCCTGGTGGGCGTGGCAGTGGCGGCGGCCACCACCTTCATCCAGCCCTACTCCCTCGAGCGCGGGATCCCGCGGGTGGCGAGCTTCTTCGTGGCCTTCTCGACGGCGGCGCTCCTCGTGCGCGTCTTCGCCGGCCCCTGGATGGACCGCGCCGACCGGCGCAAGCAGTGCGCCTTCGCCGTCGCGGGCTACGCCGCGGTGCTCCTCGGCACGCCCGACCTCTCTCCTGCGCGGCTTCCCCTGCTGGGTGCCGTCTTCGGCTTCGCCCACGGCATCTTCATGCCGAACTTCAGCGCCATGAGCCTCGAGGGCAGCGGCGAGGGCGAGCGCGGCAAGCTCGTGGCGGCGATCAGCGGGGCCTTCAACGTGGGGATCGGCGGCGGCACCTGGCTCCTGGGCCTCGTGGCCGGGTCGGCGGGCTACGCCGCGACCTTCCCCGCCGCGGCAGCCTGCGCCGGCGCGGCGCTGCTCCTGCTGCTGCCGGGCGGCCGCGCGCGCCCGCTCTCCCAGCGCGCCTAGCGGAGGTCGAAGACCAGAAGCTCGCAGGGCGAGCCCCGGGCCTCGATCGCGAGCTGCGACTCGTCCGAGAGCGCTGCTCCGTCTCCCGCCTCGAGCCGCGTGCCGTTCACGTCCACGCTCCCCCGCGCGATCTGCACCCAGGCGGAGCGGCCCGGCCCGATCGCGTGCTTCACGGACTCGCCGGGCTCGAGGAGGCTCGCGAGGACGTCCACGTCCTGCTGGATCCGGACGGATTCCTCGCGCGCCTCCCGGGAGGCCACGAGCAGAAGCCTCCCGCGCCGGGACTCCGCCTCGAAATGCCTCTGCTCGTAGGAGGGCGGGCCGCCTTCGCGCTCGGGAAGGATCCAGATCTGGAGGAAGTGCACGAGATCGCGCTTCGAGGGGTTGAACTCGCTGTGGGTGACCCCCGATCCGGCGCTCATCCGCTGCACGTCCCCGGGCCGGATGGTGGAGCCGTTCCCCAGGCTGTCCTCGTGGTCGAGCGCTCCGGAGAGCACGTAGCTCAGGATCTCCATGTCCCGGTGCGAGTGGGGCTCGAAGCCCTTGCCGGGCTGCACCCGGTCCTCGTTCAGGACCCGCAGGTCGCGAAACCCCATGTGCCCCGGATCGCGGTATCCGGCGAACGAGAAGGTGTGGTAGCTCTCCAGCCAGCCGTGCCGGGCGTGCCCGCGCTCTCCACTCCTGCGGACGGCGATCATGAACGGCGTCGCTCCCGGCCCGGAGGATAGCTCGCCCGGTTGACGCGTCGGCGCGCCCGCGCGTAAGGTAGGCGCGGCGCGCTGCGCCCCGCTCGCGAGGAGGATCGCCGCCGTGTCTGCCCCGTCCCGACCGTCCGACCCCCGGGCCCAGCCGGGCGCGCCCGCGACCTCGCCTCCGACCTGGTGGCCCGCGGGGCTGCGGGAGGCGGGCCGCAAGGCGACCCCCGAGGACCGGGAGCGCCTCCTGAGCGGCGAGGCGTGGCGCGCCTTCGCCGAGGCCATCGGCCGCGCCGGCGAGATCGTGCTCGGGCCCGGCGTGCCGGAGACCGAGATCGACCGGGCCGAGGGCTACCGGCACCTGGCGATGCTGATCCGCATGGGGTTCAGCGAGGCCTTCGTGCCGCGCGACCGGGAGCGGCCGGCCTTCGGCTGGGCCGACGGCACCGGCAAGTGGGGCCTCGACTGCGCCGACGCCCTCTACACCCAGGCCTCGATCCGCGGCGGCGCCGTCTACCGGGTGCGCGGGCAGCGCGGCTCGGCGCACTTCATGGGCTTCCAGCTCATGGCGGGCATGCGCCCGGCCGCCGACGTGGACGCGGACTCCCTCGCGCTCGAGCCCGATGGGAGCTTCGAGCTCGTGCTGGGCGGCGAGAAGCGGGAGGGAAACTGGATCGCGCTCCCGCCCGACGCCAGCGGGCTCCAGGTGCGCCAGTTCTTCTACGACTGGGACCGGGAGGTTCCGGCGCGGCTCGCGATCGAGCGGATCGACGAGGGCGAGCGCGGCGAGCCGGACCTGGAGATCACCCCGGGCGGCGTGGCCCGGCAGCTCGAGGCCGTGGCGAGCTTCGTCCACGCCAATGCCGACTACTGGGCCAAGGTCGCCATCGCGAAGCGGGAGGAGCACGCGAACACCTTCCCCGCCGATCACGGGATCGGCGTCGCCTCGAGCGCGGCGATGCGCTACCAGGCCTTCGGGATCGGCTGCTTCGTGCTCGAGCCGGACGAGGCGCTGATCGTCGAGGTCAGGCCCCCGAAGGCCAAGTACTGGAGCCTCCACCTGGGGAACTTCTGGTACGCGTCGCTGGACTTCGCGAACTACCGCACCAGCATCAACGGGCACCAGGCCGTCCTCGATCGCGACGGCGTCTTCCGCGCCGTGGTCGCGCACAGCGACCCGGGCGTCCCGAACTGGCTCGACACGGCCGGCCACCGCGAGGGATCGATGATCTACCGCTGGAACCAGGCGGACGGGAACCCGATCCCGAGCGCGCGGGTGGTGCGCCTGGACGAGGTGCGCCGGGAGCTCCCGCCGGAGACGCCGCGGGTCGACCCGGCCGCCCGCCGCGCCGAGCTCGAGCGGCGCCGGGACCACGTGCGGCGCCGCTTCTCCAGGCCGTTCTAGAGCTCCTGGCTCTCGCGCAGGCGAGCGGCGAGCAGGTCGGCCAGGCGGCGCCGGTCGATCTTGCCGCTGTCGGTGAAGGGCAGGGTCCCGCTCGGAGCGGGGAAGACGTGGCGCGGGAGCTTGTAGGCCGCGAGCTCGCGGCGCAGGCGCGCCCGCAGCTCCTCGGGCGGGAGCGAGCGGCCCGGATGCAGCACGATCGCCGCCGCCACGAGCTCGCCGCGGTCCGGGTCCGGGAGCCCCACCACGTAGGCCTCCTTCACCTCCTCCAGGGCCTCGAGGGCGAGCTCCACCTCCCGCGGCGTGACGTTGGCTCCGCCGGTCTTGATCATCTCGCCGAGCCGCCCCTGGAAGAAGAGCCAGCCCTCCGCGTCCAGGTGGCCGGCGTCCCCCGTGTGGTAGTAGCCGTCGGCGTCGAAGGTCTCCTCGCGCTCCCTCTTGTAGAGCCCCTGCATCAGGCTGTAGCCGCGCACGCAGAGCTCCCCCGGGGCCCCGGGCGGGAGCGCGGCGCCGGTGGCCGGATCCACCACCTTGTGCACGAGGCCCGGCAGCGCGCGGCCGAAGGCGCCCCGCTGCTTCTGCGGGAGGTCGACCTCCATGTCCTCGTAGGTGTGGGGCCCGCAGGTCTCGGTCATGCCGAGGGAGCCCGTGCGCTGCCCCGGCGCCGGGGGCGCCACCCCGGAGATCAGGCTCTGGAGGTTGCCCGCCCGCAGCGAGCGGAGGTCGCGCTCGCGCAGGCTCGGGTGCTCGGCGATCGCCTTGGCGTAGTGGGGCCAGGCCCAGAAGCCCGTGGCGCGCTCGCGCTCCAGGAGCTCGAGGGTGCGGCCCGGCTCGAAGGCGTCCTCGCAGAGCAGGCAGGCGCCCGCGTGCATGGAGGAGAGCAGGCTGAAGAGGAGGCCGCCCACCCAGAAGAAGGGCATGGGCGTGTAGAGGCGGTCGCCGGGCCGGATGTCGCGGAACTGGAGCAGGTTGAAGGAGTGGCGGACGAGGGTCCCGTGGGTGTGGAGGGCGCCCTTGGGCTCGCCGGTGCTCCCGGAGCTGTAGACCACGGTGAGGGCGTCGGCGGGGGTGACGCAGCCCTCGACCTCGCGCAGGAAGGCGTCGTCGATCGCCGGCGCGGCGGCGGCGAGGGCGGCCAGCTCCGCCGGCCCGTCGCGGGCCCAGGCGCGGTCGCTCCCGCCCCAGGCGAAGACCGAGCGCAGGTTGGGGAGCTCGCGCAGGCGGAGATCGCCCCCGCCCTGCCCCGTGGGCTCGGGCGCCGCGAGCTCCGGCGCCGCCCGCTCGAGGCGCTCGAGCAGGTCGTGGCCCAGCAGGTGCCTCGCGGCGAGGAGGAGCCGCGCGTCGCAGTGGCGCAGCGCCCAGCCGAGCTCGCGGGCCTGGTAGAAGGTGTTGATCGGGACGAGGAGCGCGCCGATCCGCGCGGCCGCGAGCCAGCAGAGCGCGAAGTCGGGCCCATTGGGCATGAGCAGGGCCACCCGGGTCCCCTTGCCGACGCCGGCCGCCAGGAGCCCGCGCGCGAGCCGCGCCGACGCTGCCTCCGCCTCGCGGTAGGTGAGCCGCCGCTCGCCGTGCACGATCATCTCGCGTTCGCCGTGGCGCTCGGCCAGCCCGCGCAGGAAGACGGGGATGCAGGGGGCGAAGTCGGGAAATGCCATGCGCCGCCCGCTAGAGCCCTGCGAGGAGCTCCTCCGGCAGAAGGTGCGCCGCGTCCGCCTTGACGTAGACGGGGATGCGGTCGAGGGGGACCCGGGCGGTGATGGTCGTGGGCCCCTGGAGGCGGGTCGCCGGATCCCACAGGTCGATCCACTCGCCGGCGGGGAGATAGACCTCGCGCTCGCGCCGGCCGAGCTCCCAGACCGGCGCCACCAGCAGGCTCGGCCCGTACATGTACTCGTCCCACACGTCTCGCAGGCTCGGATCGTCGGGCCAGTCGAAGACCAGGGGGTGCACGATCGGGTTCCCGGTCTCGTGGGCGCGCCGGGCCAGCGCATGGGTGTAGTCCTTCAGCCTCGCGTGGAGCCAGGTGTAGCGGCGGGTGATCGCGATCATCTCCTCGTCGTAGTGGGGCCGCCCGGGCATGGCCCAGGGCTCGTGCTCGCCCACGCCGCCGATCTCCATGAGCGGGCAGAAGGCCGAGAAGGCCAGCCAGCGCGCGAAGAGCTCGCGCTCCCGGAAGCCCTCGTAGCCGCCGGTGTCGGTGCCCCAGACCGGATACCCCATGAAGGCGGTGCGCACCAGCCCGATGATGGCGCTGCGCAGCCCCTTGTCGGTGGACTTGAGCCCGAAGAGGAGGGCGCCGGGGATGTCGCCGCCCCAGACGACGCTGTGGCTCGTCGTTCCCGTGTAGGCCGGGCGCGCCTTCAGCACGAAGTCGTCGCCGCGGACCGCCCGGGCCGCGTCGTAGAAGTTCTTGACGTAGAGGCGCGGATAGTCGTTGTGGACCACGAGGCCGCTGCGCCCGTCGTGGTAGATGTCTTCCGGGTTCGACGGGTTGTACTCGTCGCCGCGGTCGAGCTTCCAGCCGTCGATCTTCGAGAGGCGCATGAAGGCCTCGATCTTCTGGCGCTGCCAGGCCGCCGCTTCGGGATTGGTGTAGTCGATGTTCCGGTCGCCGATCAGATACCCGCGGGCCCGGGCCTCGCTGCCGTGCTCCCAGTCGTGGTGGCCGAGGGCCCAGGGCGCGCCCCACACGATGACGCGCCAGCCGCGGTCGTGGAGCAGCTGCACCATCTCGCCTCCGTGGGGGAAGCGATTCGAGTCCCAGTTGAAGTTCCCGTAGCCATAGTTGCCCTCGGCCCAGGGGCGGTCGATCAGATAGACCCCCACCGGAAAGCCGAGCTTCTCGTACATGCTGATGTCCTCGACCACCTCGGCGTTGAGGGTGACGCCGTCGAGCTGCGCGAACTTCCCGGCCGCGTGCTCGTCGCGCCACTTCCAGGGCAGGAAGGCCCAGGCGGGCGGCAGGATCGGGCGCCCGGTCATGGCCGTGTAGCGGTCCAGGATCTCGGCGTAGCCGGGCCCTTCGAGGAAGACGGCGGAGAAGCCCTCCTCGCCCACCGACCAGTTCGTGCGCAGGACATCCGGCTCGGTCTTCCCGATGTCGTAGCTCCCCGGGTGGGTGCCCTCGATCAGCATCCCGTAGCCGCGGGAGCTCACGTAGAAGGGGGCGTAGACCGCCTCGCTCGGGATGACCCACATCTCGACCCGCTCGCCGCGGCGGTCGAGGCCTCCCACCGCCTGCACCCAGCTCTCGCTGGCCCGGCGGTCCGAGACGATTCGCGCCGTGAGGCCGTAGATCGCCTCGCCCGGGGCCAGGCGGATCGCGAGGTTCCCGGAGCGGCTGCGCAGCCGGATGCGGTGCGGGTCGAGGCGCTCGAGCTGCGCGTCGCCGGTCACCGTGACGGCGAGGGGCGCCACGCGCAGGTCCACTCCGACCTCCGGCCCCGCCTCGAACTCGATCTTCGGCGGGTCCAGGAAGGCGGGCACCGTGTAGTTCTGGGCCCAGTTCTTGAAGCCCGCGAAGCTCGCGCCCAGCAGCGCGACCGAGATCAGGATCTGGCGCATCGGTTCCCTCTTCCGCGCGCGGGCCCGGTCCGGCGGCGGCCCCCGATCCTACACCTTCAGAAGGCTCGGGGGAGGGCGACGTCGCCGGAGCGGTAGCGGGCCAGCGGGGGCGCCCCGGCCCGCAGGCCCAGCTCGAAGAGGAGCCCGTCGGGCGCGCGGCCGTGTACGCGGAGCAGGCCCGCGTGCAGGCAGCGCAGGTGGTGGAAGGCGCAGAGCGCAACGCGGTTGTCCAGCAGGTCGGAGCCACCGGCCGCGCGGAAGCGGACGTGGTGGTCGTGCAGGCCCCGCCGCGACGTGCAGCCCGGCACGGCGCAGCGATGGCCGTCGCGCTCGAAGACCGGATCCGGGCGGCGCGCGCGCGGGTCGCGCAGGCTCCAGGCCAGGAGCGCCAGGTCCAGCATGCCGTCGAAGACCTCGCCGTCCGCAGCCACCCGGCTGCGCGGGTCCCCGAGCCTCGCGCGCAGCGTCTCCCGCACCGCGCAGAAGAGCGCGGCCACGTCCCAGGGCAGGCGCCAGCGGAGCTCCTGGGTGGCCTCGGGGTCGACGTCGGGCGCACACAATTGTCGCTCCCCCGCCGGGATCGCTTCCTGCGCCCGCTCGGGATGGAACTTGCAGCGCTGCCAGCTCTCGAGCAGGGCTACCGCGGCGTCGGAAAGTAACAGGCAGCTCCCATCGGTTTCGGATTTCTGCCGGCGTACTTTCAAATCGACCGACTTCGTCGGACGGGCCCGCGCGAATCCCTCGTGCCTTCCTCATCAATCTGCCTGGGTCTCCGCCTGACGAGCTGCTGGAGCTCACCGCCCTCGGGGTTCGCCAGGTGGAGCGCCTTCGGTCTACACTTCCGCGGTAGGCCTGCCAGCTGTTCGTCTCACAACAAGGAACGGTCGTATGGATCGGTCGCTTGCGTCGAAGATCCGAGCAGCCAACTCGCAGCTCATCGCCAACGGGAACCTCGATGCGGTTGGGGAGTTCTTCGCACCGGACTATGTCGCCCACGCCACGGACCAGGATATGAAAGGGGGACAGGGGGCGATTCGAAACCTGCTCGGCATGCTGCGGCGAGCCTTCCCGGATCTCCAGGTCGAAGTCGAGATTCTCGTGGTCGGGAAGGACCGAGTTGCCTGGCAAAGGACGCTCCGAGGCACCCACCAGGGTGACTTCAAGGGCTTCCCTGCCTGTGGTCGTCAAGTCGTGTGGCGCGATATGGTTACGAGTCGATTCCGCGACGGTCTGATCGCGGAAGACTGGGTGATCACAGATCTCGCAGAGCGTCTCCTGCTCGCGAGGAAACGCTGACTGATTGGCTGCGCCGACAGAGTCTTGAGCTTCCGAAGCGCGCTTCCACCCAGCGTCCTGGTCTAGGTGGCCGCAGGCGGCAGCCAGTCGGACCTTCGGAAGGTCGCTTCGACGCGGCCTCCGGAGAGGTCTTCCAGGAGCTCCGGCACCCAACGTGCAACGGGGAGCCTGCGAGCGGCCTCGACATCGAGGTATTCGAGCTCGAGCATCTCCTCCCCATCGGCGCGCAGCCTGCCGGACAGGGGTCTGGCCTCAAACACCACCATCAGGTACGAAGTCCGGTCGCCAGTCTCATAGTCGACGGTGCACTCCGGTCCCCCGTATACGCCGACCAATCGCTCCAGGCGAACGTGAAGCCCGGTCTCCTCCCACGCTTCCCTGACTGCTGCGTTGGCAGGAGTCTCCTCGGGCTCAATCGCTCCGCCGGGCAGCAGCCAGCGCCCGCCGGTCGTGTGCCGCCCGAAAAGGACTCTCCCGAGGCCATCCCGGATCACGACCGTTACGGAGGGCACCGCAAGCAGCTGGTGACCTACCTTCTCTCGAAGTGACCGCATGTATTCGGACATGCCCATGGCCACACCTCCGAAGGGGAGGTTATCCAAACTGGCAGGAGCAGCCGCCGAACCCGCTGGAGCGGACGGCCCTCGCGTCTTGCCAACTGGGGCGCCTTCGGCCTGGCACGCGCCCTTGCATCGGTCCCGCGCGAGGAATTCGCGGGTCCGGGGCCTCGGAGCTCGTGCGACCATCTGAGCTCGCGCGCGGCTACGTGAAGACGCCCGACGCCGACCCTCGCCGTCTCTACGACAGCGTCCTGGTCGCGCTGGATGCGAGCCGTCACCTCGACGACGGAGAGCCCGCTGCGCTGGCGCGCATGCTGGACCTTCTCGATCTGGCTCCAGGTGATCCCCTCCTGCATATCGGTTGTGGTGTCGGCTACTCCACCGCCATCGCAGCGGAGGCGATCCAACAGGCGGCAGTGTCGCGGGCGTCGCGATCGACTCTGAGCTGGCGGAGCGCGCCCGGACGAGGCGCTGCGGCCGCCAGCCGCTGGCCCCGGCCGTGCGGGCCGCCCGCTTTCGACACGCGGCGTGGTAGGATCACGCCGGGCCGCGGTCTGGTGGCCGGCCGTCGGGCGGCAGGGGAGCCATGGCGAATCCTCAGAACCGCGCACTGTGGTGGGCCTTGGTGGCCTCCCTCCTGATCTACGTCGTCGTGGCACACGCCGTAAATGTTCCTCCAGGGCCCGACGTTCAGGTCCGGGTGGTGGCGCCGATCCTCGCGCTGCTGTCCGTTGGTTTCGGAGTGGGCAGCCTCATCTACCGACGCCGCGCCCTCTCCGCCCCCATCCAATCCGGAGAGCTGGATCCTGCGACGGCGGAGGGTCGTCAGCGCGCGTTCGTGCCGTTCGTATTGAATCTCGTGGTGTCCGAGACGGTTGGAGTCTACGGCCTGGTCCTCGCCTTTCTTTCCGGCGATCCCGCCTACTCGATGCTGTTCTCCAGTGCGGCACTCGTTCTCATGTTCTTCCATCGGCCGACGGCGCCAGACCTCGTTCCACCGCTCAGCGGTCATCCCCGTGCCGACGACCCGAGGCCAGATGCGCGGGGCTGAACCCGGACCCCGGTCATGGGCGGCCCGGCCTTCCTGCGGGCGAAGGGGGACGCGACCATCAAGCTGCGGATCAAGGTGATCCCCGCGTCTTCGCGCAACTGCGTCGCGGGGTGGGTGGGCGAGGCGCTCAAGGTGCGCGTGACGGCCCCGGCTGAGCGGGGCAGGGCGAACGCGGCCGTGGAGGCGACGCTCGCCGAGGCGCTCGGCCTGCCCGGGAGCCGCGCTCGGGTCGTCGCGGGCAGGACCTCGCCTCGGAAGCTCGTCGAGATCGTCGGCCTTTCCGAGAGCGAGGTCTACGAGCGGCTCGCCCGGGGCGCCAGCGAGAGGCCGCGCCCGTGACGGTCCCGCGCCGGGTCGCGATCCTCGCGCCGATGCGATCCGAGCTCGCCCCTCTCGTGCGCCCCCTCTCCCTGCGCCGGGCGGGATCCGAGGACGGGGCCCTCCTCTCGGGCTCGATCGGTCGGGTCGAGGTGGTGGCCACGGTGACGGGGATCGGGACCCGCGCGGCGGCGCGCGCGGCGGAGCGGGTCCTCGACGCGAGCCCGGTCGAGCACCTCCTGGTGGTCGGGATCGCGGGGGGGATCGGGCCGAGCGTCGCGATCGGCGACCTCGTCCTTCCGGAGCTCGTCCTCGACCTGGCGAGCGGAGCGGAGCATCGGCCCGCTGGCCTCGGGGGCGGCGCGCCGCGGGGGGCGCTCGTGACGTCGGACGGGCTGATCCTCGACCAGGCCGAGATCGCCCGCCTCGAGGGCCGGGGCGCGATCGCGATCGACATGGAGACCGCGGCGATCGGAGCCGTCTGCGAGCGCCGGAGCTGCCCGTGGTCGGTGTTCCGGGCGATCAGCGACCGCGCCGACGATGGCTCCGCCGACCCGGCCATCTTCGGCCTGGCGGGACCCGAAGGCGAGGCGAACCTGCCCGCCCTCGCCCGCTTCGCCCTGACCAGGCCGTGGCGCCTCCCGGAGCTGGCGCGCCTCGCCCGCGGCTCGGGTCTCGCGACGAACGCCGCGGCGTCCGCCGCCGTCGCTGCCCTCGAGACGCTCTAGCCGTGCTGCGCGTGGTCGGGGCGGGTCTCGGTCGGACGGGGACGCTCTCGCTCAAGCTGGCCCTCGAGCGGCTGCTGGGCGGCCCCTGCTACCACATGGCGGAGCTCTTTGCGCATCCCGAGCACGTGCCGCTCTGGCACGGCGCGGTCCGCGGCCGCATGCCCGATTGGCGCGAGCTCTTTCGCGGCTACCGCGCCGCCGTCGACTGGCCCGTGGCCTCCTTCTGGCCGGAGCTCACCCACGCCTTTCCCGACGCACTGGTGCTGCTCTCGGTCCGGGATCCCGAGTCCTGGTGGCGCAGCGCCAGCGAGACGATCTTCCCGGCCACGCGCGGGCAGGAGGGGAGCCCGTGGCGCGCGCTGGTCGACGACCTCTTCGCCACGCGCTTCACCCCGGACATCCGCGACCGCGACGCCAGCGTCGCGGCCTTCGAGCGCCACAACGCCCGGGTGCGCCGCGAGGTTCCCCGCGAGCGCCTGCTCGAGTGGCGCGCCCGGGAGGGCTGGGGGCCCCTTGCGGCCGCGCTGGGCCTCCCCGCGCCCGACGAGCCCTTCCCGCGCGTCAACACCCGGGAGCAGTTCCGCGCGCTCCACGGGGACGCGCAAGGCGAGGCCGAGCGCCGTCCGGGGCTCCCGCCGCGCGTCCGGCGCGAGGCGCAAGGAGACGCGGCATCGATCCACACGCTGCTGGCGGGAGCGTTTCCGACCGACGCCGAGGCGAGGCTCGTGGCGGCCCTGCGCGGCGCCACCGAGCCGCAAGTCTCCCTCGTGGCCGAGGGCGGCGGCGCTGAGATCGTCGGCCACATCCTCTTCACCCCCGCCGAGATCCGCTCTCCGGGGGAGCCGGGCCGGGCGATGGCACTCGGTCCCATGGCCGTGCGCCCCGGACGCCAGCGCCAGGGCGTGGGGTCCGCCCTCGTCCGGGCGGGGCTGGCGGCCTGCCGCGAGGCCGGGGAGCGGCGCGTCGTGGTCCTCGGTCACCCGGCCTACTACCCGCGCTTCGGCTTCGCGCCGGCCTGGGACTTCGGGCTCTACTATCGCGCTCCCGGCCGCAACCCGGCCTTCCTGGCCCTGGAGCTCGAGCCGGGGGCGCTGCGGGGCCCCGGCGGCGAGGTCCGCTACCACCCCGCCTTCGCCGGCCTCTAGGCGGCGAGGTCGGCCCCGCGTCCGCGCCCGGCCCGGGGGGTCGCGTCAGCTCCTGCGCGGGGAGAGAAAGCGCGCCAGGAAGTCCTGGGAGGCCAGGAACTCCTCGGCCGGGATGCCGGTGTGGGGGCCGGGATGCGCGTGCAGGCGCTTGTCCTTCGCGCCCAGAGCATCGAAGAGCGCGAGCGCGCTCTCGCGCGGGATGAGCTCGTCGTCCCACTGCACGAGGAAGAGGACGGGGCAGCGGACGCGGGCCGCGTCGCGCTCGAGCCGCTCCGCGCTGGGCCCGGTGACACCCATGGCGCCCAGCACCGCGACCTCGATGCGCGGCTCGGCGGCCACGAGGGGCAGCCCGAAGATCGTTCCCATGGAGAGGCCCCAGTAGCCGACCGGCCCGGAGGCGACCCCGCCCGGACCCGAGAGCGCGCCGAGGGCAGCCCTCCAGTCGGCCACCATCTCGTCGCTGGCCTCGGGCCGCTCCCAGGCCCTGCGGAAGGCCGCCCGCACCAGGTCCGCGTCGTCGACGTCGACGGGGCTCCGGTCGCCGTGCACCGGCCCGTCGATGGCCGCCGAGGCGAATCCGTGCTGGCGGGCCAGGCGGCGCGCCAGGGTCCGCACGTAGTCGGATCCCTTGTGGTTGGTCCCGCCGTGGCCGATCAGGACGAGGGGCCGCGCCGCTCCGGGGGCCTCGGGCTCCCAGGCCAGGCCCGGCACCGTGCGGCCCTCGCACTCCACGTCGAAGCGCCGCTCCCGGACCCCGTGCCTCCGGATCTCGTCTCCGATCCACCGCATGCCCGCTCCCCTCCGCCGGGAGGGGCCTGCGCCGGCGGTCCCCGCCCGCCGGCCCCCTGCCGTCCGGCGATCCTCGCACGCCTGGCGCGCGGCCTCAATCGGCCCCGGCGGCGGGCCGGCGCCCCGCGCGGCACCGCCGGCGCGGCGGCTGAAGCTTCAGCCCGCCTGCCAGCGCCCCTGGGCCTCGCGCAGGGCGGCGCGGGCGATGGCGAGGGGGAAGATGAAGGCGGTGAAGCCGACGGCGTTCTGGGGCATGCGCCCGCCCGTGAGGGCCTCCGCCGCGGTGAGCACCACGGGCAGGGCCAGGGCCAGGGCGGCACCCGCGGCGAGGGCGCCGATCTGCCGCCGGCGCTCGAGCGAGGCCGCCCGCGCATAGCGCAGGAGCTGCGAGCTCAGCAGCACCAGCAGCGCCGCCCCCAGCGCCGACGTGGCCAGCAGGTGCGCGCTCACGTAGCTCGCGGGCTCGCGCAGCCCCACCTGGTAGACGCTGGCCAGCCCCGCGGAGAAGGCGTAGGGGACCCACACGAGCCAGGGGTGGCGCCGCGCGAGGGGCGCGGGATGCGGAAATCCCAGCGCCATGTGGAGCGCGGCTCCGCAGAGGAGCGCCTCGCAGAGCGCGTGCAGGCGGAAGAGGTGGTAGGGGCCGTAGAGGTCCATGGCCGTGAGCCCCCAGACGGCGCCCACCAGGAGCAGCGGCACCGCCGCCCGGCCCCCCGGGTAGCGGCGCCGCAGGGCCAGGAGCACCAGGCCCGTCCCGCCCAGCACTGCCCCGTTCAGCAGGTAGGTGCCGAACAGGAGCCAGAAGTCGGCCGGCTCGAAGCGGCGCGTCGGGATCGTGCGCTCCACCTCGCGCGCGCCGCTTCGGAAGCGGTAGGTGACCTTCGTGCCCGGCGCGAGCGACCGCACGCGGGCCCGCAGCTCGCGCCGATCCCGGAGCGGAGCGCCGTCCACGGCGACGACCTCGTGCTGGTACAGCGCGCCGTCGGCGGTGGCCGGCCAATGCGCGAGCCCGGCCGAGGCGACGACGCGGTTCTCGAGCACCAGGAAGCCCGGGAAGGGCTTCCCGACCCAGCTCCAGGCCTCCACCAGACCGGCCATCCCGACCGCCAGGAGGAGCGCGGCTGCGCCGAGCAGGGCTCCGTCTCTGCGGACTCTTCGAACCGTCTCCATCACCCGACTCCCGCTGGAGGGTGCTTCTCGCTCGGGGCCATCCAACGCGGGCGATCAGTCGCCGCCCTGGAGGGACCCCTCTTCGAGGAGCTCTGCGTAGGAGCCCCTGGCATCGTTCACGAGCGGGGAGATGGTGACGAGCTCCACGGGGTTCGACACGAGCAGGGAGATCCAGCCCAGGTCGAAGGTCCGGCTGCCCGGGGAGAGGGGCGCGGCGCGGCTCAGGTCGAGGGGAGCCGACGGATCCCGCTCCAGGCCGGAGATGGCGATCACGAGCTGGTAGTGGTCGACGTGCAGCGTCCCGTCCGAGTGGTAGCCGGCCACGTCCACCGCGTACTCCCCACCCGGTGCGTGGGCGGCGGCGTAGGTGTGGAACTCGTGGCGCCAGTAGGTGAAGACGTTGCTCACGCTGGCGAGCTGGTCCGACTTGCCGGCCTTCCCCTTGAACACATTGCCCTTGATCTTCGCGTCCCCCAGCACCTGCCAGCCGTAGTAGCTCCCCCAGGTGCGCTCGGTATCGTTGACGTCGAGCGTGAAGAGCGTGAGGTCCACGCCGTCGGAGTTGTAGATCACGACGTCGTCGTGCTCGTAGGTCAGGGGCAGGTCGAGGAGGGCGACCGCGAACTGCATGGGGTCGGTCACCCGGGTCATGTCGATCGGGAGGTAGAGCGTGCCGTCCGCGCCCACCGCCCCGGCGTAGTTTCTCGCCTTGAAGACGCCGGCCCTCTCCCGGATCTTGCGCGGGTTCGGGAGCGCGGTGAAGAGCGCGGAGGAGTAGAGGCGGTCGTAGCCCGCACCCCGCACGCGCAGCGCCACCGGCCCGAGCGGCAGACCGCCGGGCACCTGCACCTCGAGCCGGTCGAATCGCGTGGCCTGGACGAGGACCCGCGTGGAGCCGAACTCCACCTCGTAGGTCTCCCCCGCCACGAACTGGCCCGCGTCCGCGTAGACGTTGATCCAGCGGCCCGGCGAGCCGAAGGGCGGCATCACCAGCGCCCACGCCGGCGGGGGATGGTCGCAGCCGCAGCCGGCCCAGGCGGGCGGGGCGGCGGTTGCCAGCAGGGTGGCCCAGGCGAGGGCGACCAGGGCGAGGGGGGCGAGCGGGCGACGGCGCATGGGGGACTCCTCCGTGAGGGACTCGCGGCCCGAAGCGGGCAACTCCGGCGGCGGGGAGGAGAGCAAGCCCCGTGCCAGGCGCGGGGCGCGTCCAGGGCCCGCCGGGATCCGCGGCAGCGGCTTCCGGCGGCGCGCGGGAGCCGCTCCGCGTCGCCGCGAGATCCGCCGCCGGGCAGCTCGCCGCGCAAGGGCGCGCCGCGGGAGCGGAACGGCGGCGGCAACCCGCTGACCGGCAGCCCCTGGCAAGCGCCTTACCGGTGCGGCCCCCGCTCGAGGCCGAGCCGGCGCATCTTCTGGCGCAGGCCCAGGCGCGAGAGCCCGAGCGCGCGCGCCGCGCGCGTGCGGTTGCCGCCGCAGCGGTCGAGGGCCTCCTGGATGGCCTGGATCTCGAGCTGCTCGACGCGGTCGCGAAGCGTGCCCGCGGAGGGCAGGCTCGGCGCCGGGCTGATCCCGGAGGGAAGATGCCGGTCGGAGATCGGCTCGCCCGGCGCAGCCAGCGCGATGGCGCGCTCCACCGCATTGCGGAGCTCGCGGACGTTGCCGGGGAAGTCGTGGCGGGCGAGGGCGGCGATGAAGTCGTCGGCCAGCGTGATGCGCCGCGCGTTCTCGCTGCCGAGCTCTTCGGCGAAGTGCTGGGCCAGGAAGGGGATGTCCACGGCGCGCCGGCGGAGCGGCGGCACGTAGAGCGTGACGGCGTTGAGCCGGTAGAGGAGGTCCCGGCGGAAGGAGCCCTCGAGCAGAGCCTCCTCGAGGTCGCGGTGGGTGGCCGAGACGATCCGCACGTCTACCGTCCGGCTCGCGGCCCCGCCGACGGGCCGGATCTCGCCACTCTCGAGGGCGCGCAGGAGCTTCACCTGGAGCGCCGGGGTGGTGTCTCCGATCTCGTCGAGGAGCAGGGTGCCGCCGCTCGCCTCCTCGAAGAAGCCGCGCCGTGCGCGCTCGGCCCCGGTGAAGGCCCCGCGCTCCACGCCGAAGAGCGCTGCCTCGAGCAGCGACTCGGGCAGAGCGCCGCAGTTGACCGCGACGAAGGGCTGGCGCGCGCGCGGGCTCTGCTCGTGGATGGCCCGCGCGACGAGCTCCTTGCCGGTGCCTGTCTCGCCCAGGATGAGGACCGGCGCGCGGCTCGCGGCCACCTGGCGAACCTGCTCCAGGAGCTCGCGAATGGCCGAGCTCACGCCGAGGAGCGCTGGCGCCCTCCGCTGCTGGGGCCGGGCGCCCTCCCCGCTCCTCAGGTCCGGGAGCGCGCGAGCGAGCGCGAAGCGCAGCGCCTGCCCGGACGCCGGGTGGTCCAGGAGCGCGCGCGGGTCGAGTGCCGCCGCGAGGCGCAGGACCCACTCCGCCGGCGCCTCGCGACCGGCGACGAGCACGACGGCGCGCCCGGCCGGGAGCCCGCGCAGCGCCTCCAGCCGGGCCAGGTCGCGTTCCGTCTCGCAGCCCGTGACGAGGGCCACCGCGCCCGCCGCGTCGAGCCAGCGCGCCGGCTCGCAGAGGGCCTCCGGGGCCAGGGCCGTGACGCGCGCGGCCGGCGCCAGCGCGGCCTCGAGCTCCCGCCGCGCGGCGGGATCCGCGGCCAGCAGGAGGACCCGGAGGGAGTCCTTGCCGGCGTCGCCGGGGGGGCTTCTCACGCCCGCTCCCCGTCCGCGGCGGGATCGCCGCCTCGCGCACCGGCGGACTCCGGCTCCACCGGCAGCTCCACCTCGAAGCAGCTCCCCACCCCGGGCTGACTGCGTACGCGGATGCTGCCGCCGTGCTCCGCCACCACGCCGTAGCTGATGGAGAGCCCGAGGCCCGTGCCGCGCCCCACCTCCTTCGTGGTGAAGAAGGGCTCGAAGATGCGGCCCCGCAGCGCGGGGTCGATGCCGCAGCCGTCGTCCTCCACCTCGATCCGCAGCCGGCCCGCGTCGAGGCTGCGCGTGCGCAGGGTGATGCGGCCCCCTTCCGCGACGGCGTCCGCCGCGTTGGAGAGCAGGTTCATGAAGACCTGCTTCAGGGCTCCCTCCGCGGCGCGGATGGGCGGCACCGGGGCGAAGTCGCGCTCGATCCGGATGCCCTTGAGTCGGCCGCGCAGGAGCGTGAGCGTCGACTCGAGAGCCCGGTGCACGTCCACCTCCGTGCGAGCTCCGCCATCCGAGCGCGAGAAGGTGCGCAGGTCCCGCACGATGGTGGTCGCGCGCTTCACGCCCTCCTCGCAGCCGTCGAAGGTCGAGGCCAGGTCCAGGAACACGTCGTCGAGCTCCCCCTCTCTCCAGATCCTTTCGACCTCGGGGACCAGGTCGGGCGCGGAGCCCAGGAGGGCGCGCGCCCGCTCCAGGGCGTCGGTCAGGCGCGTGGCGTACTCGCGCAGGAAGTGGAGGTTGCCCTCGATGAAGTTGAGGGGATTGTTGATCTCGTGGGCGATGCCGGCCACGAGCTGGCCCACGGAGGCCAGCTTCTCCCGCTGGACCAGCTGGGCCTGGGCCTCGCGCAGGTCCTGCACGGCCGCGGCCAGCTCGCTGGTCCGCTCCTCCACCTTGGACTCGAGGTCGCGGTTCAGCTCCCGGAGCTGCTCCAGGGCAAGGGCGTTCTCGATGGCCACCGCCGCCTGGTGCGAGAGGGTCTTGAGGAAGCGCCGATCGTCGCCGCCGTAGAAGCCTCCGGAGAGGCGGCGTCCGAGCACCAGGCGCGCCACCAGGCGGTTCTCGGCGCGGAAGGAGACGGCCAGGCTCCCGTCGGCGCCCTCCGCGGGGGCCTCGCGGTCCGGGGCCTGGTCGAGGAGCGCGTGGGGGAGGCTCGGACCGGTCCCGAATCGCTCGCCGCGGAGCCGGTCGCCCTGCCGCCGCCAGACCTGGAGGGAGATCCAGGCCGGCTGGAGCGCTGCGCGCACCGCGTCCTCGATCACGGCGGCGATCACGCCGAGCTCCGCCACCGAGGCCAGCCGCTCGCTGGCGCTCTCCACCACGCGGCGGAAGTCGTAGGCGCTGCGGAAGAAGAGGCGATCGATGGCCGCCTGGAGGCGGTCGCGCAGCGGGAGGAGCACCAGCACCGAGGCGCCCGCCAGCGCGAGGAGCAGGGCCCGGCCGGGGGCCGCCGGCTGGTCCCCCAGCGCCGTCACGCCCGCGAAGGTGACCGCGTAGACGAGGGTCACGAGGCCCGAGACCAGGGCGTAGTTGACGCTGCGGCGCAGGATCTCGTCGACCTGGAAGAGATCGCTGCGCAGGACCGCGTAACCCACCGCGAAGGGGAAGATGGCGCCGCTCCAGGCGATGGTGTTCTCCGGAGTCTGTCCGCCACTCGCCGCGGAGCTCAGGCTGAGGAGCGCGCCGGGGGCCAGCGACGCCACGGCTCCCAGGACCAGGACCTTGACGCGCTGGCGCGCCTCGAAGGTCGGTGGGCGCAGGTAGGCCCGGATCTGCGAGGCGATCACCAGCAGGAGCGAAGCTCCGAAGAGGGCCATGGCGACGCGGTGGGTCGCCGCGTAGCGGGCGGGCTCGTAGAGGGTGAGCTGGGAGGCCAGGGTGAGCGCGGCGGCGGCGCAGTAGGTCGCGACGAGGAGGCGCGGCGAGCGCTCCACGAGGCGGCGCGGGTACGGAAAGACCAGGGCCAGGTGGACCATGCCCGCGAAGAGGAGGCATTCGAGGGCCGCGTGGAGGCGGAAGAGCCGGTAGGGGCCGTAGAGGTCCATGGCCGTGAGGCCCCAGAGCCCGATGATCGAGAGCGCCGTGGCGGTGCCGCGCGCCGTCCGGTCGGCGGGGCGCAGCCGGCGGATGGCGATCGCCACGCCGCCCATGCTGAGCCCCCCGAGCAGGTAGGCGCCGAAGAGCAGGAAGAAGTCCGGGCCGCTGAAGCGCCGCGTGGCGACCTCGCGCTCCCTCTCGCGCTCGCCCTGGCGCAGCCGGTAGCGGACGGGCGTCCCCGGCGGGAGCGACTCCACGTAGGCTTGCAGCGCGCGGGCGTCCTCGAGAGGGCGCCCGTCCACCGCGACCACCTCGTGCTGGTAGATCGCGCCGGCGGCGGTCGCCGGCCAGTGCGCGAGCCCCGCCGACGCCACCACCCGGTTCTCGAGCACGAGGAAGCCCGGGAAGGGCCGGCCGATCCAGGAGGCCGCCTCGAAGGCGCCGAGCCCCGCCACCGCGAGGGTGAGCGCGGTGACGGCGACGAGCCCGAGGTCGCGACTCCCCCGCATCGGCGAGCGGTTCGGCAGCCCGCCGGGCCGACTCAAGCCGCGGGGCGCGCGCGCCGATGCCGCGGGCGCGCCGCGGGGCTCGCGCCCGGGAGGCCCCCTGACCGCAGTCGCCGCCAGCCTCGCCTCGGGCGCGCTCTACGCGCTCCTCTTCCCCCCCTTCGGATGGGTCGCGCTCTCCTGGGTGGCCCTCGTGCCCCTCATCCTGGCGCTGCGCGGGCGCGGCCCCCTGGCCGCCGCGGGCCTGGCGGCCCTCCAGATGTCCCTCGCCACGGGCCTGGTCGTCGCCTGGCTGGTGCCCACCCTGGAGGGCCACTTCGAGCGCTCGCCCGCCCGCGCCATCCTCTTCTTGCTGTTCCTCTCCGCCTGCGCGGCCGCGCCCTTCCACGCCCTCGCCTTCGCCGCGCGGGCCCGGGCGCGCCGGGCGCCGGCCTGGCTGGCCCCCGTCCTCTTTGCCGCGGCCTGGGTCGCCTCCGAGTGGCTGCGCGGCCAGCTCGGCCTGCGCTCGCCGTGGGGCAAGCTCGGCGACGCCCACTTCGCGTCGCCGCGCCTGCGCCAGGTGGCGGACCTGGGCGGCGTGTACGCGGTGAGCGCCCTGGTGGCGCTCGGGAACTTCGCTGCGGCAGAGGCGCTGCACGCTCTGGGGCAGCGGCTCTCGGGCCGCGCGCTGGACCTCGCGCGACCGGCGGTGGCGCTCCTGCTGGCGGCGGTGCTGCTCGCGGCGGCGCTCCTCTACGGCGATTCCCGCCGCGGGGCCTGGGGGGGCAGCGCCGAGGAGCTCGAGCTCGCGGTCGTGCAGGGCGACGTCGACGTGGAGCTGCGCTGGCGGCGCGCGAGCGCCTCCCACGTCGTGCGGCGCTACCTCTCCCTCACGCGCGAGGAGCTGGCCCGGCCCGCCGGGCGGCCGCTGGACCTCGTGCTCTGGCCCGAGAACGCCATCCAGACCTCCCTCGACGATCCGGTCTACGGCGGCGCGGTCCGGGGGCTCGCGCGGGCCGGCGTTCCGCTCCTGATCGGAGCCCCGCGCCGGGAGCGCCGGGAGGGCCACCTGCTGCACTTCAACAGCGCGCAGCTCCTGCGCCCGGACGGCTCCCTCGAGCACTACGACAAGCGCCGGCTCCTCCCCTTCAGCGAGACCCACCCCCTGGGCGGGCTCCGGCTCGCGCCCCGCGGCGACCTCGACCAGGGCGAGTACGCGGCGGGGGAGGCCCCGGGCCTCTTCGAGGTCGCGGGAACGCGGGTGGGCGTCCTGATCTGCCTGGAGGCCCTCTACCCGGAGCTCGCCCGGGAGGCGGCGGTCGGCGGCGCGCGCCTGCTCGTGAACCTCTCGAACGACGGCTGGTACCGCGGGCGCGGGGGCGCGGAGCAGCACCTGGCCCAGGTGGTCTTCCGCGCCATCGAGACCCGGCTCCCCGTGGCCCGCGCCACCACGACCGGCATCTCGGCCCTGGTCGCGCCGGACGGCGGGATCGCGGCCCGCCTGGACGCGGGGGAGCGCGGCGTCCTGCGGGCGGCGGTCCGGCTCGGGGCGGGCGGGGCGAGCCCCTACCTGCGGTGGGGCGACGCCTTCGCCGGCGCCTGCCTGGCGGTGCTCGCCGCCGGCGCCCTCGCGCCGTTCCTCCCGGGACGGCGAGCCCTGCGGCGCCGGGCCCGCGCGCCGGGAGCTGCCGGCGGCCTTCCGGCCCCCTCCGGGACCCCGGGCTAAGGGACTCCCGGAGCGACGTCGATAGGCCCTCGCCGATGCGCCAGAAACCCCGGATCCTCGCGGTGGACGACGAGCCGCGCGGCGTCGAGCTCGTGCGCCGCATCCTGCGCGGCGTCGCCCGGGTCGAGACCGCCACCTCCGGCGCGGCGGCCTGGGAGCTACTGCTGGCCGGCGAGTTCGACCTCGTGATCTCGGACCAGCGCATGCCGGGCATGTCGGGCGTCGAGCTCCTCGCCCGGGTGGCGGACCGCTTCGCCTACACCGGACGCATCCTCCTCACCGGTTACGCCGACGCGGTCGACACCGTCGACGCCATCAACCTCGCCCGGGTCCACGCCTACCTGCACAAGCCCTGCACCCCGGATCACCTGCGCCTCTCGGTGGACGCGGTCCTGGACGGGGTCGAGACTCTGCGCGAGAACGCCCGGCTCGCCGGAGAGCTCCGCGCCCGGGAGGCCGCGAGCGCCCCGCCGGCGCGCGATCCGGCGCGGACGCCCCTGGGCCCGATCGCCCGCGACCTCGCCGGCTGCGCCGCCGCGATCCGAAGCGAGGCCCGCGAGATGGCCGCCCCGGCGGCGCCCGGTGGCGAGGACGTCGCCGCCCGCGCGCAGCGCATCGACGCCGAGGGCGCCCGCATCGAGGATCTCTGCGCGCAGCTGGTGGCCGCGGGGCCTGCGGGCGGCGACTAGACTGGCGGGCCCCGGCGGGCCTCGCGCCGCAGGAGCACCCCGCACTCGGGAGGAGCGAGGGGCCGGCTGAACAGGAAGCCCTGGATCTCGTCGCAGCCGTGATCGCGCAGGAACGCCCACTGCGCCTCGTTTTCGACCCCTTCCGCCACCACCCGCAGGCCGAGGCTCCAGGCCAGGGAGATGATCGAGACCGCCAGACTGCGAGCCGCCTCGTCGCCCTCGAGATCGCGGATGAAGGAGCGGTCGATCTTGAGGGCGTCGATCGGGAGCCGGCGCAGGTACTGGAGCGAGGAGTAGCCGGTCCCGAAATCGTCCACCGCGATCTTCACTCCGTGCGCGCGCAGCGCGGCCAGGGTCGCGACCGCACTCTCGTGATCGAGGAGGCAGCCCTCGGTGATCTCGAGCTCGATCCGCTCGGGGCCGAGCCCGGTCGCCTCGATCTCGCGCAGGATCGCCTCGGCGAAGCCCGCGCCCTGGAACTGCCGCGGCGAGACGTTGACGGAGACGCGCTCGGGGGCGATTTCCGCGTCGCGCCACGCCACCATCTGCTGGCAGGCGGCGCGGATCGACCAGAGTCCCAGGGGTGCGATCAGGTCGCCTTCCTCGGCGAGCGGGATGAACTCGACGGGGGAGACCGGACCGAGCTCGAGGTCGGTCCAGCGCACCAGCGCCTCGAGGCCGACGATCTCGCGGGAGTCGGCGTCGACCCGGGGCTGGTAGTGGAGCCGGAGCTCCCCGCGCTCCAGAGCGCCGCGCAGCCGGCTCTCCAGGAGCTTTCGGGAGCGGGGCGGCGGGGCCAGGCCGGCGGGCTCTCGCGGGACGGGCCGCCCCACGGGCTCCCGGGTCCGCGCAGCGGGCTCCTCCGGCGCGGCGCCGGAGGCCGTGAGCTCGATGCAGGTCCCGCGCAGGAACCGCGGCTCGCCCTCCTCGTCCAGCGCGAGCCGGGCCCGGGACTCGACCTCCCGCGAGGAGCCGTCGGGCCAGCGGACGCGGTGGCGGACCCGGAGCGGGGTCCCCTGCGCCAGGGCCTCCCGCCAGGCCTCGAGGATGCGCGCGCGCTCGGCGAGGGAGACGCGCGCCAGGACCGCCTCGCGGTCGAGGGCGCCGGCTCCCGATTCCCCGAGGATCGCGAGCAGCTCCTGCGAGCACTCGAGCTGGCCGCTCCCGAGGTCGAGCTCGAAGCTCCCGACGCCCGCCAGCCGGACCGCCTCCGCGAGGCGGTCGCGGGCCGCGGCGAGCTCGCTGGCCTCGCGCTGCTGGCGAAGCAGGCAGCGCAGCCGCTGGCGCAGGAGCGGCGGGTCGAGGGGCCTGGCCCAGAGGTCGCGGGCGCCCGCGCGGAGCAGCGCGTCGGCCGGCTCCCCGCCCGGCTCGCCGGCCAGGGCGACCACCCAGGTCGCGGTCCGGTCCCGGAGCCCCTCGCACAGGCGCCGGCCCGGGGCGCCGGCGGAGTCTGCGTCGAGGAGCACGAGGTCCGGCCCGGAGCCGAGGAGCGCGCGGGCTGCAGCGCCGTCCGCCGCCTCGAGCACCCGGGCCCCCACCTGCTCGAGGAGCGCGCGCAGCTCGCCGCGGGACTCCGGATCGCGCTCCACCAGGAGGACGGTGGGCTCCTTGTGGGCCACCCTGACCGGATCGGCCGCCGGCCCGCCCGGGTGTAGGTTCCGCGCCGCCCCGCGTCCGATCGCCCCCGCCGGAGCCGGCGCCGGGGCCGCGCCGGGCCGGGCGGCGAAAGGGCTCCCCTGTGGGAGCCGGCGCGCCGATCTCCCGGGCTTGGGAGACTCCGCGCGCGGCCCCAGGGTGGAAGCGATCCGGAAAGAGCTGACTCGCTGGTGCGATGCGGCGCTCGCGGCGCCGCGCCTCGCGGCCGGCGTGCTGCGCCGGGGCCTCCTGCCCGTCGCCCCCTCGGCCCTCGCCACGCTGCGGCGCGAGGGCGGCTCCGACCTCCACTGGAAGGTCCTGGGCGACGCCCTCGTGCGCTTCCTCTCGGAGGCGGGCCCCATCCTGACCAAGCTGGGCCAGGTCCTGGCCACGCGGACCGACCTCCTGCCCGAGCCCGTCTGCCAGCGGCTCGAGGCCCTCTACGCCCGCCAGCGACCCATGCCGCGGGTCGCACTGCGCCGCGCCCTGGCGCGCGCCTACCCGGGCCGCCGCCCCTTCCGCCGCTTCGAGGACCAGCCCCTGGCGGTCGGATCGATCGGCCAGGTGCACCGGGCGCGCCTGCGCGACGGGACCCGGGTGGTGGTGAAGCTCGTCCGCCCGGGCCTCGCGGCGGCGCTGCGCCGCGACCTGAACGCGGCGCGCCTGGGCCTCGATCTCTTCTTCTCGCTCCTGGCGCGCGATCGCCGCGCGGAGCGGGAGGTGGCCTCGCGCCTGCTCGAGGAGCTGGCGCGGGGCCTCGAGCGGGAGACGGATCTCTCCCAGGAGGCCGACGCGCTGGTCGAATTCGCGGGGCGCCTGGCGAGCAATCCCCGCGTGCGCGTGCCGCGCTGCTTCCGCGAGTGGTCGTCGCGGGAGGTCCTGGTGGTCGAGGAGCTCGAGGGCGAGCCCCTCTCCGCGCTGCGGGGGCGCGCGAAGAGCGACCCGGAGGCGGCTCGCCGCGCCGCGGAGCTGGCGCTGGGCGAGATCCTCCGCCAGATCTTCGACGAGGGGCGCTTCCACGCCGACCCCCACGCCGGAAACCTCCTGCTCCTCCCGGACGGGCGCCTGGGCCTGATCGACCTGGGCCTCACCGGAGAGCTGCGCGACCGGGACCGGCGCCAGATCGCGCGGGCGGTGCGGGCCTTCCTCGCGCGGGACGCCGATGCGCTGCTGCGCGCCCTGCTCGAGTTCGGGCGGCTGCCCGCGGACTTCGAGCTCGAGGCCTTCCGCGTGGACGTGACCAAGGTCTTCCAGGAGCAGCGCGCGCGGGTCGCGGCCCGCAGCGGCGGGAGCGCCGCGGAGAGGCCGGAGCTCTCGCACCTCGAGGAGCTCGTGGAGAGGCTCTTTCGCGTGGCCCGGCGCCATCGCCTGGAGCTCCCCCCCTCCACCATCCTGCTCATCAAGAGCCTCGTGACCATCGAGGGGGTGGCGCGGTCCCTGGACCCGGAGATCAACGTGGTGGTCAAGGCCGTGCCCATCGTCCTGCGCTCCCTGGCGCCCCGCTGGCTGCGCTGGCGCCACCGGATCGGGAGCCGGGGCTGAGCCCGGGGCGGCCGGCGGGCGAGCCCCGGGCGCCCCCGTGATAGGATCGCGCGGTCCACGGCCGCACCCGGGCGATCCCGCGCGCCCGCGGTCCCTCACCGGAGCCGAGCCCCAGAGCGAGATGTCCCACGCCGTGATCGCTCCGCGCGGCGCCTTCGCGGCGGCGCTCCTCGTCCTCGTCGCGCTCGCCGCCGCGCGGGCCGGGGCGCAGGTGATCGAGCGGCCCGGGGACGAGCGCCCCGCGCTCCCCGGGCCCCTGGGCCCGGCCGGGGCGGGCGAGCGCCCGCTCGCCCTGCCCGAGCTCCCGCCGCCCGCGCCGGAGGAGGGAGCGCGCCTCTCGGCGGGGCTCGAGGTCTTCGTGCGCGAGTTCCGCATCGTCGGAAGCAGCGTCTTCTCCGCGGGCGAGCTCCAGGAAGTGGTGGCGCCCTGGGCGAACCGGAGGCTCCGCTCCGAGGACCTGGCCGCGGTCCAGCGCGCGCTCACGCTCTTCTACGTCGAGCAGGGCTACGTGAACTCCGGCGCCGTCCTCCCCGACCAGGACGCGGCGGACGGCGTGGTCGAGGTGCGGATCGTCGAGGGCAGGCTCAGCGGGATCGAGGTCAGCGGCCAGCGGAGCTTCCGCGCGAGCCGCCTGCGCGAGCGGGTGGCGCTCGGCACCGGCGTCCCCCTCGACGTGCAGGTGCTGGAGGAGCGCCTCGCCCTCCTGCAACAGGACCCGCGGATCGAGCGGCTGAGCGCGCGGCTCGCACCCGGCGACCATCCGGGCGAGGCGAGGCTGCTCCTCGAGGTGGAGGAGGCGAGCCCCTGGCGCGCCGTGGGCGAAGCCTCCAACCACGAGCCGCCCAGCATCGGGGCCATCGGCGGGCGGCTCTCGGCGGGCCACGCGAACCTGCTGGGCTTCGGCGACGAGGTCGGCCTGGAGATCGCGCTCACCGATGGGCTCGAGCGCTTCGAGGGCCGCTACGAGATCCCGGTCGCGGCGCGAGGGACGAGCCTGCGCCTGGAGGCGCGCACCAGCAACGCCGGCGTGGTGGAGGAGCCCTTCGACGCGGCCCGCATCGAGAGCCGGTTCCAGTCCTACGGGATCGGCCTGCGCCACCCGGTCTACCAGTCCCTGGTCACCACCCTCGCGCTGGGCGCCGACGCCGAGTGGCGCCGCAGCCGGACCTCGGTGGAGGGGGTTCCCTTCCCCTTCCCGGGCACCGGGGCCGAGGGCGGTCGCTCCACCGCGGCGGTCCTGCGCTTCGTGGCCGAGGCGCTGCGCCGCGACCCGGCGCAGGCCCTGGCCGCGCGCTCCACGCTCAGCGTGGGCGTGGACGCGCTCGGCGCCACGACCGGGGGAGGGGGAGCGCCCGACGGCCGCTTCGTGGCCTGGCTGGCCCAGCTCCAGTGGGCGCGGCGCTTCGAGCCCTGGGGCGTCGAGGCGGTCGCGCGCACGGATCTCCAGCTGGCCGACGACCCGCTCCTCACCCTCGAGCAGTTCGCGCTCGGAGGCCACGAGAGCGTGCGCGGCTACCGCGAGAACCAGCTGGTGCGGGACCAGGGCGTCGCCGCCTCCCTGGAGCTGCGGATTCCCGTCTGGAGTCAGCCGCGCTGGGGCAGCCAGCTCGTGCTCGTGCCATTCTTCGACCTGGGCCACGGCTTCTCGCCCGCTCGAGCCGCCTCCGAGGCGGACACGCTGGCCGCCGCCGGAATCGCGCTGCGCCTCGCGTTCACGCGTTTCCTCGACGCGGAGCTCAGCTGGGGGCGCCAGCTCGACGAGGCGGACACCTCCGGCGACCTGCAAGACCACGGCATCCAGTTCCTCCTCCGCTTCGACCTCGCCCGCCTCGCCGACCGCTAGGCGGGGACGTTCCTTGCGTTATTTCGTTTCGGGGGGCGAGCGGCGTTCTCCGTGCGGAGGGGGCGACCCCCCGAAACGAAATAACGCAAGGAACGTCCCCGCTCTATCGCTCTAGAGTGTCCGATGTCGGAAAGGTGTAGACACCTTGGTCGGATATCGCGGCCGTCGCGTGCTGTCCAGGGTCGGCTGCGCCGACCGCTGCGCGGCTTCGCCCTGGACAGCCCGTGCCGTCCGCGATG
>Ga0187892_10002415_pt1 | contig 37498 bp, 37 predicted proteins | sample MA1701073metaG_FD_139345 | JGI IMG/M metagenome (GOLD analysis project Ga0187892, IMG submission 139345) | Bio-ooze microbial communities from a basaltic lava cave in the Kipuka Kanohina Cave System on the Island of Hawaii, USA - MA170107-3 metaG ... | reverse complement strand
GGTCCTTGAACTCGATGCCGCCGCTCGGGTGCTCACACCGCATCTCGACGATACGGTACAACCCGAGGTCGAAAATGTCCAGCGGCTTCGCATCACCTCAGGACCTCGACCCGGTAAACAGATACGCCTGGTCGTGGGTGTGGCGCTCCATCTGTTGCATTAGGGAGCGCTGTCGCTCCCGATCGATGGTGCCCATTACATCCTCGTACAGGCGGCGAAGCTCCGGCTGCTCTTCGACCCAGTCGCTCGCGCCGTCGAGTGCGAACGTCCCGTAGTACTCAAACACCGGGAAGTTGATCGGATCTCCCCACAACGTGAGCGCAATGTCCCAGCTCTGCTTCTCCGCTGGCTCGTCCTGGTGGCTCAAGTACACTTTTTTCCCGTACGCGTCCGGGGCGAGGACCTGCTGCTCGACCTTGAAGCCGACTTGCTCGAGCATCTTGCTGACGACCGTCGCCAGCACTTCCCACCCCTCAAAAGCGATCAACCGCACCGGGAGAGCGTCGGGATAGCCCGCCTCAGCGAGAATGCGGCGCGCCTGCTCGGGATCGAACGGGTATGGTGCCAGCCCCGGGTCGAACCCGACCGACCCCACGGGGAGGACCCCGGGGAGAATCACGCCGTTGTCCTTGGCGGCATAGGTGATGAGATCCTGCCGGTTGATTGCCAGGTTTGCCGCTCGGCGCAGCCGCGCGTCACGCCACGGGCTTCCGGTTTTCCGCATGTTGAACTGACCGAAGGCGCTCGTGAGGTTCTTGCGGTTCTTCACGACGGTGGCGAAACGGGTTTGGGCAGTGGCGAGGGTGTCGAGCGGGCTCAGGTCCGTGATCAGATCGACCGGGCCTTCGGTCGTCCCCACCAGCCGCATCGCCTCGCGCTTCGTGATCGTGTTGTCGAAGACGATCCGCCGGAGCCGAGGAGGACGGCTCTTGTCCCAATAGTTCGTATTCGCTTCAGCACGACGCGCTCGGAACGACCGCCAGGATGAGCGTATCCCTTGACCAGCTTGTAAGGGCCCGTGCCCCACGGGCCGGCGGTCTGGATCACTCACCAGTGCTTCGAGCCCCATCCCCCGGCTTGGTAGAACGCGCGGCTCCCGATGTGAATGTAGCTCAGCCTGGACAGCGCCGCGCCGTCGGGCTTTGGCATGAGCACGCGTATCGTGTATCGGTCCACGATCTCGACCCGCGTCCCCGGATCGAAGCTCAAGAAGTTCCCCAGATGAAACGGGTGCCGGAGCTGACCCGTCTCCTCGATGTTGAGCTTCGCGATCTCCGCGTCGAACGGCGAGCCGTCGTGGAACTTCACGCCCTTGCGGAGGGAGACCTCGAGGGTCCGGTCGTCGAGCCACCGCCACCCCGTGGCCAACCCCGGCACCAGGTTGCCGTCCCGATCAATCTCGAGCAGATGCTCGAATATGTTGAAGGTCATGTACGCCCACTGGTTGGGGCTGTCGTCCACCACTCTGATCTCGCCGCGGGGCAGCGGAACCCGCTGAGCGAAGGCCAGGGCGACAGGACAGATCACGCCGAGAACCAGGAGGCTCGTGCCAAGGACGCGTTTCACCATGGTGTTCCCTCCGAGCGCGCCTGAGCGCGCTCACTCTGCTTCCTTCGACATTTCGCGGGCACAGCCATCGGCGGATCGACGACCTCGATCCGCGAGCCCGGCTTGATACCCTGCGGACCGGTTTCTCGCTGCCACCGCCGCCGTCTACGAGCTGACCCTCGTCGGCCGACGATCGTCTCCTCGACTCGAGGATGGACTCGGTCAGATGTACTCGGTCCTCGCCAACACGTAGGCTCTCGCCAGAGAGCGCAGAGCGTCCGATCATCACGGCACCGGCCACCAAGCACCTACGAGCCGGCTACCTCTTCGACGCCACGCAAGACAGGTGACCGGCTGGTTGGTGACCGGGGTTTCCTTGAGGACCAGCGCCGTGGTCGGGGAGGGCCGGTCCGCGACCGCCCTGTTCTCGGCGTACAGGACGACCGGGCTGTAACGGAGCAGGAAGTACGCCTGGTCGTTGGTGTCGCGCTCCATCTGCTGCATCAGGGCGCGCTGGCGGTCCTGGCCTTCGGTGGAGCGGTGATCGGACGGTGACCGGCCATCACCGCGCGCGGCTCGCGACGGCGGTCTCGACCAGGATCAAGTTGGTCGGGTACGCCACGTACGTCACGGTCTTCTTCACGGCGACGAGGTCGATCGGCTGGTACGGGAACAGGAAGTACGCTTGCTCCAAGGTGAACCGCTCCATCTCGCGGGTCAGGAGGTCCTGCTCGCCCCGGTCGATGGTTCGAAGGACCCGGTCGCGGAGGCGCTGGAGCTCGGGCGACTCCTCGACCCAGTCCGCGTAGCCATCCTTCACCAAGTCCGAGTACAGGTCGAGCGCGGGGAAGCTCCCCCAGCTGACCTCCTGCGAGAGCGCGATGTCCCAGGTCTGCTGCTCCGCCGGTCGGTCCAGCGTCGCCCGGGTGACCCGCTGGCCGAACCCGCTGGGGTCGAGGACCTGTTGCTCGACCTTGAAGCCGACCCGCTCGAGCATGCTCGTGACGACCGTGGCCTGGACCCTGAGCGATTCGGGAGCAATGAGGCTGATCGACAGTCCGTCCGGATGGCCGGCCTCCCGGAGGAGGGCTTGTGCGCCCGCGGGATCGAACGAATATGGCTCCAGCCCCTCGGGGTACCCGAACGCGCTGGCGGGGACGAGGGCGGGCACGATCCGCCCGTTCCCCTTCGCGGCGTACTGGATGAGATCGGCGCGATTGATCGCCAGGTTCACCGCCTTTCGCAGGCGGACGTCGTGCCACGGGCTCCCCGTCTTGAGCATGTTCAGGAGGCCGACGACCATCCAGTGGCTGTTTCGATTCTTCACGACCTTGGCGTGAGCGCTCTGCGCCACCTTCAGCGTGTCGAGCGGGCTCAGCTGCGTGACCATGTCAACGCGGCGGTCCCCTGCCACCACGAGCTCGACGGCCTCTTTCCCGCTGATCGTGTTGTCGAAGATGACGCGCCTGAGCCGCGGGAGGCGGCTCGGGTCCCAGTATTGCGTGTTGGCTTCGAGGACGACCTGGTCGGACCGCTTGTTAGGGGTCGAGAAGCCCTTCACCAGCTTGTACGGGCCCGTGCCCCACGGGCCCTCCATCCGGAGAATTCACCAGTGCTTCTCGCCCCAGCCGAGCTCCCGGTAGAACTGCCGGTTGCCGATATGCATGCTTTGGAGCTTGACGAGGGCACCACCGTCGGGCTCGGGAAAGACGAAGCGGACCCTGAAGGGATCGCCGATTTCGACCCGCGAACCATGCTTGAAGTTCATGTAGGTACCGACCGCGTGCGGCTGGCGGGCGCGGTAGTTCTCTTCCCAGTTCAGCTTGACGATCTCCGCGTCGAACGCCTCGCCGTTGTGGAACTTGACCCCGCGGCGGAGCGTGACCTCGAGGGTCCGGTCGTCGAGCCACCGCCAGCCCGTCGCGAGGCGTGGACGAGCTTCCCTTGGTGGTCGAACTCCACCAGGTGCTCGAACACGTTGAACACGATCGATACCCAGTTGAGCGGGCTCGGATCGACGACCCGCAGCTCGCCCCGCGGCGCCGCCGCCTTCTGCGCGCTCGCGTGCCCAGCGCACGCGAGCAGGCCAAGAAGGACTGCAGCCGCGACCGTACTTCGCCATTTCAGCATAAGAATCCCCTTTTCTGGCTCATGACCGAACTGGCTGACCTCTTCGCTTGCCCACGGTGAACGCGACCAGCAGCGTGCGATCATGCGGCGACCGGCAGAGTGACCTGGTGGGAATCGGGGGGCCGCCTATCCGGGAACCACCCTCCGCAGACACACGATCGAGGTCGAACGACGCGGCTCCTGGGAGCCTGTCGGAGAACCCACGACGAAAAGAGGATTCGCGCCAGCTCGAGCGCGGGCTTTGCCCGCGCAATCCAGCCCGCGGGGGAAGCTCGAAGGAGGGCGAAGCCCCCCTTCGACGTACTAGCCGGCGCTCACCCCGCGCGCGCCACGCCAGCACTCGAAGATCAGCCCCTGGAGGACGGACAGGAGCGGAAGGGAGACGTCGCTCAGGAGGTAGACCGACAAGAAGCCGGAGGTCAGCCCGCGCACCGCCGCGACCACGGCGAGCCCGAGGGCCAGGTTCGCCACCAGAAAAATGACCGACGCGCCAATGACCTCGCACACGCGGGAGAAAGCAGCGCGGAGGCTCCGGCCGGTCAGACCCAGGGCGTGCCGGCCGAGCCAGTACGCGATGATCGACGTCAGACCCGCGAGGGTCGGGACGAAGAGCTCCTGCATTCGGCCTCCTGCGCTGCGACCCGGCCCGGGCGCCGGCCTGGACGGGATCAACCGGGATCCACGTCGCGCGGGCTCGCCGGGTCGAACGAGCCAGGAGCGAACCGAGCCGGGAGCCGTGGGACTTACAGATACCCGGAGATGCGGTAGACGGGCCACGCGAGCGCCTCGAGCATGACCCGGCGCATGAGCAACAGTCGGGTCTCCGGGCTCCCGCCGAGGTCACTGACGTCGCCAGTCGGCACTGGAACGACCTCGAATCCCGCCTTCTCGAAGACGCCTACGGCCCGCCCCATGCCTTGCGTGTCCGCGACCAGCAGGATCCTTCGAGCGCCTCTCGGCCGGAGCAGCGCGCCGATCTGGACCGATTCCTGGCGGGTCGTCAGAGCCTCGGTCGAGGTGAGGATCGCGCCAGGGGGGATATCGCACTGCCGGGCGAGGTCCGCCCGCACGAGGGCCTCCGCCCGCCTCCCTCGGGCGGCGGCGCCCGAGAAGACCAGGAGCGGCGCGAACCCGTCGCGATAGAGATGCACGCCGTGAAGCGTGCGCCGCAACGACGAATCGGTCAGCGTCCCGTCAGGCCGCACGCCGCCCGCCCCGAGGACCACGATGGCGTCCGCGGCCTCGGGCTCGCCCGCTACGCTCATCCAACGACTGAGCAGGTTTGACAGCGGAGTGAACGCCACACCGAGCAGCAGCCCGAGCGTCACGCCACCCAGGATCCGCAGCAGGGACACCGAGCGTCCTCGATGCGGGATAGCGCCCGTGTCCTCTCGGGTCTGGGTCATCGGCAGCGTCCCACGCCCTATCGGGTGATCACCCCGCAGGCGATCCGCGCACCCGCGTTGCCCGCCGGGTCCGTCTTCTCGTCATCCGCATTCGCGTGAATGACCAGGGCGGTGCGGCTCGGTGGGAACAGCGACAGGGCGCTGGTCGACGAGCCCAGCGTCACGTCCCGGGCGACCGCCTCCGTCTTCAGCGTCCCATCGCTGCCGACCACGAGATTGGGCAGGTCGCCGGCGTGCCAGCCCTCGGGATTCTTGGTGCCGTGTTTTCGAACGAGCGGGTTGAAATGGCCGCCCGCCGAAGTGAACTCGGGCGGCGTGCACTGCCCGACCGCGTGGACGTGAAACCCGTGGGAGCCCGGCGGGAGCTTGGACAGGTCCAGCACGATGCGGACACCCGCCGGATCGTCCGTCAACACGCCGGTTCCGATCTTCTCGCCCTGGGCGTTGACGAAGCTGGCGGTCGCCGTCTGGGCGCTCGCCTGCCCCAGGCCGAGCGCCCCGCCGAGTAGCCACCCGTAGCCGAACACGGTCACCATCGCCATTCGAGCCAGAGCGCGAGTCGTCATGACGTCCTCCCTTCGCTGCGAGTGGATCACGCCATCGCCCGGCCGCGCGGGAGCGGCAACCACGCGACCGAGGAGGCAAGGCCAGGCTGGTTACGGTCAAGTCGTTGCTGAACTTTGTCCCTGTGGTCAGCGGTTGTCAAGCGGTTCGACGGCAGCCGTACCGCCGGTGACGAGTACACTGTTCGCATGGAGACCCGACGACTGGGCTCGGCCGACCTGTCGGTACCGGTCATCGGGATGGGAACCTGGCAAACCTATGATGTCCGCGACTCCAGCATCGTCCAGCCGGTCACTGACACGATGCTGACCAGCGGCGCCCGGTTCTTCGATTCGTCCCCCATGTACGGGGCGGCGGAGCGTGTGCTGGCGGAGACCCTCGGATCGCGCCGGCCCGAGGTCATCGTCGCGACGAAGGTGTGGGCCAGCACGGTGCGCGAGGGACGCCAGCAGATTCAGCAGGCCCTCGACTGGTACGGCCGGCACCTCGAGGTGTACCAGATCCACAATCTGGTCGCCTGGGAGACGCATCTCCCCGTCCTCGAGGAGCTGAAGGCGGCGGGACGAATCCGGGCGATCGGGATCACGCACTACGGCGCGTCGCAGTTCGGTCAGATGGCGCGCGTCATGAAGTCCGGGCGCGTCCAGACGATCCAGGTACCGTACAACCCAGAGGAGCGCGAGGTCGAGCACATGCTGCTGCCGCTCGCGGCGGACCTCGACGTGGGCATCATCCTGATGCGTCCCCTCGGCCAGGGCGACCTCGTCCGGCGCTCGCCGCCCGCGAGGGACCTCGCCTTTCTCGCCGACCACGGCCTCCAGACCTGGGCGCAGGCGCTGCTCAACTGGGGGCTGAGCGACCCGCGGGTGACCGTGAGCATCCCGGCGACGCGGAGTGTCCAGCACGCCGCCGACGATTGCGCGGTGGGCGTGGCGCGGCGGTTCGACGCGGCGACCCGCGCGCGCGTCGCCGCCCTCGCGGCCCGGCTCTGATCCGGCTGATCGACCTGACGGTCGCACGAGCGACCTGGACCGTCCTGGTCATCGTCGGGGCGCTCGCGCTCATTTACGCCCTCGGCCACGTCCTGCTCTTGCTCGTGTTCTCTCTCGTCTTCACCTACCTGGTCTTCCCGGTCGTCCGGCTGCTGGAGCGGGCGCTCCCGGGCACCCACCGGCGCACGCTTGCCATCGGGGTCGTCTACCTCGCGCTCGCCGCCGCGCTCAGCGCAGTGGTGGCGGTCGCCGGCCCGCGGCTGACCCGCGAACTAGCCACGCTGGGAGAGCGGATCCCCGAGCTGTCCGTGGCGATCCAGGGCGGCCGGATTCTCGGCACCCTCTTTCCGCACTGGCGGGGCGCCGCTGTGGTGGATGACCTGGTGCGAGCCAACCTCCCGCAGGCCCTCGCATCCGCCCAGAATCTGCTGACGGGTCTCATCCGATGGGTCTCCGGCGCCTGGGTCGTCGTATTGATCCCGGTCTTTGCGTTCTTCTTCATGCGAGAGGCCGAGCGCGTCACGGGCGCGCTCGCCCGGCTCATCGACGACGGCACGCAACGGCGGCTCTGGTCGACGATCGCCGAGGATCTCCATCTCGTCCTCCGCGACTACGTGGGGGCGCTCATCGTGCTGTCCCTCGTCACGTTCGGGGTCTGGTCGCTGCTGTTCCTGGCCATCGGAGTCCCGTACGCGCTGGTGCTGGCCGCGATCGGCGCCGTGCTCGAGCTCCTTCCCCTGGTCGGGCCGGCCGTGGCGGGTGTGCTCGTCGTGGTGGTGGCGCTGTTCAGCGGCTTCGCCCATCCCTGGCTGCTGGCCGCCTTCGTCGTCGTGTGGCGACTCATCCAGGACTACGTCTCGAGCCCTCTCGTGATGGGTCGCGGGGTGGAGCTGCACCCCGCCCTCGTGATCTTCGGCGTCCTGGCCGGGGGCGAGCTCGCGGGGATCACGGGGATGTTCCTCTCGATTCCCGTCCTGGCCAGCCTCCGGGTCCTGTGGCAGCGCCTCTACGGCGTGGGCCGCGATGCTCACTAGTCCGCGCCGCGCGCCACACGGACCGCCTGGCCGATCCTCGATACCCCCCTGCCCTCAACTGCCCCGGCACGGCGAGGCACCCCTCTTTCAGAGGCCGATGCTGCTCGCTCAAGTTACCGTCCTGTGCCCTTGGCGGTATCGGTCATGCGCAGCTGGCACAGATGCTGCTGCTCTCAGCGAGGGCGGCCACGATCTGGGCACGGCGGGTGGGGCTGAGCTTGTTCAGCCTTCCAATATGCTCGAGTACGCACAGTCAGGTACTTTCGTGTTAGAGTAGGACCGCTTGGCGGTTGACCCGACGAGTTATGTTCTGTACGATGCGGTCCCCTGAGGGGGTCATAAGGCCATGTCCGAGCCGGTCGATGTGTATGCGGACCAGTTCCAAATCAACTTTGGTCCTTATGGCTGTTCCATCAACTTTCTCGTATCTAGTCGTGAACCGGCTGCACCGGGAATGGTTCCCCCGGCAAACCGTGTGGCTACGGTCAGAATGAGCCTTGAGCACTTGAAGATAATGACGTTCATGCTGCGTAGGCAGATGATGAGTTATGAACGGAGCGCAGCAGTTCAGATACAAATACCGCAGCAGGTTCTGAATGCGCTCCAGATTGGCCGCGAAGATTGGACAGAATGTTGGAGGACGGAGTAAGTATATGGCAACCCATGTCAATAGCATTGCGATCGAGCACCCAGTGATGGGTACGGAAGACTCTGGCCTGAAGGATAGGGGGCTATGGGGCACCGTTATTCTTACGTTCCCGGCCCCGCAGGTTGACGACTCTGAGGTTATGTTCAGACTGGAGGAGGCCGCTTTCGTCTCGATGCTGCCGGCGCTCCGTGCTAAGTATGACGGGAGGTTTGTGGCCGTTCACAACGGGGTGGTGGTTGATAGCGACGTATCAAGGGTGGAGCTCATTAGGCGCTTCTTCAATGAGTTTGGCGATACGCATGTGTATATTGGATTCGTCGGACCTCAGGAGCCGGTCTCCTACCAGATTTCGCCGTTCAAGCTCTAGAGTTGAATGCCGGCATATCAACTCATGTCGCCGAACGGATTACCAGCGCCTCTTGTGGACGTAACGTTCGAGTGGCGAGGACGCAGCGAAACCATTCAAGGAATCCTGGATACGGGAGCGGACCGAACCCAACTGCCAGATGGCTTAGCCCAGAAGCTCGGTCTACGGCAGACTGGGTATGCTCAAATCACTGACGCCAACGGAAATACCGAGAGACGATCTACATACGTTGCCAATGTTACGGTGGAGGGATTTGCGTTTGTGCATCAGGATGTACTCGGCAGTAGGCTGCCCCTGGTTCTGGTAGGCCGAGATATTCTCAATACTCGTTTGGCTACTTTTGATGGTCCTGCTCTGAACGTGTCCCTTCAGTAGTCACGACCTCCGCTCTGCTCGCCTTCTGACCCCTTCGCCCATCTAGCTCTGGCCGCCTTCCTCGCGATGGCCTTGCGTCTCTTGGGCGACAGCGCGTCCTTGCCCCCTTGCCCCCTTGCCCCCCTTCAGTCCGCCAAGCCTGCCCAACGCCACCGCGTGGGGATTCCTATCTGAGTGGGGCGGTTGAGTGTCGGGCCCGGTTCCCGTGGCCTCACGGACGGTAAGGAACGCGATGGCGTTCGGGTCGGTCTCCTGTCGCTTGCTTGAGCGTTTTCGCATGCTCCGGGTGTCGCACGGGGCGGCCTGCCCGGCACGCAGGTTGGCCTAAGGTCAGGCTTCAAACTGACCCACTGCCCACCATCGAGTGCTGTTGCTCTCGGACGAGGAGTTCTCTATGGTCGCCGAGGTGTCTCGCTCACCGACTCGATCGTGCCACTGCCGGCGAAGTACCTCACCTCAATCGCGTTCGTGACGCGGTCCCGAAACCGGCGAGCGACTCGAAAACCGCGTTCCCCGCTCCGAGGAAGCACGCGCGCTGCTGCGTCCGCTCGACGCCCGAGGTACAATCGGCCCGATGCGCGACCAGGACAGCTTCGAGGACTTCCAGGCCACCAGCCTGTACTGCCCGCGCTGCCGGCGCGCCACGCCGGCCCGGGAGAAGCTCCTTCTGGTGCTTCCGAGCGGGAACAAGTACGACTACGTCTGCGCCGAGTGCGGCACCTCAGTCGGGGCGAAGACGGACAACGATCCCACCGACTTCTACCGCACGACCGCGCCTCCCGGCCCGCGGCCCCGCCGCTGAGGGCAGGGACCAGGACGCACGGCGAGGCAGCCCGCGCCGATCGACGCATCAGCGAAGGAGCGTGGTTGCAGCCTCCATCAGCGTCTCGGACAGTGTGGGGTGCGTGTGGATCGTGGCGGCGATATCCTCGACCGTCGCGGCCATCTCCAGCGCGAGCCCGGCCTCGGCGATGAGCTCACCGGCGCCGGGCCCCACGATCCCCACGCCGAGCACTCGGCCCGAGTCGGGATCGACCACGAGCTTCGTGAGCCCGTCGCTGCGTCCGAGCGTCGCCGCCCGCCCCGACGCTGCCCACGCGAACCGGCCCACCTTGACCGGCCGGCCCGCGCGCTGGGCCTCGCCCTCGCTGAGCCCGCACCACGCGATCTCGGGATCGGTGAAGACCACCGCGGGCACCGCCACGTTGTCGAACGCCGCGGGCCGTCCAGCGATGGCCTCTGCTGCCACGGTTCCCTGCCGCATGGCGCGATGGGCGAGCATCGGGTCGCCGGTGACATCGCCCACCCCGAAGATCCGAGCATCGGCGGTCTGACAGCGAGCGTCGACAGCAATGACGCCGCGCTGGTCGACTCGCACGCCTGTCGTCTCGAGCCCGAGGCCGTGACTCCGCGCCCGGCGCCCGACGGCCACCAGCACCCGGTCGAATGCGTGAATGCCGGGCCCCTCGAGGGTGGCCTCGACGGCGGACCCGGCCTGGCGGACGCCGGTGACCCGCGTGTTCAGGTGAATGGCGGCAAAGTGCTTCTCGCAGCGCCGCAGGAGGGGCTGGACCAGGTCGCGATCGACGCCCGGCAAGAGGCCGCCGGTCATTTCGACCACCGTTACCCGGCTGCCCAGAGCCGCATACACCTGCCCCAGCTCCAGACCGATGTAGCCGCCGCCGACGACCAGCAGCCGCTCGGGGATCTCGGCAAGCTCGAGCGCTCCTGACGAGTCCATGACGTGCTCCCCAGACGCGGCTAGCTCGGAGGGGAGCAGCGGCGCGGAGCCGGTGGCGACGATGGCGTGACGGAACCGGATCTTCTGGGGCTCATCGCCCTCGACCCGAAGCTCGCGGGCGCTCTCGAAGACCGCGTTGCCGCCGACGACCTCGACGCCCTTGCTCTTCGCGACGGACGCCAGCCCTCGGGCCAGCTTGCCCACGACGCGCTCGGCCATCCACTTGCGGAGGGGATCGAGCGCGATGCTCGGCGCGCCGAACTCGATGCCCATCTCGCCCGCGCGCTCGGCCTCATCGATGACCGCCGCCACGTGGAGCAACGCCTTCGAGGGGATGCAGCCCTCGTAGAGGCACACACCACCCAGCCGCTTGCCGGCGTCGACGACCACGGTCTCGAGCCCCAGCTCGGCGCAGCGGAACGCGGCCGTGTATCCGCCCGGCCCACCGCCGACGACGGCGACGTCCACCTCGCGCACGAAGTCCCCCATGACCATCAGGCGCGGGCTCCCGGGCTTCGCCACGCCCGCGCCCCCTCGCTCACCACGTCCCTCGCCGCATAGCGCGCCACCCATCCGGCGCGGGCGCCCGGGCTTCGCCACGCCCGCGCCCCCTCGCTCACCACGCCCCTCGCCGCATAGCGCGCCACCCATCCGGCGCGGGCCCCCGGGCTTCGCCACGCCCCGCGCGGGGCGGCGAGATTCCGGGACCAGACGCGGGCGGCGCCGGCGGTCATAGCCCGAGCAGCAGCGCGTCGGGACGCTCGAGGCGCCTCACGATGTCGGTCGCGAAGCGGGCGCCGTCGGCGCCGTCGGCCACCCGGTGGTCGAAGGTCAGGGAGAGCGGGAGCAGCAGTCGGGCCACGATCTGCCCCTCTCGGACGACCGCCTCCTCGCGGGCTCGGGCGACGCCCAGGATGGCCACCTCGGGGTAGTTGATGATCGGGATCGCGCCGGTCCCGCCGAGGGCGCCGATGTTCGTCACGGTGAAGGTGCCGCCGCGAAGGTCGTCGAGGGTCGCCTTGCCGTCGCGGACCCGCTGGGCCAGCGCCGCCAGCTCGCGGGCCAGCTCGAGCACGGGCTTCTGATCGACGTCGCGGAGGACGGGAACGATCAGCCCGCGGTCGGTCGCGACAGCGACGCCGAGGTGGTAGTAGCGCTTGAGGATCAGCTCGCCCGCCGGCGCGTCGAGGCTGGCATTGAACGCGGGATGATCCCTAAGCGCGAGGGCTGCCGCCTTCAGCAGGAAGCCGGTGAGCGTGAGGGTCACGCCCTGGGCGCGTCCGGCATCCAGGTTCCGCCGGATCAGCGCGTCGAGGTCGGTGATGTCGGCGCGGTCGAAGTGGGTGACGTGGGGAACCAGGGTGGCCGAGAGCGCCATGCGCTCGGCGATCGTCCGGCGCAGGTGCGAGAGCGGCGCGCGCTCGACCGGCCCCCACTGCTCGAACCGCGGCAGGGGCGGCGGCTCGAGCCCGACCGTGGCGAGAGGCTTCGATGTGGCGGGGACCGCGAGCTGGTGCTCGCGAGTCGCCGGGGCGCGGCCATCCTCGACCGGGGCGGCGCCGCCTCCAGCAGTAGCTGCGCGAACGTCGGTGTCGAGCACCCGTCCGCCGGGTCCGCTCCCCCGCACCATCCGGAGATCGACGCCCAGCTCACGCGCCAGCCGCCGCGTCGACGGCGTTGCGGGAACCGGTCCCGCGACAGGCGGCGGGGACGCCGTCGCCGCGGGAAGACCGGCCGCACCGGACGCGACCGCGGCCCGTCCCGCGCGAGATGTCGTCGCCGCTGCCCCCGCACTGGTCGTCGCGGGGTCAAGGCCGGCCTGGACTGCTGACGCCCGCGCAGGCGGGGCGAGTGCCTCCGGCGCCCCCTCGGCGTCGGCGAACGTGACGAGGATCTGGCCGACCTTGACGGTCTGCCCGGGCGCGACATGGATCGTCTGCACTCGACCGCTGAACGGCGACGGAATCTCTACCTGCGCCTTGTCGGTCTCGACCTCGAGGAGCGGCGCATCCTCCTGGACGAGGTCGCCTTCCTGAACCTGCACGCTGACGATCTCCGCCTCGGTGAGCCCCTCGCCGAGATCGGGCAGGACGAAAGTGCGCGGCATCAGAAGGCGAGCGTCTCGCGCGCGGCCGCGACGACTCGCGGGACGTCGGGCACGTTGGCCTTCTCGCGGGCGAAGCCAACGAACGGCACATCGTAAGCGGCGACGCGCGTGATGGGCGCTTCGAGCGCCAGGAACGCGCGGTCCATGATGCTCGCGGCGATCTCCGCGCCGGCCCCGAAGCTCCTCGGCGCCTCGTGGACGATGACGGCGCGGCCGGTCTTCTGGACCGAGGCCGCCAGCGTGTCCCGATCCAGGGGCGCGATCGTGAGCAGATCGATCACCTCGGCCTCGACGCCGTCGTCATCGTGCAGGACTTCGGCGGCTTCCAGCGCCACCCGCAGCATGGCGCCGTAGGCGATCAGGGTCACGTCGGCTCCCTCGCGGACGACCTGCGCCCGCCCGATCGGGAAGGCCTCGACCTCGTCGGGCACCTCTTCCTTCGCGGCGTGATAGAGCGCCTTGGCCTCGAAGAAGATCACCGGGTCAGGGTCGCGGATCGCGCTGACCAGCAGGGCCCGCGCGTTCCGGGGGCCCGAGGGGACGATCATCTTCAGCCCGGGGATGTGGGCGTAGAACTGCTCCTCCGACTCCGAGTGGTGCTCGAGCGCGCGGACCCCGCCTCCATACGGCATGCGGACCACCATCTGGCAGTGGAACCGGCTCTGGGACCGCTGGCGGTAGCGGGCGGCGTGATTCTCGATCTGGTGGAAGCACTGGAAGGCGAAGCCCGAGAACTGGATCTCGCACACTGGCTTCAGGCCATAGAGCGCCATCCCCACGGCGGTGCCCACGATCGCCGACTCGGCGAGCGGGCTGTCGATCACGCGACGCCCCCCGAACTTCCGGTGGAGATCCTCGGTCACCCGGAAGACGCCGCCGTCCACCCCGACGTCCTCCCCGATGACCAGCACGTCTTCGTCGCGCTCCATCTCCTGCAGGAGCGCCAGGTTGAGCGCCTTGACCAGGTTCAGTTTGCCCATCGGCTAGTGCGTCGCTGGCCGCGCATCGGCACGGTCGGCTCGGCGGGCTCGGCCGGCGCGGGCCGGGTCGCGGCGCCCTCCCGGATCCGCTGCGCCAGCTCGGCCCGCTGCGCCTCGAGATCGGGCGGCAGCTCGCCATAGGCGTGGTCGAACATCGCGAGGGGGTCGGGCGCCGGCATCGCCTCGAAGGCCGAGACCGCGCGCGCGATCTCCGCGTCGATCCCATGCTCGACCCCCTCCTCGAGCAGGTTCTTCTTCTGCAGGTACTGGGAGAAGCGGGTGAGCGGATCCTTCCGCTCCCACTCGCGGACCTCCTCCTCCGACCGGTACTTCGTCGGATCGTCGGCGGTCGTGTGGACGCCGAGCCGATACGTGACGCACTCGATCAGCGTGGGGCCATTGCCGGCCCGCGCGCGCTCGATGGCCTCCCGGCTGGCCGCGTGGACGGCGAGGACGTCGTTGCCATCGACCTGGATGCCGGGGACCCCGTAGGCGAGCGCCTTCTGGGCGATGGTGCGCGAGTGGGTCTGTTTCTTCAGCGGGACCGAGATCGCCCACTGGTTGTTCTGGCAGATGAAGACGACCGGGACGTGCCACACGCCGGCGAAGTTCATCGCCTCGTGGAAGTCGCCCTCGGAAGTCGCCCCGTCGCCGAAGTAGGCCATGACCACGCAGTCGTCGCCCCGATACTGGGCGGCATACGCCAGCCCCACCGCGTGCGGCACCTGGCTGCCCACCGGGATCGTGATCGGCAGATCGCGCTGGGTCGGCGCCGGCTGGCCGCCCTCGAGCCGGCCCGAGAAGAACATGAGCAGCCGCTCGATGGGCCAGCCCCGCCAGATCATCGCGGCCGTCTCGCGGAAGGACGGCACCATCCAGTCGGTGGGGCCGAGGGTGGAGACGCTCCCGATCTGCGCGGCCTCCTGGCCCTTGATGGGGGCGAAGGTCCCGACCCGCCCTTGGCGCTGGAGCTTGACCATGCGCTCGTCGAGCCGCCGCCCCAGCAGCATGGCGCGGTACATGCGCGTGAGCTCGGCGGGCGAGAGGTCCGGTTCGAGCGCGACGTCGAGGTTCCCGTCGCTGTCGAGGATCGACAGGTGCTCGATGCTGAACTGGGGCTCGAGCGTGATTCTAGGCATTGCCGCTCTCTATGGCCGTTTTCATTCTACCTCCCGGTCCCGCCCGCCGCCGTGTTTGGTCTACCCTGGCCGCTCCCGTGCGCGGTGGCGGCACTGCGACGACGCGAGGTCCACCCGGGCTTGAGTCAATTGACGACGTGGAGCCGCTCTCCCCGGGTGAAGGCCTCGAGGGTCTCGACGGCGATGCGCAGCATGTTGGCGCCGGCCTCGCGGGTGTTGAAGCCGATATGGGGCGTGATCAGGACATTGGGCAGGGTCCGGAAGACGTAGTCATCCCGCGGCGGCTCCTCGTCGTGCACGTCGATCGCGGCGCCCGCCAGCTTCCCCGCGCGAAGCAGCTCCACGAGCGCCGCGTTGTCCACGAGCTTCGGGCGCGCCGTGTTGACGAAGTAGGCCTCGGGCTTCATTCGGACGAGGAGCGACCGCGAGATCAGCCCGTGCGTCTCTTCCCGGTAGGACAGGTGGAGCGTCACCACGTCGGACCCGGCGAACAGCTCCTCCAGGCTCGTCCGCACGAGCCCGTGGCGCTGGCGATCCGGGGATGCGCGCCGCGTCCAGCCCAGGACCCGCATCCCGATCCCCGCGCCGAGCCGCGCCATCTCCATCCCGATCGGTCCCAGCCCGACGACGCCCAGCGTCTTGCCGGAGAGCTCGATACCCTGGAAACGGTTCGGCGTCCAGTGTCCCTCCCGCATGCTCAGGAAGGCGGCGCCGATGTGCCGCGTCACGGCCATGATCAGGCCGAGGGCATGCTCGGCGACCGAGGTGGCGCCGTAGTCGGGGGTGTACGTCACGACGATGCCGCGCCGGGTCGCCTCCGCCACGTCGACATAGCTCGCGTAGCCGATGCCGAGGAAGCAGACGAACCGGAGGCGGGGGCACTGCCGAAGCACCTCGGCATCGAGTGTGGAGTAGTCGAGGAACACCGCCTCGGCCGCCTGCAGGCGCTCGATCAGCTCGGGCTTGTCCCGCGGGGGCCGCTCGTGGAACTCGACGGTCCCGATCCGGCGGAGCCGGTCGAGCTCCGCGTCGTGCTGCACGCAGGCGGCCCCATCGGGAAACACGATCAGCATGGATCAGCGGATCAGTGGTGGCACGCCGTGCAGTCGAGCGGGGCGTTCATCCCGCGCGTCCGGTTCTGCTCGCGATGACACTCGACGCACCAGCCCATGCTGAGCCGGGGCGGGGCGACGGGCAGCCCGACGAGGTTGAGGGCATCGTTGGCCAGGTTCGGCCCGCGCACCGCGGGGATCGCCATCATGCTCTCGATCCGGCCGTGGCAGGTCTGACAGGCGACCTCGGCTCGCACATGGGCGTTGTGCGGGAAGGAGACGAACTCCGGCACCTTGTAGATCCAGACCCACGGGATCGGTTCTTTTCGCTCCCAGTAGCCGTGCAGCTTCTTGATCTCGGGGTTGCCCTCGGCGCCGATGATCTTGTGGCAGCCCATGCACTTCTCGACGGACGGCAGACCGGCGAACTCCGCGCGGCGCGCCTCGGTGTGGCAGTACTGGCAGTCGATCTGGTAGGCGCCCGCGTGGATCAGGTGGCCGAACAGGATCGGCTGCGCCGGCGCGTCAGGCGGGTAGATCGGCCCCGGCAGCGCCGCCGACGGGTCGTACGGCGGCTCGGCCAGCGACCGGACGTAGGCCACGACCTCCGCGACCTGCGCCGAGCTGAAGTACTGCTTGAAGCCGGGCATCAGCGGGGACAGCCCGACCGCCGGCCCGCCCCGCTCGATGGTGAGCACCAGGAACTCGTCGGGCAGCCGGTTCATGAGCCGCCCGTCGGTGAGGTTCCAGGGCTTGATCGGCAGGCCCGCGGCCGACGCCCCGTCACCGCGCCCCTCTGGCCCATGACACGCGGCGCAGTACTGATCGTACATCGCCTTGGCGGCCGGCGTGGTCCGCTTCGGGGTGACATCGGCCGACGCGCCCCAGCCGAGCGCGACGACGATGACCACCGCAAGCGCGGTCAGTCTGGCCTGCACCGACTCAGTCTAGCAGGCTCCCGTAGACCTCCCATCCAGATGTCGGCCGCACCCCTGCTCGACGCGCAGGCGGTCCGGCCACGCAGCAGCGTCGCCACCCACGGGTGAGACCGGCTTCAGGAGTAGTCGATGCCTTTCGCATGGGGCCAGGGCGGCATAGTATGTGGACGGCTCGACGTTGACTGGATCGAGGCTGCTCGGACGGATCGACCGACCCGAACGAAAGGGGTTGCCCAGTGGCCGAGCTGATGGTCGAGACGCTCCGCCGGGCCGGCCGCGAGCTGAGCCGGGAGTCGCTGTTGAAGGGAGCGGAGTCGATCCAGGACTGGAACGAAGGATTGGCGCCCAATGTCACGATGGGCCCGGACGATCACGCGCCCCTGGAGGATATGAAGGTCGTCCAGATCAAGGACGGGAGACGCGTGCGCGAGCTCACAGGCTGGATCCGCGGGAGCCGCCCCGGCCAGTGAAAGCGCGCTGAACGACGCAGCCTAGCCGGCGCGCACGAGGGGATCCGAAGGTGATCGCCGAGGGAACGCCGGACGAGGTGCGGGCGAACCCGGAGGTCCAGCGCGTCTATCTCGGCGAGGATCGCGGGTGACCAGGCTGCTCGAGGTCCACGCCATCAATACCTACTACGGTGACAGCCACGTGCTCTTCGACGTGTCTTTGCACGTCGGAACGGGCGAGGTCGTGTGCCTGCTCGGGCGAAACGGCGCCGGCAAGACCACAACCCTGCGAAGCATCATGGGGCTCGCGCCGCCGCGCTCGGGCCAGATCCTCCTGAGAGGCCGCACCCTCACGCGGTTGCCTCCTTTCCGTATTGCCCGGGCGGGGCTCGGCTATGTCCCGGAAGAGCGCCGGATCTTCTCCGCCCTCTCGGTCCGCGAGAACCTGGAAGTCGCAAGGCGGACGTGGGGCGACGGCCCCGCGCCCTGGACCGAAGCGCGGGTGTTCGAGCTGTTCCCGCCCCTCCAAGAACTGCGCCAGCGGCGGGCCGGCCACCTGAGCGGCGGCGAGCAGCAGATGCTCGCCATCGCCCGCACGCTCATGGGCGGACCCGACGTGCTGCTGCTCGACGAGCCTTCCGAAGGCCTGGCGCCGCTGGTCGTCCGGAGCCTGCGCGAGCAGCTCCACCGCCTCAAGCAGACCGGGGTGTCGATCGTCCTGGCCGAGCAGAACATTCGCTTCGTCGGCGCCCTGGGGGACCGGGTCTACGTGCTCGAGAGGGGGTCGATCGTCTACGCGGGCGCGATGCGCGATTTTCTCGCCAACGACGCGGTCAGACAGGCTCATCTGGCAGTATGATCTCCATCGTGCCCGGCGACACGCGGCCCTGTGCGCTCCGGCGACGAAGGGGTATGCCAGGCCGAGAGGTTTCTGAAGCCCGTCGAGCAGAGTGGTGATCTGCGCTTGGATCGAGACGTCCAGCGCCGACACCGCGGCCGGCCCTTCGCGCCGCTCGCGCCATCCGGGCGCCCCTTGACTGTCCGCTCGCCCTGGCGGACGATCCCAACTGGCACGAATCGCCTCAATCCGCCCCATTTGACGGGGCGTGGGTTGTTGGAGGCGGGCGCACGGGGTGCCCCGGGGTGGGAGGGAGCGGGCAGCAGACGGCGGAAGTGGTGCGACGTCAAGCCGAACCGGTGGGGCCCGGTTCCCGGACGCCGCGGACGCGCCGGCTCTTGGAGAACCCGACCGGCTGGTCCAGCGAAGGGCTCGACACGCCCGACCTACGCGATGCCAAGGCGCTGCTCGACGTCCTCGCGTGAGATGACGTAATGGTCTGCGCGCGGTGTCAGCACGACAACCGGGCCGCCGCCCGATTCTGTAGTTCCTGCGGCGCCGCGCTGAATGTGGCGTGCCCCGCATGCGGGCAGGCCAACCCGCCCGGCGGTCGCTTCTGTGACGCATGCGGGAGCAGTTTGGCCGCACCGCCGAGCACAACGTCCAACACGCGGTTCTCTTCCCCGCAGGCTTACACACCGCAGCACCTCGTCGAGAAGATTCTCACCTCTCGCAGCGCCCTCGACGGAGAGCGCAAGCAGGTCACGGTGTTGTTCGCCGACCTCAAAGGCTCCATGCAACTGCTCGCCGACCGCGACCCGGAGGAGGCTCGCACGCTCCTCGATCCGGTGCTTGAACGGATGATGGAAGCCGTCCACTACTACGAGGGCACGGTAAACCAGGTGATGGGCGACGGAATCATGGCGCTCTTCGGAGCGCCGTTGGCGCACGAGGATCACGCAGTGCGGGCATGCTATGCGGCGCTGCGAGTGCAGGAGAGCGTCAGCCGGTACGGCGATGAGACACAGCGGTCCGGTACGATTCCGCCGCAGATCCGGGTGGGGCTCAACTCTGGTGAAGTAGTGGTGCGGTCAATCGGCAGCGATCTTCGCATGGACTATACCGCGGTGGGTCAGACCACGCACCTCGCGGCCCGGATGGAACAAATCGCGAAGGCCGGTTCGGTGCTCATCACGGATGCGACCCTCAAGCTCGCCGAAGGCTACGTACACGTGAAGCCCCTGGGAGCAGTTCCCGTCAGGGGCCTCGACACCACGATTGATGCGTACGAGCTCGTCGGGGCGGTGCCGAGGCGGACACGGTTCCAAGCGACCGCGTCCCGTGGTCTCACGCGCTTCGTCGGGCGGGACACTGAGTTGGAAGCGCTTGGCCAGGCGCGGAAGCGGGCCGCGGCGGGCCACGGCGAAGTGGTGGCGCTGGTCGGCGAGCCCGGGGGTGGGCAAGTCGCGCTTAGTCTGGGAGTTCACTCACTCGCATCGAACCCACGGCTGGCTTGTGCTTGAGAGTGGCTCGGTGTCTTATGGAAAAGCCACGTCTTATCGGCCCCTGATCGATCTCCTCAAGGCGTACTTCCAGGTCGAGGACCGCGACGACGGACGCAAGATGCGCGAAAAGCTTACGGGCAGGCTCCTTACGTTAGACCGGGCTCTCGATACCACGCTACCGGCCTTCCTCGCGCTCCTGGATGTGTCCGTCGACGATCCCGAGTGGCAGGCCCTCGACCCCGCTCAACGCCGGCAGCGGACGCTCGATGCGTGTAAACGCCTCGTACTCCGCGAAAGCCAGATCCAGCCATTGCTCCTGGTCTTCGAGGATCTCCACTGGATCGACACCGAGACTCAGGCCTTCCTCGATGGCCTGATCGAAAGCCTACCCACCCACCGCCTCATGCTTCTCGTCAACTACCGCCCGGAGTACCATCAAGGGTGGGCGAGCAAGACCTACTACACGCAGCTCCGCATCGACCCACTTCCGGCCGAGAACGCGGAGGAACTGCTCCGAGCCCTGGTCGGGGACGATCCCGCTCTTCAACCATTCCGACGGCTCTTGATCGAACGAACCGACGGCAACCCGTTCTTCATCGAGGAGAGTGTCCGCACGCTGAGCGAGACCCACGTGCTGGCTGGCGAACGCGGAGACTATCGTCTCGCGAAGAATCTCGCGACCATCCAGGTACCGCGTACCGTCCAGGCGGTTCTGGCCGCGCGCATCGACCGGTGTCCTGCCGGACGAGAAGCGTCTCCTCCAAACATCCGCAGTGATTGGCAAGGATGTGCCCTTGGCTCTGCTCCAGGTGGTCGCCGAGTTCCCCGAAGAGCGGCTCCGTCATGGTCTGAGCCTACTTCAGGCCGCCGAGTTCCTCTACGAGACACGCCTTTTCCCGGATCTCGAGTACACATTCAAGCACGCGCTGACCCACGAAGTAGCGTATGGCACCCTGCTGCTGGAGCGACGACGCCTGCTGCATGGTCGGATCGCTGACGCGATCCAGACGCTCTATCCAGACCGTTTGGCAGAACACGTCGAGCGGTTGGCTCATCACGCGGTTCGCGCCGAACAGTGGGATAAGGCCCTGGCCCACTGCCGACGCGCCGGTGAGAAAACGTTCGACCGATCAGCTACTCGAGAGGCGGTGATGTGGTTCGAGCACGCGATAGAGACCCTGAACCACCTCCCGGCAAATCGTATCGCCGTCGAGCTGGGCATTGATCTTCGCTTTAGGCTGCGTAGTTCGCTCTATATTCTTGGGGAATATGAACGCGCCTTTCAATGCATCCGGGATGCGGAACGCCTTACGGAACTGCTTAGCGACCAACACCGGCGTGGATGGGTCTTCGCGTACCTCACGGACTGCTTTCTCGAGTCAGGGGACTACGACCAGGCTATCGAGTCAGGCCAGCAGGCCCTCGCCTTGGGGAGAGCGGTCGCCGATTCTGGAATTCATGTGGTGGCAAACCACTACCTGGCCGTTGCTCACTTCTATCGAGGCGACTATCGCACGGTGATCGAGTTTCATACTCGCGTGACGGACAAGCTCGACGAGCACTCAGTCCAAGAGCGCTTCGGGCTTTCTGGCCTTCCCGGGGTGTTTGCCCGGACGTTTTTTGCGTTCAGCCATTCAGAACTCGGAGAGTTCGTCGATGGAATTCGCCATGGTGAAAATGGACTAGAAATCGCCGAAGCAGCTAAGCATCCGTACAGTCATATCTGTGCTACCCTCGGCCTGGGTTACCTCTATCTTCGAAAAGGGAGCCCGGATCAGGCGGTGAGTCTGCTGGAACGTGGCCTTTTGCTCTCCCGAGCTTGGGATATTCCACACTGGTTCCCGCTCATCGCCTCCATCCTTGGGGCCTCGTACGCCTTGGCGGGGCGCCCCTCCGATGCTGTCCCTCTTCTCGAGCAGGGCGTGAAGACGTTGCAAGTGGGGGGCCAAGCGTGCCTTCGCTCGTTGGCGCTCGGTTTGCTTGGCGAGGCATATTTGCTTGTTGGGCGAGTGGATGATGCCGCCGAACAGGCTGGCCGAGCTCTCGGACTATCTCGGCAACAGACAGAACGGGGATGGGAGGCGTGGACTCTGCGTCTCCTCGGCGAGATCGCCTCGCGGCGCGACCCCATTGAGACCCAGAACGCCGAAGACTCCTACCGACAGGGTCTGGCCCTCGCCACCGACCTTGGCATGCGCCCCCTCGTCGCACACTGTCGCCTCGGCCTCGGCAGAATCCACCGGCAAATCGGCCAGCGCGACCAGGCCCAGGAGCACCTCACCACCGCCACGACGATGTACCGCGAGATGGACATGCGGTTTTGGCTCGAGAAGGCGGAGGCGGAGATGACGCAAGCCGGATGAGGACGAATGGCTGGGGCTATCGCCTCCGGTCGTGCGCCGTCTTGCCAACGTCGCCGTGAGAGTCGGAGTGTGGGCGGAGCTTCGCCCCACCGCGATTCTCCCTGCTCACGGTCCGTGGCCGGACGTCCGGGCGGCTGCCTGCCACCCGGTCATCGTTCTGACACAGGGAGCAGACCGATGGCTCGTCGCCCCTACGGCAAGCCCGGAAGGTCACCGACGCGACCGCTCAGCCATAGAAATAGGTCCTCGTTGAGCTCGCGCACCACATCGACGTCGAGAACCAGACGGAAGCAGTCCAGCGCTGCCGCGTCGACGTCGCTCCGCGCCTGAGCGTCGCGGGGTAAGTCCCTCTATTTCGGCTCGGCGGGGTCGGAGAGGGACTTCCGGAGCGCTTCCAGGAGATCCGCGTCCGCGGAACCCGGAGGCACCGGCTCGAGGGCTCCTGCGCCAGTCGACGACGGCGGCGTTGCCGGATCCAGCGTGGGCGTTGCCTCTGGCGCCGGCCGTGACGGCGCCTCGGCCGCGACGGCTTCGCGCAGCCGTGACACGAGCTCGTCGGGCCCGTCCGCCGTCGGAAGCCGCGGCGGAGCCGGGACGCCGGCAGTTCCAGGCGGCTGGCTCTGTGCTTCCGACGGCACGGCGCCCACCTCTTCCCGCTTCGCCGCGGTGGGGGTCGGTGTTGACGCTGGGGAGGGCGTGGCCCCGGCTCCGGCTCCGGCGGGCTGGGCCGGTCCCGTGGTCGGGGGTACGAGACCCGAGAACTTCAGGAGCAGGCGATAGGGCTTCTCCGAGCGGGCGTCGTTGTTGCCGTCGGAGACCTCCAGGAAGTAGACGCCAGCCTCCTTGAGGGCGACCTTTGCCACCGTGTCGGCGCCCCGTCGCGGCGGGAGCAGCCAGGGGCTGATCGGCTTGCGGTCCGCGCTCCACACGCGGGCGACCACGTCGAGGTTGTCGGCCTGATTCGTGATGTCGACGTCGAGCGCTCCGGCGCCACCCGTCTCGACGCGATAGACGTCGACGTCGCCCTGGGGCAGGATGCTCGCGTGCAGCGGGACGCCGAACGCAAGAGACGTCGCCTCGGCGATCGTTCCGTTCGGCTCCCCTTCGTCAGGCGTCGGAGTGAAGGATAGCGCGAGCGTGTAGGGTTGCTCGGATCGCGCGTCCTCGTTGCCGTCGTGGATCTCGAACCAGTAGGTTCCCGGTTCTGGCAGGTCTATCATCGCGACCGTGTCGGCGCCCTTCCGCGGAGGTGTCAGCCACGCGGTGAACGGCTGCCGGCGCGCGTTCCAGCCGCGCGCCACCAGGTCCAGCGTGTCGGCGACCCCGGTGATGTGCAGACCGAGGGTGCCCTGGCGCGGCGTCTCGATCCGGAACCAGTCGACGTCCCCCCGCGGCAGGATGTTGGCCTGGATACGCGCGTCGAGCGCCAGCGGCTGGGCGGTGGTGAGCGAGTCGTTCGGCTCGCCCGGGTCGACGGTCGGCGTGAAACGGACGGTGAGCCGATAGGGCCGCTCGGACCGGGCGTCGTCACGGCCGTCACGCACCTCGAGCCAGTAGTCCCCGGCCGCCGGGAGATCGACGAGCCCGGTCGTGTCGGCACCGGCTCGCGGCGGCGACACCACCCCGGTGACCGGCTGGCCGTTCGCGTTCCAGACGCGAACCTCGATGTCGAGCGCGGCGGGGACCTCGGTGATGGTGAAGACGAGAGCCCCCTGCCTCGGCGCGGTCACCCGATACCAGTCGGCATCGGCCCGGGGCAGGATGTTGGAGGTCACGGTCGCGCCGATGGCCAGCGGCTGCGCCGAGGCGAGTGTGTCGTTGGGCTCCGCGGTGTCGGCCGTCGGCGTGAACTCGAACGCGATGCGGTATAGCTCGGCCGAGCCCGCGTCGTCCCGCCCGTCGTGGGCCTCGATCCAGTACGAGCCCGGGCGCGGGAGGTCGATCACGCCCGCCGTCTCACCACCAGGCCCAGGAGGGTTGAACCATCCGCTGATCGCCCTGCCGCCGGCATCCCAGGCGCGGAGGACGAGGTCGATGTTGGACGGAACTCCGCGGGTCGAAAACGCCAGCGCGCCCTGACGGGGAACGGTGACGCGATACCAGTCGACGTCGCCCCGGGCCCGGATTGCGCCGGCGATCTCCCCGGCCGGCGCGATGGGATTGGCCAGGCCGAGGCGGTCGTTGGGCTCGCTCTCTCTGCTCATCGCGGCGTCCGCCGGCACCGCGGCGGAGGGAGGTGTGACGCCGACGGCCTGGCCGAGGGAGCGGGTCAGGTCCGCCTCGGAGCCTGACCGATGATAGGTGCCGCCTCCGGCGGTGGCCATGTCGCGGAGCTGTCCCTCGACGTTCGCGCTGACGTCGAATCCGATGACGTGAAGATCCACTTGGACGGCCGGAGCGCGGCGAGGGGGCGGCGGCGATCCAGGTTGCTGCGCCTCGGTGAGCCCGGCCGGCCACGGTGCGAAGACGCCGACCAGCATTGGGAGGCCGATAAACGCGGCGAGGCCGATGCGCTGCCTCCCGCCGACACGCGGCGACGTACCCGTGCGGCCTGGGCACAGAATCGTGGCTGGAACAGTGTGACCCAGCGTGAGCCCTGACCGGAAACCTGGGCGCAGGGTCATGGCTCGATCAGTTGCCCCGCGCGGCGTCGACGGGATTGCCACCGCACGTCTCTTGACCATCGGTGAGCACGACCAAGCGGGCCGTCTGACCGGAGGCGTGATCGGCGATGTACCGCTTACCAACCTGCGTGGCCTTGGCCAGCGGCGTGCTGCCGGTCGGCCTGATCCGCGGCAGGATCGCCTCGATCCTCGACGGGTCGGTCGTGAAGGCCTGCTCGACCAGGATCCGGTTGCAGTCGTAGAACACGATCAGTGCGACTTCGGTATCGTGGGTGAGCTGGCGCAGGACCGACACGGTGCTGCGCCGGGCCTGTCCAATCCGGTCGCCGGTGCTCATGCTACCCGACGCGTCGAAAAGGATCACGATCGACTGCGCGATTGCGGAGGCTCCGGGCGGCGAAGGCAGGGTCGGATCCGGAGCCGTGACGACGTGCGTGCCGCTGGCGAGGCCCCGACACTCGGCCCCGGCCTTGATGAGCCCGACCACCTCGTTGATGGCCTGGTCGGCGGCGTCCAGATACTCCAGGGCAGCCTTGCGTGTCTCCTGGGCGTTGCCCACGGGAATCGGATCCTTCATGCTCTGCACCTCGCCCTGCAAGGCCGTGATCTGGGCATCGTCCGGGAGTGCCAGCTCCAGGCGATTGAGGCTCACGTGCATGATGCCGCGGAGCTGCTCCTGCTGAGCGAGGACATCGGCGCCGAGGAGCGTGTCCTCGGTCGCCGCCGCCGCGGTGGACGCGTAGCCGTACAGCTCGTACGCCGCGCCCAGCACGTCCTGCAGGAGGAGCTGGCGCTCGTCGAGGTAGCGCTGCCAGGCGGCCGCCAGCTCGGCGGGCCCCGTCCCCGGCGGGCGCGGCCCGCGCGCGCGAAGGATCGCCTCGCACGCTGCCGCTGGCGCCGCCAGCGACCGAAGCCGCTCCCGGGCGGCCTCCAGCTCCTCGCTCGCGAATACCGCCTTGGTGATGGCGTCGGCGGCGGCCTCCCAGAGGTCCCTGGCCACGTTCGTGACCTCGCGAAGGGTCTGCATCCGCGCGAGCAGCAGATCGAGACCGCCCACCTGCATCCAGTCGGCGAGCTCCTGGCTCATCTGGCCCGCCTGCCACTCGCTCCGCGTGGCGTCGATCCACGCCATCATCCACTCGCCGATTTCGCGGCCACGCTCGCGCGCCAATGCTTGGCCGGTGACCGTGTCGACGAAGAGCTGCATGGCCGCCAGCCGGTTTGGCTCGCGCCCCTCCGCCTTCGCCCGTGCCTCCTCCTCCTTGAGGGCGCTCTCGTAGACACCCTTCAAGGCCTCGCTCACCGGGCACACGAGCGTCACCTGACAGAGAAGGAGCCCCACGCCCTTCAGCGTCCCCTTGAGCGTGTCCTCCATGACGCCCACGGTGCCCGGGAGGAGGGGATCGCCGCTCTGCGACTCCGCGGACTGTTCGCCCGCGTGGGCCACCAGGCGAATGAGGGTCAGGTCACCGACCGCCAACGCGGTACCGACCGCCGTCGTGAACGCCCAGCCCTTGATCTTCTCCGGCGTCAGGGTGCCGTTCTTGATGTCCGTCCAGCTCAGGACCTGCCGGCCTTCGCTCGCCGACCGCTGTGTGGCCTCGTCCGCGCTCATCAGGGAGGTGACGCCGAGGATGGCCCAGCCGAGCTTGCCCATGCTCTTCAGGCCCTTCAGCTCGGGGTCGAGCAGCCCCGGCTCGCGCTGGAACGAGGCGAAGCGCGGCGCCTCGGGTACTGCCGAGCTGCTCCCGGGCCCCACCCATTGCCGGACGATGTTCTTCTTGATGACGTCGATGCCGGTCTTGGCGACCTGGTCCGGCGTCAGGAGCTTGTACCGGGTCCCGGCGGTGCCATCAGCACGCCGGAAGTGCTCGACCACGCGATACCGCACCTCGCCGGTGGTGCTGACCGTGGCCTCGAGCGCCTCGCCAGTGATGAACTCGTGGAGCAGCTCGGCGCCGCCCGCCTCCTGGCGCACCGCCTCCAGCGTGGCCGCGATCCGCGAGGCGGCGGTACGCTGCTTCTCGAACCGGCGCATCACCGCCGCCACGCGGTCAGGGTCGCCGGCCTGCCGGGCGGCCTTGAGCTCGGCGAGGAGCTCCCCCGTGTACCGCGCGTCCGTGCCCGATGCGAACTCGAAGCCTTCCTTGAAAGACTGGCGTATGGCGTCGCGGAGCTGGGCGTTCGCCTGCGCGTTGGCCTGGGCCTCGACGGGCAGGAACTCGTCGCTCTTGGCGAGCCGCTTCAGCCAGGTGAGCCGCTCTTGCTGCTCGGGCGTGCGGAGGTGCTCCGGGATGTTCGTCAGGATCCGCTGGGCGGCCTTGGCCGCCTGGCGCGGTTCCTCGTAGCACTGGAACGCGGTCGGGGGCGGGCACCAGTGGCGCGGGTCCAAGTGGTGGCTCGCCTTCTTGATCATGTCGGCCTGGTAGCCGCCCTGGTCGCTCAGGCTCAGCTTCTCGACGAAGGTCTCGTAGCGCTGGATACGCCGGTCGAGGCGCTTGACCTGGTCGTCGAACTGGGCTTGCGGCAGCTCGCCGCGCCGGAGGCGTTCACCGAGCTGGGTGCGAGCCTCGGTCAGCTCGCTGATCTTGGCCTCGGCCTTGACACCCTGGACCCATTCCTGGCCGCCGACGGTGGCCGTCGCTTCCCCGAAGGCGGCGTTGGCCTTCTCGAAGCGGATCTCGGCCGCCGAGCCCACGCGATACCGCGGCTTCTTCGCGGCGAAGCCCGTGTAGTCGAGCTCCTTGACGGTGAAGGCGTCCTCCAGCGGCAGGCCGTCCGGAAGCGTGTCGCGCACGGTATAGCCGCGCTGGCGGAACCACTGCTTCGCCGCCTCCAGCTCCGCCTTGGTCTTGTAGGTCTGGTCGATGTCGGTCAGCACTCCGGAGGCGGTGCCGATGTGCGGCGGCGTTCCGCTGTGGACGGGCGGGGCCAGCCCCTGTCCGGTCATCGCCTGGTTGAGCGCCTCCAGCTCCTTGCCGCGCGTCGCCAGCTCTTGCTTGCGGGCGACCTCCTTGACGCGCTTGAGCCCCTCGGCGTTCGTGGGCGCGACGTCGCGCCAGATCCGGGCACGGTCAGCGTGGACGTCGACGAGATCGGCGCCCGCCACAACCCGCGCGTGGACCGTGACGATCAGGACGAGCGCCAGCGCCAGTCGCGCGCGCATCACCGCTCGGCGACTCCCTCGGTCAGCATGCGCCGCGCCTGCTGGGCCATCGGGCTGTCCGGCGGAGCCTCGGCCAGGACACGCTCGACGAAGAGACGCGCGGTCTTCTTGTCCTGCTTCTCCATCAGCATCGCGGCCATGAGCAGCATGGTTGCGTGGCGCTCCCCCGACTTCGGCAGCGTGCGAGCGAAGAGCTGGAGGCCGCGGTCGAGCTGCTGGGAGAGCATGTAGTAGCTGGCCAGCTCGCTGGCGTAGCCGTCCCGGACCTGGCCCTCGGCCCAGTAGAGGGCTTCCATCTGCTCGATCGCCTCGTCCTGGTGTCCGAGAAGCCAGGCCGTGCGCGCCGCGCCCTCGCGGGCGTGGATGCTGGCAGGGTCGAGGACGATCGCCCCCTTGTAGGCCTCGATCGCGAGCGCGGCCAGGCCCTGGTCGTCGGTCCTGACATAGGCGTCGCCCAAGGCGGTCAGCGCGACCGAGCTACCGGGGTTGCCTTCCAGCGAGAACAGCAACCGGTCGATCGCTCCCAGCGCGTCACCGTCCTTGAGGCGTTCGATGCCCGCCTGCAGCGCCAGCTCGGCGAGGCTTCCGACGGTCTTGGATGCAAGGCCGGCGGGGCCTGGCAGCGCGGCCCCCACGCTTGGCCCGCCGCCGGCCGGGACCTGCTGGGCGACCTGGAGAGCGGTCGCGGAGACCGGGGGCGGCCCGGTCGACGTCGGTGGCGCCAGCCCGGCGCCAGGTGGAGCCGCGATCGCCGGCATCACCGTGGTGAGCACTGCGAGGATCACCGCAAGAGCGGCCACCGAATGAATGCGCCGGCTCATGCGGGCCGTTTCGACTGCCGCCAGCACATCAAGGACCCAACGCGGCATCCCGAACCGGGCCGGGATCCACGTCGAGGCCTTGCGCTTGATGACTGACGGCATGCCGGACCTCCGAGCGCCTGAGATAAACCCACAATGTAGTCACTGCCCGATAGCCGGTCAAGCCTCGGGCTGACACCATATTCCGGGCCCTGCCCTGACCCCGGTCGTGCGGCTGTGACCCATCCGAGGGCCCACGTCGTGGGGCAGGCGTCCGAGGGTGAATCTGATCCGGGGACAGATCGCGTCCCATTCCTGACTCGAAAAGATGCTTGACAACAGACTAAGATCGGCACTACATGTTTCGAAACTCCGAAAAAGAGTTATTGCTGAACTCCCACGGCGGCTGATAGCCAGACCACCGGGGCGAGCTGAGGGCGAGGCTGCGGATGACCGCGGGTTGGCCCCTGCGCGTCCGGGCTGGGCCTCCAGAGCCAACCCGACCGCCAGGCACCGGACACAGGAGGGCCAGAGATGGGTGAGGGGACCAAGCGACTGGCGCTGGTAGCATCGAAGGGGACCCTGGACCAGGTCTATCCGCCGTTGATCATGGCGTCCACCGCCGCGGCCATGGGCTGGGAGGCGGGAATCTTTTTCACCTTTTACGGGCTGAACGTCCTCCACAAGGACCGGCTCGCGCACCTTCAAGTGTCGCCGATCGGGAACCCGGCGATGCCGCCACCGATCTCGGCGATCCCCGCGCTGAAAGTCCCCAACCTCCTTGGGGTGCTGCCGGGGATGACGGCCATGGCGACGACCATGATGAAGGGATGGATGGACAGGGCCAAGATGCCGTCGATCCAAGAGTTGCTCGACCTCTGCGTGGAAGCAGACGTGAAGCTCTTCGCCTGCGCCACGACGATGGGCGTCATGGGTATCGCCCAGGACCAGCTGATCCCGCAGGCCCAGTGCGCCGGCGCGACGACCTTTCTCGACTACGCCTCGACGGCCGACGTCGCGTTGTTCGTATAGCGAGCGCGGGTTCGCCCACGTGCGAGATCGGGAGTTAGAGCTCGAGCTGTACCGGATGCAGGCCGAGATGGCCAAGGTGCTGGCCCACCCGGTCAGGCTCCGCATTCTCAATTTTCTCGGGGATCGGGAGGTTGCCTACGGCGCCTTGCTCGACGACGTCGGCGTGTCCAAGGCGAACCTCTCGCAGCATCTGGGAATCTTGCGAAAGGGGGGCGTGCTGTCCGTGCGCCGGGACGGCGTCCATGTGTATTGCCGCCTCACGTTCCCCGAGATCAAGACCCTGTGCTCGGCGATGCGCGACATCCTCGCCCGGCACCTCAACGAGAGCGGGCGCCGGGGCAAACTTTTGATGCGCCGGGCCTTCTGACCCGGCGCGGCGTGTCGGGAGGACTTCATGATGGATGGACAGGTCGCGTCTCGGCTCGACTGCCGCGGTCTCCTGTGCCCGATCCCGATCATCAAGCTCGCCAAGGCGGTGAAGGCGATGGAGGTGGGCGCCGTCGTCGAGATGCTGGCCACCGACCCGGGGTCGGTGCCGGACATCGGGGCCTTCGAGAAGCAGACCGGACACCGTGTCCTCGACCGGTCCGAGTCTAACGGAGTGTTCCGGTTCCTCGTGCAGCGCACCAAGTAGTCCGCGCGACGGGATCGGCACGACGTGACGAGAGTGACCGGCGCCACGGACGCGCCGCGCGACGGACGCGAAGTCCAGCGAAGGGAGAGGGAGACCGCGGTGGACGACACCGTCAAGCGGATTCTGTATGTGCAGACCTCCGGAATGGAGGCTCCCGAGCGGAGCGCCACCGTGTTTTTCCTGGCGACCGCGGCCGCGGCCATAGACATCGAGGTCGGAATCTACTTCACCCAGCACGGGCCCACGCTCTTACAGCGCGGTGCGCCGGAGGCGCTGCACATCAAGCACGGTGGAGCGCCACTCAGCCACTTCATGGACCAGGCGCGTGACCTCGGGGTCCGGTTCTACGTCTGCCAGCCCAGCCTCGATTTGAACGAGCTGAAGCTGGCGGATCTCATCGAAGGGGTCGAGATGATCGGCGGGGCGGCCTTCAACAACATGGCGCTCGAGGCCGACCGGGTCATCTGCTTCTGAGCGCAAGGGACCTCGAAAGTCCCTCCGGCTCGGCAGAGCCGATTCTCTCGACCCTGGCCGACGGGCTCTGGCGCCGGATGCGCGACGTCGTCCTGGCCGAGCGGCGGCTGGAGCGCTTCGCGTCCGCTCCCGCCACCTGGTCGATGCCCACGGCGATCAGGTCACGACTCCGGTCGACGAGGCCGAGGGCCAGATGCTCTATCTGATCTCCTCCTGTTTCACCTCGAGGACACCCAACAGTGGCGACGCTCAATGGCTGTGACCTGCCCGAGGATCTCTACTACCTCATCGAAGAGGGCGTGAGCGCGTGCGATACGGCTTCGTGATCGACCAGCGCACGTGCATCGGCTGCCACGCGTGCACGGTCGCGTGCAAGGAGGAGAACCAGGTCCCGCTGGGCGTGTTCCGGACCTGGGTGAAGTATGTCGAGCGCGGGACCTTCCCGCATACGCGCCGCTACTTCTCGGTGCTCCGGTGCAACCACTGCGACGACGCGCCGTGTGTCGCGATCTGCCCCACGGTCGCGCTCTACCGCAGGCCCGACGGCATCGTCGACTTCGACGGCGCGCGCTGCATCGGCTGCAAGTCGTGCATGCAGGCCTGCCCGTACGACGCGCTCTACATCGACCCGGCCTCTCAGACGGCGGCGAAGTGCCACTACTGCGCCCACCGGGTCGAGGTGGGTCTGGAGCCGGCGTGCGTGATCGTCTGCCCCGCGCAGGCGATCATCGCCGGCGATCTCGATGATGCGACGAGCCCGATCGCGCGGCTGGTCGCCACCGAGCCGGTCCAGGTGCGGAAACCGGAACAGGGGACCCGGCCCAAGGTCTTCTATCTCGGCGCCGACGCCTCCGCGCTCTCGCCCTCGCTTCAGTCGCCGGCGGACCGATACATGTGGGCTGAACGGCCCGCCGAAGAGATCGATCTCGTCCGGATGGTGGCGGCGGCCCAGACGAACGGCCATGGAAGCGGGGCGTTGAGCCGTCCGGTCTACGACGTCCCACACATGCCGAGGCCCTGGGGCTCCCGGGTTGCGGCCTATCTGTGGACCAAGTCCGTGGCGGCGGGGGCGCTGCTCATCCCCGCCGCGGGGCTTTTGCTCGGTGAAACCGGAGAGGGGACGCTCAGCCGTGTGGCCGCGCCGCTGGTGGCGCTCGTGTTTCTCGCGCTGACGGTCAGCCTGCTCGTTTTCGATCTCAAGCGCCCGGAGCGCTTCCACTACATCCTGCTCAAGCCCAACTGGCGGTCGTGGCTGGTTTGGGGAGCCTGGATTCTGATGGCCTATGGCGGCGTAGCGGGACTCTGGTTGCTCGCAGGCGTGACCCATCAGGCCGGGCTCCTCCGTCTGCTGGCCCTCCCGACCATCGCGCTGGCGATCGGCGCGGCGGGCTACAGCGCCTTCCTCTTCGGCCAAGCCGATGGCCGCGACTTCTGGCAGAGCCCATTGCTGCTGCCCCAGCTGGTCACGGCGTCGGTCATCGCCGGGGCGGCGGCGCTGATCGTCATGCAGCTCGTGACCGGCAGTGGCTGGTCTCAGCCGGGGCTCTCTGCGGTGGAGCGCCTGGGGCTCGCGCTTGCCGGCGGGCTCGTGGCGCACGCCGGGCTGGTGGGCGCGGAGCTGTGTTCCGGGCACGCGAACATCGACGTGGCTCGCGCCGCTCGGCTCATGACCCATGGCGGGTGGCGTGGCCGGTTCTGGTGGGGTGTTGTCGCTGCGGGAATTCTGCTGCCCCTGGCCCTGGTGTGGACGGGGCCGGCGGAATCCGGCGTCGCCGCGATCCTGGCGCTGGCCGGCCTCTGGATCTACGAAGACCTGTGGGTCAAGGCCGGTCAAGCGATCCCACTGTCCTGAGAGGAGCCCCATGACCCGACCGTCCAGCGAGTCGCCGCATCCGAGCGCCAAGGAGCCGCCGCACCCGGGTGCGAAGGCGCTGCTCCATGGCGTCGAGCAGGGGCCGCTGCACCCGGTGGCACAGGACCTGCCAGTGCCCATCGGCGGGCTTGCCAGCTACCCCCCCGTAGAGCGATGGGACGACTGGGAGGAGTACGACCCGGTCGCCTGGCCCCGCAAGGTCACGCGGCGCTACTCGCTGATCCCGACGATCTGCTTCAACTGCGAGGCGGCGTGCGGGCTCCTCGCCTATGTCAATCGCGAGACGCTCCAGATTCAGAAGTTCGAGGGCAATCCGGCCCACCCCGGCAGCCGTGGCCGGAACTGCGCCAAGGGCCCCGCGACGTTGAACCAGGTCACCGACCCCGAGCGCATCCGCTATCCGCTCCGCCGCGCCGGCGCCCGGGGGGGCGGCCAGTGGGAGCGCGTCACCTGGGACGACGCGCTCGACGACATCGCCGGCCGGATCCGAGCGGCGCTCCTCGAAGGCCGCCAGCAGGAAGTCATGTATCACCTCGGCCGGCCCGGGCACGAGCTGATCTATCTCCAGCGGGTGTTCCACGCCTGGGGGATCGACGGACACAACAGCCACACCAACGTGTGCTCGGCCAGCGCGCGCGCCGGCTACGCGTTCTGGATGGGGATGGACCGGCCCTCGCCGGACCACGCCAACGCGCGGATGATCCTGCTCCTCTCCTCGCACCTCGAGACCGGCCACTACTTCAACCCGCATGCGCAGCGCATCATGGAGGCGAAGATGCGCGGGGCGAAGGTCTGCGTGATCGACACGCGGCTCTCGAACACCGCGTCGATGGCCGACTGGTGGCTCGCGCCCTGGCCGGGCTCAGAGTCCGCCGTGCTGCTCGCGATGGCGTCCCAGCTGATCAGGGAGCGCCGGTACGACCGCGACTACGTCCGCCGGTGGGTCAACTGGGAGGAGTACCTGCGCGAGGAGCGGCCGGAGCGGCCGGTGACCTTCGAGGCGTTCGAGCAGGCGCTCGACGCACTGTACGCGGCGTTCACGCCGGAGTTCGCGGAGGCGGAGAGCGGGGTCCCCGCGGCGACGATCGTCGAGGTGGCGCGGGCGATCGGGCAGGCCGGGTCGGCGCTCGCGACTCACGTCTGGCGCAACACCGCCGCCGGCAACCTCGGAGGCTGGCAGGTGGCGCGGACCCTCGAGCTGCTGGTCGTATTGATGGGGGCGGTCGGCACCCCAGGGGGCACCGCGCCCAACGCGTACCACAAGGCCGTGCCCGCGCCCCCGCTCATGCCGCCTCCCGGCCTGGTATGGAGCGAGCTCTTGATGCCGCGGGAGTACCCGCTCGCCTTCTTCGAGATGAGCTTTCTCCTGCCCCACTTCTTGCGTGAAGGACGGGGGAAGCTCGCAATGTACTTCACCCGCGTCTATAACCCCGTCTGGACCAATCCTGACGGCATGTCATGGATCGAGATGCTGACGGACGAGGCCACCGTCGAGCGCCACGCGTGCCTGACCCCCACCTGGAGCGAGACCGCGTGGTTCGCGGACTACGTGCTCCCGATGGGACACGCCTCCGAGCGGCACGACCTGATGTCGCAAGAAACCCACGCGGCGCGGTGGATCGGCTTCCGCCAACCAGTCCTGCGCCTGGCGCTCGAGCGGCAGGGCCGGACTTTTGACTGGACCTGGCAGGCCCACGAGGCCGCGGGACTCGGTCAGGTGTGGGAGGAGGATGAGTTCTGGATCGAGCTGTCGTGGCGGATCGACCCGGATGGCCGGCTGGGGATCCGGAAGTACTTCGAGTCGCCGTACCGGCCCGGCCACCAGCTCAGGATCGACGAGTTCTATCGCTGGATCTTCGAGCACAGCGTCCCCGGGCTTCCGGCCGCGGCCGCCACGGAGGGGCTGACCCCGCTCGACTACATGCGGAAGTACGGCGCGTTTCTCATCGAGGACGGCGTCTACGCGACTCACGAGCACCCGCTCACCGAACCCGAGCTCGAGGGCGCGACCATCGACCCCGCGACCCACGTCATCACCCGGGGCGGGCAGGCGGTCGGAGTCGAGATCGACGGGGTTCCGCGACTCGGCTTCCCGACGCCGACGCGGAAGCTCGAGTTCTTCTCGAAGACCCTCAAGGACTGGAAGTGGCCGGAGCAGGCGGTGCCGAACTACATCCGGAGCCACGTGCATCGGTCGGACATCGACCGCGAGCGGGGCGAGATGGTCCTCCTGCCGACCTTCCGGCTGCCGACCCTGATCCACACCCGCTCGGGGAACTCGAAGTGGCTCAACGAGATCTCGCACGCCAACCCGGTCTGGATGCACCCTGAGGATGCGGCGCGGCTCGGCGTTCAGACCGGAGATCTGATCAAGGTCGCGACAGCGATCGGCCACTTCGTCGACCGGGTGTGGGTCACGGACGGGCTCCGGCCAGGCGTGATCGCCTGCTCGCACCACATCGGCCGGTGGCGCCTCCATGAAGACACGGGCGGGCCGCGGTGGTCGACGGCGCTCGTCGACCTCACGCGGGTGGCGCCCGGCCAGTGGCGGATGCGCCAGGTCCACGGTGTCCGGCCTTTCACGAGCGAAGACCCCGACTCGATGCGGATCTGGTGGGAGGAAGCAGGCGTCAACCAGAACCTGACATTCCCGGTCCAGCCCGATCCCCTCAGCGGCCAGCACTGCTGGCACCAGAAGGTCCGCGTGTCGCGGTCCGAGCCCGGCGATCAGTTTGGTGACATCGTCGTCGACACGGGCAAATCCTTCGCGGTCTACCGCGAGTGGCTCCGACTCACCCGCCCGGCGCCGGGGCCCGACAACCTCCGGCGGCCGCTCTGGCTGCCCCGCGCGTTCAAGCCTGACGCGTCGGCCTACCGGCTGGAATAGCGATTGGGTACGCCTGGGTCGGTCAATCTTACCGGCGACGTCTTGCGACGAGCGCATCGTCATGCGGATCGAACGGTAGCTCCGGTGGCACACCGTCGACCCCGCACGCGTGCCCCGGACACTGCAGGAACTCGGGAGCGACGGCGCGGCCGGCGGCTAATGGGCTCGGCGAACGAGAGCCCGGAAGCCTCCCTCCTCGGGCTCCACCGCGAGCAAGGGGTGCCCCGTTCGCTTCGAAAACGCCTGAATGTCGGAAACGAAGCCGGGGTCGGTGGCGCGCACCTCCAGCACCTCGTTGACCGCGATGGTGCGGATCGCTTTTGACACCTCGACGACTGGACCCGGGCAGAGCGCCTCCCGGCAATCTAGAGTGTGATGCGCTTTGAGCTCCACGGTGCGTGCCTCCACCAAGCTGGATCTTGGGTTGCGTCAACTCACCGCATGAGCTTGGTGCTCGTCGAGCAGTGGTAAGACCCTGTCGGGGCCCTGGGGTGCACCGGATAATCCTATTCACGACCGGAATTGTCAATCGATATCAAGGAATAGAATCAGCCACTCATTACAGCAAGTTGAGAGGACAACAAGGCTGCTCAACGACCGCTTCGTCGCCGGACTTGTCAAGCCAAGATGGCTCACGACCCCCACGACGCCGAGGAGCTCATCCAGGGTGCCGATCAAGGGGTCGAGGAGCAGGGGGCCCGTTGTCGCGCCGCGGGGCGAGACACAGTCAGCCTCCCAGCGACTCGATCGCCCGCACCTCGTCGGCCGAGAGCGACAGGTCGTGGCTGGCCAAGTCCTGCTTCATGTGCTCAGCGTCGGTGGTACCGGTCAGCGGCAGCATCGCGACCGCCTGCGCGAAACGGAACACGACCTGGGCCGGCGTAACCTTTCCGCGCGCGGCGATGCCGGCCACCAGCCGATGGCGCAGCACCTCCGGGTTAGCGGTGAGCAATGAGAAGCCTTGGTAGACGATCTTTCGGCCCATGCAGAACGCTCGAACATCGCGGTCCCAGCCGAGGCGGGCGAAGCAGCGGTTCTGGACGAAGTCAGGGGCCTCGGCTCGGGCGACAGCCATCTGCTCGAGGTGCCGCAGGGAGACATTGCTCACGCCGAGGAGCCGGGTGCGACCGGCATCGCGCTCCTTCGCCATCGCGGCCCAGGCCTCGGCATCGTCGTCGGTCCAGCCGTAGCCAGAGGCGGGTCCGTGCAGCACGTAGCTGTCAACGTGGTCGGTCCCGAGGTGCTCGAGCGAACTGGCCATCGACTGGGCGACCTGTACGGAAAGATCGGCCGCCGGATCGTAGGGCAGCCGGTGGTCCTGACCGCGCTGGTAGGTGAATTTCGTCTGAATGAAAAGGTCCGCACGCGTGGCCACGCCCGCGCGGTAGGCGGCGGCAAGCCCCTGACCGACTCCGGCCTCGAAGTAGTGCCGTCGCTGATTGGCGGTGTCGATGCCCCGGAAGCCCATCCGCAGGGCCAGCTCGGTCAGGGCCTGGGTTCGGTCTTCCTTCCAGGCGGTGCCGTAGAGGAAGCCGGGAACGCCGTCGCTCATCCTTCGTACTCCTGAGTGACCTGAAGTTGGACGTCGCCGTCGTCGCCGACGGTGCCTGCCTGTTCGGCTCGTGTGGTTTCGGTGACGGCCACGCGCATAGCCTTCCCTCGCTCCCCCTCTGGTGACGGGCAGAATCGCGCTTCCAGGAGACCAAAGTCCGCTCTTCACCAGAATCTGTACGGCCCTCTGTAGGGACGCAGGGGGGGCGGAAAATAGTGGGGAGCATCGGCTCCGAACTTGATACACCTCCTGACGTGACTAGCCATCGCGAACAGGAGG
>Ga0187892_10002414_pt1 | contig 37501 bp, 35 predicted proteins | sample MA1701073metaG_FD_139345 | JGI IMG/M metagenome (GOLD analysis project Ga0187892, IMG submission 139345) | Bio-ooze microbial communities from a basaltic lava cave in the Kipuka Kanohina Cave System on the Island of Hawaii, USA - MA170107-3 metaG ... | reverse complement strand
GTGGCGGGAGGAGCGGTTGCCAGACCCGGCCCGCCGTGGCCCTCTGCTTCTGCAGTGCATGACGCAGCCAACTCGGGGTTTAGCGTGCCTGATGAGCTTAGTATTGGCACAGGCGGCGTCGCCTGGCAAGGGGCGGGTGTCACAGTGGCAGGCGGCGTGTGGCTTACTAACTATCCCCAAACGAGTGGCGAGGTTTCCGGACACCCACAATTGAATTCAGACTTCTCCCTCACCCTGCCCTCTCCCGCTGGGAGAGGGGTTTGGGGATAGTCTCTTAGCGCCCGGACCAGTTCAGGCGTGATCTCCGGGGGTGTCCCATGTCAGGCGACGCGCTTGTGATCGGCGAGGACTTCATTGATGGTATGCCGGGCGACGCTGACGCCTGCAGGGTTGGTGTGCAGGTAGTACGGGATGAAGACCAGTGCCCACGACAGTGCGTGGCCCCGACCTCGCGCCCAGGTCGCGTCATCGACCGCTAGGGCTGCCCGGAACACCTCCCGGCTCTCGCCGGAGAACAGGGCCCAGGCGATCATCAAGTCGCAGGCGGGGTCTCCCACGCCCAGACCGCCGAAGTCGATGACGGCGCTTAAGCGGCCCCGTTCGACCAGCAGGTTCCCGGGTAGCAGGTCTCCATGGAACCAGACAGGCGTGCGGTCCCATTCGGGCGCCTGAAGGGCTGCTTCCCACGCCGTGGTCACTGCATCGCCATCGATCATGCTGTGCAGGGCCGCGATCGCTTCGCGGGTGGACGTGTCTCGCATCACCAAGGGAACGCCGCGCAAGTTGTGGTCCACGGCGAGTGGTCCGCCCTTAGGGTCGATCCGCTGCAGGGCGGCGATGAACTGGGCCAGGTCGCTCGCCGCCTGCCGCAGACCGGCGATGCGGTTGATGGTCGCGGTTTCACCTGCGAGCCACCGGTAGACGGACCAATGCCAGGGGTAACCCTCAGCGGGCGTCCCCTGCGCGAGCGGGACAGGGATGGCAAGCGGCAGGAGAGGGGCGAGCCGCGGCAGCCACCGCTGCTCCTTGTCTCCCTGTCCCGTGGCCCAGTGGATGCGGGGTAGCCGCACGGCCATGTCGTCGCCGAGCCGATAGATCGCGTTGTCTGTCCCGGCGGAGTGGACCGGTGCGATGGGAAGGTCTGCCCATTGCGGGAACTGCGCGGCGAGCAACCGGCGCACGAGAGATACGTCAGTCTCGACCTCGCCGACATGCATTTTCCCAGGGCACATGGCGTGGCTTAATGCGTCCCAACGGCGGGCACGGCACGCCGTGCCTCCGAGATGGTGCGTTGCGCGCGAGGCCCTATAACCCTGCCTTCTTCGCGGCGTTGAAGATGTCGCCGATCTTTTCGAGGGCGGCCTTGAACTCGTTGGCCTTGGCAAGGTCGGCGTGTGACTTCACATACGACCCCAGCTTGCAGGAGTTCCAGACAAGCTCGTGCAACTCCGGGTGGCCCTGCATGCGCTTGGGGTTGAAGTAGTCGGTCCAGATGATCAGGATGTCGTTCTTCGCCTTGCGGGCGTGCTCTTCCTTGACCAGCGTAAAGCGGGCAAGCTGCATGTGGTCCTCGGCCGTTTTTAGACCCTTTGCCTCAAGGTCCTTGATGAGCGAAGTCATCTTGACGACCGTCTCGGCCGCCTGGATGGCGTCCCGCGCGTCATAGATGCCGCACGGGATGTCACAGTGGGCATCGGCCACGCCCACGGGCAGGAAACGGTCGGCGGTGGTAAGGAACCTCTTTATGATGGACATCCGGCTCCCCCTTCAGAATGCGCCCCATGCGCGGGGCGGCTCAGTTTGCGTCAGGCTTATTGCAGACAGCGCACAAATTTACCAGATGGAGGTTGTGTTGGACACGAGGAGCACTGGTCCCGGCGCCCGGACGGGACGGGGTCTCTGGACTGCGCGTTGGGGGCCACACTTTGCCAATGGGGGCTTCGACCCACACCCTGACCCTCTCCCTCAAAGGGAGAGGGAAGCCCGTCGTCCCCCCGCTACGCGTTGGGGGCCACACTTTGCCAATGGGGGCTTCGACCCACACCCTGACCCTCTCCCTCAAAGGGAGAGGGAAGCCCGTCGTCCCCCCGCTACGCGTTGGGGGCCACACTTTGCCAATGGGAGCTTCGACCCACACCCAGGCCCTCTCCCTCAAAGGGAGAGGGGAGAAGACGGGGTCCCCCGGCTACGCTCGGGACGACGGGGGCGTGAATGTGGTTGAACCGCTGCTGAGGCTACTGTTTATTCAGCTTGTGCGGGTGCGAGGCGACAGCATGTGGCCGGCGCTCCGGCACGGGCAGTGGGTCTGGGTCGACCGGCGCGTGTACAGGCGCGCCCAGCCAGCCCGCGGTGACATCGTGCGACTGAAGGACCCATCGAGGCCGGACGCATGGGTAGTCAAGCGCATAGTTGGCCTGCCTGGCGAGACGGTACGGCTTGAAGGCGGGCGGCTGTCAGTGAATGGCATCGCCTTCCCTGTCCTGGAAGTCATGGCGCCTGATGGCCAGGCGCCGCACGACTGGGCGACCGGGCCGGACGAGTATGTGGTGCTCGGCGACAACCAAGCACACTCGACGGACAGCCGCGATTACGGCCCTGTCCGTCGCCAGGCGATCCTTGGGAAAGTCCTGTTGGGTGGGAGACCTGGCCGGACTAGCTAACTATCCCCAAGGCACTTGGAGAAACTTCCGAGCCCCGACATTTGACTTCGGACTTCTCCCCCAACCAGACCCTTTCCCGCTGGGAGAGGGTTTTTGGACAGTCGCTACGCAACCTCGCCCGACAGCTTGACCTTGCCGACTTTCTTGCGGGCCGCCTCGTCCCCGAAGAAGTAGACATATACGAGCGCCGCCAGCGTACCGCCGATGAGCGGCCCCACCCAGTACACCCAGTGGTTAGCGAATTCGCCGAAAAATGCCGCAGGTCCGAAGCTGCGCGCCGGGTTCATCCCGGTGCCGGTGAAGCCGACCCCAATGAATTGGCCCACGGTAACTGCCAGCGCTATTGCCACCCCTGCGAGCGGGGTGCTGCCGCGCTTGTCTATTGCTGTGGCGAACACTGTGAAGACCAGGAAGAACGTGAGGAAAATCTCAAGGACCATGCCCTGCGTTGCGGTGATGTTCGTGACGCTCTGCACGCCCAAACCATCCCGGTTAAACAAAGCACCGTCCAACACTGCGACCGCCAACACCGCGCCGCCAAGTTGTGCGACGACGTAGAGCGCTGCCCGCACGACGCTTATGTTGCCCGTCACGAGGGCGGCGAGCGTTACCGCCGGGTTCATGTGTGCGCCGGATATCCTCCCGACGGTCAGGACGCCAAGGAAGATGCCGATACCGAACCCCATGCCAACAATGATCAGGAACTGCGTGCCGGCGGCCCCGCCGGCAAGGGTCGCGGCGCCAACCGTACCTATGGCGATGAACATGAACGTGAAGGTTGCGACCAGTTCGGCGAGCGCCGTGGTCACGTCATCGCCGCTAACCCAGCTTTTCATTCGCCCCTCCCGCGCAAGACTTTGCGCGCCCTGTGCGCCGTTCACTGTCAATTGCCTGGCCCGGCATGAGATTCTCGCGTGGTGCGGCGTCCAGCGCCAGCGGCTCCGGCGCTTAGCTCTTGGATGCGAGCCAGCGGGCCGCTTCTTTGGCGTGGTAGGTGATGATCATATCTGCACCAGCCCGCCGGATGCCGGTCAGCACCTCGAGTGCAGCGCGGCGTTCGTCGAGCCAGCCGTTCTCCGCCGCGGCTTTCACCATTGCATATTCCCCGCTCACGTTATAGGCGGCCAGTGGGACATCAAACCTTCGGCGCGCCTCTGCCACCACGTCCAGGTAGGCGAGCGCAGGCTTCACCATTACGATATCGGCCCCTTCGGCGATATCAGCCTCAATTTCCCTCATGGCCTCCCTACGGTTCGACATGTCCATTTGATACGCCTTGCGGTCTCCCGACCTGGGCGCGGACTCTGCCGCTACCCTGAACGGGCCGAAGAACGCCGACGCGTACTTGGCGGAATACCCCATAACGGCCACGCCGCCATGCCCTGCGGCGTCCAGGGCGGCCCGTATGGCCCCCACTTGGCCGTCCATCATCGCCGATGGGGCGACGATGTCCGCCCCGGCCTGAGCGTGGGAAACGGCGGCCTCTGCAAGCAGCGGCAGCGTCGCGTCGTTATCAACTGAGCCGTCAGGCCTGAGGACGCCACAGTGGCCGTGGTCTGTGTACTCGCAGAGGCAGACGTCCGTGATTACGGCCAGCCCGGGGGCTTTGTTTTTGATCTCCCGTATCGCACGCTGAACAGCTTCGTCCGGGTCGGCGGCAGCGGTACCCGTAGCGTTTTTGTGCACTGGCAGGCCGAAAAGAAGCACGCCAGAGATGCCCAGGCTGGCAACGTCCTTCGCCTCCTGCGCCGTTTCATCGGCTGATAGCTGGAAGGAGCCCGGCATCGGAGCGATGGGCCTTCGTACCCCGCGCCCTCCGCACACGAAGAGCGGGTAGATGAAATCCGATGGCTTCAGGCTGGTCTCCGCTACCAGCTGTCGCAAACCCTCGGACGACCTCAGCCTTCGGAGCCGTGCGAACCTGGCCTTGTCACCCGTGGCCGCGGTGAGGCTTGCCTTGCGCGTGGCGCTTGCGGTGGTCATGCTTTCGCTCCTGATTGGACCTTCCCAACGACGGACTTCACGAACCCCTCGATGCTCTGCTCTCCCGCCACGACGTCAACCCGTATCCCCAGCCCCTGTGCCGCGGCCGCGGTCATAGGGCCCATGCACGCCACGAGGGTGCCATTAACCAGGCCCGAGTCCGGCCCCAGCAACCTGTGCAGGTTCTTTACGGCGGAGGAGCTTGAGAACGTCGTTATGTCTATGCCGCCATTTTCTGGCAGGAAGGCCGCCCGCGCCTTCTCGCCTGAGTCCTCCGGAGACCTGGTCTCGTATGCGATGACCTCGTCAACCTCGGCGCCCAGCTTCCGCAGGCCGTCCGGCAGAGTCTCACGGCCAATGTCCGACTTGAAATGCACTGCGCGCACGGTGCTGCGGCCCGTACCCGGCGAAGGGCGCAGGCCCGATTTCTTGAACTCGCTAACAACTGCGGCTGCCAGGTAATCCGCAGGCACAAGGTCTGGCCGGACGCCCATCTCTCGCAGTGCCTGCGCGGTGGCGGGGCCCACTGCCGCCACCTTCACGCCGCGCCAGGCGCGCGCGTCGAGGTCCAGCGCGTCCATCCGTTGGCGTACCGCCTTCACGCCATTTGGGCTGGTGAAAGTTGCCCAGTCATAATCGCCTATGTGGCGAAGCGCGGTGTCCAGCGCGGCAGGGTCTGAGACGGGGCCGATTTGTATTGCTGGGAACTCCACACACTCGGCCCCGTGGCTCTCAAGGATCTGCCTGAGCCTGCTTGCCTGCGACCTTGCCCTGGTCACGAGCACGCGCTTGCCGAAGAGCGGCTTGCGGTCGAACCATGCGAGTTGCTCGCGCAGCGAAACGACGTCGCCGACGACCAGTGCGACAGGTGCTCCGAGGCCGGCCCCAAGGGCTGTCCCGGCGATGTCCGATAGCGGCCCTATCACTACACGCTGCCTGGGCGTCGTGCCCCACTGGACTGCAGCCGCAGGACGCGCGGGCGGCACGCCGTGCGCCAGCAGGGTCTTCACGATGTCGTCGAGCGCCTCCCACCCCATCAGGAAGATAAGCGTCCCGCCTGCGCGCGCCAGGGCTTCCCAGTCAACTGTGGGGCCAACCCGGCGGGGCGCCTCGCTGCCAGTGACCACCGAGAATGATGCCGCCACGCCCCTGTGCGTTACAGGGATGCCTGCGTACGCAGCAGCAGCGACAGCCGACGTGACGCCGGGCACGACTTCCCAGGGGATGCCCGCTTGTGAGAGGGCGAGCGCCTCTTCGCCACCTCGGCCAAATACGAATGGGTCGCCCCCTTTGAGCCTGCACACGCGCTTGCCCAGCCGCGCCTTCTCGACGAGCGCCAGGTTGATCTCTTCCTGTGTCATGCGGGCGGAGCCGCGCCCCTTGCCAGCGTCAATCAGCTCTGTCGAAGGCTGAACATTTACGAGCAGCCTTGGGGCGACCAGACGGTCGTATATGACTACGTCCGCCGACCTCAGCCTTTCGAGGCCCTTGACGGTTATGAGGCCAGGGTCGCCCGGCCCTGCGCCGACAAGCGATACCAGCCCTGGCCCCACGTTGGTTGGGCGCTCGCCAGCCTGTGGTGTCTGGGCATCAACCATCGTGGTCACCCGGAGGCTGCACGGCGAGAGTGCCTATGATTTTCGACCCGCCCGCAGTAAGTAGTGACTTGGCTGCGCTACGCCCAACCGAGTCCGGGTCACGCGCCGGACCCACAGTGTTGTCCCAGACCGCGCCGCTGCCATCTGGCGCTGCAATGAACGTGGCGACCTTTATCTTGCCCCGGCTCACTGTGGCATAAGCAGTCACCGGCGACGAACACCCGCCGCCAATGGCGTCGAGGAACGCTCGTTCAGCCTCCACCGCCTGGCGGGTAGGGCGGTGGTCCACAGCGCCAGCCAGCGCCAGCACCGGGTTATCACCTCTACGGACCTCGATTGCGATCGCGCCCTGCCCGACGGCGGGGACGAAGACCTCGTGGTCGAGCAGTTCTGCTGCCTGGTTAGCCCGACCGAGCCGGGCCAGCCCCGCCGCGGCCAGAATCAGGGCGTCGAAGCCATATTGTGGGTCGCGCAGCCTGGCCAGGCGTGTGTCTACGTTCCCGCGCACCGGCTCCACCCTGAAGTCAGGACGCGTGGCGAGCAGTTGCGCTTTCCTGCGCGCGCTGCCCGTCCCAACGCGCGCTCCATGTGGCAGCCCGTCGAGGCCGTTACCGTGGCGGCTGATGAGCGCGTCGCGCGCGTCCGCCCTTTCAAGGAAGGCGCCAATAACCATGTCGCGGGGCAGTTTTGACGGCATGTCCTTGGCGCTATGCACCGCCAGGTCAATCCGGTCTTCCTTCAATGCCGTCTCAAGTTCTTTGACAAACACTCCTACGCCAAGCGCGGCCACCGGGGCAGCGGGGTCACGGTCGCCCCTGGTCGTGACCGTGACAATTTCCCATGTCACGCCCGGGTGCGCCAGGGCGAGGGCCTTGCGGACGAGGCCGGCCTGCGCCAGCGCGAGGCTGCTGCCGCGCGTGCCTATGCGGACCGTCTTGTCAGAGCGAGCAGACATGGCTGCTATTGTCGCTTACTTAGGAAGAAGGGCGGTGGGTGGCCCTTTGGCCTGGCACTCCTGCCACCCAGGACGATGGCCGAGGGTGGTGAGTGGCGCACTTACGTCTAGCGGGCAGAAGTGAGCCTTCGGCCCATGGTCACCCATGGTGCTTCTGGCAGCGGCCAAGAGGAGCGCAGGCAGCGCAGTGCTCTCTGGCGAGGGCCGCTACAAGCTCTGACTGTGCGCGCTGCGGGCTGAGTCCTGCCAGTTCAAGCCAGGCGACAGTCATATGCTTTTGCCATACTTCGGGGCAAACGACTATTTGGCGGTTGCGTACTTCCTTGCGAGCGCCTGCCAGCACGGGGCCAGCGTCCGCCCAACGCAGGCACTGACAGCCAGGTGAAGACATCTCCTCCCGTAGGCGGCGGGCCAGCGCGGGGCTGGTCCCTGACGTTGACATTGCTACTGTGACATCGTGCCGCTGGACGATGGCCGGGGCGATGAACGTGCAGAGCGGCGTCACGTCCATGACGTTGAGGGCCACGTTTTTCTCGCGTGCCTCGTCATAGGCCTGCTGGTTGCTTGCTTCATCAGATGTATCCGCAACGATTGCGAGCCAGGCGCCGGTAAGGTCGCCCGGCCTGTACGTGCGCTTTTCCCAGGTGACTTTGCCGCCCGCGGCCAGCGATTTCAGACCTTCGGTGGTGTGGGCGACGGGGCTGAAGAGCGTCACGCTCGCTCCGCATTCCAGGAGGTAATTGACCTTGCGTTCGCCCTCGGAGTTACCGCCAAAGACCATGCAATTGCGGCCTTGGACATCGAGGAAGACCGGGTAATAGCGGGGCAAGTTGCTCCTCCGTCACTGCCTAATGAAAAGTGCCGGAGCCCGAGCAGATATGCGGTCCGAGACCCGAGACAGGGCTACCTGGCGGTTGCGTGCGCAGTTGTCTTGAACTCATCCTCAACAAAATAGCGCACGCGGGTCTTCTTGTATTCACGCGTGCTGTAGAGGAGTAGGCGGTCGTGTACTCCCGTTGCAGCCTCGATCTCTTTCGCCACCTCTTCGCACTGCTCACGGGTCGTCGCGTGGACCATGGTGAAGTGCGTGTAATGCCAGTCGTCGTAGGTGGGCCGCTGATAGCAGTGTGTCACCCAGGGCGATTTCGCCATCGCCTCACCCACCTGTTGGGCTTGCTCTTCAGGCACTTTCCAGACCACCATAGCGTTGGCTGCGAAGCCAGCCCGCCTGTGGTGCAGGACTGCACTGTAGCGGCGCATTAGCCGGCGGCTCACAAGGTCAGCCGCATAGTCGAACAGCTCCGGCACAGTCATCCCCAGACGTGCGGCCATGGCGTCGAACGGGCGCGAAGCGAGTGGCAGGTCCTCCTGGAGCTCCCGTATGACGGCGATGTCTCGCTGCGAGAGAGGCTGCGCCTTGTTCCACCCACTTGCGGCGCTGTCCGGCAGAGGGCCGGCGCTCTCATGCCCCCGATTTGCAGTGGGGCCGTCAGGGACGAAATAGGTGCGGGCGTCCGAGACCTCACGCTCCATGTCGAAATTCACGCCGATCTTGAAGAACCTGATTGTCGGCAGGACACGCCATGATTCCGAGCCTGATGCGCGCCCCAGCGCCGCCACCTCATCTTCTACGGCCCGACCAGGCGGCACGGCCAGGGTGAACCACAGGTTGAACTTGCCGTTCCGGGCGTAGTTGTGGCTGACGCCGGGGTGACGGTTGATGAGCCGGGCTCCCTTGTCCAACTTCTCTGGTGCGAACCGCATGGCGACCAGAGTTGAACTGTAGCCGAGGCGGCGTGTATCGAAAATGGCGCCGATCTGCCTGACGACGTTGCGGCGTTTCAGCGCCTTTGTCCGCGCAAGCACCGCATCCTCACTCACGGGCGCGGCGTTCCCGGCCTCATCACCTTGCGCGGTGACTGCGCTGAGGCGTCCGGCGATCTCATTGAATGGCCGCTCCACCAATGGGAAGTCAGACTGCAGGATGTTCATCAACCTGCGGTCAAGGGCGTCAAAGGAGGAAACGGGCATGGTGGAGGTGGGGCTCGGAGATAACGGTGGTGGCTTTGTCAGCGTGGAAGGAATGTGAACCGGTCCACAATTCCCACGATTCTATCTGCGCCCTCTCGCCGTGCCAATGATGGAGCTATTGTCAAGAGTTGTATATGGGCTCGGGCATCAGGCGGCGCGCTGCTCGTGCCGCTTACGACGCTCTTCCTCATGCTTACGCCACCCGTACGGGGTCAAGCCCCGCGGCTTGTACACATTGAGCATTGTGATCACGAGCAACAGCACCAGGCCGCCAACGGAGTGGGGGAGTGATCCCGGCAGCTCGCGGGGATCGGCACCGGACGCTGCCACCTCTGCCATGTAACTGATCGTCCGAGTCTCCAGCAGCAGAACGACGGTGGTAAGGATGGTCAGCACGAGTGTGATCAGGACCCAGTAGTGCCGGAACAAGCCCCACGGGGTGCCCAGTGACATGACAAGCCCGGTCAGTAGCGCGGCGAGGGCCAACGGGACGATGACGTACCAGACAGTCAACTCCATCGCGAGATAGGCGGCACGCACCATCTGAACATCCTGGCTGGTCACAGCGGTAACGTCGAGAGCTATGTAGGCAACGACCGCGCCGATCCAGCCGACCGAGACAGCGAGATGCACGGTGAGCACGAACTTGCGGAGGCCGGGTGTCATGGTCGTGGCTGTTGCACCTCGGTGGGGACCTGCGTCAGTTAATCGTGATCTCGCCGCGCATCCCTGACTGGTAGTGACCCGGTTCGTGGCAGGCGTACTCGAGCGTCCCGGTGCCACCGAACCGCCAGGTCAGGTGCTTGGTCTCCCCGGGCTGCAGCGTGATGGTATTGGGTGTGTCATGGGCCATCCCGGCAGGTATGTGGGCCATCATCATGGCGTGTTCCTGCTGCATTGCGGCGTCCCCGAGGGTGAATTCGTGGACGATCTGGCCGCTGTTGGTCACTACGAACGTGACCGTCTCTCCCGCCGACACCGTGATCATGATCGGCTCGAGGGTCATCGTGTCGAGAGTGGTGACCTCGATGGTGCGAACCGCCTCATCTGCGTCGGCCGGCCCGCCAACGCCGCCGGTGTCCTCTTGTCCACTGGAGGGCGGTGTGTAGTTTGCCGTTACGGTGGCCGGCGGTGTTTGGCCACCAGCGCCGCTAGACGATATGTGGCGGCCGGGGCCGTGGCCTCCACCCGGACCGAATTGCTCAGGGCCGAAGATAAACAAGAAGACAACCGCCAGTGCCACGACGAGGGCGCTGATCCCAAACGCCCACACCCAGCGTGGTGTGCTGGGGCGCGATCCGCGGCCGTGCCCCACGCCGGTGTCGTCGCCGGGTGTGGGGCTAGTGGGCCGGTCAGCCATGGGTGCGTCCTCCTTTGTTGGGTGTGATCGTCAAGGTTTCCATAGGAGCAGCAGTTTACCGAGACAGTATGTCCATATCAAGTCATACTGTCGCGACATCGTCGTCACGTATACTGGGGTGGTGCCGAAGCTATGGAACGAGACGATCGAGACGCACCGCCGAGCGGTGCGGGACGCGACCCTGGACACCACTGCGGCGCTGGTGGCCAAGCACGGGCTGCGGTCGGTGACGATGTCGCAGATCGCCGAGGAGACCGGCATCGGACGTGCGACGCTGTACAAGTACTTCTCAGACGTCGAAGCGATCCTGGTCGCCTGGCACGAACGTCAGGTCACTGGCCACCTCGAGCATCTGACCGAGATCCGGGACCAGGCTGGCGACGCTGGCGAGCGGCTCGAAGCGGTGCTCGAGGCCTACGCCCTCATCTCCCACGAGCACCACTCCCACGAGCTCCACGGCACCGAACTCGTGGCACTCCTGCACCGAGGTGAGCACGTCGCCCGGGCGCAGCAGCAGCTCAGTGACTTCATCCGAGACCTGCTGAGCGAGGGCGCAAAGACCGGTGACCTCCGGAATGATGTCGCGCCTGACGAGCTTGCGCGCTACTGCCTCCACGCCCTCACGGCAGCCAGCAGCCTGCCGTCCAAGGCCGCGGTCCGCCGTCTCGTCACGGTGACTCTGGCTGGGTTGCGCCCCCGCGCTGACTCGTTCTGATGCCGCTCAGCGGGTAGTTCTTCACGTTGAATCCCCCTTTCCTGCCTAGGAGAGGGTCAGGGTGTGGGTTGGAAGTCCAAACTTACCCAGTACCGCTCACGGGACCTGCCTGCGCCCGCCTGCCCATGTCTGTAGTGCTTCCAGTGAGGAGCGCGCCGGTTTCCATCCCAGTTCTGTCTTTGCTTTCTCCGTCGAGGCCAGCCAGGGGTACCGGATGAGGTTCAGGCCGCAGGCGGGTGAACTGCTTTGGACGCGCAGGCCCCATGTGAGGGCGATTACCCCCGACAAGATTGGCGCAGGAACAGGTACGAGACGTGCGCCGGCTATCGTCGCGACCTGCCGCCAGGGGACCGTGCCCTCGCCGGCGATGTTGTAAATGCCCCGCGCGTGCTGAGCCAGCGCGGCCGCGACCGCGCTAAGGTAGTCGTCGAGGTGGAGGAACTGCATGTCAGGGTTGGCGCCGGCGGGGGCGGGCAGCACTTTCATGCCCAGAGCGCGGGCGATGAAGTTGCCGGCGCCCGGCGCCATGATGACGCAGCCCCGCAGGATGGAGACCGCGGTGTCAGAGTGTTCGTCTGCGTAGCGCATGAGCAGGCGTTCAGCCTCAACCTTGTGCTCCGAGTATTGGAAGCCGCGCACGGGGTTAGCAGGGTCGTCCTCACGGAATGGCCGCGAAGACCCGGCCCGCGCGCCGTAAACGGTCGTGCTGCTCAGGTAGACGACCTGCTTTACGCCAGCTGCCGCGCACGCTTTGAGGAGGGACTCTGTTGCGTTCACGTTCACAGACCTGGCGCGTTGCTGGTCACGGTCCGTCCTGAGCAGGTATGCGAGGTGGACCACGGCCTCAGCCCCGTAACCCTCCAGCACGTCACCGAGAGGCGCCCGGACATCCCGGACCACCGAGACCACCGGCGTCGTGGGCCCGGGACCCACGGTTGGGCGGAGGTCTATCCCCGCGACAAGCTCCGTGGCCGGCAGGGAAGCCAGGCAGGCGACCGTTGCCTTGCCCAGAAAGCCGGCCGAACCGGTGACCACAATGCGCCGCGGCATCGTCCCATTCACGAAGGGTGGCACAGGAGCAGGGGGCTTTACGGCTGAGAGTGAACGGGGGTCAGGCACCCTTCACCTCGTCGGTGAAATCGAACCCGATCTTGCCGAACCCTGGCACTTCAAACCCCATGGCCACCTTGTGTGCGCCCGCGGATAGTGTTTCCCCCGAGACTGTGACGGTGATCAGGCGGTTCATGGCCAGGGTGAACGTGTTGGCCGGGGCAACCTCATCGAACCGGGTCTCGCGGCCATCAAGGCCAAACCGTGAATCCGAAAGCGGTACAGTCCGCCCATCAACGATGAGCGGGGTGATAGACCGGGCATATCCTGAGCCCAGTGTGTTCTTCAACTGGAAACTCCAGCCGCCCTCGACGTTTTCCAGGCTGCCCTTCACGTAGAGCCGCCTGAGCAAGAATGCAGGGACTCCTGGCAACTTGACTTATCGCCTCCTTCCAGCGTCAGCGGCCTCGTCCTTGAGGCCACTACGCATCAGGTAGACTGCGCGCTCGGCCTGAATTGTCTCGTCCGGCAGCACCCGGGCGCCGCCGGCTGACTCGGCGAGCAGGTACACCTGTGCCAGCCTCTCGACGAGCGCGCACACTTTCAACGCGTCATTTGGGGACCTGCCCACTCCACACAGGCCATGGTTGCGGAGCAGCACCGCCGCCCTGTCTCCAAGCGCGACGACCGCGGCCCGCGCCAACTCTTCGCTGCCTGGGAACGCGTAAGCCGCCACTTCTACCTGACCGCCTACGCTGACCACCATCTCGTCTGCGACTGGGGGGAGGGGCCTGCTTGCTACAGCCAGCGCGGTGGCGTGCACCGGGTGCGTGTGGACTACGGCGCCGATGTCTGACCGGGCGCGGTAGATTGCCAGGTGAAGCTGTGATTCTGACGACGGCACGCCCTCACCTTCTACCGGCTCAAGCTCACCGTCCACGGCTACCAGGTCTGCTTCAGTCATCTCCTTGTACTGGGTCCCGGTAGGGGTAATCAGGTAGAGCTCCTGGCCGCTGCGGGCCGGGAGACGCATGCTGCCATTGCCGCTCGAGCCAGACACGAGCCCGAGCCGGTCCATTTCCTGGACGGCGGCAAGCAGCAGCCTCCTCTCTTCCGCCCAATTCAGCGGCATGCGGACTTTTCCTCCGGCGTTTATCCCTGGGCAGCATGTGTCCAAGTCTCCTCTCCCAGCGGGAGAGGGTCAGGGTGAAGGAGAAGTCCTGACTTTGTGATTACTCAACCGAACCCTTCACCCCGGCCCTCTCCTTCAAGGGAACACGGGGTGAACTCGATACATGCTCTGAAGGGATAACCGCTTTTCCTCCGTTCCGGGTGGCGATAAACCTTACACGAGTCAGTGGCAGATGGTCACCGTCAGGCCACCGCTGGTAGTGGGTCAGTTTGGACCGCGCGACCCACACCCTGACCCTCTCCCTGACAGGGAGAGGGGAACCAAAGCGACCCACCACCTCACCGCCCATCAGGGAGCGCTCGATGCTAAAGGTCAATGTCCAGGACGCGGCGCTCACGCAACCGCCATGCGTCGTAGAGGTCCGAATACTCTGCTGCTGCCGCCGCTTTTGGCTCTATGAGGTGCAGTTCAGAGCGCCTGCGACCCAGCGCCTGCTCAACCGGCAGTCCTTCGCCTATTGCCGCGCCGGTCAAGGACAGCACGCCTCTTGCGGTAGCATCGCCCGTCACACAGAAGCCGACTGGCTCACCTGTGCAGGCCGCCACTGTCTGGCAGAAGGTCTTGGACTTCGCCATGCCGCCGCCGACAGCAAGGTCTTTCCTGTCGCCCAGGGTAAGGGCAATGCGGTCTAGGTTGTAGCGCACCGCAAACGCGAAGTTCTCGATGGCTGCGCGTGCTAGCGACCCCGCGTCGGGCGGTTCGAACGCGAGGGGCGCCGGGAACAGGATGCCTCCTGTCTTCAGGCCCACCCCGCTCATATTCACGAATGATGGGCCCAGAAACGCGCTTGCGCCCCGGGCCCCCGGCGGGCAGGCGCTGGCGAGCCTGTCAAGCCGTGTGTAGGTCTCTCTCACAGGGCGGCGGCCATTTATGAGAGAAACCAGCCAGGCAAATGCCCCGCCCATTTCCCCGGCGTTAGCTTCCAACACCCAACGGCCGGGCAGCACATGCCGGCCCGTCCACATGGAGCGTGTGGCATCGAAAACGGGCCGGGCAGTCACGGCCTGCACGACCGCGCTCCATCCAGCTATGACCCCGACGCTCCCCGGCGCGGCCACGCCCAGGCCCGCCAGGCCTGCCTGCGCGTCGGGGCCGACTGCGACAACAGGTATCCCAGCCCTGAGCCCCAGCTCTTGCGCCTGGAGTGACTTCAGTGACCCTACTACCTGGCCGGATTCACAGGAAACGGGCAGGTCTACTTGCTCGAGGCCGAGGCCCTCACCGATTGCCGCCGCAGGCATACCGGTGGTGACGAGCGCAAGACCGGAATCGACCCCCTGTGCACACTCCATCGCGAGCACGCCGGTCAGCCTGTAGACCAGCCAGTCTGCAATCCCGGCCACAGTCCGGGCCCTGCGGTACACACCGGGGGCGTTCCTCTTGAACCACAGCAGCTTGGACCAGGCGAGAAGCATGCCCGGCCCATGGCCTGTGGTCCGCCATATTGCGTCGCCAGCCTCAGCATCGACTTCTGCGCCTTCAAAGACCGCACGAGCGTCCCTGTTCGGCCCGGCGTAGAGCTCTTTACCGTCCATGTCGAGTAGCACCAGCCCGAGGCGCTGGCTAGTGACGCCAATGCCGGCCACTTGCGCGATTTGTACGCCGGATTCTCTGAGGGCTTCCCGGCTTGCTGAAACTACAGCCTGCCATGCCTCCGCGGGGCCAAACTCCAGGCCTGTCTCCGGGCCGCCGGAAGGGCGCTGGTACGCGATGGGCCTGCCTGCAGTTGCCAAGGGCGCGCCATAGCTGCGGCCTACTGCTGCGCGGACTTGAGACGTGCCGAAGTCCAGCGCGAGGAAGACGCGACGCCCGGTTTTGGCCGCTGGAACAGGTGCGGCGGCGGGCGTTTTAACCACGCCTGTGCTCCCAGACGTCGCCGTTCACCATGTGCAGTGGTTTCTCCCCGCTCTTGAACCTGATGAGGTCAACTGCCATGGCCGCAGAGTACCGCTCTATGGTCCCGTCGGTAGCTCCTCCGATGTGCGGGGTGAGCACGGCATTTTCGATGTCCAGCAGGGGGTGCGACGGCTCGACGGGGTGCGAACGGAACACATCAATGCCCGCCCCGCGCAGCCGCCCGGTACGCAATGCCTCAGCCAGAGCAACGTCGTCCACAAGCTCTGCTGATGCGGTGTTGACGAGGACGGCGCCCTGTTTCATCGAACCGATGCGCGCAGCATTTAGCAGCGGAGCGCCGTCCGCATGTGGCGGCGCGTGGAGCGTCACGAAATCGGCTGACTCCAGGAGCATGTCAAGGCTGGACCAGACAGCGCCAGCCTTCTCTGACTGCACCGGCGTGACAAACGGGTCGTATGCCAGCACGTGCATCGCAAATGCGTTGCACAGGGCGGCGACCCTCCGCCCAACCGCCCCCAGCCCGACCACGCCAGCGACCTTGCCGTTAAGCTCCACGCCGCGCAGGTCCCTGTAAGGCCCGGAGGGCAAATCCCATTTGCGGCCCCGCATGAACCTGTCTGACTCTGCGGTGCGCCTGGCCACTGCCAGCATGAGTCCGAGGGTGTGCTCGGCCACCGCTATGGCGTTGCGTCCCGGAGTGTTGACCACGACCACGCCTTTGGCAGTTGCAGCGTCCACTTCCACCTGGTTTGTTGCACTGCGGCATACCCCCGCGAACTTCAGGCGTGGTGCGGCGTCAAATGTTTCAGAAACGAGGAAGTCCGCCTCGACGACAACGCCGTCAAACCGCTCGCGGTGCAAGCGTGCGCCAAGCTGTTCGGGGTCCTGGACCAGGCCCGTCTCCAGCCAGCTTTCGACCACCACTTCCGCCTCTTCCCGTAGCTCCTCGAGGGGGCCGTCCGCGAAGGGCGCGAGTATGAGGACGCGCACTGCCCTAAGCTCCCAACGCGGCCGCACGGGAGGACAGGTACGCCGCCGCGGCGTCCGCGGCCAGGTTGCCGCTCCGCACTGCGCTCTCCATTGTTGAGGGCCAGCCGGTGGCAGTCCAGTCACCGGCCAGGAACATGCCGGGGATGGGAGTCTTCTGCGGCAACCTGAATGCCGCCGGCCCTGGCGCCACGCGGAAAGTGGCGTCGAGCATCTTGACCACCAGGAAGCGCAGCACCGCAGCGCCTCTGGCGGCTGGGAACAGCCGTTCCATTTCGGTCACGAACGTCTCCCTCAGTTCAGTTTTACTCATGTCCCTCCACCGCCAGGCGCCGCTCAACGATATCGCGATGTGTTGGCTTGGGCCGGCGCCGTTTAGCCGGGGTACTACTGGCGTCTGAGCCTCGTCTGGCATGCCCTCTTCGCTGTGCAGGGCGGTGACGTTGAACACCCACTGCACTGGGCTATTCAGCACGGCAATGAAGGGCTCGCTAACGACCTGTCTGCCGTACCAGATGTGAACATTGACGATGGGCGAAGTTTCGACCCCTTTGCACGCAGCGAAGAAACTGTCTGCTGCGAGCCCGGCAGGCAGCAACGCCAGCAGGGCAGAGGGTGGCACTGCCGAAACATAGGCTTCACCCTTGATGGTCTCACCGCCGGAGGCCCGCACGCCTGTTATGCGGCCGCCGGAAAAATCGAGTGCCTGCGCTTCAAGGCCGCACCGTAGCTGGCCGCCGGCGCGTTCAATGGTAGCCGTAGCCGGCGCACTGGCCAGGCTTGAGAGGCCAACGGACGGGCAGCCGATTGCCGCCCACGAAGGGTCGCGCAGTAGGGCAGTCTGGAACAACATCAGTCCGGCATCTGCGCTCACGGCCGAGACGCTGTCGTTTAGAGCGGGTAACGTGATCAGCTCCCAGAACCGTTCGATCGTATGTCCGTTCTGTCCGTGCCTCCTGAGCCATGAATGGAACGTCTCGCGCTCAAGCGGGCCGCCTGGCAGCCGCTTCGTGAGCTTGATGCGCGCCAGCCCGTACAGGACGCGTGCGCGGCCGGACATGCTCAGGTGCGTGTAGCCCAGGATAGCCGGGAGGTTAGCGAACGGACCGGACAGGGACTCTGCGCCGCGGAGCCGGGCCAGGACGCCTTCGCACAGGACCGGCGCATCAATCCGTTTCGGCAACCGCACGTTGTCCCACGCGCCGATGTCCTTCAGGAACTGCCGGTACGCGGTACAGGCGCCCACAAACACGTGCTGCCCGTTATCAACTTCTGCGCCGGTTTCAGGGTCAGTGAACGAAAACGCCCGCCCGCCTGCAAACGGCCTCTTTTCAAGTACGACCGGGCTGTATCCGAGCTTGCCGAGCCGCACCGCGGCGGCAAGGCCCGCAAGTCCACCACCGATTATCACAACGGTCTTGCCGCGTGGGGACGTGTTAACAGGGCCGGGCATCAGACCGGCAAGAGGCGCAGTCACCCCAGTGCGGGCGCGTGGCTGCGCAGCCAGAGGCGTGCCGCCAGGGTGACCTTCTCAAGTTTGCTCAGGGTGACGCGCTTGGAAAAAACGTCGAAGCCCGACGCCTCTATGCGGTCCAACAGACGCCTGTAGACCTGCGCGATCGTTTCCGGGCATGCCCTGGAGCGTCTGTCCAGGTACTGGAACAACTGCTCCCCGCTGGCAAAGTAGCTGCGCGCCCGGCCGGCCTGGAATGCCATCAGGGCGCGGGACCGGTCATTGGTTTCACCGCGGGCCAGTTCAGCTTCCGAATATCCAAAGCGCAATAGCTCGTCCTGCGGGATGTACGTGCGCCCGTTGCGCACGTCTTCTGCAAGGTCGCGGATGATGTTCGTCAGCTGCATCGCGATCCCCAGGTCTTCGGCGTGCTTGACGGCTTGCGGACCCGTATACCCGCACACTTCTATCACGATGAGCCCGACCGCGCTTGCCACCCGGCGACAGTACTGTTCGAGTTCCGCGAATGTTGTGTAGCGGGACTGCGTCAGGTCCATCTCGCAGCCGGCAATGACATCGGAGAAGTGCTGTTGTTTGACGCCGAACTTGCGCTGCGCGTCTGCCAACGCGGTCCACAGCGGGCCGTCCGGCGCTGCGCCGCCTGAGTAGCACGCTGCAAGGTTAGCGCGGACTTGAGCGAGTTCAGCTCGTGCGTCCCCGCGCCGCTCTGGCTCGTCCACGATGTCGTCACAGAGGCGGCAAAAGACATAAGCGGCGTAGATGGCGTCCCGCTTATTTCGTGGCAGGGTCTGGAATGCATAGTAGAAGTTCGTCGAGGCTGCGCGGGTAATGGAAGCGCAGGCCGCATATGCCTGGCGTACGTCCGCGTGGCCGTTGCCGGCGGTATTTATTTCCGTGCTGGAAACGGTCACATCTCCCCCGCTTGACGCCCTGTGCCGCGACCACAGGTGGACGTGCGCGCTTGAGGATAGCTCAGCGGAAGGCAGAGGCGGGCACGGGCGCAAGGCCCAGGCGCGTCCTGACCCATGCCGAAAACAGCAGCCGCACCTTGGTGCGCTTCGGTACGACGGGCCTTGCTCGCAGGACATCGTAGTCCTGCCGCTCAATTGCTTTCAGTACCGCAAGCCCGCCGGCGGTGAAAAGCGCAACGTCAATGCGAGCGGGCCTGACGACCATGCGCGCCAGCGGGTAGCCCAGCTTGAATAGCGCGCGCGCCCGGTCGACCTCAAAACGCATGAGGCGCCGGAACTCTGGCGTGGCGTCTCTCGCGCTGACCATCTCCTCTGTGACACCGAACTCGGCCATGTCTGACAGCGGCAGGTAGATGCGGCCCACCGCATAATCTCGCGCCACGTCCTGCCAGAAGTTAGCCAGCTGGAGCGCCGTGCATGTGTGGTCAGAAAGCCTGTGCAGTCCTGGCTCTTTGTGGCCAAAGAGATGGAGCACGATGCGGCCCACCGGGTTGGCGGAGTGGTCACAGTAGTCGAGCAGCGCAGGATAGTCTGGGTGGCGTCTGGCCCGTTGGTCGCGACGGTTGGCTTCGATGATCTTCAGGAACAGAGACTGTGGTATGTCAAAGCGCTCAATGGTCTCTTGAAGAGCCACGAAATAGGGGTGCGTGGGCGTGCCTGAGTAAGACAGCCGGAGCTGCCCCTCCCAGCCGTCAAGTTGGGCCAGCCTATCGCCCTGGGCCTCGTCGCCCAGGTCGTCTACGCCCCGGCAGAAGGCATAGACGGAGTAGAAATGTTTTCTCAGGTGCGCCGGAAGCAGGCGCGTGGCGACAGAGAAGTTTTCGTAATGGGAGCGTGCCAGTGCTTCGCATGTCCTGAATGCGCCGTCGCGTCCGGGCCCTGCCTCAAAGGTGGACGACGTCGAACGGGCCACTACATCAGCGTGAGGCGCCGTGGAGTCCAAAGTGGCCTCGCTTGCCGTTGCCAGGCTGCGGTTACAGGCCCATGACCTGGACGATGACCTGCCGTAGCTTTGGCTCGTCCAACTCAATCAGGAACACGCGCTGGAATTGTCCAAGCGCCGGCCTGCCGTCAATGATGGGGAGGACCTCGCTCGTGCCCAGGATCATGTGCTGGCAGTGGGCGTGCCCGTTCGGGCATTCGTCGTCATGCATGTTGACTGTGCGGATGGCAAAGTCGTTATGCCCGTAGTAGGAGTCCTTTGGCGCCGCGCGGTCGAGGAAGTGGGCGACGTCCCTGAGCAGGAGGGGTTCGTTCTCATTGATTTTGATCGCTGCCGTGGTGTGCTTGCTGTAGACCAAGACCTGTCCGGCTGTCACTCCGGACTGGGACACGAAACCCAGCACGGTGTCCGTCAAATCAATGAACTCTGGCGCGTCCGCGGTCTGGAACTCAAAAGTCTGGCTTATGACCTTTACCGTGGCGCCCTGGACGGTTGTCGCCTTGCCGTTTCCGTTGCGCGCAGCGCTCCGGCCGTTGGCGCCGTGCGCCGCCATGGCAGCCGCCTTTGTTTTTTGCAAGCCGTTACCCCCTGCGCCCCGACTTGGTCCCCAGAACCTTAGCTCTCGGTGTGCCTCGCGCCCGCGCTATACCGGCCCAGCGCCATAAGGGGCCAGTAGATGCGGTACATATGGTACTTGATCATGAAAGCTGAGGGCATCTCTTCCGGCATGATTTCGCGTATTTCTCCTTCAGGCGTCCTGAACTTCCTGTCTCCGGTCCCGTAACCGGGGAAACCCGTGGCGGTGAACTCCTTCTCCTCCCAGGCGCCGTTCAGTCCCTGGGTGCGGACAAGGTATTCTGCTCCTCGCCTGGCCGTCTGGCCAGACCCTCTGTCTGCGGCAACTAGCGCCAGCAGCGCCCATGCTGTCTGCGACGCCGTGCTAGGCCCTCTGCCGCGCAGGCGTGGGTCGGCGTACGACGCGCACGTCTCCCCCCAACCGCCGTCAGAATTCTGCCGAGATTCTACCCAATCCGCCGCTTTTTGCACGCGGGGGTCGTGAGGGTCCACCCCGGCTGCCACCAGGCCGGGCAGCGCAGCGCCTGTGCCGTAGATGTAATTGACGCCCCAACGCCCGAACCAGGGACCGTCTATTTCCTGTTCAGACCACATATAGTCCAGCGCCTTGCGTACTGCGGGCATGCGCACAGGGAAGCCAAGGACTCCTATGGCCTCAAGGATGTGGGCGGTCACGTCGGCGCTGGGAGGGTCAATGGTCTCGCCAAAGTCGAAGAAGGGCAGTTTGGTGGCGAGGAGGCTAGTGTTGTCCTTGTCGAACGACCCCCACCCGCCGTTGCGGCTCTGCATTGCCAGCACCCAACGCATCCCGCGCTCTACCGCGGATTTCTTTGCCTGCGGGCCGGAAGCGCCCGCCCGGCCTATGGCCAGCAGGACCTCTGCGGCATCGTCCGTGTCCGGGTAAAGCGCGTTCTCGAACTCAAAGGCCCACCCGCCGGGTTCGGCGCCCTTCATCTTGACCGACCAGTCGCCGGGCTTCAGTATCTGGCGGGCGGTTAGCCAGTCTGATGCCTTCACTATCGCCGGGTGGTCAGGCAATACGCCCGAGTCGAGCAGGGCCGAGATGGTGAGGCAAGTGTCCCAGAGAGGTGACACGCACGCTTGCAACCGCCACGTGTCACCGTCTTCAATGGCGAAGGCCTCAAACCCGTCCATCCCCTTCTTAATGACTCCAGAGTCAACTGGGTGCCCCAACTTCTTTAGCGCGATCAGCGAGTACACCCAGGGGGGCTGGATGCCGCCCCAGGAGCCGTCGGCTTCCTGGTGTGAGACTACCCATTCATCCACCTCTTTCAGGGCGCGCTTGCGGAGGGGGTTCAAGGGCAGCCGGTCTACCCGGCGTAAGAGCCCGTCGGCAATGTAGAAGAGGCGGTCCCAGCCAAACCCACTGGGCGGAGCAAGTTCATATTTGGCGTTCTCAGGGCCTGAGACATAAAGCTCCTTGACTCCCCACTCCACGGACACAGCCGCCGTAGGGCGTTGGGACAGGACCACTGTCATGGGCACGACGGTGGCCCGGGTCCAACTGGCGAATGAATAGATGTTCAGGGGCAGTGGGCTTGGCAGGAGCAAGAGTTCAGGCGGGAGGTACGGGGTGCCGCGCCAGTCCCACTGGCCAAGCATGGCGAGCCAGATTTTTGTGAAGACCCGGCACTTTTCGACTCCGCCTTTGGACAGGACATGCTCACGCGCCCGCACCATCGCTGCGGACCCGGGGTCACGTCCGGCCATCTTCAGCGCCGTGTAGCACTCTACGGACGTGCTCAGGTCGCTTGGCGCCCCGTAGTAAAGCGCCCACCCACCGTCAGCCTGCTGGCGGCCTTCGATGTGGTTGGCGATCTTTCTCCACCGCTGAGGGTCAGCCAGGCCGAGGACATGCTGCAAGAAGAGATATTCGGCTTCCATAGTCGGGTTGGACTCGAGCTCGCCCCACCAGTAGCCGTCAGGGTGTTGCAGGTGAAGCAGGTACTCCTGGGCGCGGGCGATGGCTTCTTCCACAGTGTGAGCCGATGCGTGATGGCTCGGCCCTGCGGGCATGCCGGCCCGGACGGCAGGGACGTTTGGGGGAATGCCATTCTTTTGGGCGAGGCCCGGTCTGGGTCCCAGCGTCAAAGTCACCTGGCAGCCTCCGGCCCCGGGCTTGCTCCGGGTATGAACAGGCGCACCCGGGCGTATCCATTGTCCACGTACCAGCGCGCCGACCGTTCCAGTGACTCCGCTGCTGGGCGCTGTTTGAGTCCCAGCCCGGTCACTGCCTTCTGGGTGTCCACAAACATCGGGTGGCGGGCCACTCTAAGTCCCTCCAGCGGGACGTATGGCTCGCGCCTGAGGGCAACGGCCTCGACCAGCCAGTCAGTTATGCCTGCGGCGTACGCGGCCACGTATGGTATCCGGACAGGCCTGCGTTTCAACCCCGTAACGCGCGCCAGCAGGTCATATATCGCAGACAGGCTCAGGTTGTCGGCGCCGCCGAGGATGTACCTCTCACCCGCTCGTCCTCTTTCGAATGCCACAGCGTGCCCCTGCGCTACGTCGTCCACGTCACAGGTGTTCATGCCTGTGGCAATATAGCCTGGAAACCTGCGCCGCAAAAATTCCAGGACGATCCTTCCGGTGGGGGTGGGGCGGGCGTCTGCCGGGCCGAATGGCGCGGTCGGGTTCACGACGACTACTTCGAAGTCCGCGGAGTTGAAACTTAGGGCGGCCTGCTCGCCAAGCAGCTTCGACCTCTTATAGTGGCCCGGCAGGTCTTCGAGGCGAGCGTATGAGGTCTCGTCTGCCAACGCTCCAGCACCGGGCCACTTCAGTGTCGCTACGGTGCTTGTGTAGACTGCGCGGCGCACACCGGCGGCCCTGGCGGCGGTGAAGAGCGACTTTACGCCGTCCACGTTGGTCCGGTACAAATCAGCCGGACGGCGGGATGAGTACGTATAGAGCGCTGCAACGTGGAACAGGCCTTGCACGCCTATTAGCGCGCTGGCCAGAGAGTCCGGTCTGAGCAGGTCTCCGGCTGCCACTTCAATGCCCTGTCGCTCCAGCCTGGCGCCGTCCCGGCCAGGGCGCACCAGGGCCCGCACGCGGTAGCCGCGTTCAACGAGGTGGCGGGCCACTGCGCCACCGACAAACCCTGTCGCGCCTGTCACCAGGAGTTTCATGCCGCGGCAGCCGGCTGGCTGCTCCGTGACTGGTCCAACTCGAAAGCAGTCGCCATAAGCGACGCCGCTACTGAACGGCGGGCCCTCATAAATGAGCGGGCCAACCCCGGCAGGAGAGCGATGTCCCCAGGAGAACGGAGGATGCTTTTCAGCGCTGGCCCCGCATTTCGGACCCCCAGGCTGCTATTGATGGTGCTGACAAAGGCAGGCAGTCCGGCTCCTGCCACATCAATAACTGCCCTGGCAGCTATGAATGGCACTCCGGCATTGGCTGACGCCTGCGCAACAGCGTAGCTTTCCATATCCACCGCAGCGGCCACCAGCGCCTCTCCCAGCCACCGTTTCATTGCGCTGGTCTTTGCCACCGACGGCAGGGTGATGATGCGGCCCAGGTGGAAGTCAACCCCGGCGGTTTCCAGCGCCTTGCGGACGGTTGCGAGGAGGGCCGCGTCCGGCTTGAGAGGAGTGGCAATCGCCTCTGCGTCCCATGAGAAGGGTGCGCCTTCAAGGCGCGTTACTTCGGTCCCGATGACTATGTCTCCTGCCAGCAAGCCGTCCTTGCAGGCTCCTCCAAACCCTATAGAAACAACTGCCTTTGGCTTGAATTCCCTAAGCGCCCAGTCCGCCGCGGCCCTGGCCCGTGCTACCCCGGCGCCTGAGACAACGACTGCCACTTCGGATGCCGTTGGCCCAACCTGACGTGCGTAGTAGGCGCGAGTTTCACCATGCCTCTGCCGTGCCTCAAAACGGCCGCGCCTAAGGAAGAGTGACACTTCCTCCCGGAATGCTGCTAAGACGAGGACCATCTGGTCTCCCCGGAACCGCGCCGGGCAACCCCAGGGGCGCCCCAATACAACGCTTTCATACCGCCTCTTGAGGGCTCAAGCAGCAGCGGGTTGCCTGTCACCGTAAGTTAAACAGGGAGCTGGCTAACCCGCAGTGATGCCGCTACGCGTCAGCGCGCCCGCCCGGACCATGGCTACGGCGTCTTTGGGGTTAGAGAATGCGCCAAAGATGGTCGTGGACTCAAAGCCGCAATGCATCATGCAGTTGGCGCACCGCTTGTCTTTCTCGGCGTTGCCGTACTTTGACCAGACCTCATCCGACATGAGCTCGGGCAGCTTCTGCGCGTGGCCGTCAGCCAGTGGGTAGCAGGGGTTGCGCCACCCAAGGACGGTGTAGGTAGGGTTCGTCCAGGCGGTGCAGGTCTTGTAGGTCCGTTCGCCCCGTAGGAACTGCAAATAGAGCGGGTTGTTGTAGAAGCGGATGCCCTGCGTGGTCTTTGGGTCGAGCACTTTCTTGAAAATTTCGACCGCCTGTTTTTTCTTCAGGAAAAGCTGCTGGTTCGGGACGGACTCGTAGTCGTACCCCGCGGTCAGCATCGCGCCCTCGAACCCCATGTCAGTCGTCTTGCGCCAGAGGGCGTGGAGGTCATCAGGCGATGACCCTGAGAACAGCGTCGTGTTCGAACACACCCGGTAGCCCATCTCTATCGCCTTCTGGGCGTTCCGCATGGCTATGGCGTACACGCCCATGCGAGAGACGGCGCGGTCATGGTGTTCGCCTGTGCCGTCCAGGTGGACAACCCAGGAGAAGTACTTCGATGGTGGTATCTCCTTGAACAGCTTGCCCATCATAAGGCCGTTTGTGCAGCAGTAGATGAACTTTTTCTGCTCCACCAGCCGCTTCACAAGCTCAGGTAGTGGCTTCCAGATCGTTGGCTCGCCGCCGGCGATGGTGACGACAGGGGCGCCGGCCTCTTTTACAGCCGCCATACACTCATCTACGGTCAGTTCACGGTGGATAACTTTTTCGTACTCCCTGATGCGCCCGCAGCCCTCGCACGCCAGGTTGCAGGCTTCCAGCGGCTCCAACATCGTCACAAATGCGAAACGCTTCTTACGCAACAAGAGGCGGTTCTTGACGATGTACCAGCCGACCTTAAGCGCCAACTCTGCGGGTCTGCCCATGGGGGGCCTCTCAGCTTTCCCGGACGAGGAGAAACTCGCCCAAGTCTTCGAAGTCTCGCGCTGTACGACGCGCGAGTTGCAGAGACTTTATCACGCAGAGGCCCTGCCGCCACCTCTCCTCTGCCATTTTCTGGCAGTAGTCCTTGGTGTGCAGGGACGACATCACCTCCAGGACTCGCTCCACGTCATCGCCACCGAGCACGGGCTTCGCATAGATGGCGTGGAGCTCGCGCCCCGCGGGCCCGGCGGCCGTGTTCAAGGCGTGCACAGCAGGGAGCGACTTCTTCTTGCGTTGTATGTCAGCGCCCACCGGTTTCCCCGTCTTGGGGCCGCCCCACACCCCCAGGATGTCATCCCTGATCTGGAACACCCGGCCCAACTCCCAGCCGACTTTCTTCAGGCCTTCGGCGAGGGCCCGGTCTGGCGGCCCCGCGGCAGCTACGAGCGGCCCCAGGTAGACCGCGGTCTCAATCAGTGCGCCCGTCTTTCGCTCGATCATGTCCAGGTACTCCTGGACCGTGATTGATGGCCGCGACTCGTAGGCGATGTCCAGGTACTGCCCCTCCATCATGCGCAGGTAGCCCTGGGCGAGCGCCTCTCCAGCCTCGAGCGCTGCACGCTGACCGACACCGGCCGCGGCAAGCCTGGACACCGCCCTGTCAGCGACTTTGAGCATGGCGTTGCCGGCGACCACCGCCGTGGGGATGCCCCAGACAGCCCAGACCGTGGGCCGTCCATGGCGCGTACGGTCCTTATCCTGGACGTCATCGTGGATAAGGGAGAAGTTGTGGACGAACTCCAGCGCCACCGCGGCGGGCAACGCCCGTTCCGGCAGCCCGCCCGCGGCCTCGCACGAAAGCAGGCAAAGCGCGGGACGGAGCCCCTTGCCGCCCGAAAAACTGGCCGGCCTGCCGTGCTCGTCGGTCCAGCCCATGTGATATCGGAGCGTGTCATAGAGCGGGAGGGGCTGGGAGGCAAGCTCAGAGCGCAGCCCTGACGATACCAACGGCTGGTAACGAGCGAAAAAGGAGGGCAACTGATCCCGGCGCGCGGGTGGGGCCGTGCTTGCCAATCGGGACGCTCCCAGGCACTTCCGTGCCGCCCGGCCAGGCGAAATGGCGAGTTGATCTGCTGCCCAGTCTTGCAGGCTGGCGGCCTGCCGTCCTGACTGGCCGGATGCTAGCAGCGGCCTCCGCGGCGAGTCAACGAATAACCGGATTGCCCGAGCTGTATTGTGTCAACCGGTAGGAGGACTACTGACAATATCGTTATCAACTGATATGCTCATTGACATAAGAATATGGAGTTGAGTTGCCCTGTTATCAGCGCCCAGGTTGGTGCTTCCCTTGCCTGACTCTTATTACGACATCCTAGGCGTGCCCAAAGACGCTCCAGACAAAGAGGTCCGGGCGGCGTACCGCCGTTTTGCTCGCAAGTTCCACCCTGATGTCAACCCCGGAGACCGCAGCGCCGAGGAAAAGTTCAAGAGGATCACCGAGGCCTATGAAGTCCTGTCAGACCCGAAGCTTAGGAAGGACTATGACGAGTACGGCGCCAACTGGAAGCACGCGGAAGACCTGCGTAGGGCAGGCGCACCTGCTGGCCGTCCCGGCGCCGATTTCGGCCCTGGCGCAGGCAGTCATGCCTCAGGCTTCGACCCCCGCACCGGCACACGTTACGAGTTCTTCTCTACCGGCTCTCCTGGCGGCCCCAACGTAAGCGACATATTTCAGATGTTTGGCATGGACGGCGGTCCCTTCGGCACGGCTGACGGTCGCGCCCGGCAGCAGGCGCAAGAGCTAGAGGTTGAAATCACCCTGGACGAGGCCTACAAGGGCGCTACCAGGCTCATCACACTCGACCGCGGCAGGCGTGGCGCAACTCGCCTTGAGGTGAAGGTCCCGGCGGGGATCGCTGAGGGCGGCAGAGTGCGGGTGCGGCCGGAAGGTGGGCCTGAACTTCAGCTCTTGGTCAGAGTCAAGCCTGACCCCCGGTTCCAAAGGGACGGCGCAGACCTGGCCACTGAAGCCCCGGCCCCTCTTTCAGCCCTGATGCTCGGCGGGGAAGTGACGGTCCCGACGGTGACCGGCCAAGTCTCATTGAAGGTCCCGCCCGGCACCCAGAACGGCAAGAGGTTCCGCATATCAGGCAAAGGCATGCCAAAGCTGGGGACGCCCTCGGTCTACGGCGACCTTTACGTCACTGTGAAAGCTGTCCTGCCCGAAAACCTCACCGAAGACGAGCGACGCCTCTTCAAGCGGCTGAGTGACATTCAAGAGGCGAAAAAGCGCGGCGCATTTGTGTGACGGGGAGTGAGGCTGGATGACCTTTAACAGGGACGAACCCGTCTACGCCATCGGAGTTGTCGCACGCATGGTGCACCTTCATGCGCAGACCCTCCGCAACTACGAGCGGTGGGGGCTCGTCGAGCCGCAGCGGCCTCGGGGGCGCGTGAGGCTTTACTCCCAGAAGGACGTTGAGCGCATCAGACAGGTTAACGAGTGGATGGAAGGCCTGGGCATAAATGTCGCAGGGGTGGAGGTAATGACTACGCTGCTCGGGCGCATCGCCGCACTCGAAAGCCAGGTGACACAGCTAACGGTCGAAGTGGTAAGGCTGCGAGAGGGCCCAAGGTCCCTGCCGGGTGAAATAGCCCCGCAGAGACCAGGCCCGTTACGCAGGCAAAGAGGGCAGGGGCGGACATAATGACCCCTGCCGCCAGGTGGCCGCAAGGCCACATGGAGGAAGACATTGGTACTGAAACAGGAAGATTTCACAGAACAGGCCCAGGAAGCGCTGGGGCGGTCGCAGGAATTAGTGCGACAGATGCGCCACAGCCAGTGGGACGCGGAGCACCTGCTCGCCGGCTTGCTTCAGGTGCGCGACGGGTTGCCCGCCCGCATCCTTGAAAAGCTGGGCGCAGACCCGCAGGAGCTGGCCCGGGAGCTTGAGCGCGCCCTGGAGCTGGCGCCCAGGCTGGGACGGACAGATTCAACGGTCACCCAGATATTCGCCACGCCTCGCGTCCTCAGCGCGATAGACGCCGCACGCAGCGAGGCCAGCCGGCTGAGGGATGAGTTCATCTCGACTGAGCACCTCCTCCTTGGCTTGGCGCGGGAAAACATTGGGGGCCCAACCGGCGAAGTTTTCAAGAAACGCAACATCACCCAGGAGCGCATTTACCAGGCCCTGCTGGAAGTCCGGGGCTCCGCGCGCGTCACTGACCAGCGCGCCGAAAGCAAGTACCGGGCGCTGGAGAAATACAGCGTTGACCTGACTCAGCTTGCCAGGGACGGGAAGCTGGACCCCGTGGTCGGCAGGGACAAGGAAATAAGCCAGGTCATGCAGACGCTGAGCCGGCGCACCAAGAACAACCCGGTGCTAATAGGCGAAGCGGGTGTCGGCAAGACGGCCATCGCTGAGGGCCTTGCCCAGCGGATCATTGCGGGAGATGTCCCTGACACCCTCAAGGGCCGGCGCGTGTTGGCCTTGCAGATGGGGTCGCTTGTCGCAGGATCAAAGTTCCGCGGCGAGTTCGAGGAGCGCCTGAAGGCCGTCATGGACGAGATCAAGGAGGCAGCAGGGGAGATAGTCCTTTTCATTGACGAGATACACACTGTTGTCGGCGCGGGGGCCGGCGAAGGCGCCATTGACGCTTCCAACATGATGAAGCCGGCACTAGCACGCGGCGAGATGCAGACCATCGGTGCGACAACGCCGGACGAGTACCGCAAGCACATCGAGTCTGACTCCGCGCTGGAGAGGCGCTTCTCACCCGTCTGGGTTGAAGAGCCAGACGTCGAGACAACGCAGCGTATGTTGGAAGTGCTGCGGCCGCGCTATGAGAAGCACCACGGCCTCAAGGTTACTGACGCAGCCATAGACGCCGCTGCCCGGCTCTCTGCCCGCTACATTACAGGCCGCTTCCTGCCGGACAAAGCGGTTGACCTCATAGATGAGGCCTCAGCCAAGCTGCGCATCCAGAACCAGAGCCTGCCTGCCGAACTGAAGAGCCTGGAGTCCCAGGCGCAGCACCTCCAGGAAGAGGAGGAGACGGCGTCGACGCGCGGTGACTACGAAGGCGCGGCGCGGAAGAAGTCGGACCGGCTGCGCTTGCAGGCGCAGTACGACCAGAAGAAAGCGGCGTGGCAGGAGACGCATAAGGTCTCTTCCGAAGTGACTGAACAGGACATAGCAGAGATCATCGGCCAGCGGACCGGCATCCCTGTCGCACGCCTGGTCGAAGGCGAGGCTGAGCGGCTGCTCAACCTCGAGGAGCGTCTGCACGAGCGCGTTGTCGGCCAGGACCAGGCCGTGTCTGCGCTGGCCGATGCCATACGCAGGGCCCGCGCCGGCCTGAAAGACCCCAAGCGTCCCATCGGCAGCTTCATTTTCCTGGGGCCGACGGGAGTCGGGAAGACTGAGCTGGCAAGGGCGCTCGCCGAGTACCTGTTCGACGATGAGGGCAACATGGTCCGGGTGGACATGTCGGAATACCAGGAGCGGCACACGGTGTCGCGCCTGATCGGCGCTCCTCCTGGCTACGTGGGGTACGGCGAGGGCGGCCAGCTGACCGAGGCGGTGCGCCGCAGGCCGTTCCGCGTAGTGCTTTTCGATGAAATAGAGAAGGCGCACCCTGAGGTGTTCAACGCGCTGCTCCAGGTGCTTGACGACGGCCGCCTGACGGATGGGCAGGGCCGGACCGTTGACTTCCGCAACACGGTCATCGTTATGACCAGCAACCTGGGCACGGAAGGGATAGCCAGAGAAGCCTTTGGGTTTCAGGCTGTGCCAAAGTCCGTCTCCGAGCGAGAACGTGCGCGCGAGTCTGTGGGCGAAGCGCTGAAGCGCACGTTCCGGCCCGAGTTTTTGAACCGGGTTGACGACATCATTATCTTCGAGTCGCTGACACAGGCCGACGTCCTCAAGATCGTTGACAAACTGGTGCGCGAGGTGGGCCAGCGCGTGGGCGAAATGGGCATAGTGGTCAACCTCACTCAGGCGGCCAGGGAGTGGCTAGCCAAGGAAGGGTTCGACCGCATGTACGGCGCACGGCCCCTCAAGCGGGCCATCCAGCGCCACCTGGAAACCCCGCTCTCCAAGCACATCTTGAAGGGTGAGTTCAAGGATGGCGCAACGGTCAACGTGGATGTGGGAGAAAGCGGACTGACGTTCACGGCTGGCGCCAAGTCGGTGCAGCCGCGATAAGCGACAATAGCCCCTGTGCCAGCCACAGACGGGACCCAGGGACAAAACGAGGTACAGACAGGCGCGCCCGCGCTTGAACCTCCGGTGCGGCCAGACGCCCTGGTTCGCTTCCTGGCCGCGCACCCGCGCACAGTGCGGGCTATTATCTGGGCCATTGTCCTCGGGGCCATAAGCGCCGGGCTTTTCCTGTGGCTGACAGACCGCCTCAACGCCGGCGGCACCGGCTACGCGGGGGCGTTCGTCATCAACCTCGTGGGCTCGGGTGCGATCGTCGTGCCGGTGCCGGGCCTGGCCGCGGTCTGCGGCGCGGCGGCGCCCGGCCTCGATTTGAGCCCCTTCTTGCTCGGCCTGCTGGGAGGACTAGGCGCGACCATAGGGGAAATTACCGGTTACCTGGCTGGGTTCGGCAGCCAGACCCTGTTATCGAGGTACCGGCTATATGCACGCATCCACCACTGGGTACAGACGCGTGGCGGCCTCGCCCTGTTCGTACTGGCCCTCGTGCCGAACCCAGTGTTCGATGTGGCCGGGATAGCCGCCGGCGGACTTGGTTACCCATTGCAGAAGTTCCTGCTTTATGTGGGCACAGGCAAGGTCCTGAGGTTCATCGGCATCGCATACGCCTGCCGGTTCAGCATCGACTGGATCACACACATTGCCACGTAGCTGTGCGATGGGGGCCTGAGAACATCGCCAGGGACAAGGCGCGCGACTGGCCTGACGTGGCAGACTAACTAATTACCCCCAAAGTGCTTGGAGGGACTTCCCGGACCTGACATTCGACTTCTGACTTCTCCCTCACCCGCGCCCACCTGCTGTGGGCACCCCTCTCCCGCTGGGAGAGGGGTTTGGGATAGTTACTAAGGCCCATGCCACTGCCTGCCAGTAGCGCCGACGGCCCCCGACAGCCTGCCTGGCTCGCCCGCCACCGGACGGCAGTTGCAAGAGCCGCCGTCATTGCGGCTGCCGGGTCTGTCATGGCGGCCGGCGTCGTGATGTGGGCCACAGGCAAGTTCAATGCCGAGGCTGTTGGCTACCCTGGGATATGGCTGTTCAGCTTCATCGGCTCTGCGTCGGTCTTCCTGCCCCTGCCTGCGCCTGCCGGCGTCTGCGCTGGCGCCGCGCCGTCCTTCGGCCTGAACCTGTGGCTCATCGGTCTAATATCCGGCTCAGCCGAGGTCCTGGGCGAGCTGATGGGGTATGTGGCAGGCGCCACAGGCAAGTCAATAGTGGAAAGGCGCCGCTGGTACTTCAAGGTCCAGGGCTGGATGCAGAGGCGCGGCGCAGTGGTGCTGTTCCTGGCGAGCGCCGTACCTAACCCCTTCTTCGATATAGTCGGGGTCGCGGCGGGCAGCATGGGCTACTCGTTGCGGAAGTTCATCCCCGTGGTTTTTGTGGCAAAGTCCATTAAGTCAACAGGGGTAGCCTTCGCGTGTTACCACGGGGTCGGCTTCGTGCAGAGGTTGATCGGCTGACACTTCCGGACTGGTATACGTGATGCCGGGCACCCGGCTGGCAACCCTCGCCCAGCGGGAGAGGGTGTAGGTGGGGGAGAGGCCTGACCTCACACACCCCTCACCCTAGCCCTCTCCCTCAAGGGGAGAGGGAATGAAAAGGCGGAGACCGGCATCAAGAGCATCAGCACCGTTACTTCAGCCATGAGCAAGGTGACCCCATGACCGACAGCATTGGGGTCGTCGTAGTGGCGGCCGGCTCGAGCACGCGCATGGACGGCGTGGATAAGGTCTTCGCGGGCCTGCGAGGCCAGCCGCTCATTGCGTGGAGCCTGCTGACGTTTGAAAGTTGCGACGAAGTCACGGGCGTCGTCCTGGTGCTCTCCTCTAGCAGCATCGCCAGGGGCCGGGCACTCGCCGAGGACCTTGGACTGAGCAGGGTCGTTGCGACCGTGCAAGGCGGGGCACGCCGGCAAGACTCTGTGCGCGCGGGGCTCGACGCGCTCGCAGCACTGAAGGTCAAATGCGACATGGTGGCCATACACGACGGAGCGCGGCCATTCGTTGACGGGGACATGCTCAGGCGGGGGGTTGCCGCCGCGCAAAAGACAGGAGCGGCAGTGGCAGCCGTGCCGGTCAAGGACACAATCAAGGTCGCCGGCCCTGACCGTAATGTGACCGAGACCCCTGATAGAAGCAAGCTGTGGGCGGTCCAGACCCCGCAGGTATTTCGCACAGACCTCATCTATGAGGCTCACCGGCTGGTCACGCACGATGTGACCGACGATGCCTCGATGGTGGAAGCCATTGGCGGCAGGACCGCCATCTTTGATGGCCACCCGGAGAACATCAAGGTCACCACCCCGGACGACCTCCTGCTCGCGGACCTCATCGCGGCACGCCGCGCTGGCGAGCCTGGGTCGGTTGCTGGTGGGAGTCCGGCCCTCCCCCGGCCAGTCGAAACTTCGACCCTCACTCGCGCCCGCCGAGACGGGCACCCACTCTCCCTCCCAGGTAGAGGGGGGCAAGCCGAGCCAGATAGAGGGGGCCAAGCCCCCCCCGGGCACCGCTACGGCACAGGTTTCGATGGCCACAGGCTGACGCCGCCTGGGCCGTTACGCTTGGGTGGCATAGACGTACCGTTTGACATGCGCCTTGCCGGCCATTCCGACGGCGACGTGCTCCTGCACGCGGTCACCAGCGCCATCCTTGGCGCAGCGGGGCTGGGGGACATGGGCCGCCACTTCCCATCGTCGGACCCTGCCCTCAAAGGCATAGACAGCACGACGCTCCTTCGGCGGTCGCTAGAAGTGGTCCGGGGCCGCGGTTACATTCCTGAGCAACTGGACGCTACAATCATCGCCCAGCGCCCTCGCCTGGCGGCCTATGTAAGCCAGATGGAGGCAGCCATCGCAGCGGCGGCTGGCCTTTCACCTGACCGGGTCAATGTGAAGGTGACGTCAACAGACGGCGTGGGGGCGATAGGCGAAGGGCAGGGCATCGCCGCGCAGGCCATCGCTGTCATCCGGCCCGCCTGAGCCAGACCGGCGGCGGGTTTTGTTTCCTCTCCCAGCGGGAGAGGGCCAGGCCTGCCCCCGCCAAAGCGGGGGTGAGGGGCACCGCACACAGGTCATGCGCCTCTACAGCACATTGTCCCGAGAGAAGTCAGACTTCGTCCCCGCCAGCGGTACGGTCAAAATGTACGTCTGCGGCGTGACCGTCTACGACTACTCGCACCTCGGTCACGCCATGAGCAGCATCATCTTCGAGACGCTGCACCGTTACCTTGAGTACCGCGGCCTCAAGGTCATGCGCGTCCAGAACTTTACTGACGTTGACGACAAGATCATCCGCCGGGCCGAAAGGGAAGGCACGTCGTCCCAGGCCGTCGCCGACAAGTACGTCCAGGCCTTCTATGACGACATGGACGCGCTACAGGTGCGCCGGGCAGACCTCTACCCGCGCGTCACCACAGAAATCCCCCAGGTCATTGACACCATCCGCAAGATCGAAGACCGTGGCGCCGCATACCGGCTGGACGGGTCGGTTTACTTCCGGGTGCTCGCAGACGCTGACTACGGCAAGCTGAGCCACCGCACGCTGGACGAAATGCTGCAAGGCACCCGCTTCGAGGTGGAGCAGGGCAAGGAGCACCCCGCGGACTTTGCGCTGTGGAAAGCGTCGAAGCCGGGTGAACCCGCCTGGGACTCGCCCTGGGGCAAGGGCCGGCCGGGGTGGCACATCGAATGCAGCGCCATGGCCCTCCACCACCTGGGCGCGACCATAGACATCCACGGGGGCGGCAACGACCTGATATTCCCCCACCACGAGAACGAGCTCGCCCAGACCGAGACCGCCACCGGCGTGCAGCCGTTCGCCCGGTACTGGCTCCACAACGGCATGCTCAGGCTCGAAGGCGAAAAGATGAGCAAGTCGCTGGGCAATATCATCCAGGTGCGCGAGGCCGCCAAACACCACTCGCCGGACGCCATCCGGCTGTGGGTCCTTTCCGGGCACTACCGCACCCCGTTGCTCTACGACACAGACGGCATCGCGGAGAAGGAAAGCGCAGTCCGGCGGCTGCGCGGCGCGGCAGAAGCGGAGTCTCCCGCAGGCGACGGCACGCTTGATGCAGCGCCGTTCAGGCAGCGCTTTGTCAACGCGATGGACGATGACATGAATTCCCCGCAGGCGGTCGCGTCCATCTTCGACCTGGCGAGCGCCATCTACCGGGCGCGCGATTCAGGGGCGAACTTCAGCCAGGCGCAGGAGATGCTGAGAGAACTGACAGGCGCGCTGGGCATTTCGCTGGCCGGGCGAACGGCAAAGTCGAGCAGCCTTTCCGATGCGGAGATAGAGGGCCTTATCAAACAGCGAGCGGAGTTCCGCAAGGCCCGCCGTTTCGCAGACGCAGACGCCGTCCGCAAGCGCCTGGAGGCGAGCGGCGTCGCCATCGCAGACGGCCCGCAGGGGACCACCTGGCAGAGGGTGTAGGAGGCGTCGAGCGGCTCCAGCCGGGACCGTTGCGGGCCGAAAGGGAATGCGATTGGCTCTGTTGACATCCTCTGGTTTTCATTCCCTCTCCCCTTGGGGGAGAGGGTCAGAGCCTGCCCCGGACTTGGTCCGGGGGTGAGGGGCCGTAAACTCGCAGCTTCTCCCTCACCTCAGTCCTCTCCCGCTGGGAGAGGAGGATGTCAACAGAGCCGACTGGCTCTAGTTAGTCCCGGAAATATTTCTGGGGCGGACTAGGCCTTTTCCTATAGCCACCGCCGTCGCCCAGTGGTAAGGATGACCTGTGCAGCTCTTAAAAGAGGGTTGCCACGCGGGAGCTCAGGCGCCGAGGAGGCAGCGGTAGGCCCGGGCGCACCATTGGGGCAGGCATCACGTTTGACTGGCAAGGAGCAGAAGTTGGGTCGCAAAGCTGGAGATGAACACCTCGACCGGATGAAGAAGGCCCTGTTGAAGCTTCAAGAGACGCCGCCTGACCCGCAGGCGCTCCAGCAAGCCCAGCGTTGGGCGCTCCTGGCGACTGCTGAGTTCTTGCACGAGGTCGCGTCCTTGCTCGATGCCATCGACTCAAAGCAGGGACAGATCCTGGACATCCTGCGGTCTGACAAGAAGCGGTAGACGGCCGCGCCTAGACGAAGAAGGTACAGGGGCAAAACTTGCGCAGGTCTTATCATGATGCCTGGGCCGGACGCGGTGATTGCGGTCCGGGCTCAGCGCTTTACTTTGACAGTATGGGGCGGACCGCCTTATTAGAACCGTTGCGCGACAGTGAGGGACGGCGCGACTGCCCGCCCAAACTGGTGAAACGACCACCGGTCAGCAGGCTTTCGTCTATCGCGTTCAGGGCTTATACCTAGTGGCGACTAGGCTCCTTCCGATTGCCGCTCGCGAATGCCTGAGCTAAGTTGGCGGCATCCATCTGACCTGGCGTGGAAGTCAGCTTGCGATTTCTCTCCCGAGCCGCGAAGCGGCCTGACCGTGCGCTTGGGCGGTCTGGCTAGGAGCCAGTAGGACGCAGGGCCGCCCGGTGCTGACATGACGAACCCAGAGGCAAACAAAGGGGCCATCCGCCGTACCAAGGCCCTAATAGCGGACGCCGACGACAGGACGCGCATGTTCCTCGCTTCAGGGTTAGAAGGGTGGGGTTATCTTGTCGCCACCGCCGACAACGCCGAGAAGACCTCTGAGCTGTTCAGGGACTGGGGACCCGACCTGGTGGTGATGGACCTGATGGGTCCAAGGCAGCGTGGGCTAGAACTCTGCACACGGTTTTCCATGTTCCCAACCGTCTGCCTGATCGTCTTCAGCTCGGTCGAATCGCAGGACGTTATGCACCAGGTCTATGAGGCCGGGGCGGACGACTTCCTGGTCAAAGGGGCGACGATCGAAGAAGTGCTATACCGGTGCGAAGCGAGGCTGCGCAGGACGAGGCTGATCGTGTCGCTGGCCGGCCTCCTTTACCAGAAAGCCGACCGGCGAATCGCCGGGCTCGACGACGAAGCCAGCGCCAGGGACCAGGCCCCAGAGGAGGGAGGACGGACGCCCAAGATACTGATCGTCGACCGGGAACGCTGGAGGCGGGGGACGACGGCCGAACTACTGCGGGCCGCGAACTGCATAGCATTCGAGGCTTCGGGCGCCAGGGACGCGCTGAGGCTGCTGGGAGAGACGCCGGTCGACGTGGTCGTGCTGGAACGGGACGGCCTGGACACCGACCCGTTCATGCTTGCAGAAGCCCTCCGAAAGGCCGACCGGACCAAGGGCGTGCCGGTCGTGCTCCTGACGGACAACGGGACGCCGGCTGAACTTGTGGCGGCGAAATAGTCGGGCATTAGCGAAGTGATTGTACGGCCCTGGAGACAGGGGGAACTGCAACTCCGGCTGAGTTGGCTCCTTGGCCGTTGGGTCAGACAATACCAGCCTGGGCCGGTGAGGACGAGCGGACTACCCGGATACAGGTAGAGCGCCGAAGGCTTTTACGGCGTCAGACCGGGACGTGTCCAATGTGACTCATGTGCGACGTTGACGTTGGGTGACTGCTTCCATGCGCTCGAGGAGTGTGGGTTGATAACCGGAGTGAGCGCCGCACCAATTCCCCAGCCGGTGTGCGGCCCGTCTGACGGCCAAAAAGCCCCACAGGGTATCTTCACCCGGCCAGTGCAACACGTAAGTCCCCCGTCAGACTGAAGACGCCTCCGGGGTTCCGGAGGCGTCTTTGCGTTGGTGATGCTTCCAGACTGATCTACTTCACGCAGGGCGGTGTCTTGTCCCCTCTCCCAGCGGGAGAGGATAAGGGTGAGGGAGAAGTCCTGACCTCGCGTTTGCTCAAACGCACCCCTCACCCCAGCCCTCT
>Ga0187892_10002413_pt1 | contig 37521 bp, 39 predicted proteins | sample MA1701073metaG_FD_139345 | JGI IMG/M metagenome (GOLD analysis project Ga0187892, IMG submission 139345) | Bio-ooze microbial communities from a basaltic lava cave in the Kipuka Kanohina Cave System on the Island of Hawaii, USA - MA170107-3 metaG ... | reverse complement strand
CTTATGCGTAAAGCCTTGATTACAGCATAAATAATTAGTACTTGTACTAAAATCAACTTTGGCAAGAGGATATCAGCAAGAACATGTGCAGCAGCAGCTAATCGAGATTTTATCTGAATCAAAAACAGGTCTGTCTGGAGTGGAGATTGCAGAAAAACTTGGAATCAATCGTGCAACAATGACAAAATATCTGAACATATTTGCAGCCGAAGGCCTCATAAAACAAAAAAACATCGGCAATGCAAATTTATGGTTTGTAGAGTCTGGAACAGAAAAACTCGAGTTCCCAGCAGACTATTTTCACGTCAAAGAAAAATTTCTAGAATGCCTTACTGCGGGCCTGCAGCACCAAGCGTATCATCTTATTCGAAACTGCCAGTATTCTGGAGCAGACACCTCAAAAATTATCAGCGAGGTGATAATTCCGGCAATTGCCTCACTTGAGGATCTGTATCTGAAAGCAAAAATAGGAAAATCAGAGGCAAAACTATTCCATGGTATAATATCAAACTCGATTCAAACCCTTAGTCTTGCCCCATACGAATTTAATCCCAAAAAAAATCTGCTGACACTTGCAGCAGACTCGGCTAGTGTGCTTTATGCACAGGCAGCTGCATGTGCACTTTCTTCAAAGGGTTGGCAGGTTTGGCCACTTGGGGACATGTCAGATGCAATCGACGTTCTCTATGATCTCGACTTGCAGAAACTTTTGACTAGAATTTGGAAGCAAAAACACGGGCTGATGGTAGTGGCCATCTTTTCTACAACAGAAGAGGGACTCAAGTTTTTCTCGGAATCTGTAAACTCTGTCAAGCCAAAGTTTGGCAAAAACCTGCACCTTGGAATCTACTCCAAGGCAGAAAAGAAAAACATCAAAGCAGAATTTGCGTCAGATAGCATTGAGGCAGTGTTACAATGGATCGAGTCTGTTTCGGCATCGGTATCATAATGAAATCACAAAATGAAGTGGCAACCATGAAAGTTACAACTCGTGCAGATCCTCATGCGTTATTTAAAACCACAATTTCCACTAAAACAAGGAATCTCATAACATTAATCAAGAACCGATCTTGGCGTTGAAGTAACCATGTCCAAGTCGCCTGATCTTTCAGTTCATCTAAGCCAGCAAGTCAAGCCGTACACTGATGTAGCAGTTCTCACGCTTTCTGAGTCAATACTTATTCCAGATGCATGCAAGCACATGGTTAGAACCAACTCTGATGAAATCATTGTTGTCGACAGTAATGGACACCCAATTGGGATCGTCACAGACGAAGATATACTGAAAAAAACATCGGAGGCGTTTATCAATCCATCAAACACAACTTTGGGAGACGTAATGACGTTTCCAGTCATCTCCATAAATCAAGACAAGACACTGTCTGATGCGCTCGATAAGATGCGCCAGTACAAGCTAAGAAAACTCGCAGTGCTTTCAGAACAAAGCAGGCTTGTCGGGATGCTATACAAAGACACAATCATCGACTTGATGAAAAAACACCTGGCAATAAAACAGGAAAAACGCTCCTCGCTTTGGGCAATACTCTGGAATCTGGGAATCGTACTGCAGTTTGCAGGCGTTCTGATGTTTGTTCCAGCAATACTTGCCACAGTTTTGTGGGAAACAGTTCCGGCAACTGGGATCTACCTGATGTCCACAATGTTGTTTGTTACGGGATTTTTCATGAACACGTATGGGGAAAAATACCCACTAAAGATGAGGGATGCTGCGATTCTAGTATTTGCGAGCTTTCTAATTCTGGTGCTGTTTGGAACCATACCTCACGTACTAGTGGTGCCATTTGATGTGGAAAAACCATTTGAGCATTTTGTTAGGAGCTTTTTTGAAAGCTCGGCTGGATTCACGACAGGCGGACTGACAACAATACAAACACCTGAAGACTTGCCTCAGAGCTTCACCTTCTATCGGAGCTACACGCAGTTTGTTGGAGGAATGAGTTTCATCTATCTTATTGTTACTGCATTTTATCCAGAAAACAAGCTACACTCCATGAGGAGCTTTATTTCTGGAAGGATCCCACAACTCAAAGAACTGTTTATCACAATTACGATTCTTTTCTCAATCTATATTACGATCATAGCTGTTGCGCTATTTTATTTTGGGGAAGCAAACATCATTGATAACTTTGCTTTGGCAATGAGTGCCGTAGCTACTGGTGGGTGGATTCCACACTCTCAAATTCTAGTTGATCTTAGTGTTCCGGAATATATTGTACTCATCTTTGGAATGATTTTTGGTGCACTTCCATTCGCACTTCACTATGCATTTGTTAGAACAAAATTCATGTCTTTTCAGATTAACCAGGAGGTTGCCATATTTTTTATAATTCTTGTAATTGCGTCAGCCATTATCCTGTTTTCTATGGATGTGAATCCAATAGATGCCATATTCAATGCAATTTCAGGCGGCACCACATCTGGCTTTCAAACAGTCAGCTTGACAAATCTCAATCCGATTAGCTGGGTTGCCTTTATCATTCTCATGATAGTTGGCGGATGTGGCTTTTCAACTGCAGGAGGAATGAAGATGTTTAGACTGATGAAACTTGCAAACGTCAAGAGCCTTGTTTTACGAAAGAAACTATCGCAATCAGACAAAAACCACATAATTACCGCGTCGATACTTGTTGTTCTGTTTCCCATAATTCCATATTTTGTTGCAGGCCACATGGTCTCATTAGGATATGATTTTGAAAACTCGTATTTTGATGCAATCTCTGCACTAACTACAGCTGGACTTGGTGCGGGTACAATTAATGAGGACCTGGACTCAGCTACGCTTGTACTATTTGCGTTTTTGATGATATTTGGAAGACTTGAAATCATTTTACTCCTCTATATGGTAGTGCCAAGACTGATACCATAATTTTGTCACACACAAAAATAGTGGGCCGAGAGAGATTCGAACTCTCGACCTTTCGATGTCTGAAAGGTTGTTTTATCAGTCGAACGCTCCAGCCAAGCTGAGCTACCGGCCCTCAAAAAATTCCCAAGAGATCGGTATTTTAAATGTGTGGCTCAGTTCTTCCACTTTATTGAACAACCAATCGACGGGTCGAAATCTTTTGCAATTGATTGGCCTGACAACAATTTCTCAATGTTTGCAATCATTGTCTTTTCAGTTGGTGTGTCCTCTGGCTTCATTGCATTATCGATTCTTCCATGAAAGACTAGCTTTCTTTGCTTGTCAAACAAAAACGGATCTGGTGTGCAGACTGCGCCGTATCGCTTTGCGACCTGTTGCGTGTCGTCTACAAGATATGTAAATGCAATTTTCTTTTCGACTGCAAACTTTTTCATGTTCTCAAAACTGTCGTCTGGATATGATATTGGGTCATTGCTGTTTATCCCAATCACTGCTACTTTGTCTTTGAACTTGGTTGCAATCTCGTTTATTGCGTTAACTTTGGCTTTGACATAGGGACAGTGATTGCATAGAAAAATCACCAGCACTGCGTCATAACCGTCGTAGCTTGGAATTGAGTGTTTTTTGTCATCTACTCCGAGCAGCTCAAAGTCCGGAGCTGTATCTCCTTTTTTGAGTTGGACTTGAGATTCCATTACGACCATGTTTTGCGCTCTAATTTTTGCAAATAAAAATTCTTGCCCAAATTAAAGAGAACAATTAAAATCCACACGCCGAAGTCTCTTTTTGAGGGCTGATAGTTCAGTGGTAGAATGCCCGCCTTGCACGCGGGAGGTCAGGGGTTCAAATCCCCTTCAGTCCACTTACAAACCATCGATCTTTTGCAAATCAAAATAGCAAAGGATGGACTTAAATATGACATTTTGACAGGAACTTCGGTATGGCTCAAGCATTTGCAGCAGAATCAATCGCTGTATGGATACCACTTATCGTCGGTTTAGCACCAGGATTAGTTTACTGGTTCGTTATAACTGGCATGAGAAGTAGAAGACGATAATCACTCATTTCTTCTCTTTTATTCTTTATTCCTATTTTGTAAAAGCTTCTAATCCACATTGTTTAGAATTATACTTCTTATGTGATTAATCCCAATAGAATAACTAGAATCAAATGAAAGAGCTGCTCGCCATATCGATTATCACATTTTTATTATTGCCAGTATCTCAAGGCTTTGGACAGGTAACGGATACCCCGTCCACCTTGGGTGTGAAGCTAACGAGCACGACCCCGTTTAGCTACCAGGACGATCAAGGATATACAATAGTGATTGGTGAAGTGGAAAACACAAAGGCATTTCCTGTGACAAATGTCAAAGTCTGGGTAGGATTTTACAGTGGAAAAGCCTCTGGCCCAGCAGGCCAAACTCCTCTAGAAACAGTAACTGGTGATACCTTACTTGATGTTATACCTGCACGTGGCAAGTCCCCCTTTATGATAAAGTCAAAGACACCAAATCCGGAAATCTCCGAAGTGATAATAAACATACTTGGGTTCAACTCTGCCACACAAAAACAACAATTACTCGAAATAAAGCCTGGTACACTAACCATCGGCAACACCGTCAAGCTCTCAGCAGAAATCAAAAATGGTGGATCGCAGCAAAGCACAGATACTAACGTCTACCTAATAGCACTTGATGCGTTCAAGCCGCCAAGAATAGTTGGAATTGAGACGTTGACAGTTGATGAAATAATGCAAGGGAAAAACGCTACCATAAATTTTAATGCTCTAATGGATTACCGTGCAACATCATACAAAATTCTCGCAGAGTCTGACAATTATCAATCAAAGATTACAGATGTGACCAAGGTTTCACTTGATACGCTAACAAGACTGATTTCAATTAACAGCATTGAGGTGATGGATTCATCAGGAGAGCGAGTCTCACAATTCCAAGTTGGGACACCAGTAGACATAGTCAGTGATCTAGCAATACAATATTTTGCCTTGGCGGGATCAAATCAGCCATATGTGTATTACGCACAAGTAAAACAATTTGGTGAAACCGCACCAGTAGAATTTTTAGGAATTATGGAAGGTGAGTTTAGCTCCGCTGAACCACAAGCTGCATCTGTTAGCTGGACTCCACAACAGGAGGGAGGGTACTTTATTGAGGCGTATGTATGGGATCCCAACGGTGTCGCACTTGCAGCGCCAAGCAAGACAATTTCAATTGTTCTTGTAACGTCATAGATTTATTCACAAGAACACTAACTCAGCTCATGGTTCGATTCGATGTTGTCGCAATGGGTGGGACATTTGATATCATACACAGGGGCCACACCGCGTTGCTTGAAGCGGCATTTGCTGCATCAAAAAAGGTGATAATTGGCCTGAGCAGCGATGAGCTTGCCAAAAAAAAGGGCAAAAACCTACGCCACCCATACTCGCAAAGACTTGATGCGCTAAAACTATTCGTTGAGAAAAATTTTCAAAACAAAGAGTATCTTATCAGCAAGCTTGACAACGACTTTGGGCCAGCTGCAATAGAAGGAAACGTACAGGCGCTAATAACAAGCGAGGAGACTGCATACAAAGGCCAAACCTTAAACAAGCTAAGGGCGGAAAAAAAACTTGGCCCAGTTGAAACGGTCGTAGTTCCAATGGTCCTAGCAAAGGACGGACAAAGGATTTCTACTACCAGAATACGAAATTCTGAAATCGATGCACAAGGGAACTTGCTATAATTGACAAACTGATTGCCTATGTTTGATTTATTCAGATAAAACAGAAATCCTCAATCCGAATCGTTGAGCATCATAAATAATATGATGAAAAAATTTACAAAAAACGTAACAGGTCTTCAGGAGGGGCTTCATCCAGAAAGCCTTGCCTTTTGGTACTCGATAGTGATTGCGGAGGCAAAGGAAATGGCTCCACCGTGGCTTGTAGACAAAATAAAGGTAAATCAGGATCCAGTACTGCCAATGAAATTCAATTTGGACATCTCGAAAAGGGCGGTGCGCTACTTTATGATAGCAGTAGACGATAACTTGGCAAAAATGCCAAACTCCACTAGGCTGTACTTTCTAAGGGTCCAAGAAACACTTTCAGATGAGATGGACAAATCTCTAGTCTAACCCTTTGTTATTTCCACGATGTCGTCTTCTGCCTTTGTGTCAATTATCTGACTAATTCCGTCAAGAACCGACTGGATAAAATCTGCAAACAACTCCACCTGGTAGTCATCTTTGAGTACAATCGAGTGAGCGGATTTGTCCTTTAGTGCAACTACTACCTCGTTATCAAAGACGTTCAAAATTGATGAGATGTACGTTTCTTTTCCATCCCTTATGAAAATGAGGCTTGCTAGCTTGGATGCCTCGTGTTTGTCTTGGCAGGCAATTTGTATTTTCATCTAGTCTTCAAACAAAAATTTTTCGAGCTGTCCTTTCGCCTTTTCGCGTTTTTGTTGGTGTGATTTTAAAAATTCTGTTACCTTTTCAATCAGAATTGCTTTTAGCTCACCTGTGAGCAGCTTGCCGGACTTGTAGTCATCATGAATCTGCTTGAGCTTTTTGTCGTCTGGCTCAAAGAAAATTCGTAGGTACTGGTATGAGACATCAATGTCAGGATTTCCGCCAAGCTTTCTGTGTTCTTCTACTGTAGGCTGACCGCCGGAAAAAGCGTACTTGTTAATTTTCTTTTTTACCGTCTCTGGCGAGTCGGTAGTGTATATCGTTCCACTTTCTTCAGAGGCAGACATTTTTCCTCCAGGGCCAGTAAGTGATGGAATCATGATGTTGTGAATCAAGGCTGGCTTTGGCTTTCCTATTCGCGGGGCAACATCACGTGTGATCCTAAAGTGCGGGTCTTGGTCTACGCCAAGTGGGATCAGGACAGGTCTGTCCTCAATAAAACATGGGGCAGACTGCAAAGACGTGTAAAAAATCATGCCGACATTTGTCTCGTTTGTAAAACCAAATACTGCCTTTGTGTTTGAGAAGTTAATTTTTTTTGCAACTTGGGCTGCAAGGGGATAAAGCGTCTTGATATTTTGTGAATCGATGATTATCTTTGTCTTGTCCGGCTTGAAGCCAAGTGCAATAAAATCCAGGGCGTTTTCGTAGGCAAACTTTGTTGTCTGCTCTATGGTGAGATCCTGCTTTGCATAAAATTTCTCATCATCGGTTAGCTGAAAATACATGTTGGTACCAAATTTTTCTTGGAGCCACTTTGCAAAAACCCAAGGAACAAGGTGCCCTATATGAGTGTGTCCAGAAGGCCCGCGACCTGTGTAGAGGAAGAATTTTTTCCCTTTCTCATAGTCTGATAAAATCCTGCCTAGGTCTCTATGTGAGAAAAAAATGCCTCGTCTTAGCATAAAATGAATTTCTCCAGTAGCTTTTTCGATTTTTTTTAGCAGTTCGCCTGTGATTTTTTCTGTGCCAAACTGTTTTATGAGCTTGTCATAATCGATTTCTCCTTCTACATGCCATGGTGTGACAATGAATTCATCAGAAGGCATTCAAGTTTGAGTTAGGTTAAGGTTTAAAAAGTCTTTTCGGGTCGTTTTGCTGTTGTCTCAAGTTCTACATCCAATTGAGAAAACAATAATCAAGCTACTAAAGACAACATCAAACCTCACAGAAGAACAAATCTCGGAAAAAACAAACCTCTCAATTGATCAAACGAGGCGTGGAATAGAATGGCTCAGACTCAAAAATCTCGCAGTCGTAGAGGAATCTGAAAAATCATTTGTGAGGCTGGGTAAAAACGGACTCTTGGCAAAACAGGAAGGACTACCTGAGCGAAAGCTTGTCGAGTTGATTACAGTCAAGCCTTTGGCATTTGGCGAACTGCAAAAGAAACTTGGCATCGAAACGAACATCGCAATCGCAATAGCAAAGAAAAATAACTGGATTGAGATGCAAAAAGGAGAATCAATCAACATTGTCACACTAAAACAAAAACCCAATCAAACAAACGAGGAAAAACTAATCGCACTTGTTTCAGATAATAAAACCCCATTGGAACAAATACGAGATTCTGCTGCACTAGAGTCACTAAAAAAACGGCCGGACTATATCATAATTGAAACGACAAAATCGCGCACAGTCTCGCTTTCAGAGCATGCAAAATCAATCGATGTCGATAAAGAAGAAACTGGGGCAATTGATGTCGAAGCTGATGTCCCGAGGGTCTTTGCCGCAAGAACACATCCACTAAAAGACGTCATTAACGAAATAAGAGAAGTTTTTGTTAGCTTGGGATTTACTGAGGTGCTTGGAAGCTTTGCGCAGCCAAGCTTTTGGAATTTTGACGCATTGTTTACGCCACAAGATCATCCAGCAAGAGAAATGCAGGACACGTTTTACATAAAAGAAAAACTCGCAGAAAAACTCGCATCGCAAAATCAGATAAACCAAGTATCCATGGCGCACAAAAAAGGATGGAAGTATGATTGGAGTGTTGATGTTGCAAAAAAAATGGTTTTAAGAACACACACAACATGCGTCACAATCAAATATTTGGCTGAACACAAGCCGCAAGACGCAAGGATATTTTCACTTGGACGCGTTTTTAGAAATGAAAAGGTAAGCTACAAACACCTAGTAGAATTTCACCAAGTAGAAGGAATTGTAGTTGGCAAAAACGTCTCACTGCGAGACCTCATGGGAATCCAGACAGAATTTTACAAAAAGATGGGGCTAGACAAAATAAAGTTCTGGCCTACATTTTTCCCATACACGGAGCCGTCGTTGCAGACGATGGTATACAACCAAAGACTCGACAAATGGGTTGAGCTCTTTGGAATGGGGATCTTTAGACCAGAGGTAACAAGACCATTTGGAATTACAAGGCCTGTTTTGGCTTGGGGAGGGGGAATAGAAAGGATCGCAATGCTCAAGTACGGACTAGATGACGTCAGAGAATTTTACAACAACAACCTTAGCTGGTTGAGAGGTGTACCAAAATGCCTGTAGTGATATTATACTTTGGAAGACTGGAAAAACTTGTAGGCAAAAAAGCAAGCAAAAACAAAATCACAGATGCCTTGCCATTTTTGGGACTCGACATAGAAGAGCAAACAAACGAATACGTCAGAGTGGAGTATAGCCCCAATAGGCCAGACTATGCAACGGATGTTGGAATAGCTGCAGGACTGCAAGGACTGCTTGGAATAAAAAAAGGAATTGACAAGCTAACACTAAAAAAAGAAAAATCATTTCTGATCAGGACCGATCCTTCGGTAAAAAAAATCCGCCCGTATGTCAACGGCATTGTTGCAAAAAATGGCAAACTAGACGATGAGGCAATTCGACAGCTAATAACACTGCAAGAGGATCTCCACTTTGGGGTCGGCAGGCGCCGCAAAAAGGCATCGATTGGAATTCACAACCTTGATGTCGTATCATTCCCACTCAGGTACACTGCAGTATCAAAGGATCACAAGTTCGTGCCACTGACAAGCACTGAAGAAATGACGGCAGAGCAAATTCTTACCAAGACGGATGTGGGCTCGCAGTATGGCAAAGCCTTGGGCGCCGCTTCCAAACTACCAATGATTTTGGATGCCAATGGAAATACACTGTCATTTCCACCAATAATTAATTCCGCGCTTACGGCAGTATCTACAAGTACAGTCAATCTGCTAGTAGAGGTGACAGGAACCGACAAAAACGCAGTTGATGACACACTCTCTGTTGTTTCCACAACACTGCAAAACTTTGGATTTACCCTTTTTGATCTAAGGACGAATGCAAAGAGCTCAGCGGAATCACTAAAGACAAAAACCATAGCACTTGAGCCAACACTGGTAAATCAAACACTTGGGGTGTCGTTGACAAATCAGGAAATATGCAACTCGCTAAAAAAATGCAGACTGGATGCAACAGTGAGAGGAAAAAAAATCGTTTGCACAATTCCAAGATTCCGATTCGATGCTCTGGGACAGATGGATCTAATCGAAGAGGTGGCACTCGGACATGGAATTCAAAAACTAAAGCCGACAATTCCGCTTTCTGATGCAGTTGGACAAAAAAACGAGATCACGAAAAGACTGGACAGACTTGGGCAAATTATGGTGGGCCTTGGATTCACAGAGGCGTTAAACTCCAGTCTTACAAGCAAACACATACTTTATGATCAAACCAAGCGAAGCTCTTCTGGCATAATCGAAGTAGCTGAATCAAAAAGCCTAGAACACACTGTTCTACGTGATTCGATACTTCCGGGATTGTTGGAAAATCTCTCAAGGAACATACACGAGTCATACCCACAGAAATTATTTGAGATTGGAATAGTTTTCTCAAACGCAAGTCCAATTAGAGAATCAATTAGTCTGGCATGCGCAAGCGCACACAAAGACACAAACTTTACAGAAATAAAGGCAGTCCTGCAGTCATTACTAAAAACCGATTCCGATATTGATTGTAAAACAAAAACGTCGGCAAATCCTGTTTTTGCCAAGGGAAAGACAGCTGACATTTTAGTTGGTGACAAAAAAATTGGCGCAATGGGAGAAATAGACTCGCAAGTAATTGATAATTTCAAAATTCGTGTGCCTGTTTGTGGATTTGAAATAATTTTGTCTGATTTTATTTTCTAAGCACATTCTTATCCTCTCATTTTAATATAACTCACTGATAACTTATCAGTAGCGAAGCTGCGTAACTCCTTAAAAGAAAAAATCACAATCGCTGTTAATGACAAAACTAAATACGAAATACACACAAGCACTGGCACTGTTGCTAGTTATCACGCTTGCTCCAGCATCTATTGCATTTGCACAATCTTCTGTTGAGGCAGAGACAACAACTGAAAATACCGTTGATGCAAACAACGACATTAAAGTCAAAACAAGAGCAGATATCAAAGCAAGAATAACTGACGCACAAGAAAAGAGAATCAATCTCATCAAAGATGAGGTCAGAACAAATGTAAGAGACGTAATCTCAAACACCCTCGCTGACAGGGGAGCAGATCTGACATTCCGTGGTCACACTGACGGATGGGCAATAGTTGGAGGAAAGGCATTTGAATCTTCCATTGCATTTGGAGGAGATGCTCACCACGTAGGTGGAGGAAACTGGAAAATAGACTCCACGGGCGAGCTGACAGTTGCTGACAGACATGCAAAACTAGATCTTACTGGATTTGCAAGAGGAAATGTAATACATCTGCAAGGAAGCGGTTCACTTGACAACGGTGAAGCTTTTCGAATAGTGTTAAGAGGCCACTTTGCACCAACAGATGACAGGAATGTATATGCTGTTGCATTTACACATGCAAGCATTCAGTACATGAACAGCGGTCTTAGGGTTCCACTAATGCAAGTAGGTTCTGTAACAATCATAGATACAACTCTACCAGTGTCAGCAGAGCCAGTAACTGCTCAACAGTGAGTAGTTTCTTTCTTTTTTTTAAAAATAACTAAACAAACGATTAGTTTACTGCAAAATTACTATGCTATTGTGCATCAAGCTTTGAATTAATATTTGAGCTGATCAAATGATACGTGCCCTAAAAAGGCACACAGACGGACTAGGATGAATATGATGCTAAAAAATGATTTCTGGGTCCACCCAGGTGTGCGACATGGGGCAATACCCCGGTTACAGAGCATGCTTGAGGATTTAGGCTAAAAACCCATGATAGTATGTGAGTCAGTACCGGGGTACAAATTTTTACAAATGTCAACAAAGCAAATATTAGATTTGTAAAATATTGATACCGATGGCAAACTACTGGCTTTGCAAGCAAGAACCAAGCACATACAATATAGACAAACTAGAAAAGGAAAAAAAGACAACTTGGGATGGAGTCCACAACAACTTGGCGCTAAAGCACATAAGGCAAATGAAAAAAGGGGATCTTGCGCTTTTTTATCACTCAGGCGACGAAAAACAAATCGTTGGAATGATGGAAATAGCATCGGGACCATACCCAAACCCAAAGGAAAAAGATCTGAGATTCGTAATAGTCGATGTCAAATTCAAAAAACGGCTTGATAGGCCAGTAACACTTGGAGAGATAAAGGCTAACAACAAGTTCAAAGACTGGGAACTGTTGCGAATATCGCGACTCTCAGTAATGCCGGTTCCGTCTCAAATTTGGAACGAAATCATCAAAATTTCTCAAAAATAGAACAGGCAATAGGTTTATTGATATATCCCGACGTGTATACGTTAATTATGGCAACAGCTTACGTTTTAATAAACTGCGAGCTTGGATCAGAAGAAGCCATCATCAAACAGCTAAAGTCTTTGGATGGTGTAAGAGAAGTTCACGGCACCTTCGGTGCATACGACATCTTGGCCAAGATCGAGTCTCCAACGGTTGAAGCACTACGCGAGACCATAACATGGAAGATTCGTAAGATAGAGAAAATCCGATCTACACTAACCCTTATGGGTATTGAGGGTCAATCTTAATTACTTCTTTTTCTTATCATGCTACTGCACTTCATATTTTTGGTAACCCAAGACGATTTACAGAAACGAGCCGGGGAATTTGAATACGTACAACAAATGGCGCAGTTCTACAAAAAATGGATCAAAGACACATTTTCAACAGATGCTGATGTCCAATCTGACCAAATGATAACACCCAAGTCAGGTCTTTTACATAGGATCGACACAAGTGCGCTTTTGGAGGATCACAGAAAACGTGGCCAAGAAATTTTTCATTTTTACTTGTGCAACTTTAGGCCGTTGTGGACTGATTGTACCTGTGAGGGGTATAGCGCAGAAAATTTTGGTATGTCTCTCTGGCAAAGACCAAAAGATCAAAATGATGCTCTCTTTATGGCAGAAAAAAACTGCACCATAGTATCACATGAACTCTCGCATGAATTCCTGCGGCAAAAAAAGATAAAAAAGCAGGCAGAACTGGTACACGACGTCTGGACAAAGCATCTCTTTGACGAATTGCCGTTTGAGCAGTACGGAAAAGATTTTGAACTCACAACAAAAGATCCTTACTTTTTTACCATTGATGCATCCAGCTTTAGGTTATAATACAATTACCAGCTCTTTTAATTTTCGTGAAGCAATACCGTATCATGCTACGGTGTAAAGGAAACTGCAAGACAAAATACAAAGAATTCTTGGGCCAAATCTTACTCAAGTATAATGGACAAAAAAGATGCGGCGTCTGCGATGTTTACCTAAGGTGGGACGGCATCAAGTGCCCATGCTGTAGTTCAATTTTGCATGTGAGGCCAAGACACTCTAGGGCAAAAACCAAGTATTATGAAAGCCAGCGAGTACAGTGGGTTTAGCTGTTGCACTTTGTAACAGAGTAAATTCTGTTTTCAAAGTTTGCAGTTTTTATCTCTAATCTGTTTTCTGCATCGGATTTTCTTGACTTGCTGAGCCTTTCTAGTTCTACTAGTGACTCGCCTTTGAATCCAACAGACGTCCCAAAGATTGCGTCCGTTAGCATAGTACCATGGTCTCCTTTTTTGACATCGTCTACAATGTTGTAGAACTTGATCGCTTCCCTCTTTTGAACAGGAGTTCCAGTTGACTTGTTAAATGCAACTGCGATGTACATCCCATTGTTTTTTACTGCCACTGGAACCTTGTGGTTCTTTCCTGACGCCCCAGGAATCGTTTCGTTGATTAAAATGTCGCATTTGTGGTACATGCTTGCTACATATGCATAAAACCTAAAATCGGCAAACTTGCCGCCCTCATCACTTTCACAGTCGATAAAAATTCTGTGCAGCATTGTTAGAGCATGGTCATTCATACTTTGAAGCCTGTCATCAAGGCGGCCCCTCTCCAAAAGATTAGAGCCGCATTCTTTTGCAATTTTTTTTAAAATAAAATCAGGAAGATTATAGTTTTTCAGAGCTGCAATGTACGCACCTGCTTGCGACATGCCAAAAGTTGGAAAGCCCTTATTGACCAAACAGACGGCCCCCTTTAACAAACAGATGTATCAAAACCTGAAACCCCGTATAATATGCATCGTTTTTGGCTTATTAATGTTAGCAAAATTGCAAAAAACAGATGCCTCTAGCGTGATCTGAAGCTAAAACAACAACTGCACAACTCTACAACGATTTATAACTAATAAATTGAATAATTACTTGCTGTGATAATTAATGGAAATAGAAACAACTCCAAAACTTGTGCTTGATGTTTACAAAAAACTAGAAAACAATATTTCCAAATTTAGAAAAATAGTCAACAAACCTCTCACACTAAGCGAAAAGATTCTTGTCGGTCATCTTGCTGAGATGAGCTCAACAGAGCCAGAACGTGCAAAGAGCTACGTTTTTTTGAATCCAGACAGAGTCGCACTACAAGACGTTACAGGCCAAACGGTAATGTTGGAGTTTATGCAAGCAGGACTCAAACAGGTTACACTGCCAACTACGGTTCACTGCGACCATTTGATACAGGCGCGCGTTGAGGCAGAATCTGATACTCTGGCAGCACTCTACGAAAACAACGAAGTCTACAAATTCTTAGAATCAGCTTCACGAAAATACGGCGCGGGATTTTGGAAGCCAGGTGCTGGGATAATACACCAAGTAGTTTTAGAAAACTATGCGTTTCCTGGGGGCCTTATGATTGGAACCGACTCACACACACCAAACGCAGGTGGACTTGGAATGATTGCAATTGGAGTAGGAGGTCTTGATGCAGCAGAGGTGATGGCAGGCATGCCATGGGAGGTCCTCTATCCAAAGAGAATAGGTGTTTATCTAAAAGGATCACTTAATGGCTGGACCGCACCGAAGGATATCATACTGTATGTGGCAGGTCAGCTTACCGTATCTGGTGGAACAAATGCGATAATAGAGTACTTTGGACCAGGTGCACATACAATCAGCTGTACGGGCAAGGCAACGATTACAAATATGGGTGCAGAAATTGGCGCAACATGTTCAATATTTCCATACGATGAAAAAATGGAAAAATACCTTAGGGCAACTGGCCGCAGCGAGATAGCAGACATGGCAAACAAGTACACTGGGCTCTTAACTGAGGATCCTCAAATAGAACAAGACCCAACCAAATATTTTGATAAGGTGATCGAAATCGATCTCTCAAAGCTAGAGCCGCATGTAGTGGGCCCGCACACTCCAGACCTGGCAAGACCAATCTCAAAGCTAGCAGAGGATGTAAAGAAAAACAACTACATTGACGATATCTCAGTTGCACTCATTGGAAGTTGCACAAATTCTTCTTATGAGGATATGTCTAGGGCATCAAGCATCGCAAATCAGGCAAAACAAAAAGGAGTAAAGGCAAAGATTCCACTACTGGTAACGCCGGGCTCTGAGCAGATTAGGGCAACAATTGAACGGGATGGGCAGATGCAGACATTAAAGGAGATTGGCGCAACAGTTCTTGCAAATGCATGTGGCCCGTGCATCGGGCAGTGGAGCAGGCCTGAGCTAAAAAGAGATGAGCCAAACACAATTGTTACATCATTTAATCGAAACTTTCCTGGAAGAAACGACGGCAAAAGAAACACAATGAACTTTATTGGAAGTCCGGAACTTGTAATTGCTCTCTCACTTGGTGGAAGTCTTTCGTTTAACCCTCTAAGCGACGAGCTAACGGCAAAGGACGGAACAAAATTCAAACTCCAGCCCCCCGAGGTGGCCCCGGATGTACCGCAAAGCGGATTTAAAGTTGGAACGGACGTATATGTCCCACCAGTAAGCAACCCAGAAACAGTCCAAGTGCTAGTTGACAAAAACAGCACTAGACTGCAAATACTGGAGCCGTTTGAAAAATGGGATGGACAGGACTATGTTGGGATGTCAATCATGGTAAAGGCAAAAGGCAAGTGCACAACTGATCATATCTCGCCTGCAGGCCCGTGGCTTATGTATCGAGGGCACCTAGACAAGCTAAGCGATAACTTACTTTTGGGGGCAGTAAATGCGTTTTCTGGAGAGGTTGGAAAGGGCAAAAACATCCTAAATGACAACATAGAATCGTTTCCAAACATTGCGCGCCAGTACAAGGCAAAAAAAATCAAGTGGGTAATAATTGGCGATAACAATTATGGCGAAGGAAGCAGCAGGGAGCATGCAGCCCTCACCCCAAGGTACCTTGGGGGTGCCGCGGTAATTTCAAAAAGCTTTGCAAGAATTCATGAAACAAATCTAAAAAAGCAAGGGATTTTGGCGCTGACATTTTCAAATCCTGCAGACTACGATAAAATCCAAGAAACAGACAAGATCTCACTTGTTGAACTAGGCAAGCTGGAACAAGGAAGACCAGTAAAATGCATAATAGCGCATGCAGACGGCTCAAAAGAAGAGATTCAGCTTTTGCACTCGTATAACGCCGCCCAGCTGGAATGGTTTAGGAAAGGTTCTGCGCTCAACGTTTTACGTTCAAGAAAATAAGACGTGGGGCCGACCGGAGTTGAACCGGCGATCTACAGGTCACTGCAGCTCCAAACTCACATCATCTTGTGAAATCAGTTTGGGTTGTACACTTCTGGAGCCTTTAGCGATGACTTGACATCATAGTCGCCCTACCAGGCTAGGCTACGACCCCACAGAATTGAAAAATTAGGACTGGGATTTATTCTATCTGGTGTTTTGTGCAGATTATCCTAAGCATTTGTCATAAAAAATTAGATTTATTATCAAACTAAAAAATCAATACTTTGAATGGCAAAACCACTCATACTGATTGCAGCATCGATTCCGATAATTTTGGCAATCTTGATTGCAGTTCCAATGATCACAAACCCTCAGATCCCATTTAGCGCAACGACCTCAGATGACAAAATTTCATTAGAGTTTACAAAGCAACACCTGCAAACAACATTGGGTGTCACTGAGAGAATCATACCGCAAAAAATAGAGATATTGACTGTATCAAATGAAGGGGATGCCAGGTATCTGGTGACAGAAGGTGGAATAAATCAACCAGAAAAAATATTGAGGCTTGACCGAGATTACGTAAAAAAACTTACGGCACTAATCAAGGAGACTGGGTTTATGCATATTCCAATTGATTTGATTCGAGCAAACGATGATGTAACAGAATACGACAGATTCTCACTCAAAGTTACACTAAATGGCAACACAAAGCAAATTCAGTGGGCTGAGCAAAACGCCACATCCACTCTAATTCCTCCACTTGTGACAATAATTGGATCTGAGCTGCAAAACGTCACAAAAAAATTCAACAACTGACATTCAAAATTAAATGCCATTCGCAGATCTAGTCGACTATTATAAATATGCAAATTGACGATTAGAGTTATTGATTCCTCTTTCTGGCAATCTTGGCAACGCAAAGGGCATAGTAAGCGAAAAGGTCGGTACTCATTTCATCACTAGAGGAACATCAACATTAAAGCGCGGCTTTGCGCACATGCTCAAAAACGGGGTCGTAATGGATGTGACTACGGTTGAGCAAGCACAAATAGCGGAAGACGCGGGCGCAGTGTCTGTAATGGTTTTAGACAAACTACCATCAGACGTAAGAAAAGCTGGTGGAGTCGCAAGAACTGCAAGCATCAGAGTTATTGAAGAAATTATGGATGCAGTAACAATTCCTGTAATGGCAAAGTGCAGAATAGGACATGTCTATGAGGCCAAGGTCCTAGAGGAGGCAAACGTAGACATGATCGACGAGTCCGAAGTTCTGACACCTGCAGACGAATCACATCATATTTGGAAGTGGGATTTTACAACTCCATTTGTTAATGGTGCACGTTCTTTGGCCGAAGCACTAAGGAGAATAGAGGAGGGTGCTGCAATGATTAGAACAAAAGGAGAACCAGGAACTGGAAACGTAGCAGAAGCTGTCACACACATAAAAAAAGTAAACGACGAGCTTAGAGTAATCAAGTCAATCTATGATTCAGGTGATCACCAAGACCTAGTAAAAATGGCAAGAGAGTTTCGAGTTTCTTATGATCTTGTGGAGCAGACAGCAAAGATTGGGAGAATGCCAGTAGTTAATTTTGCAGCAGGAGGAATTGCCACACCATCTGATGCCGCTTATCTTATGTCACTTGGATGCGACGGAATTTTTGTCGGCTCTGGAATATTCAAGGCAGAGGATGCCAAAGAGCGGGCTCGTGCAGTAGTGCTTGCAACAACATTTTGGGAGGAGCCAGACAAAGTAAAAGAAGCTCAGAAAATGATTGATGAAAGACAGTCAATGCTAGGCCTCGACGTTAAGACACTTGAGCTGCGAATGCAAGAGCGTGGAAGCACAGCATGAGTGTAAACATAGGTGTACTTGGCATGCAAGGAGATGTAGCAGAAAACATTTCAGCTACTAGGGCAGCACTTGGCAACCTCGGCCTAAAAGGAAATGTAAGACAGGTAAAGACACCAGACCAGATAGAAAAGCTTGATGGCCTCATAATTCCAGGAGGCGAGAGCACAATGATTGGACAGATGTCGCTGGTAAATGGCGCAATAAAGACAATCAAAGAAAAAATCCAGTCAGGAATGCCTGTCTTTGGGGTATGCGCAGGACTTATTCTACTTTCAAAAAATGCCAAGGACAGAGTAGTTGGAAAAAAAGACCAGCCACTATTGGATCTGCTTGATGTCAAAGTGGAAAGAAACGCGTTTGGGCGCCAGAGGGATTCATTTGAGGCAGAGGTTTCCGCTCAGCCAATCGGCATTCCAAAGAGCAAAGGCATCTTTATTCGAGCCCCGTCAATTGAAGACATTGGAAAGGACGTACAGGTAGTCTCAAAGTTTAATGAAAAAATTGTTGCAGTAAGACAGGGAAACATCTTGGCTACATCGTTTCATCCAGAACTTACAACCGATATCTCATGGCACAAATATTTTGTCAGCCTGATAAAACCAAAGAAAAAATAGATTTCCAATCATAATCTGGTATTAGAGAAAACACTCACAAACTTTAATTTTAACAAATGTGTTATTACATACGTCGAAGAAATTCGGCTGGTGGTACGGGGTGTGAACAGGTAAGGACTTGGTCACATCCTGAAATACTAAACACAAATAACTTTTAATTTTATTCTAGCTTATGCATTGGAATTAGGTCTTTTGTAAACGGCTTGAGCGACTCTGGAATTTCTACTGGTATAGGATCCTTTAATGACAAGCCCTTTGACTTCTTTTCATTCCATATTTTGGAGTTAAAGTCTGCAATCTCTTTGGTGAACTTGCTCATGTCTTGGAGATTTTGCGGTTCTGGGAACTGTTGCTTGTGGATTGTTTCTTTAGAGTACATCTTTTGCCACATGAACTCGGTGATAAATGGTGTAATTGGCGCCAAAAGCAACAAAACAGTAGATAGTACCTTGTGTAAAGTGTAGATTGCTGCGTTTTTTTCATCCTCGGTAAACCCCTCTCCATAGACACGTGCCTTTACCATCTCGATATAGTGGGCGGCAAAAAGATTCCACGTGAACTCACGCACAGCAATGGCTGGAACAAAAAAGTTGTACTCGCTGTAGCCTTTTTTGCACTCTTCGATAAGGTTGTTAAGCTCAGAGAGTATCCACTTGTCGGATTCTTGAAGACCCTTTGGTGACCCAGAGATGTCTTTTAGATCTTGATGCTTTATCTCAGGATAGCTTGAGATGAATCTAGATACATTCCAGAGCTTGGAGAGGAATTTTTTGGTTGCCTCAATTTTTTGCTCATTGCACCTAAAGTCATACCCGTGGTTTATCTCGCTTGCACTCCAGAACCTAAATGCATCTGCACCAAACTGCTGGATTACAGGAAGGGGGTCAATTACATTTCCCTTGCTTTTGCTCATTTTCATCCCCTTTTCATCAAGACCGTATCCCATTATCCAGGCATCGGACCACGGCGTCTTGTCTGTTAGCTGATCACATCTTAGTATGGTGTAGTAGAGCCAAGTTCTGACAATGTCTTTTGCTTGCGGTCGTATGGTTGCGGGATAAGTTTTTGCAAAAAACTCGTCGTCTGTGTTGTATTTTGAAATGAATAACGGCGAGACGCTTGAATCCATCCAGGTATCAAAGGTTCTCTCCTCGCCAACAAACTCAGACGAGCCGCATTGGGTGCATTTCTCAAATGGTGCTTTATCCTTCCATGGCTTGTAATATTTTCCAGGCTTTGGGACATGAGGCTCTGAGCAGGTTTTGCAATACCAGATTGGGATCTCAGTCCCATAGAACCTTCTTCGCGAAATTGGCCAGTCAATTGTAATGGAGTCAAGCCAGTTCATCAGAATCTGCTTGTGCATTTCTGGATAGAAGCGGATCTTTTGTCCAACATTTCTTATTTTTTCAATCGCATCTACCTGTCTTATGTAATATTCTTCCATCGGGATGATCTCAATTGGGATTTTGCTTCGCTCAGAGATAGGCGTGCGGTGCGTGATGTCTTCTATTTTCTCAACGAGGCCTGCGTTTTTCAAATCTTCAATTATCTGGGTTCGAGCCTGCTTTACTTTGAGGCCCGAGTATTTTCCAGCGGCCTCTGTCATATGACCGTTCATGCCGACTGCGACAATTTCCTCAAGCTTCATTTCTCTAAATAACGCGACATCGTTTTGATCACCATAACTACACACCATTACTGCACCAGAACCAAATTCTTTTTGAGCAGAATGGTGCGTCTTGACTGGTACTTCTCTGTTGATTACTGGAATGATCACTTTGTTGCCAACAAGTTCTGTGTATCTTTCGTCTTCGGGATTTACAATTATTGTCTGGCACGCGCATAACAGCTCGGGTCTGGTGCTTGCAATGATTATCTCTCCATCAGAATCTTTGATTTTAAATTTCATGTAAACGAGCTTTGTTGGGATGTCTTGGTACGTTATTTCGGCATCGGCAATTGTTGTCCCGGAAACCCAGTCATAGTTATTTGGGCGTGTTGCCTTGTAAACGATTCCGCGTTTCCACAATTCGATAAACGTTGACTGTGTGAGGATTCTGTACTCTTCGGAATCTGTTCGGTAGTAATTTGCAAAGTTTGCAGAAATGCCAAGGTTTTTCATGATTTGGATCATTTCTGCCTCCAAATCATCAAGGGAACTCTTGCACAGCTCTAGGAATTTGGACCGCTCAGTTTCCTGCATTCGAATGTTGTGCTTTTTTTCTGTGTACAGCTCAACTGGAAGGCCATTTCTGTCAATTCCTATTGGAAAGTAGACGTTGTGTCCAGACATTCTGGCAGTCCTTGCAATCATGTCGATTTGTGAATAATGGGCAGCAGCTCCAATATGCCAAGGCCTTCCTGATGGATATGGTGGGGGCGTATCAATTACAAAGTTTTTACTCTGCGGAGCAAAACTGTAGATGCGCGAATCCATCCACTGTCTTAGAATTTGTAGCTCTAGCTGTGGATTCCATGCGGTCTCTTTGATTTTTGGCTCCATTTCTTAAGACTTGGAAATTTTAGATAAAAGGTGTGCGCCCTTGTTGTATCCTTCGTAGACATAAACTCCCACGGCTTCGATGTTTTTTGGAAGCTTTGGAACTAGCAGTTTTATTATCTCAGTTGAAAGATTTTCCACTGTTGCCTCGCCTTCAAGCAGATATGCGGTATTTTTTGGAACCTGCATATCAAATATTCCCTTTGGTCCCTCAAACGCAATCCTGTAGTGGGATGGGTCCTCGCTTTTTAGATATTTTCTGTTTATGAAGAACTTGTGATCCAAAATCGAAATTATCTCCTTGATTATCTTTTTTGCCTCACCAAAATCAATTAGCAGATTGTTTTTCATATCGCCAACAAGCTCCACTAGTACAGAAGAAGTGTGTCCGTGCAGTATGGAGCATTTTTCAACAAGTGGCAAAATGTGAGCATAATCAAATGCAAATGAGGGGTCTTCTATGAAAATAGAACCGCTTTGCGCATCCTTTGTGTCGTAGAATACGACGTCATCAAGCTCTTTTACTTTGGCTGCGAACTTGGGGTGTCCTACTGCCATGACTTTTACGTCTAGAAGAAACTGCTTTACTTGCTTGTACTTTTCAATGTCTTGATCCGAATCAATTACCTCGATTAGCTTGCCGTCGCTGGTTTTAAAATCAACTATGAGTTTTTTTCCGTTTGGCAAGCTCACCGTATGTTGATAGTCATAGTCTATTCCCAAAAATGAAAGCATCTGTGATACTGAAAGCTCGGTTCTCGACTTTAGCAGTGTGCCCTTTTTGTCAATGTACCTAAAGTCAGAATCCAAAATAACTGGGTTTGTTGTCATTTGGAGCTTTTGTGCTCCATTCTGTATATAAATTGACTACGAATCAGTCATTGCAGTGAATTGAGCGTTTTTGCCAAATTGATATCGTTTTGTGTGATACCACCTGCGTCATGGGTAGTCAAATCCACGCTAAGCTTGTTGTAGACATTAAACCATTCTGGATGGTGATTCATTTTTTCAATGTGCAGCGACGCTTTTGTCATAAAACCAAAGGCCTCAATAAAGTCGCCAAAAACAAAATCCTTGTGTAGCTTGCCACCCTTTAGTGACCAGCCACTCAAATTTGCAAGCTCTGATCTGATCTGCTCGTCGGATAGTTTTGTAGATCCCATGGCTTGTTGATAAATCAAACACAATTAATAATTTTGGCAATTTTGAACTTGATCGCAAAACTAAATCATATTAGCACTTGGGTGCTAATGCAAGTATGATAACAAAAACTTGGTACCTAGCTTCATTGAATTTGAGCCCCACTGTTAACTATCTCCTCAAAACAATCCTGAGAACAAAAATAGCTCGCCCTGTTTTCGTATATTTTTCCACAATTCACACAGACCTTCCTCATGATCAATCACTCCCTTGTAGATAAAGTGCCAAAACCATGTGCTAACAACTCAGTCAGCCCATGATTTGTGTCCACACTTTGGGCAAATTATCACAAGTGGCGTTTTTCCTTGACCAAAAACGTAGGGCACTTTTGGAATTGAGCAGATTACGCATTTGACTGCAGAGATCTGCCCGTAAAGCTTTACACCTTCTTTTACTGGGAAGCTTTTGACCAGACTTTCTTTCGGCTCAGGTTGCCATTGCTTTTCGATTTGAATCGTTGACATGACATATGTTGCGCTCAGAAATATATGAGAATGTATGCCGCTTTGCGGTATGCCTTATCTATCCTGTAGTCTCACTAAAAACATCAGTAGAGTATCGCAAACGATTCATAGATTATTGGATGCATGATTTTAGTTTTACAATAGTAACTTCTTTGTATGGGAAAAATAGCAACAAATCATGCATCAAACTGATACACTCTTAGAAGAAATCCACAATGCTATCTCACAAACAATAAGTGAAAAAAAAATTGGTGTTGCATTTTCTGGTGGCGTTGACAGCTCAGTTGTTGCAAAGATTTGTAGCGATATAGGTTATGACGTTATGTTGCTAACAATTGGGTTTGCAGGCTCTCATGATATCGAGTTCTCAAAACAGGTCAGCAAGATTCTAAAAATGCCTCATAAAATTTTGGAAATAAACCCAAATGAATTTGACAAAATCTCATCTAGCATTAAATCCAAAATAAAAACCGACAATCTCTCATGGAATGAAAACAGTATTGCATTTTATCATGTGGCCAAGCTTGCAAAAAGCCTTGGTCTGAATGTAGTAGTTACCGCAAACGGAATAGATGAGCTGTTTTGCGGATACAATGCATATCGCGAGGCAATAAAGGTAGGAGAACAGGCAGTAATGGAACTAATGAATTCAAAGTTAGAAAATGAGCTAAACATGATGAAGGCAGTAAATGAGGTCTGCTCGGAATTTGATGTTAAAATAGTCCAGCCCCTTCTATCTGATGATTTTATAAACTACGCAAAATCCGTACCGGTTTCTGATAAGATCAAGGACGAAAATGATCTGCAACGAAAGCACATCATACGAAAGCTGGCCTTACAGATAGGTGTGCCAGAAGTCTCGGCAAGCAAGCGCAAAAAGGCATTACAGTATGGCTCTTTAATTCACAAGGCCTTGATCAAATCTAGCTAAACTTTTTGCAAACCTTTTGAACTGTTCTGTTCACGTTTGCAATTATTTGTGAAGATGCGCCAAGGTGGCTAGACGGAGAAAATATTCCGTCAATTTCTTTTTCTGATAGTTTTGCAGATATTACCTTGTCATTTTTTACCGCATCAATATACTCATCTTTACTGGCATGGGCCTCAAATGCAACTCGCTGAACATCTCTGTATGCTTCAAACCTTGGGACACCTTTTTTGATCAATGCCTCAAGAACAAACTCGGCAAATATCTGGCCCTTTGTAACATAGAGGTTTTGCTCTATTTTTTCTACGTCCACCTTTAGATTTTCAATTACTCGAATCATTGTTCCAAGCATCTCGTCAAGCAAAATGGAACACATTGGTATGGTGAATCGCTCGTTTGCAGAGTTTGAGAGATCGCGTTCATGCCAAAGTGGAATATTCTCAAATGAGGCACTCATCTGGCTTCGCAAAAGTTTGGATAATGACGAGATTCGCTCACTTTTGATTGGATTTCTTTTTACTGGTACTGCGCTGCTGCCCATCTGACCTTCCTTAAAGTGCTCAGCTACTTCGCCAATCTCTGTTCGCTGCAAGTTACGGATCTCAATTGAAATCTTTTCAAGTGTGCTACCAATAAGTGCTAGAAGAAAAATGTATTCTGCATGTCTTTCTCTTGGTATGATTTGAGTCGTGACCTCGGCTGGAAACAATCCGAGCTTTTTTGCAACTCTTTTTTGGACCTCTATTGCCTTTGTGCCCATTAGAGAGCCAGTGCCTACTACGCCAAGCGTTTTGCAAATTAGGATTCGTTTTTTCTTTTCCTCGATTCGCTCAATGTGCTTTGCCATCTCGGAGGCCCAGTTTGCAAATTTCAGGCCAAACGAGATTATGCTTGCGTGCTGACCGTGGGTGCGCCCAACCGCAGGAACTTCCTTGTATTCAAGAGCTTTTTTTGCCAAAAGCAACGCCAGTTTTACTACCTTGGGCTCAATTATTGCAAGCGCGTCTTTGATCTGCATTGAGGTGCTTGTATCAACTAAATCATTACTGGTCAGTCCATAGTGAATCCATGGCTTTGATAGAGTCTTGCATTTTTCACTTAGTGCCTCTACTAGCGCGGCAGTATCGTGGTCGCTTTTTGCTTCAAGCTGCTTGATTCTTTTTGCAGTAATTTTGCCAGACTTTGAGACGGCAAGAATGTTCTGCGCAGCAGATTTTGGAATTATGCCAATCTGTCCTTGCGATATTGCGGCAGCGCCTTCGATTTGAAGCTGGTAGTCTATCTTTTTCTGATCGTTGAAAATTGCAAGCATCTCTTTTGTACCATAACGGCCACCATCAATTGGAAGAATCGGCACAAAGTTTCTAAAATTGAATCAAAAATAAATCTACTTACGCCAATGTTTTTGAGCTAGGCAAGCTCAGACAACTATGATTTCTTTCTCAATTAGATACTGGATTCCTGACAGAAAATCGTCTTCTGATATTAGATCCTGGCTGTACCAGTCAGCATTTCTTTTGAACCAGGTCGGAATTGTCTTATCAAGACTGTCCTGTTTTATTATGTCTGCATTAACCTCAATTATGTTCTGTCTTATCAGATCTGCGATCCCTTCAATAAAACGGCTATCATCGATTTCTTCAGATGACCACAGCTTTGCGTACTGCTTTACCCAGCTGGGTGCAATTGTCCTTATTTGTTCTGTAACCCCAACGATGTCGTAGATTGTCGCTTCTGGAAAGTATTGGTCAAACCACTTCCTGAAGGGTTCTTCGTTATTGTATCTATCAATGTAATATTGCGGCGGTTGGCTTTGGTCTGGAAATTCAGCAACACGTGTTGCCTTGTATCCGACGACTTCTTGTATTGTATAGCCTACAAATGTAGAGTCAAACCAGCGCTTGAACTCTACGTCAGTATTGTATTGGTCATAGTAATGTTGGGGAGATTTTGTCGGGTCTGGAAATCCCTTAACTGTAATTTTTGGTTTTGGGGGTGGTGGTTCTTGTACTGGTTGTTGGGTCGTTGGTGTCTCTGTTGGACTTGGCTGAGGCTTTGAGAACTGGAATGTTTTTTCTGTTTTTTGTCCTTGGTATGACACTATGACAGTATATGTCCCAGATTCTTGCCATTTGGGACCTTCTGCTTCAAACGCAATAGAAAATTTTCCAGATCGGGAGGGTGATATCTGGTCTATTGCAACTATGTCTGATGGGCTCCTTAACTGTATTATGATCATTCCATCTTGGTATGCTACGTTTCCTGACACCTTGACTGTGTTGCCATAGGTGTATGCTGGCTTGTCAAGCAAAATGTATGGCTGTGCAAAAGCATTGGCTGAGAACAGTGTTACTATAACAACTAAAAACAGTGATATTGTGAGTTTCATGAATAATTTGTTTTATGTCTCCTCAAAAATTGTTCTACTTAAGTATTGTTCGGCTCTTGTTTGGTTGTATTGTTACTTGAAATTAAATAGCAAGAATACTGTACTGGTATGCAGAAAAAAATTCCAATTTTCAAAAATGTTTTAAAAAACTTAATTTGCATTTTGTTACTCCAATATTATGGCAATTCATTCTGTGTACATGCTTGCGCACTCTAGAGAGCAAAACTCTGATCGCCTACTCTCAAATTCCTTTCCACAGTTTTTACACTTCATAGATACCACAAATCCATTTTTTGCACATACGGCAGGTGGAATTGGGTAAAATTTGCCCAATTCCACCTACCATGACAACGCTTCGTTGAATACAGGACACGCATTGCTGACATTTTTTCAATTAATTATTAAGCCATTTTTGCACAAATACGGCATGCCTTTCAAGTTCTTAGTAGAAGCCTAAGATGAACTTGTATCGATTTACTTCTTTCCAGTCAATGGGACTCAGCTTTTTCTGCTTTGATTCAACTATTTTTTCTGCAGCTTCAGAAATCTGTGTAAGCTTGTATCCTAACGTTTTGCTGTCTTTTGCCTTCATTGTTGCACCAAAGTAGGTGCATTTACCTTTGGCAAGGCCCTTATTTACGCCTTGATAGATAGTTTCCATATCGGAACTCAGAACAACTTCTGCAATTCCCAAATTGTGATCAGTTGCACACACTTTTAGGAGGTATTTCCACCAACCCGTCTTACCTTTTAGTGGTTCAACTATTCTATCCTTTACGTATTTGGAATCTTCCTGTTTTGTATAAGTAACTGCATCAGTACTATGTAGTGAAGTTATTGCCACAACAACTAGCACAACCAGAATGGAGACGCCAATTAATTTTATCATTGATCTTTCATCTCTAAAGAAGAGCCATTGTTGAAGCCCACAAATTTGATTGGAATTACACACATGGGATGTGAGATTGTCAACTCGGTACTACACTGTGTGCATTTTCTAATGATGGCTCTTCTACAAACGATACAATTGGCTAGCTGTATGAGGGCTCCATCACAATATTCACATGCATAAAATAATTTTTTGATTAAACTATCGTATGATGCAAGTCTGTTACTTTCTGTGAGGCGTATTTGTGAATCAATATTGGGAACTGCATCCTTGATTACTCCTATCTGGGAATTCACGCATATGTTTTTGATGAAATATTATTAGTCGATAACTAACGGTTTGCGGTATGCCTTTTTTATGCATCAAAAAACTAGAGTTTAAATGCAAAAAAGACATCAACAGACACAATTGAAAATTTCACATTTGCTGATAATATCCATCACGATATTATTTTTGGTATATGCGATTCACAGCTTTTTAACATATGATTTCACGCTAAAGGAAGCAAAAAATATCGCGATGTTGAGAATCCAAGCACAAGCAAACAACATAGTGACGGATCTTGACAAATCCATTTATGATAAAACAGCTGATTTTCAAAGCCTAACAAAATTAAAGCAAATTCAATCGGCAGTAATTGAATCCAATCAAAAGTTTGACCAGTCCTCTCTACACGAAATAGATCCACAAACCGAAATGGCTAGAGATGGTAGCAAAACACCATTTTTACAAGATTTGTTGGAAAATGAAATTTCAGACGAGCTAAATAATTTTATTGCACAATACAAACAAGAATATGATTATGATGTAGTAAACGAATTATTTGTAACAAACCAGTATGGGGCAAACATTGCTTTAGCAAGCGGTACATCAGACTACCTGCAATTCGATGAAGAATGGTGGCAGATTACAAAAAATAATCAAAACTATGTTGGATCAATTGAATTCAACGAAAATTATAACGATTACGTGATTGCATTTGCATACCCAATTCTTGACGACGCCTCAAATTATGTTGGTACGCTAAGGATCTCTGTCAGTCTTCGTCTTTTACTTCACGATTTCCTAAATGACGCTGACATATTACATCTATCAAACAAATCTGTCATACTGATTGACCAAAACGGAAATACCATCTTCGAAAACGGAAAATTTTTCCCTACTAATACACCTAAGGAATATTTTAACAGCCTCACCTCAGAGAATGGAATCTTTGAATCCGGTCCATCAAATTCAATTTTTGTCTCTTATGGAAAATCTATAGGATATAGGGACTTTAGCGGCTTTGACTGGATTGTTGTAATAGAACAAGAGTCTTCAGTAGTGGATGAATTTGAAAACCTTGAAAAAAACTTTTTGCTCTCAACGCTGATTGGAATCGTATCGGCCATAATATTGGGCGTGATGTTATCTTATTTTGTCACAAACCCCCTTGCAAAACTATCAAAACTTACAGCGCTTTTGGGAAGGGGAAACTTTGATGCCAAAATACAAAAAAGCAAGATTACTGAGATCAATTCTATAATAGATTCTTTTGTAGAAATGGAAGTCTCTTTGAAAAAACTATTTGAGACAGAAAAAAGACTGGCTGAAGCAAACGCACGCATAAAGAATGAAAGACTGACTGCGATTGGCGAGCTTGCAGCAAGCATGGCACACGACATGAAAAATCCACTTGGAACAATTCGAAGTGGCATGGACATCATAAAGAGAAACGCCGAAATTGATTCTAAAGTTGGGGAGGTTATCCAAAGAATGGACAGAGCAGTTTCTCGAATGGCTCATCAGGTAGAGGATGTTCTAAATTTTGTAAGGATAACGCCACTTTTTCTAAAACAAGTTTCAATAAATTCCATCATAGAATCAGCTATAAAATCAATTGAAATCCCAAAAACAATTCAGGTAATTATTGAAGGAGGCAATATTACAGCTACCTGCGATGAAAAAAAGATGGAAATAGTATTCATTAATTTGATATTAAATTCTGTTCAAGCAATTGGTGACAATCAGGGAAGGATCATGATAAAAACCAAAAAGGTAAACGAAAATGTAGTAATAGAAATAGAAGATAGTGGATCGGGAGTACCACAAAAAATCATTTCAGATGTTTTCAAACCTCTTGTAACTACCAAACAAAAAGGAACTGGCCTTGGACTTGCAAGCTGCAAGAACATTACAGAACAACATGGTGGTTCAATCAAATTTCAAAACAACCCAACCATTTTCACAATTACTATTCCCACAGATGCCAGAACCAAATGAAAGATTCTTTAGTAAATCTTTTATCAAGTTACAGCTTCCTTAATTTAGGAAGTGAGCGACAAAAAGACCATCTTATTGGTAGATGATGACGTTGATCTGCTGGAAAACACCGCCTTTATGATAAAGGGCATGGGACACGATGTTTTTACTGCAGGTGACGGCGAGGAGGGCATATCAAAATACAAAGATGTGAGGCCAAATCTGACATTTATGGACATAAGGATGCCAAAGATGGACGGATATGACGCTTTTTTCAAAATAAAGCAGTTTGATCCCAATGCCAAAGTTGTTCTTATCACCGCATACAACCAAGATGAAAAAAAATACCTCAAAGCCAAAAGCATGTCCTTGCTTGACTCGATAGCAAAACCTTATTCCTTTGAGACCTTGGAAGGACTAATCCAAAAATACGCGTAGCATTATCTTTTTCCAAGCTTTTTGATTGTGTTGAATCGTTCTTGGTAGAATCGCATTGCTTCGCCAGTAAATCCATGATACCATTTTTTGATTTCTTGATCGGCTAGAATCTTCTTCCACTTTGCATTGTCTATCGAAGATTTAGAACCAGATGAAATCAATAGGTGTGTATAGAACCAGCAGGACACTTGGTTTGCCAGCTTTTCTTCAGCAATGTACTCAAAATACTCTTGGTATTTTATTGACAAATATGTGAGAAGCTCAAAGACTGGGAATCTAGACATCTTTGTTACTTGGATGTTATCGAGGAAAATTCCGTTTGCCAGCGTCTTTAATCTGTAAACGTCGTTCCCAATGATTGATTTTAGGTATTCCCACTTTCCAAAGACCCATGGTAGTACAGGTGAGTAGTGCCTTGCCATCGTGTCGATTTCCTTGTTTGTTAAATCAAGAACGTCCAAACAATACAAAACTCCATGCAAAGATAATCTGTAGAGATCTGAGGGAGCACGATCGTAGTTCTTACCGTCAACTACTACTAGACCAACATCTAAAACTCCAGGCGAGTGTTTTCCGCGATCCTTTCTGCCCTTCAACAACCGCCTGTATTCTTTTTCCTTTGTCCTAATTCCTGACACCTCGTTGTGAGCAACAACCTTTGCCATTCCCCAAGTGGTGAGTGGTCCATGAAGGGCCAAGATTTCAAGCATTTTTTGCACATTGGTGTGGTGCTTTATGGTGGATTTTCTTCGAAAGGAGTAGCTTCCAAAAAGCCGCTTGGCCGTGGGCAATACGTACAGTTTGTATGAGTGCAGGTTGCCGTACACTCCTATCTCAGAAGGCATGCCGCAAACTTAGGGCTAATCACTAATAACATTTTCTTACAACAAATTCATGAACCAATTAGCAGTCTACCTAAAACAAAAGGAAGATTTAGTGAGTGAGACAGGTGAACAGTGCAAAAAATGCCAAAGCAAGATGAGCGTGTGCAATTATTGCGTGGAATGTAAAAACCCGGTTTTTGCAAGGTGCATGTGTTGCAATCAAAAGGAATTAGTTGATTTACACGAGTTCTGCTATTGCCAACTCGAATTGTATAACTCCTAAGTCCACTCACTAACAATATTTTTTTAAATAATGATTAAGTTAAGCTACCAATGCAAAATATTTTTATCATTTTGGCAGTCGTATCTGTTTTTCTTTTAATGTCTCAAAACGCTTCAGCCATTCCCGTTCCCTCGTGGGTGAAGAATGTGGCAAAATGGTGGGCTGAAGGGTCGATAACAGAAAAAGAGTTCCTCGATGCCATCGAATATCTTGTTGAGAAAGGCTATATCGTAATTGGAGATACGCAAGAGGAAGAGGTTGTACCGATTTCACCAGAAACAAGCACTACAAAACTACTTGAAAAGGGAGTACAAAACATCAAAGAAGAAGATAACGAAATTGCAATTCTTTATTTCAATGAGGCATTAAAACGAGACCCAGATAACGTCAAGGCTCTTGTAGACAAGGGAATTGCGACGGCAAGAACTGGCAACCTAGATGAAGCAAAATTCCTTTTTGATCAGGCAATCAAAGTAGGGGAAACAAAGAACAGTTTGGATTATAGGGCAGTAATTAACGCGGGCATTACCATCTTGATATATGGAAACCAAACAGATGCGATTGTCTATTTTGATAGGGTAATAGCAAATGCCGACAAAGTAGACCAGAACACGCTGTATGCTACATACGTTAACAAAGGTATAGCGTATTATGAGCAGAACAAATACGAAGAGGCAATAGAACTGTATGATAAAGCACTGGAAATCAATCCTGGTAGGCTTGGGGCCATAGTAAACAAGGCAAACGCATTACAAGATATGAAGCGGTATGATGAGGCTTTGACTTATTTTGAGCAAGCGCACAAAATTACAACTGACCCACTAAGGTGGAAACCAACTTTTGTTCTAGTTGAATAGGCAAACACGCAATCTGTCAAAGCACACCGCACTATGGTAACTATTTCTTTATAACAAAATATGCCAGCCCATTATGAAATGCCTGATGAACATTGCAGGAAATGTGGAAATTCACAAACCACCTGCGCCTTATGTGCAAAATGCAAAAAAGAAATTCAGAAAATATGCAATACGTGTGGTCAAAAAACAATAGAACAATTCCATCTAGATTGTTTTTATGATCTAGAGTGTTTGCAAGTAATAAAATTAAGGCAGATTGAATGCCTGATCTAAAAAGGCATGCCGCAAAACCATGATTATGCACTAATAATATTCCTCTATCAGAATTTTATGAACACAAACTACGACGTCGAAGCAAGTAACGGAAAAGTGGTATGTCCCAATCTTTACACTTATCATCCCCCAAACGACTCGTCAGTTTGTGTTCTTATTTTTACAAGGTATTGACCATTGACAAATCAGAAGAAAAACAAACTAGGCGCATTTGTAGGTATTTTAGCACTAATGTCTAGCATTTCTGTCCTTCCTTTTAATTCTGCAGATGCAGCAGTTGATGAAAACATGTGTAAATCAATGTATGAAAAATACAAGTCATTAGGAGAGCAAAAATTTCGTGAAAAATACAAGAACAAAAGCTACCTAAACGACTGCATAAAGCTGTATAAAAACCAAAACTGGTATTTTGTAGGAAAAAGCAAAATTGACAAGCACTATGAGAAGCTCAACTCATTAATGCAGAATGAAGTAGTAGAAAAAAAAATAGATGTGAAGATATTATCTTCAACTCCTATCGGAACAGACAAGTATTTGGTCAAATTTCGAGCATGTGCAGAAAAATTCCAAATTCAGAAGCCATCATTTTTAATCAAATCTCAAATTGACCAGTATCTGGGAACGGCAAGCAAGGTTCTGCAGGTAGGAAAATGCAATGATTATCACGCCAAAGTCAAAGCAAGACAGGCATCCAATATCCAAATAGACTACGTTTCAGACCTCTCAAAGTATCAAAACATCAAAACAAAACCGCTTTAGATTTAGCTAAATAGTTGCCGGGAGAAAATTCTTGTCGTCTTGTATGATTTTACCAAAGAATGGGATAAGGCATACCGCAGGCGGTTGGATAATTACTAATATTATTTTATAATGGTACATCTATGAACACAAAAAAACTAGAACCTGAAGATTTGCTAGATGCAAATCATTTGGCTCTCACAAAACCAGAAAACAACTCTTACTCGAAAACTGAGAGTTCAATATTTCAAAGGGAGGTGAATTGATGAAAATAATTAAAGTGACTGCACTTGCCGCAATTCTAGCTACAGCTTTAGTCTTTGCTAACTCGTCCCCTGCTGAAGCAAAGCCAGCAAACACAGATGATAACCTTTCCCCAAAGAGCTTTGGTATAAAATCAAGTCAAAAAGTAAGCGTAGAAAAAACATATTCTGACAAATCTGATCCAAAAAAGCAACTTACGAAACCTGACAAACTAAAGTCTGAACAACTAAAGACAAAACTCAAAATGATTGAGGCGCAAAAAGCACTAGAATTCGCAAAGAAGAAATACGGAATTTAAAACGTATTTTTCTTTATTTTTTATTTTTACTGATAATTAGAAGCTGATGTCAGCTAGTTTATGCGCGTGTTTAGTATATGATTTAAATTACTTCCAGAACGTCATACCGATAATGTCATCACTTTCTCCAAAAAAAATTGGAAATATGGAGTATAGAATAGAGGCCGACTCAAGCAAGGGAATGAAGGTTCCCGTAACAATTTACGCAGACGAAGGATTACTTTCAAAAATGATGACAGATAGAACAATTTTGCAAGCAATTAACGTCTCAACGATTCCAGGCATTCTGGGCCACGCAGTCGTTCTGCCTGATGGACACGAAGGATATGGATTTCCTGTGGGCGGAGTTGCTGCAATGGATGCGCAGGAGGGAATGATATCGCCTGGGGGCGTGGGTTATGACATAAATTGCTTACATCCGTCCACTAGAGTTTGCAGAGAAGAGGGCACATGGAAGCGCATCGACAAAATCGGAGACAATGACAACACGTTATCGTTTGACACAAAAACAAAATCTACAATCAAGACCACACCAATACTCACACTCAAGAAAAAAAACAAAGGAATAATTTTCAAAATAACCACAAGATTTGGCAGAGAAATACTCGTTACCGGCGACCACCCACTTCTTACCGACAAGGGAATGGTAAACGCAGACTCTGCGTCGACTGGAACGAGGCTGGTCTCACACGGATTTGAGGGACTGGAATACACCGAGCCAGAGCAATCCCTCATTTACAGTTCAGCTGACATAGACGAGGCGATGACGGAACTAGGCATAAGTGAAAGAGGAAACGCAAAATCCCAAGTTTTGAAATACCTTAACAAACTGGGGCTTGTGGAGCTAAAGGCAACAAGTCCCAAGCTCCCAAAGATACTCAAGCTGATGGGAATAATACTGAGCGATGGAACTGTGCCGCAAGGAAACAAGTACGTTTCAATTTATGCCAAGCCAGCTGATCTAAAATCAATAAAGAATGATTTGGGTGATCTTGGAATTCCATCAATCATACTTTCCAGAAAACGAGACCACACAATCAAATCGCGTTATGGCGAGGGCAAATTCAAAACGGTAGAGCACTCATTAAAGATAACTTCTAAGGGATTCAGAGTAATCCTACACGCGCTTGACATGCCGTCTGGTAACCGGTCAACAAAAAGATACAGAATACCTGCATGGATTAAAGCGCTAGAGCCTTGGCAAAAAAGACTTTTTGTTGCAGCATATTTTGGCGGAGAGCTTTCCAAACCAATCTCTCACAATGGATATAATTTTCAGATGCCCTCCTTTAGTGTAAGCAAAGCAGAAGTCTTGGTAGATAATGCATTTGAAATAATTTATGATCTGAAGGAAATTCTTGAATCACTTGGAATCGAGACCTCAAAGCCAACTTTGGTAGATGGTTATACCTACACAGGTAAAAATGGTACCACAAAGGCTGTACGTCTTACTATTAAGAACAATACAAAAAATATGAAAAAATTCCTAAGCACAGTTGGTTATGTTTACAATAAAGAAAAAGAAGTACTAGCTAGTTTGGGATCATTATATCTCAGTTTTGCAAATAAAGTTAGGGAAGAACGAGAGAATGCCAAAGAAACTGCACAAAAAATGTATTACAACGGATCAAGTTCAGAACAGATCTTAGCCACGATAGAAGGACAGTACTTTACTAAAAATTTCGTTAGATATTCTATAAGGTCAGTGAGCCATTCTGCAAGAATTTGGAATGTCATACGACTCAAGGACTTTATCGAGGAAGTTTCAATTGGAGGTGGGTATGGATGGGACAAGATTGCCAAGATAGAAAAAGTCGACTACGACGACTATGTCTACGACCTTACCATAAATGACCACAATCACAACTTTATCGCAAATGGCATAGTTGTATCGAACTGTGGGGTTAGACTGCTTAGGACAAACCTTTCAGAAAAAGAGGTTCGGCCAAAACTAAAAGAACTTGTAACTGATCTTTTCAATTCGGTTCCTTCAGGCGTTGGTTCCAAAGGTGCAGTCAAGCTGAACTATTCAGAACTTGATGAGGTGCTTGTCAGGGGAGTAAACTGGGCAATAGAGCACGGATATGGAACACATGATGATGCGGATGTCTGTGAAGAAAACGGCCAAATAAAAAATGCTGACCCAAACAAAGTCTCAGATACAGCACGAAAAAGGGGTGCGCCACAGCTTGGAAGTCTTGGCTCTGGCAACCATTTTTTGGAGGTACAACGGGTTGAAAAAATATACGACGAAGAGGCTGCAAAAAGAATGGGAGTATCGGAAGGAAACGTCACAGTTCTGATACACTGCGGTTCAAGGGGATTTGGGCACCAAGTGTGCAGCGATTATCTTAGGATATCGGAGCAAGCCCTCATAAAATATGACATTAGCTTGCCAGACAGGGAGCTAGCATGTGTGCCAAATACATCCGAAGAAGGAGAATCCTACAGAAAGGCAATGTTTGCTGCACTGAATTTTGCTTGGAGTAACAGGCAGATGATCACCCACTGGACAAGAAAATCATTTGAGCGAGTCTTCAAAAAAACAGAAGCTGATTTGGAGATGAATCTTGTTTATGATGTGGCACATAACATTGCCAAAGTAGAAAAACACAAAATTGAAGGAAGGGAAAGACCAGTGGTAGTGCACAGAAAGGGAGCAACACGAGCGTTTCCTGCAACCAGAGAAGAGATTCCGTCAAGATATCGGGACTTGGGTCAACCAGTCTTGATTCCAGGCTCGATGGGTACTGGAAGCTGGATTCTGCTTGGCAAACCAAACTCGATGGACCTAAGCTTTGGTTCAACAGCACACGGCGCAGGACGGATGATGTCGCGCTCAAAAGCAAGGCGTGAGTACACAGAAGAACAAGTCAAAAAATCACTAAATGATAAAGGAATTTTCATAAAGTCCTTGACAAGGGACGGCGTAGTGGAGGAGACACCAGAGGCCTACAAGGATGTGGACGCAGTGGTAAATGTCTCGCACGAGCTTGGTATTGCAACTAAGGTGGCAAAGCTTGTTCCAATCGGCGTGATGAAGGGATGAGTGACGAAGACAAAGAACTAGAGATGCTCAAGGCAAAACGCCTAGCAGAAATGAAAAAAAACATCTTTTCTCAGACACAAAAAGATGAGCAAAAACAAACAGAACAAAAACCACCTTCATACCGTGATATCTTGATTGCACGTCTGGGATATAGGGGAGTGGAGGTGCTCCAAAATGCAGAACGACAGTATCCAAACGACGCCAAACTCGTAATTGAAAAACTTGGGCAGCTTATTCATAGCGGAGAGATAAACGAAGAAATTGACGGAGGAAAGCTATTGGCACTGTTCAGATCAGTTGGCATCAATGTAAGGATGGAAACAAAAATCAATGTAGACCAGGATGGAAAATTCGTCTCACTTTCTGACAAGTTAAGTAGAGCAACCGAGTCTGAAGATAATGATTCAGTGGGTCTTTGATATAAGCTCAATTGACTATCTGGAAGACAAGCGTCTGATCAACAACGCATTATCGGATATAGCGGCACAATGCGGACTACAAAACGACTTTGAGTTTGGAAGTCCAGTCTCAAGGTTTGGATGGACATTTTTCAAACTATGGATAAAGAACAATCTGCAAACCCAAATTAATGAAAAATTCTACGACATGATAAAAAAGACGAAGGGCAGCAAGTCAGAAGAAAAATTTACGAATTTTCTATCAGATTATTTTCAATCCAAGGGATGTAAAGCTAAAATAAAGTTAATCGATGTTTAGACTCTTCGTCCCCTCTTTCCACCCTTCTTTCGTGTGGTATCGTGAGGAATAGGAGTGACATCATCTATTCTACCAATCTTGAATCCGCCTCTTGCAAGGGCTCTAATAGCTGCCTGTGCTCCAGGTCCTGGAACTCTTGAGCCAACGCCACCAACTGCCCGGACTCGAATGTGAAATCCAGTAAAGCCCTTTGATCTTGCTGCCTCGACTACAGCATTTGATGATTTCATTGCAGCAAATGGTGAGGATTCATATCTGTCAGCAGTAACGTGAACGCCACCTGAACTTATGGCTACAGTTTCTGCGCCTGTCAGGTCAGTCATGTGTACTATGGTATTGTTGTAGCTGCTGTAGATGTGAGCAATCCCCCATTTTTCTACATGTTCTTCTGACATTGTTTACCGAAACATTGGAGGGTTTAAAAAACATTATCGGATTTGG
>Ga0187892_10002412_pt1 | contig 37537 bp, 36 predicted proteins | sample MA1701073metaG_FD_139345 | JGI IMG/M metagenome (GOLD analysis project Ga0187892, IMG submission 139345) | Bio-ooze microbial communities from a basaltic lava cave in the Kipuka Kanohina Cave System on the Island of Hawaii, USA - MA170107-3 metaG ... | reverse complement strand
CGGCCTTGAGCCCGAAGGTCATGGGCTCGGCGTGCACGCCGTGGGTGCGCCCGGCGCAGAGCGTGTGCTTGTGGGCCAGCGCCAGGGCCCGCACCGCCCCCCGGAAGCGCTCCACGCCGGCCAGCAGGAGCTCGGCCGCCGCCTGGAGCTGGAGCGCGAGGGCCGTGTCCACCACGTCGGAGGACGTCAACCCCACGTGCACGTAGCGGGCGTCGGCGCCGAGGACCTCCTCGAGGGCGGTCAGGAAGGCGATGACGTCGTGCCGCGTGGTCCGCTCGATCTCGTCGATGCGCTCGGCCGACACGCGGGCCCCCGCCTTGATGCGCCCCAGCGCCTCGGCGGGAATGAGCCCCCGGCGCGCGTAGGCCTCGCACACCGCCAGCTCCACGCGCAGCCAGGCCTCGTACTTCGCCTCCTGGCCCCAGATGCGCGCCATCTCCGGGCGGCTGTAGCGCGCGATCACGGGCGGTCAGTCCTGCAGGAGCTCGCGGGGGAGGTTCCGCCGGTCGATGGGGCCGAGGGCGAGCAGCGCCATCTGGGCCTCGTCCAGCACCCGGTGGGTCATGGCCTCCACCTCCTCCGGCCGCACCCGCTCGATGGCCTCCAGCATCTCGTCCATGGAGAAGAAGGCGCCGAAGCGCAGCTCCTGCCGGGCCAGCCGGTTCATGCGGGACGACGTCGACTCCAGCGACAGGATCAGGCTGCCCTTCAAGTGCTCCTTGGCCCGGGCCAGCTCCTCGGGCCGGATGCCGTCCTTCTGCAGCGCACGGATCTCCTTGAGGAGGGCCTTGACGAGCCGGGCGAAGTTGGAGGCGTCGGTGCCGGCGTAGACGTAGAACAGGCCCGTGTCGTGGTAGGACTGGAGCCCCGAGTGCACCGAGTAGGCCAGCGCCTGCCGCTCCCGCACCTCCTGGAAGAGCCGCGAGGACATGCTGCCGCCCAGCACGTCGTTCAGGAGGTAGAGGGCGTAGCGCTCCGGGGCGGCGTCGTGCAGCCCGGGGAAGCCGACCACCAGGTGCACCTGTTCCAGCGGCTTGTGGACGACGTGGACGCCCGGCGTCAGGAGCGGGGGCGCCACCTGGCGGGGCGCGCTCGGCCGGCGGAAGTGCTCGAAGCGCTCGCCGAAGAGGTCCCGCAGGCGGTCGTGGTCCAGGTGCCCGGCCGCGGCCACAATGATGCGCCTTGGCGTGTACTCCTCCTCGAAGTGGCGCCGCACCAGGTCGCGCCCGAACGCCTGGACGACGCCCCAGCGCCCGAGGATCGGCCGGCCCAGCGAGTGGTCCGTCCAGACCCGCTCGGCGAACAGGTCGTGGATCAGGTCGTCGGGGGTGTCCTCCACCATCTTGATCTCCTGCAGCACCACGCCCTTCTCGCGCTCGATGTCATCGGCGGCGAACAGCGGACGCTGCAGGATGTCGGTCAGGAGCTCCACGGCCAGCGGCAGGTGCTCGTCGAGCACGTTGACGTAGAAGCAGGTGTGCTCCTTGGCGGTGAAGGCGTCCATCTGGCCCCCCACCGAGTCGATCGTGCCGGCGATCTCCTGGGCCGAGCGGCTCTCCGTGCCCTTGAACACCAGGTGCTCGATCAGGTGGGAGATGCCGCCGCGGTCCTCCGGCTCCACGCGGGAGCCGGTCTCCACCCAGATGCCGACGGCCACCGACCGGACGTGGGGGATCGCCTCGGTGACGACCCGGATGCCGTCCGGCAGCACGTCCTTCCGGGACCACACGTCAGGCGTTGCCCCCGCCGGCGCCGATGGCCAGCTTCTCGCGCTCGGCCATGCCCGGCTGGTCGCGCAGCGCGCTCTTGCGCGAGAGGCGCATCTTCCCGTTGGGGTCGATCTCGATGACCTTCACCACCACGATGTCGCCCTCGGCCAGCACGTCGGCGACGGCCCGGATGCGCGTCTCGGCGATCTGGGAGATGTGCAGGAGCCCCTCGGTGCCGGGGATGACCTCCACGAAGGCGCCGAACTCCTTGATGCTCTTCACCTTGCCCACGTAGATGCGGTCCAGCTCCACCTCGCGGCAGATCTCCTGGATGATGTCCACCGCCTGCTGGGCCGACTCGCTGCTGGCGGAGAAGATGCTGACCTTGCCGTCGTCCTCCACGTCGATCTTGGCGCCGGTGCGCTCCTGGATGCCCCGGATGACCTTGCCGCCGGGGCCGATGATCTCGCGGATCTTCTCGGGGCGGATCTTGATGGTGAGGAAGCGGGGGGCGTTGGGGGACAGGGTCGGGCGCGGCTCCTTGATGGTCTCCGCCATGCGCTCGAGCACGTGCAGGCGGGCGGTGCGGGCCTGGGCCAGGGCCTCCCGCATGATGTCCACCGACACCCCGCCGATCTTGATGTCCATCTGGAGCGCGGTGAGCCCCTGGGCCGTCCCCGCCACCTTGAAGTCCATGTCGCCGTAGTGATCCTCGGTGCCCATGATGTCGGTGAGGATGCCGACCCGGTCACCCTCCTTGACGAGCCCCATGGCGATGCCGGCGACGGGCGCGCGGAGGGGGACGCCGGCGTCCATGAGGGCCATCGACGCGCCGCACACCGTCGCCATCGAGGAGGAGCCGTTGGACTCCAGGATCTCCGACACCACCCGGATCGTGTACGGGAAGTCGGCCCGGCTCGGCAGCACCGGCTCGATGGCCCGGTGGGCCAGGGCGCCGTGGCCGACCTCGCGACGGCCCGGCGACCCGAACCGCTTCACCTCGCCCGTCGAGAACGAGGGGAAGTTGTAGTGCAGCATGAAGTGGCGGTAGCGATCTCCCTCGAACGACTCCATTTTCTGCTCGTCGTCCTTGGTGCCGAGCGTGGCCGCCACCAGGGCCTGGGTCTCCCCGCGGGTGAAGAGCGCGGACCCGTGGGCGCGCGGCAGGTACTCCACCTCGGACCAGATGGGCCGCACCTCGCTGACCCGCCGGCCGTCGACCCGCACGCCCTTGTCGACGATGAGCCGCCGGACCTCGGCCTGCTCCACCTGGTCGAAGTAGTCGCGCGCCTTGCCCCCCGCGCCCTCCTCGAGGCCCAGCGCCTTGCCCACCGCCTCGAAAGCCCCTTCCAGGGCCAGGGCGCGGGCCTGCTTCTCGTGGATGGACAAGGCCTCCTTGACGCGGGGCGCGGCCAGCTCGGCCACCCGCGCCCGGAGCGCGGGGTCCTCCCCCGCCCGGGCGTCGAAGGACCAGCGCGGCTTGCCGGCCGCCGCCACCAGCTGCTGCTGGATGCGGGCCAGCTCCTGGCACTGGCGGTGCCCGAACTGGAGCGCCTCTAGCACCTGCTCCTCGCCCAGCTCGTTGGCCCCGCACTCGACCATCAGGATGGCGTCCCCCGTCCCGGCGATCACGAGCTCGAGGGGGGAGGCGGCCAGCTCCTTGTAGGTCGGGTTGGCCACGAGCCGGCCGTCCACCAGCCCCACCCGCGCCGCGCCCACCGGCCCGTCGAAGGGGAGGCCCGACAGCGCCACCGCGGCCGACGACCCGACCATGGCCAGCACGTCGGGGTCGTGGTCGGCGTCCGCCGAGATCACCAGGTTGATGATCTGGATCTCGTTGCGGAACCGCTTGGGGAACAGCGGCCGCAGCGGCCGGTCGATGAGCCGGCAGGTCAGCGTCTCCTTCTCGTCGGGCCGGCCCTCCCGCTTGAAGAACCCGCCGGGGATGCGGCCCCCGGCGTAGGCCTTCTCGCGGTACTCGACGGTGAGCGGCAGGAAGTCCCGGCCCTCCATCGGCGTCTTGCTGGCCACGACGGTGGACAGCACGACGGTCCCGCCGCACCGGACCGTCACGGCCCCGTCGGCTTGCTTGGCCACCTTGCCCGTCTCGATGCTCAGGGCGTGGCCGTTGACGTTCGTCTGAACGGAATGGATGCTCACGACAGCCTCCTCCGGCCCCGGAGGGCCCAGCGTGTCGGGAGGCCGCCCGGCCGCAGGCTGCGGCAGCACGGTCTACTCCCCTCTGATCCGATGCTGAAGATGGTGGCGACCCGGCGGGTCCGTGCTCCGGAGCACCGGCCGGGGGCGTCGGTCACTTTCGAAGCCCGAGCCTCTCGGCCAGGGACGCGTAGCGCTCGGGGTGCTTCTTGCGCAGGTACTCGAGCAAGCCGCGGCGCTTGCCGATGAGCATCAGCAGGCCGCGGCGGGAGTGGTGGTCCTTCCGGTGGGCCTTGAAGTGGTCGGTGAGGCCGTTGATCCGCTCCGACAGCAGCGCGATCTGGACCTCGGGCGAACCTGTGTCGCCCTCGTGGACTCGGTACTGCTCGATGAGGTGCTTCTTCCGGTCGATGGACAGCCGCATGCCGCTCGTCTCCCGGGGGTTCCCCCCCCAATCGCCACGTCCCCAGGGCCCTCACGCCAGCCCCGTCGGGACGGGTTCCTGTTGGCCTGCGCGTCTTCGCGTCGCGTGATGCCGAACGTACCGTACCACGCACGCCCGCGGCTGTAAAGCCGTGCAGGCGCTGGGGGCGCGGCTCAGCGGTCGGGGCGGCGGCTCGCGAGGAGCCGGCGGGCCGTCTCCATGTCGGCCGCCACCTGCCGCTTGAGGGCGTCGACGCCCGAGAACTTCATCTCGGGGCGGATGCGGTGCAGGAACTCCACGACGAGGCCCCGTTCGTAGAGGTCGCCGGCGAAGTCGAACACGTAGGCCTCGACCCAGTACTGGTCCTCGCCGAAGGTGGGCCGGTACCCGACGTTGACCACCGCCTCGCCGTCCTCGCCGTCCCAGCGGGCCCGCGCCGCGTAGACGCCGGCGGCCAGCAGGAGTGGGCGGTCCGGGCGGAGGTTGGCGGTGGGGAACCCGAGGCTGCGCCCGCGCCCCGCCCCGCGCAGCACCGTGCCGGCCAGGGCGTAGGGGCGGCCGAGGAGGGCGCCGGCCGTCTCGACGTCCCCGTCGCGGAGCGCCTCGCGGATGGCCGTCGACGACACGGTCTGCCCCTGGACCTGGAGCGGCGGCAGGACCCGCGTCGCGAACCCGAGGCGCTCGCCGAGGTCCTTGAGCAGGGCGGCCGTGCCGCGGGCCCCGCGCCCGAAGGTGTGGTTGTAGCCGACCACCACCTCCCGCGCCCCCAGGGCGCCCAGGAGGATCCGCTCGACGAAGTCCTCGGCCTCCATCCGCGACAGCTCCAGGGTGAACGGGATCACCACGGTCGCGTCGGGGCCGCACTCGCCGATCCGGCGGAGGTTCTCCTCGGCGGTGGCGATGGGCTCGTGGGGGCGGTCGGGCCGGAGCACGGCCATGGGGTGCGGGTCGAAGGTCGAGACCACCGAGCGGAGCCCGAGCGCCGCCGCGCGCTCCACCGCCGTCCGGATGATCTTGGCGTGCGCCAGGTGGATGCCGTCGAAGGCGCCCAGCGCCACCACGGTCGGTCGGAGCTCAGGCGGGAAGGATTCGAGGCCGCGGAGGATCCGCATGGAGGAGTCGCTCGGGCCTGACGCGCCCGCCCGCGGCGCGCCCGACGCCGACCAGCGCGCCGTCCCGCCCGTAGACGCGCACGAGCCCGTCCGGCAGGGCCGCGCCCACCGGCTGGCCGTGGCCGAAGGCGCGCTCGCCGGCGGCGTCCAGCGTCAAGGCCGGGTGGCCCGCCAGGGCCGAGTCCGGAGCCAGGCAGCGCTCCCAGAGCCGCGCCGGGTCGGGGGTCCCGGCCAGCTCGGCCCAGGGCACGGCGGCGTCGAGCGTGTAGGGTCCGACCCGGGTGCGCCGGAGGGCGGCGAGCGACGCCCCGCAGCCGAGCGCCTCGCCGAGGTCGGCGGCCAGCGTGCGGACGTAGGTGCCCTTGCCGCAGCGGACCGACAGCGTCAGCTCCGGCGGCCGGAGGTCCAGCAGCGCGATCTCGTGGACCACGACCAGGCGCGGCTCGCGGTCCACGGTCTGGCCGGCCCGCGCCAGCTCGTAGAGGCGACGGCCCCCGCGGCGGATCGCCGAGTGCATGGGCGGGACCTGCAGGATCGCGCCGACGAAGGGGACGAGGGCGGCCTCCGCCGTCGCCCGGTCCACGGGCGGCACCGGACGGGTCTCGAGCACCGTCCCGCTGGCGTCCTGGGTGTCGGTGACGACGCCGAGGCGCACGGTGGCCACGTACACCTTGTCCAGGTCCACGAGGTAGGGGGTGAGCTTGGTGGCCTCGCCGATCAGGAGCGGGAGCACGCCGGTGGCGTCCGGGTCCAGGGTGCCGCCGTGGCCGACCCGCGGGGCCCGGAGGACGCGGCGCACCTGTTCCACGACCTGGAACGACGTGACCCCCGGTCCCTTGTCGACGGGCAGGACGGCGGAGCGCGCGGCCCGGCTCACGGGCGCGGCGCGCCGTCCAGCGCCCGCCCCACCGCGGCCAGCAGCGCGTCGGTGGCCTCCGCCAGGCTGCCGCGGATCGAGCACCCGGCGGCGTTGGCGTGGCCGCCGCCGCCGAACCCCTGGGCGATGGCGTTCACGGGCACCCGGCCCTTGCCGCGCAGGCTGGCCTTGACGACGCCCGCGGTGTCCTCCCGGAGGACCAGCGCCACCTCCACGCCCTCGATGGATCGAGGGTAGGCCACCAGGTCCTCGGCGGCGAAGAACTCCTCCGAGGCGATCCCCCGCGGCAGCGCGAGCCAGGCCACCTGCCCGTCGGGGGAGACCTCCACCCGGCGGAGCACCTCCCCCAGCGTCAGGAGGGCGTCCTTGGGACGGCGCTGGTACAGGCGATCCGACACCAGGGCGGGGTCGGCCCCGAGGGCCAGGAGCGCCGCCGCCGTCGAGAACGTGCGCGCGGTGGTGTTCGAGTAGCGGAAGGAGCCCGTGTCGGTGTGCACGGCCGTGAAGAGGTCGAGGGCGATGCCCGGCGTGATCGGCCACCCGAGGGTCTGCAGGAGGTCGAAGACCATCTCGCCGGTGGCGGCGGCGCCGGCGTCGATCCAGTTCAGCGTCCCGTAGAGCCGGTTGTCGGGATGGTGGTCGACGTTCAGCACCAGGCCGTCCGGCGCCCGCGACCCCGCCAGCAGCCCCTCGGTGCGCTGGTCGTTCGGGCAGTCCGTCAGCACGACCACGGGCCAGCTCCGCGGCGCCTCCCGCCAGACCTGCCACCGCTCGGCACCGGGCAGGAAGTCCAGGAAGCGGGGCACCGGGTGGGGGCCGGCGAACGTGACCCGTGCCCCGCGCCCCTCCAGCGCGAGGCCGAGCCCGAGGAGCGTGCCGAGCACGTCGGCGTCGGGATGCACGTGCCCGAGGAGGAGCACCTCCCGCGCGCCGGTGAGGGCCCGGAGCAGCTCCGGCGGGGGCTCGGGCGCCCGGTGCGCGGGCCCGCTCACGCCGGCGGCCCCTCGCCCTGGCGGAGCGTGGCCAGGATCGACTGGATGTGGGCGGCGTGGGCCATCGACCGGTCGGCGCGGAAGTCGAGCTCCGGGGTCACGCGCAGGTCGAGGTGGCGCCGGAGCCAGCTCCAGATGAAGCCGCGGGCCCGGCCGAGCGCCTCGATGGACGCCGCCCAGTGCTCCTCCGGGCCGAGCACCGAAACGTAGACGCGGGCGTGGCGAAGGTCCGGGCTCGTGTCGACCTCGGTGACGGTGACGAAGCCCAGCCGGGGGTCCTTGAGCTCCCGCATGAGGAGCAGCGAGATCTCCTCCTTGATGAGCTGGTTGACGCGCTCGAGCCGCTTGCCCTGCATCAGCCGATCCTCGCCCCTTCTGTTCCGCTCAGAGGATCTCCACCTGGACGTCCGTGACGTACCCCTCCACGTGGTCCTCGATGAAGTCCATGGCCTTGGAGATCACCTCGTTGGCGTGGCGCGAGTCCCCGGACACGCACGCCACGGCCAGCGTCGCGCGCTGCCAGGCGTCGTGGTGGTCCACCTCGGCCACGGACACTTCGAAGCGCTGGCGCAGGCGGTCCTTCAGGCTCTTGAGGACGTGCCGCTTGCCCTTCAGGGAGCCGACGTCGGGTAGGTGGATCTCGACCGTGCCCACCGCCACGCGCGCCGCCGACACGGCCTCACCGCCTCCCGGGGCCGCCCCGGGGCGGGCGCGCGGCGCGGCTCGGCGTCGCCCCGGGGGCGACCCGCGCACGGACGATCACGACGTCCATCGGTGGGGCCCTACAGGGTGCGGGCGACCTCCTCCGTCACGAAGGCCTCGATGACGTCGTTGGCCTGCACGCCCTTGACGCCCTCCACCCCGATGCCGCACTCCAGCCCCTGCAGGACCTCCCGCGCGTCGTCCTTGAAGCGCTTGAGCGAGATGACGGTGCCCTCGCCCAGCACGACCTCGCCGCGCTTGACCCGGACCCGGGCGCCGCGGGTCATCTTGCCCTCGGTGACCGCGCAGCCGTAGATCAGGCCCACCTTGGTGATCGGGAACAGCTGGCGCACCTGGGCCCGACCCAGGAGCGTCTCGCGGATCTCCGGCGCCAGCATGCCGCTCAGCGCGGCCCGGACGTCGTTGATCGCGTCGTAGATCACCGTGTAGCTGCGGACGTCGACGCCGTTGGCCTGGGCCTGGGCCGCCGCCTTGGCGTCCACCTTGACGTTGAAGGCCAGGACGATGGCGTTGGACGCCGAGGCCAGCATGGCGTCGGACTCGCTCACCGCGCCCACCGAGCCGTGGATGACCTTGAGCCGCACCTCGTCCGTGGACAGGCGCTCCAGGGACTCGGTCAGGGCCTCGACCGACCCCTGCACGTCGGCCTTCAGCACCAGCCGCAGCTCCTTCACCTCGCCGGCGGCGATCTGCTTGTGCAGGTCCTCCAGCGTCACCCGCGTGGCCGCCCGCCCCTTGAGCTTGTCGCGCTCGGTGCGGACGGCGGCGATCTGGCGCGCCTTGCGCTCGTCGGACACCACGAGGAAGGTGTCGCCGGCCTGCGGCACGCCGGACAGCCCGAGGAGCTCCACCGCGTCCGAGGGCCCGGCCGACTTGACCTTCTTCCCCCGGTCGCTGAACATGGCGCGCACCCGCCCCGAGTGCGACCCGACCACGAGAGCGTCGCCGTCCTTCAGCGTCCCCGACTGGACCAGCACCGTGGCCACCGGCCCGCGGCCGCGGTCGAGCCGTCCCTCCACCACCACCCCGCGCGCCGAGCGGTTGGGGTTGGCCCGGAGCTCCAGGACCTCCGCCTGCAGCGCCGTCATCTCGAGGATCTGGGCGATGCCGTCGCCGCGCTTGGCCGAGGTGTGCACGTAGATGGTCTGCCCGCCCCACTCCTCGGGGACCAGGTTGTGGTTCGACAGCTCGCGCTTGACCCGGTCCGCGTCGGACCCGGGCTTGTCGATCTTGTTCACGGCCACGATGATGGGGACGTTGGCCGCGCGGGCGTGGTTGATGGCCTCGACCGTCTGCGGCATGACGCCGTCGTCGGCCGCCACCACCAGGATCACGATGTCCGTGGCCTGGGCGCCCCGCGCGCGCATCGCGGTGAAGGCCTCGTGGCCGGGGGTGTCGAGGAACGTGACCCGTCCGTGGGAGGTCTCCACCTGGTACGCGCCGATGTGCTGGGTGATGCCCCCCGCCTCCTTCTCCGCCACCTTGGTGGTCCGGATGGCGTCCAGCAGCGAGGTCTTCCCGTGGTCCACGTGGCCCATCACGGTGACCACCGGCGGCCGCGGCCGGCGCTGGCTCGGGTCGGACTCCTCCTCGTCCAGCACCTCGCCCTCGAGCGAGCGGACCTCGACGTCGCAGTTGAACCGGTCGGCCACGAGGCGGGCGGCCGTCGGGTCCAGCACCTCGTTCAGCGTCGCCATCACCCCGAGCTCGAGCAGCGCCTTGATCACCTCGCCCGACTTGCGCCGCATGGCGCCGGCCAGCTCCGCCACCGTCACGGACTCGGGCAGCTTGATCAGCTCGCGCTTGACCTCCTGGGGCGCCTCCGGCTCCGGCGCCGCCGGGCGCGGGGCCTTGGGGGCCACGATGGTGGCCGCCGGCCGCGCCACCGCCGGCGCCGCGGGCGCGGGCCGCGGGGAGACCGGCCGCAGCGGCGGCGCCGGGGCCGCGGGCGCGCGGCGAGGCAGGGGGGGCGCCGGCGGCTTCACCTCGGCCGGCGCGGGCGTGGGCGGACGGCCGGGGACGATGGGCGGCGGCGTGGGCGGCGCGGGCCGCGGCGGCGCGGCCACGGCGGGCTCGGGCGGCGCGAAGGGCGGCGTGGACGGCCGGACGATCGTGGCCGCGGGCCTGATGGGCTCGCCGGCCGGCGCCGCCTCCGGCTCCGTCTTGGCGACCTTGACCGCCACCGGTCGCGCCACGCGCCGCACAGCGCCGTCCTTGGCCCCCTTGCGGGCCGGCGGGGCGCCGTCCTCGGGCGCCGCGCCCACCGGCTGCTCCTTGGGCTTCGCCGCGCGCTTGGGCCGCGCCTCGGGCAGCGCCTCCGGTGGGCGACCGTACTTCACCCGGAGATCGTTGGCGTGGGCGGCCGTCACCGGCGTCGTGGCCCGAGCCCCCTTCACCCCCAGCGCCTCGAGGGCCCCGATCAGGTCCCGGCTGGTGACCCCGAGCTCCTTGGCCAGGTCAAGAACCTTCAAGCGTCCCGCCACAGCGCCCTTCCCTCCAGCGTTCTAGGATCGTCTCGTCGCTCTCGAGCGGCGCCGTCGCCGCTCGCAGCGCGTGCCCCAGCCGTCCGGCCCTGAGCCCGCGCCTCACGCACTCCATCGTCGGGCACACGTAGGCGCCCCGACCCGACGCCGACCCGGCCCAGTCCGGCCGGGCCCGGCCGTCGGCGCCACGCACCACGCGGATGAGCTCGGCCTTGGGACGGACCCGCCGGCACCCGATGCAGGTCCGAGCCGGACCTCGCTCCACTCAGGTCGTGTCCTCCGGCGGACCGGGCGACCCGTCGCCCGGCGAGTCCTCGTCGCCCGGCTTGCCGTCCGGCCCCGCATCGGCCACCTGCGCGGCCAGCGCCTCCTCGGCGGCCAGCGCCTCGGCCTGGGCCAGGGCGGCCGCGCGCTCGGCCACCCAGGCGCGGGCCGCCTCGAACAGCTCGGCGGCGCGCTCGGCCGACACCTCGATCGCCGTCTCGACGGCGGCCGGACCGGCCGCGGCGATGCGCCACGGCGAGAACAGCCCGGCGGCCACGAGCCGCTCGAGCGCCGCCCCGTCCACGCCCGGGAAGGCGGCGATGGCCTCGCGCCCCTCGGCCAGCTCCGCCTCCTCGCGCTGGCGCTCCTCCTCCAGCTCGCCCTCGCTCTTGATGTCCACCCGCATCGCGGTGAGCTTGGCGGCCAGCCGCGCGTTCTGGCCCTTCTTGCCGATGGCCAGGGACAGCTGGTTGTCGGGCACGATCACGAGCACCTGGCCTTCCCCTCCGCCTTCCGCCTCGCCGACGGTGACCGAGGACACCTTGGCCGGCGACAGCGCCCGGGCCACGAAGGCCGTCCGGTCCGGCGACCACTCGAGGATGTCGATCTTCTCGTTCCGCAGCTCCCGGCTGATGACCTGGATGCGCGTCCCCCGGAGACCCACGCAGGCGCCGATGGGATCCACGTCCCGCTTGGTGGACGCCACCGCCACCTTGGCCCGCTCGCCGGGCTCGCGGGCCGCCGCCTTGACCAGCACGATGCCTTCCCCGATCTCGGGGATCTCCGCCTCGAACAGCCGGACCAGGAACTCCGGCGCGGTCCGCGACAGCAGCAGGTGGGGCCCCTTGGGCGTCCGCCGCACCTCGAGCAAGAGGGCCCGCACGCGGTCTCCCGGATTGTACCGCTCGCCGGGGATCTGCTCCCGCTCCGGCAGCACCGCCTCGGCGCGCCCCACCTCGACGATCACGTTGCGCTTCTCGATCCGGTGCACGGTCCCCCGGACGATCCGGCCCTCCTTGTCCGCGAACTCCGACAGCACGGCGTCCCGCTCGGCGTCCCGGACGCGCTGGAGCACCACCTGCTTGGCCGTCTGGGCCGCGATGCGGCCCAGCTCGATGCGTCCGACCTTCAACGGGTCCAGCTCGATCTCGATCTCGTCGTCCAGCTCGGCGTCGGCGACCATCTCGCGCGCCGCCTCGAGGCCGATCTCCAGCTCGGCGTCCTCCGGCTCGGCCACGACCCGCTTGCGCGCGAGCAGCCTGAGCTCCCCCGTGTGCCGATCCAGGTGGACGCGCAGGTTGTCCGGCCCGCCCTTGGTCTTCTTGAACCCCGACAGGACGGCAGACTCCAGCGCCTCGAAGAGGACCTCCTTGTCGATCCCCTTCTCGTTGGCCATCTGGCCGATGGCGAGGAGCAGGTCCTTGTTGGCCATCCCGGTCTCAGCTTCCTCTCGTGCCCCGCCGTCCGGGCCGGGGCGGTTCGAGCCGCGCCCTGGCCACCAGCCGGCGCTCGACCTCCACGTCGCCGTCGGGGGCCGCGACGACCAGGCGGTCCGGGGCGACGGCGGCCAAGCGCCCCGCCAGCTCCGTGCGGCCCGCGGCGGGCTCCCGGAGCCACACCCGGACTTCCTTGCCGACCGCCCACGCGTATTCCCGATCCTTCGACAGCTCGCGATCGAGACCCGGCGAGGACACCTCCAGGTCGTACGGTCCGTCCACTAGCCGCTCGACGTCCAGTACGTCTCCGGCCTCCCGGCTGAGGCCCTCGCACTCGCCGACGGTGACGCCGCCCGGCCGGTCCACGTACAGCCGCAGGACCGGCCGGCGACCCTGCCGGCCCCACCCCAGGTCCACCAGGGTCAGTCCCCGAGCGGCGACCAGGGGGGCGATCACGGCCTCGACCTCCCCGAGCCCCAAGCCCTGATCGCTCACGGCCCGTTCCTCCAAAAAAAAGAGTGGGCAGGGCCCACTTTTTTTCAAGACTTTAGCACATGTACGGAAGGGCCGGCAAGGCCGACCCCTCCGGGCGCCCCTAGGGGGCCGGGCCGGACCCGTCCCCGGCCAGCTCCGAGGCCATGGCGCGGACCGTCGCCAGCGCCTCCTCCCGCTTGACCCGGCGCTCGGCCCGGGTGGCCCGCGCCCGCACCTCGACGAGCCCCTCCTTGGCATAGGCGTTGCCGAGCGTGACGCGAATGGGCACACCGAGCAGGTCGGCGTCCTTGAACTTGACTCCCGCCCGCTCGTCCCGGTCGTCGAGGAGGACCTCGAATCCCGCCGCCTCCAGCTCCTGGAGGAGCCCGTCGGCCGCCTCGGCCTGGGCCCCGCCCCGGGCGCCCACCGGGACCACGTGGACGTGGAAGGGCGCGATGGCCCACGGCCAGACGATCCCGTCGGCGTCGTGGCGCTGCTCGATCGCCGCCGCCGCGATCCGGGCGGGGCCGATGCCGTAGGAGCCCATGACGATGGGGCGCTCGCGGCCGTCCGCGTCCAGGTACACCGCCCCGAGCGCCTCCGAGAACCGGGTGCCCAGCTTGAAGATGTTACCCACCTCGATCACCCGCTCGATCCGCAGCGGCTTGCCGCACCGCGGGCACCCCTCGCCGGCCAGGGCCACCTGGAGGTCGGCGAACTCGCCGGGGAAGTCGGCCCCGGCCCGGACCCCGACCAGGTGCACCCCTTCCCGGTTGGCGCCGACCACGTACGCCCCCTCCCGCAGGCACTCGTCGGCCAGGACGCGGGCCGCGCCGGACGCGCCCACGGGGCCGATGGAGCCCGGCGGGGCCCCGAGCCGCTCGACGATCTCCTCGGGGTGCGCGGGCCGCGCCTCGCGCTCGAGGGCGCGGGCGAGCTTCTTCTCGTGGAGCGCGTGGTCGCCGCGCACCAGCACCAGGACGAGCTCGCGCCCGTCCATGAAGGCCAGCGTCTTGACGGTCCCGGCGGGGCCGATGCCGAGGAGCGCCGAGACCTCGGCGATGGTCCGCGCGCCGGGCGTGGGCACCTCCTCGCGCCGCGGGGCGCCGGCGGGGGCCGGCGCGGGCACCCCCCGCGCCAGCTCCACGTTGGCGGCGTAGCCGCAGCCATCGCACAGCGCCACCTCGTCCTCGCCCGCCGCCGACGGGGCCATGAACTCGTGGGCGAGGTGGCCGCCCATCATCCCCGTGTCGGACTGCACCACGAGGAAGGCGAGCCCGCAGCGGGTGAAGATCCGCCGGTACGCCGCCTCGTGGGCCGCGTAGGAGCGGTCCAGCGCCTCCGCGTCGGGATCGAGCGTGTAGGAGTCCTTCATCACGAACTCGCGCGTGCGCAGGACGCCCGAGCGGGGGCGGGCCTCGTCCCGCTCCTTGGTCTGGATCTGGTACCAGATCTGCGGCAGCTCGCGGTAGGAGCGGATGGACTTGGCAGCGAGCCACGCCACCACCTCCTCGTGGGTCATGCCGAGGCAGAGGTCGCGCCCGTGCCGGTCCTTCAGCTTGAACATCTCGGGGATGCCGTCCCACCGGCCCGACGCCTGCCAGAGCTCGGCCGGGTGGAGGACGGGCAGGGTGACCTCCTGGCCCCCGATCCGGTTCATCTCCTCCCGGATGATGGCGTTGACCTTGTCCATCACCCGCTGGCCGAGGGGCAGGTACACGTACACGCCGGCCGCCAGCTGCCGCGCAAGCCCGGCCCGCGCCATGAGCCGGTGGCTCGCCGCCTCCGCGTCGGCCGGATCCTCCCGGAGCGTGGGAATCAGCGACCGGGACCAGCGCATGCCGCTAGGAGGCGCCCGCGACCTTGTTGGCTCCCGGCACCCCCGGGTCGTACACGAGGCGCTTCACGGGCACGCCGCCCAGGATGTGCGACGTCACGATCTCGTCCAGGTCGGATTCCTGGACGCCGCAGTACCAGACGTTCTCCGGGTACACCACGATCATCGGGCCGTGGCCGCACTGGGAGAAGCAGCCCGCCTTGTTGACCCGGACCTCCACCTGCTTGCCCGCCCGCACGACGCCCGCGCGCAGGGTCTTGACGAAGCGCTCGACGTCGCCCTGGGTCGGGCACGTCTCGCCGGAGGTGCACACGAACACGTGTCGCTCGTACTGGCCCATGGGTCAGTCCGCTCCCGCGGCCGCGCGGGCCGCCTTCTTGTCGGCGATGAAGGCCTGGACCTCCTCCCACATGGCCGTCACGATCTCGGACTCCGGCACCTTGCGCACCACCTCGCCCTTGCGGAAGATCAGGCCGATCCCCTTGCCCCCGGCCACCCCGACGTCGGCGGCGCGCGCCTCGCCCGGCCCGTTGACCTCGCAGCCCATGACGGCCACGTGCACCTCCTCGTCGAGGCCGCGCAGCCGCTCCTCGCAGGCGTTGGCCAGGGCCACCAGGTCCACGTCGGCCCGCCCGCACGACGGGCACGCCACGAACGTGAGCCCGCCCGTCCTCAGACCCAGCGCCTTGAGGATGTCGATGCCCACCCGCACCTCCTCCACCGGGTCGGCGGACAGCGACACGCGGATGGTGTCGCCGATGCCCTCGGCCAGGAGGGTGCCGATGCCCACCGCCGACTTCACCACCCCCACGTTGGCGGTGCCGGCCTCGGTGACGCCGAGGTGGAACGGGTACGCCACCTGGTCGGCGAGCCGCCGGTAGGCCTCGATCATCATGACGGGGTCGGAGGCCTTCAGGGAGATCTTCATCTCCGGGTAGCCGCAGTCCTCCAGGATGCGCACGTGGCGCAGCGCGGACTCGACCATGCCCTCCGCCGTCGGCCCGCCGTGCTGCTGCAGGAGGTCGCGCTCGAGCGAGCCGCCGTTGACGCCGATGCGGATGGGGATGCGGCGCTCCTTCGCGGCCGCCACCACCTCGCGCACGAAGGGCGTGCCCCCGATGTTCCCCGGGTTGAGGCGGAGCCCGTCCACCCCCTGCGCGATGGCGATCAGCGCCAGCTTGTAGTTGAAGTGGATGTCGGCCACGAGGGGGATGCGGATCTGCCGCCGGATCTCCCCCAGCTTCTCCGCCGCCTCGCGGACGGGCACCGCGCAGCGGACGATGTCGCAGCCGGCCGCCTCCAGCGCCCAGATCTGGAGCAGGGTCTGCTCCACGTCCCGCGTGTCGGTCTTGGTCATGCTCTGCACGGTGATGGGGGCGTCGCCGCCCACCTGCAGGGACCCCAGCCGGATCGGACGCGTCTTGCGGCGCTCGTACATGGGTTCGCCCTCGGCTCGTCGGACCGCCGGGCTCACCGGAAGAACCGGATGAGCCCGATGCGCTCCAGGTCGTTGTACACCGCGTAGACCATCAGCAGCATGAGCAGCACGAAGCCCACCTGCTGGGCCACCTCGCGCTTGCGCACGGACAGCGGCCGGCCCAGCACCGCCTCGCACAGGAAGAACAGCAGGTGCCCGCCGTCCAGCATGGGCACCGGGAGCAGGTTCAGGACGAACAGGTTCACGCTGATGACAGCGGTGAAGAAGGCCAGGCTCGGCAGCCCCTGGCGCGCCTGCTCGCCGGCCGACACGGCGATCTGGATGGGCCCGCCGATGTTCTTGCGGTCGATCTGGCCCAGCACGATCTTCCAGAGGCCCACCACCGTCAGCGTGGTGACCTCGCCCGTGCGCACGGCGCCGTCCCAGAGCGCGGTCAGGGGTCCCAGGCGGACGAACTCCGCCGTCTGGAACGGGCTGATGCCGATGCGCCCGACCTTGGTCTCCTTGCCGTCCGGGCCCCGGTCGACCACCTCGCTCGGCGTGATGGACACGGTGAGGGTCTCGCCGCCCCGCCGCACCTCGAGCCGGGTCGGGCGGCCGGGCCGGCGGTGGATGGCCTCCGCCAGCTCGTCCCACGTCACGACGGGCTTGCCGTCGACGGTGAGGATCCGGTCGCCCCGCATGAGCCGCGCCTCGGCGGCCGGATAGCCCGGGATCACCTCGCCGATCGTGGGCGGCGCGAAGGGCCGGGCGCCCACCTCCCAGACCGCGCGCTCGTCGCCGAAGAGGTCGCGCGCGGTGCCGCGCGTCGGCGTCAGCGTGAGCTGGCGCCGGTCGCCGCCCACCCCCTCCACCTCCAGCCGGAGCGGCCGCCCCTCGCCCTCGTGCACCTGCTGGAGCAGCTCCTCCCAGTGCCGGATCGGGCGGCCCTCGACCCCCACCACGCGGTCCCCGGGGCGGAGCCCGGCCTGGGCGGCGGCGCCCTCCACGACGCGGCCCACGACGGCGGGCGTCATGGGCCGGCCGAGGAACATGAACACGAGGGCGAAGATGACCGCGGCCAGCAGCCAGTTCATGGCCGGCCCCGCGAACACGATGAGGAACCGCACGCCGAGGGGCTTGGCGGTGAAGGCGCGCGCCGGGTCCACGAGACCGGTCTTGCCCCCCTCGAGCGGGTTCTCGTCGTCGCCCATCATCTTGACGTAGCCGCCGAGCGGGAACAGCGACAGGCAGTACTCGGTCTCCTTGCCGCGGATCCGCCAGAGCACGGGCCCGAAGCCGATGGAGAAGCGCTCGACGCCCACGCCGGCGAGCCGCGCCATCAGGAAGTGGCCGAGCTCGTGGATGAGGATCAGCACCCCCAGGACGACGACGAACGCGACGAGGGTGGTCACGCCAGGCTCTCCGCCACGCCCGCCGCCATCCCGGCCGTCTCCAGCCGGGCGCGCACCAGGGCCCGGGTCTCGGCGTCCACCGCCACGCAGTCCTCCACCGCCCGGAGGCTCCGCGGGGGCACGCGGTCCAGGGCCTCGGCGATCGCCTCCGCGATGCGGGTGAACCGGATGCGGCCGGCCAGGAACGCCGCGACGGCCACCTCGTTGGCGGCGTTCAGGACCACGGCGGCGGCCCCGCCCGCCTGGAGCGCCTGCCGCGCCAGGGCGAGGCAGGGGAACCGCTCCTGGTCGGGCTCCTCGAAGGTCAACGCCCCGACCCGCGTGAGGTCGAGGCGCCCGGCCGGGCACGGGAGCCGGCGCGGGTACGTGAGCGCGTAGAGGATCGGGATGCCCATGTCGGCCACCCCGAGCTGCGCGATCACCGAGCCGTCCAGGTACTCGACCATGGAGTGCACGATGGACTGCGGGTGCACGACGACCTGCACCTGCTCGGGCGGCAGGTCGAACAGCCAGCGCGCCTCGATGACCTCGAGCCCCTTGTTCATGAGGGTGGCCGAGTCCACCGTGATCTTGGCGCCCATCTTCCACGTCGGGTGGTTGAGGGCCTCGGCGACCGTGACACGGGCCAGCTCCGCCTTGCCGAGGAGCCGGAACGGGCCGCCGGAGGCGGTGAGGAGCACGCGGCGCACCTCGGCCCGGTTGTGCCCCTCCAGGCACTGGAAGACGGCGCTGTGCTCCGAGTCCACCGGCAGCAGCCGCGTCCCCCGGGCGCGGGCGGCCGCCGTCATCAGGCTGCCCGCCATGACCAGGGTCTCCTTGTTGGCCAGGGCCACCGTCCGGCCCGCCTCGATGGCGGCCATGGTCGGCAGGAGCCCGGCGCCGCCGACGATGGCCGACAGCACCACCTCCGCGTCCACCTCCCGGGCGAGCGTGACGAGCCCCTCCGGCCCCGCCAGGACCTCGGGCCGCGGGTGGCCGAGGGCCCGCACCACGCGGTCGACGGCGGCGGCGTCCCCGAGGGCGAGGGCGCGCGGCCGGTGGCGCCGGCAGATGTCGGCCAGCCGCTCCGGATCCGACCCCCGGGCGGCGATCCCCTCCGCCCGGAACAGGCCCGGGAACGCCTCCACCAGCTCGAGCGCGCGGCGCCCGATGGAGCCGGTGGCGCCCAGGAGCGTGAGGCGCTTCATGAGCCGAGGCCCCGGCCCCAGGCCACGTAGCCGAACAGCACCGGGGTGTTGAAGAGCAGGCTGTCGATCCGGTCGAGCATCCCGCCGTGGCCCGGCAGGAGCCCGCCGGCGTCCTTGGCGCCGAGGCTCCGCTTCAGCGCGGACTCGGCCAGGTCGCCGGCCTGGCCCACCAGCCCGAGGACGGCGCCGAGCGCCACCGCCTCGCCGGCGCCGAGGCCCGGGTGGAACCACGCCCGCCCGCCGAGCGCGGCCAGCGCCGACACCACCACCTGGGCCGCCGCCCCCTCGACGGTCTTCCGGGGCGACAGCACGGGGGCGAGACGGCGGCGGCCGAGGGTCGAGCCCACCACGTAGGCGGCGGTGTCGCCCGTCCACGTCACGAGGAGCAGCAGCAGGATCCACTCGACGCCGGCCGGGGCCGCGTGGAGCGGCACCGCGTGCCCGAGGAGCCAGCACACGTAGCAGACCGACAGGAGCGTGATGGCCGAGGGCTGCCAGGCGACGGGGGCGCCGGCCGGACGGCCGAGCGGCGCCGCCAGCAGGACGAGCGCGGCCAGGGTGAGGCCGGCCGCCGCCAGCGCGGGCTGGACGAAGCTGGCCGTGACGGCCGCCCCCAGGACGAGGCCCGGCCGCGTCAGCGTCGGATGGCCGGCGCGCTCGAACATCCGCAGGAGCTCCCACTGCGCCCGCGCGGCGACGGCGACCACGAGCCCGACGAAGGCCCACGCGGGCGCCCACACCACGACGGCGAGGAGGGCGGGCAGCGCCACCGCCGTGCTGCCGACCCGACGCGCCAGCTCCAGCGCGGTGGAGGTCGAAGCCCGACGCGCACCGGTGTCGAGTGGCACCGGCTGAACCCGCCCCATCACACCCGTCCGAAGCGCCGGTCCCGCTGCTGGAAGTCGGCGACGGCCAGGTACAGCTCGCGGGGCCCGAAGTCCGGCCAGAACGTGGGCGTGACCCACAGCTCGGTGTAGGCGATCTGCCACAGCAGGAAGTTGGACACGCGCATCTCACCGCTGGTGCGGATGAGCAGGTCGGGGTCCGGCACCCCGTCCGTGTAGAGCGCGCTCCCGAGCGCGGCCTCGTCGATGTCGTCGGGACCCAGCGCGCCGGCCGTCACCTGGCGCGCCAGCGCCCGGCAGGCGTCGACCAGCTCGTCGCGCCCACCGTAGTTGAAGGCCATCAGGAGCGTGAGCCCGGTGTTGCCGGCGGTGGCCTCCACGACCCGGTCGATGCGCCGCTGGACCGCGGGCGGCACGCCGCCGCGGCGGCCGATGACGCGGAACCGCACCCGGCGCGCCATCAGCTCGGGCAGCTCGCGGTCGATGGAGCGCTCGAGGAGGGACATGAGGGTGGAGACCTCGTCGCTCGGGCGGTTCCAGTTCTCGGACGAGAAGGCGTAGAGGGTGAGGAACTCGATGCCCAGCTCCCCGGCGGCCCGGACCACGGCGCGCACGGCGCTGACGCCCTGCTGGTGGCCGGCGACCCGCGGCAGGCCGCGTCGGGTCGCCCAGCGCCCGTTGCCGTCCATGATCACGGCCACGTGGCGGGGGAGCGGTCGGGCCAGCACGCGGCCCCGGAGATCGTCCTCTGCGAGGGCGGACAGATCGGCCAGGGTGGCGCCCGACGCAGGCTTGAACACCATGTTTCGATATTCTACGTGAGGGGTCGGGGAACTTCCAGGGAAATTGCCTAGATCGACAGGATTTCCTGCTCTTTCTTCTTGGCCAGCTCCTCGATCCGCGCGACGAACCGGTCCGTCAGCTTCTGGATCTGCTCGTGGCCGCGCCGCTCCTCGTCCTGGGAGACCTTCTTGTCCTTGGCCATGGCCTTGAGCCGGTCGTTGGCGTCGCGTCGTACGTTGCGGATGGCGACGCGGGCGTCCTCCGACAGCTTGCCCACCGTCCGGGCCAGCTGCTTGCGCCGCTCCTCGGTGAGGGCGGGCAGGACGAGCCGGATGACCTTGCCGTCGCTGGACGGCGTGAGCCCCAGGTCCGACTTGAGGATGGCCTTCTCGATGGCCGCCATCTGCGAGGCGTCCCAGGGCTGGATCAGGAGCGTCTTGGGGTCGGGCACGGCGACGGAGGCCATCTGGGTCAGGGGCTGCTGGGTGCCGTAGGCCTCCACGCGCACGCTGTCGAGGAGCGCGGTGTTCGCCCGCCCCGTGCGCACGCCGCCGAACTCCCGCGCCAGGAGGTCCACCGCCGCCTGCATCCGCGCCTCGAGATCCTTGAGCAAGGCCTGCATCGCGCTACCCTCCGGGAGGCCCGGCCTCGGCCGACACGACGGAGCCCACGGCCTCCCCCGTGACGATGCGGCGGATGTTCCCCGGCCGCGTCAGGTCGAAGACGACGATCGGCAGCTTGTTGTCCATGCACAGCGAGATGGCGGTGGTGTCCATGACCGCGAGCCCGCGGTTGAGCACCTCGATGTAGGTCACCCGGGCGAGCCGGACGGCGGTGGGGTCGCGCGCGGGGTCGGCGGTGTAGACGCCGTCCACCTTGGTCGCCTTGAGGATGGCCTCGGCCCCGATCTCGACGGCCCGGAGCGCCCCCGCCGTGTCGGTGGTGAAGAACGGGTTGCCGGTGCCGGCCGCGAACACCACCACCCGCCCCTTCTCCAGGTGCCGGATCGCGCGACGCCGGATGTACGGCTCGGCCACCGCGCGCATCTCGATCGCCGACAGCACCCGCGTCGCCACCCCCTGCTTCTCGATGGCGTCCTGCAACGCCAGGGCGTTGATCACGGTGGCCAGCATCCCCATGTAGTCCCCGGAGGCGCGGTCCATGCCCCCCGCGCTGGCGGCGACGCCCCGGAAGATGTTGCCCCCGCCGATGACCACGGCGATCTGCACCCCCAGCGCCACCACCTCCGCCAGCTCCCGGGCGATGCGCGTGAGCATGTCGGGGTCGATGCCGTAGCCCTGGCCCGCGGCCAGGGCCTCGCCGGACACCTTGAGCAGGACGCGTCGATAGGTCGCGCCGGGGGGAGGCGTCACGCGATCAGCGCTCCCCGACCTGGAACCGGGCGAACCGCTTGATCACCACGCGCTCGCCGAGCCGCGCCGTGGCCTGGTCCACGAGATCCTTCACGGTGGTCTTGCCGGAGGTGTCCCGGATGAAGGGCTGGTCGAGGAGGCAGGTCTCGGCGAAGAACTTCTCGAGCTTGCCCTCCACGATCTTGTCCAGGATGTGGGGGGGCTTCTTCTGGTCCGCCATCTGCTGGCGGTAGACGTCGCGCTCGGCGTCGAGCACCGTCCCCGGCACCTCCTCGCGCGAGACGTAGAGCGGGCCCGCCGCGGCCACCTGCATGGCCACGTCCTTGACGATCTGCTGGAACGCCTCCGTGCGCGCCACGAAGTCGGTCTCGCAGTTGACCTCCACGAGCACGCCGATCTTGCTGCCCGGATGGATGTAGGAGGCGACGACGCCGTCGCGCGCGTCGCGCTGCGCCTTCTTGGCGGCGTCGGCCAGGCCCTTCTTCCGGAGGTACTCGACGGCGCCGGACAGGTCCCCGCGGGAGGCCTCCAGCGCCGCCTTGCAGTCCATCATGCCGGCCCCGGTACGCTCCCGGAGCTCCTTGACCTGCTGGGCGGTGAATGCCATGGGGCCTTGATCTCCGTTGGTCGCTAGGCCGGGGCGTCGGTGGCGCGGGCCATCTCGGCCTCGGTCACCTGCGGCAGGTCGGCCGGGCTCGGGACCTCGGCCTCGGCCTTGGTGTAGCTGCCGAGCCCCTCGAGCACGCCGTCCACCAGCCGCGACGTGATCAGGCGCACCGAGCGGATGGCGTCGTCGTTGCCCGGCACCAGGTAGTCGATGCCGGTGGGGTCGCAGTTGGTGTCCACGATGGACACGATGGGGATGCCGAGGCGCTGGGCCTCGAGCACGGCGATGCCTTCCTTCTTGGGATCCACGATGAACACCGCCGACGGCAGCGACTCCATGCCCTTGATGCCGGCCAGCGCGCTCTGCAGCTTGGCGCGCTCCCGCTCTAGGCCGATGACCTCCTTCTTGGGCAGCCGGTCGTACTCGCCCGTCTCGGCCATCTCGTCGAGCTTCTTGAGCCGGGCGATGGACTTGCGGATCGTGGCGAAGTTGGTGAGCGTGCCGCCGAGCCAGCGGTGGTTGACGTAGAACATGCCGCACCGCGCGGCCTCCTCCTGCACGGTCTCCTGGGCCTGCTTCTTCGTGCCCACGAAGAGCATGGTGCCGCCCTGGGCGGCGAGGTCGCGCACGAAGTTGTACGCCTCGCGAAACTTCTTCAGCGTCTTCTGCAGGTCGATGATGTAGATGCCGTTGCGCTCGCCGAAGATGTACTTCTGCATCTTCGGGTTCCAGCGCTTGGTCTGGTGGCCGAAGTGCACTCCGGCCTCCAGCAGCTCCTTCATGGTGATGGTCGCCATCGGTCTCCTCTCTCGGTTTGGCCTCCGGCCGCGCGCGGCGCCCCGGGGCGTCCGGGGCGCGCTTCCCCGCCCCGGGCGGGGACCGAAGCGCGTGGCCGTGCGTGATGGGGCTCTCGGCCCGCCCTCCCTACGTCGTGTACTTGGCGTTGATGCGCACGTATTCCTCCGACAGGTCCGCGCCGAACACGCGGTCCTCGCCGCGGCCGAGCCCGAGGTCGATGCCGATCACGTACTCGGGCCCGCCCATGACCTCGCGGACGCGGTCCAGCCGCGCCCCCGGCCGGGCCATGCCGCGCTCGGCCACGACCTCGTCGCCGATGGCGATGGCCACGCGCTCGGGCACCACCCGCGCCGCCGACTTGCCCAGCGCCATCATGATACGCCCCCAGTTGGGGTCGGCGCCGTTGACGGCCGTCTTCACCAGCGGGGAGTTGGCGACGCTGCGGGCGGCCAGCAGCGCCTCCCGCCGCGTCCGGGCGCCGCGCACCCGCACCTCGACCAGCTTGGTGGCGCCCTCCCCGTCCTGGACCAGCATCCGGGCCAGCCGCTCGGTCAGCGCCTCCAGCCCCCGGGCGAACTGCCGGAGCCCCCGGCCGCCCCGCTCGAGCGGCGCGTTCTCGGCGAGGCCGTTGGCCAGGAGCGCCACCGTGTCGCTGGTGGACTGATCCCCGTCCACGGTGATCCGGTTGAACGAGCGCTCCGCCGCCCGGCCGAGGACGGCGTCCAGCGCCTCCCGGGCGACGGCGGCGTCGGTGGCGAGGAAGCAGAACATGGTGGCGAGATGCGGCTCGAGCATGCCGACGCCCTTGGCCATGCCGCCGATGGTCACGGGGCGGCCCATGACCTCGAGCCGCACCGCCGCCTCCTTGGGACGCGTGTCGGTGGTGAGGATGGCCTCCGCGGCGCGGCGCCCCCCCTGGGGGGACAGCTCCTTGACCACGCGCGCGAGGGCCGGCCGGATCCGGTCCATGGGCAGGGGCACGCCGATGACGCCGGTGGCGGCGATCAGCACCTGGCGCGGGCTGAGCCGCAGCAGCTCGCCCACGATGCGGGTCATCTCCCGGGCGTCCTTGACGCCCTGCTCGCCGGTGCAGACGTTGGAGCAGCCGCTGCTGGCCAGGATGGCCTGGGCGCGCCCGTCCTTGACGTGCTCGCGGGACACGAGGACGGGGGCCCCCTTGACCTGGTTCCGGGTGAACACGGCGGCGGCGCGGGCCGGCGCCGACGAGTAGACGAGGGCCAGATCCCGCTTGCCGCTGGGCTTGATGCCGGCCGCGACCCCCGAGGCGAGGACCCCGGGGACGGCGGTGATGCCCCCCTCGAGCCACTGCAGCTCGGGCATGGGGCCTACGGGTAGACGGGCGGCGCGGTGAGGCCGGAGCGCTCGTCCCAGCCCATCATGATGTTGAGGCACTGGACGCCGTTGGCCGCCCCGCCCTTGCCCAGGTTGTCGAGCGCGGACAGGCAGACGGCCCGCCGGGTCCGCGCGTCCGCCACCACCGCCACGTCGCAGAAGTTCGACCCGACCACGGCCCGGGTGATCGGCCGCTGGCCCTCGTCCAGCACGCGCACGAAGGCCTCGCCGGCGTAGAACTCCCGGTAGAGCGCGAGGAGGTCGGCCGTCGTCGCCTCCCGGGCGAGCGGCACCGAGGCGGTCGTGAACAGGCCGCGGTTGAGGGGCACCAGGTGCGGGGTGAAGCTCACCACCACCGGGGCGCCGGCCACGGCCGACAGCTCCTGCTCCATCTCCGGCGTGTGGCGGTGGGTGCCGATGCCGTAGGCCTGCACGTTCTCGTTGGCCTCGGTGTAGAGGTACATGGGGTCGACGGCGCGGCCCTGGGCTCCGGCCCCGGTCACCCCGGACTTGCCGTCGACCACGATGCCCTCCGTCCGCCCCCACCCGCTCTCGAGCAGCGGGGCGACGGCCAGGACGGCGCCCATCGGATAGCACCCGGGCGAGGCGACCAGGCTCGCCCCCACGATGGCCTTCCGGTGCAGCTCGGGCAGCCCGTAGACCGCCTCCTCCAGGCCCCGGGGGTCGGTGTGCGGCGTCTTGTACCAGGTGGCGTAGAGGGCCGGGTCCTTCAGGCGGTAGTCGGCCGAGAGGTCGACGACCTTGCGCGCCTGGCCCCGGAGCACGGGCACCGCCCGCTGCGAGTGCATGTGCGGCAGCGCCAGGAAGACGAGGTCGGCCTCGGCGGCGAGGCGCTCGGCGTCCACCTCCTGGAACGTCAGGTCCGAGAGGCCGCGCAGGTGGGGGAAGACCCGGTCGAGCCGCTCGCCGGCCAGGCGCTCCGAGGTGACGGCGGTGAGGCGCACCTGGGGATGGACGGCGAGCAGGCGGAGCAACTCGGCGCCCATGTACCCACTGGCCCCGGCCACGGCGACCCTGATCACGGCGCGCTCCCCCGGCTCAGCGCTTCGAGTACTGGAACTTGGACCGGGCCCCGGGCTGTCCGTACTTCTTCCGCTCCTTCATCCGCGGATCGCGGGTGAGGAAGCCCGCCTTCTTGAGCGTCTGGCGCAGGCCGTCGTCGAACTGCAGGAGGGCGCGGGCGATGCCGTGGCGCACGGCCCCGGCCTGCCCCGCGATGCCGCCGCCCCCGACGTTGATCTTGGCGTCGAACTGGCCGAGCGTGTTGGTCAGCTGGAGCGGCTGGCAGATCACCATCCGCAGCGTCTCCCGCGGGAAGTAGTCCTCGAAGGGCCGGCGGTTGACCACGATGGCCCCCCCGCCGGGGATGAGCCAGACGCGGGCGACCGAGGTCTTGCGCCGGCCGGTTCCGTAGTAGCGCGTGGCGACGGCCATGAGGGCTCCTCTAGCGAGCGGCGCGGCCGCGAAGCGCCAGCGGCTCGGGCCGCTGGGCGGCGTGGGGGTGCTCGGCGCCCCGGTACACCTTGAGCTTGCGGGCCATCGCGCGTCCGAGCCGCCCCTTGGGCAGCATGCCCTGCACGGCCCACTCGACGACCCGCTCCGGGTGGCGCGCCAGCATGCGGGCGGCGCTCACCTCGCGCAGGCCGCCGATGTACCCCGAGTGCCAGCGATAGGTCTTGTCCGTCAGCTTCTTGCCGGTGAGCCGCACCTTGTCGGCGTTGACCACGACCACGTGGTCGCCGAGGTCGAGGTGGGGCGTGAACGCCACCTTGTGCTTGCCCCGGAGGATCGTGGCCACCTGGGTGGCCAGCCGGCCCAGGACCTGGTCCTGGGCGTCCACCAGGAACCACTTCCGGGCCACGGTGTGCGCCCTGGGCGTCAGCGTCGTCGTCATGGTCTCCATCCGCCGGATACGAGGTTGCTCCAGGTCTGCCGACGAAACGGCAACGGGTAATCTTATGGGATTTCCCCTATGCCGTCAACTACTTCCTCGTCGCCGTCGTCTTTTCCGGCCACGGGCAGAGGGCCCGCACCGGGCAGCCCGGGCAGGCCGGACGCCGGGCGTGGCAGGTCCGCCGGCCGTGGATGATCAGGAGGTGGGTGGCCTCGGTCCACCGGGGCCGGGCGATCACCCGGCAGAGCTGGTCGTGAATCTCCTCGGCGTCGCCGGCGCGGGCCAGGCCGAGCCGCTGCGAGACGCGGAACACGTGGGTGTCCACGGCCAGGGCGGGCACCCCGAAGGCGTTGCCGAGGACCACGTTGGCCGTCTTGCGGCCCACCCCGGGCAGAGCGGTCAGGGCCTCGAGCGTCCGGGGCACCTCGCCCCCGTGCCGGTCGACGAGCGCCCGGGCCATGCCGATCAGGGCTCGCGTCTTGGCCCGGTAGAACCCGGTGGGCCGGATCTCCGCCTCGAGGCGGGCCGGCTCGGCCCGGGCGAGCGCCTCGGCCGTCCCGTAGCGCGGGAACAGCGTGCGCGTCACGTTGTTGACCCGCTCGTCGGTGCACTGGGCGGACAGGATGGTGGCCACCAGGAGCTGGAGGGGGGTACTCCAGTCGAGCTCGATGCCGGCCCCGGGGTAGGCGGTGGCCAGCCGTCGCAGGAGCTTGCCCGCCCGGGCCCGCCGCTCGGCCGCCGACTCCCTCACCCGGCCCGCTCCTGGCCGGGTTCGGAGAGCGCCTGGCGGATGGCGGCGATCCGCGCCGCCCGCTCCGCGGGGGCGAGCGGCCGCGCAGCGTGGGTGGTGCGCCAGACGGGCCCGCCGGGGTCGGGATCGCCCGCCAGCCGCGGGACGAGGTGCCAGTGGATGTGCGGCACCTGGTTGCCGAGCAGTTCGTAGTTCATCTTGACGGGCCGGAAGACCCGGGCCAGGGCCTGGGCCATCACGTGCACGTCCTCGATCATGGCCCGGCGCTCCTCGGCCGTCAGCTCCCACAGCTCGGTGGCGTGACGGTCCAGCACCACGAACACCCAGCCCGGGTAGTACTGGTCCTCGTTCAGGTAGGCCCGGGACCCCAGGAGGTCGGCGATCCAGAGGTCGCCGCGCGCGGCGACCTTCCCGCACATGGCGCAGTCGCCGCCGCTCATGCGCCCGCGGCCAGGAAGCGCCCGACGCGCTGGAGCCCCTCCTCGATGCGGTCCAACCCGGCGGCGTAGGAGAAGCGCAGGTAGCCCTCCGCGTTCGGCCCGAAGTCCACGCCCGGCGTCACGCCGACGTGGGCGCGCTCGAGGATGTCGAAGGCGAACCGGAGGGAGTCGTCCGTGTGGCGGCGGGCGTTGGCCAGCACGTAGAAGGCGCCCGTGGGCACCTGGCCCACCCCGAGCCCGATCCGCCTGAGCCCCGCCACCATGGCGTGCCGCCGCTCGTCGAACACGCGCCGGAACCGCGCCGCGTCCGCGCCCGCCTCGCGCAGCGCGGCCAGCGCCGCCCACTGGACGAACTCGTTGGTCGAGATGAAGAAGTTGCCGTGGGCGGCGGTGAGGGCGGGCATGAACTCGCGGGGGGCGATGAGGTAGCCGATGCGCCAGCCGGTCATGGCGAAGGCCTTGGAGAAGCCGTTGAGGACGAAGGCGCGGTCGGTGAACTCGAGCACGGTGTGCTCGGGGCCCTCGTAGGTGAGCCCGTGGTAGATCTCGTCCGACACGAGCCACGGGCCGAGGCCGGCCAGGGCGGCCAGGCGCTCCGGGCCCAGCACGGTGCCGGTGGGGTTGGCGGGCGAGTTGACCACGATGGCCCGGGTGCGGGGGCCCATCGCCGCCGCCACCGCCTCGGGCCGGTACCGGAACGCGTCCTCCTCGCTCACGGGCACCAGGGCGGGCTCGGCCTCGGCGAACCGGACGAACTTCGGATAGCAGGCGTAGTGCGGGTCGGAGAGGATCACCTGGTCCCCGCGCTCGAGCAGCAGGGTGAAGAGCAGCAGCATGGCCGGCGAGGTGCCGGCCGTCACCAGGATCTGCTCGGGTGACACCCGCACCCCGTAGCGCGCCCGGTAGTGCTCGGCGATGGCCTCGCGGAGAGGCAGGATGCCGAGCGTGTCCGCGTAGCGGGTGCGGCCGTCCTTGAGGGCCCGCTGCGCCGCCTCCACGATGACCGGCGGCGTCTCGAAGTCCGGCTCGCCGAACTCCAGGTGGACGACGTCGATACCCCGCCGCTCCAGCGCCTGGGCGCGCTGGAAGACCTGCACGGCCAGGAACGGCTCGACCTGGAGGGCGCGCCGCGCGATCATTGGCGGCTCCGCCCCGCCCGTCCGAGACGCCAGCGCGCCCGCAGCACCTCGACCAGCATGCGCGGGCCCTCGCGCATGACGCCCACCCGCGACCCCGGCCGGTCCACCCACGCCACCGGCACCTCCACGACCCGGTACCCGCGGCGCTGGGCGAGCAGCAGGAGCTCCACGTCGAAGCCGTAGCCGGGGGTGGTGAGGGCGGCGAAGAGGTCGGCCGCCACCCCGCCCCGGAAGAGCTTGAAGCCGCTCTGGCTGTCGCTGACGCCGCGCACGCCCACCGCCCGCACCACGAGGTTGAAGGCGGCGCCGGCCAGCCGGCGGTGCGGCCGGAGCGCCGACGGCTCCGCGTCGGGGCGGGCGCGGGAGCCGACGGCGACGTCGGCGTTGGCGGCCAGCGCCGACTCCAGACGCGCCACCTCCGCGATGGGGGTGGCGCCGTCGGGATCGGTCATGAGCCGGAGCGCGCCCCGGCTCCGCAGCATGCCCTCCCGGACGGCGGCGCCCTTGCCGCGGCGGCCGGGCCGGGCCAGGACCCGCGCCGCCGGGTGCTCGCCGACGGCGCGCCGCGCCCGCGCGAGCGACGCCTCCTCGGCGCCGTCCACCACCACCATCACTTCGTAGGCCTCCTGGCGGGCGTCGAAGTAGGCGAGCACGGCGCCCACGTGGTCGCCGAGGCCGGCGGCGTCGGCGAGGGCGGGGACGACCACCGACCACCGGCAGACGGCGTCGTCCACGGCGGGATCACAGTCCGGTGAGGGACTGGGCGGTGGGGCGGCGGCGGGCCACGCCGGTCCGGTGGGCGGCGCGGGCGACCTCACGGGCCACGGTGGGGGCCACCTTCTTGTTGAACACGCTCGGGATGATGTACTCGGGGCTCAGCTCTCCCTTGCCGACGCAGGAGGCGATGGCGTGGGCGGCCGCGATCTTCATCTCGTCGTTGACGAGGCGGGCGCGCGAGTCGAGGAGGCCCCGGAAGAAGCCGGGGAAGCACAGCACGTTGTTGATCTGATTCGGGTAGTCCGACCGCCCGGTGGCCATGACGCCCGCGTGCCGCTCGGCCTCCTCGGGCTGGATCTCGGGCACCGGGTTGGCCATGGCGAAGACGACGGGGTCGCGCGCCATGCCGCGCACGTCGCGCACGGACAGCACGCCGGGGACGGAGAGCCCGATGAACACGTCGGCCCCCTTGACGGCGTCGGCCAGCTTGCCTTGGAGGTTCCGCGGGTTGGTGGCGCCGGCGACCCACGTCTTCATGAAGTCCATGCCGACCCGCCGGCCCCGGTGGAGCGTGCCGTGCTCGTCGACGCCCACGATCTGGCGGACCCCCATCGCGAGCAGGATCTTGATGGTGGCCGTCCCCGCCGCGCCGACGCCGCACACCACCACCTTGAGGCGGCGGATGTCCTTCCGGACGATCTTGAGCGCGTTCAGCAGGGCGGCCAGCACCACGACGGCGGTGCCGTGCTGGTCGTCGTGGAAGACGGGGATGTCGAGCTCCTTCCGCAGCCGCTCCTCCACCTCGAAGCAGCGCGGCGCGGCGATGTCCTCGAGGTTGACGCCGCCGAAGGCGGGGGCGATGAGCTTGACGGTCTCGACGATCTTGTCGGGCTCCTTCGTGGCCAGACAGAGGGGGAACGCGTCGACCCCGGCCAGCTCCTTGAAGAGCATGGCCTTGCCCTCCATCACCGGCATGGCCGCCTCCGGCCCGATGTCCCCGAGGCCGAGCACGGCGGTGCCGTCGGTGACGACGGCGACCGCGTTCTGCTTGATGGTCAGCGTGAAGGCCCGCGAGGGCGCCTCCTTGATGGCCAGGCAGATCCGGGCCACCCCCGGCGTGTAGGCCATGCTGAGGTCGTCCCGGTTTCGGAGCGGCGCCTTGGAGCGGATCTCGATCTTGCCGCCCAGGTGCATGAGGAACGTGCGGTCCGAGACGTTGGCGATCCGCACGCCGCTCACCGTGCGGATGCGGCCCACGATCTGCTGGGCGTGGTCGCTGTCGCGGGCCTTGATCGTGATGTCGCGGAACACCCGGTCGCGGGTCGCCTCCGCCAGGTCCACCGCGCCGATGTCGCCGCCGGCCTGGCCGATGGCGGACGTCACCCGGCCGAGCATGCCGGGACGGTTCCGGATCTCGAGGCGGACGGTGAAGCTGTAGGAGGCGCTCGGAGCGATGGCCATCGGGCTGTCCTGATCCAGGCGATTAGACGGTAAGACCCGGCTCGGGCCGGTGTCAACCCCGTTGCCGCCCCGGGCCGACGCCCGGGCCCGCGGTTGACGCTCCGCCGGGCCGCGTGCTATCGGAGCCGGGTGTCCAGCCCGCGCCTGGCCCTGGTCCTCCTGGCGCTCCTGGCGGCGGCCGCGCCGGCCGGGGCCGCGGAGCGCCGCTGGGTCCCCGTGTCCGGCCCGAGCGTCGTCACCTTCGGGGCGACCCATCCGCTCGGCGACTTCACCGGGCGGAGCGGCGCCGTCGCCGGCGAGATCCGGGCCGATCCCGAGGACCTGCGTCGCCCGGTGTCGGGCTGGGTGGCGGTCCCCGTGACCAGTCTCACGACCGGCCTCGAGGGCCGCGACCGCGACCTGTGGAGCCTCCTGGCCGCGCCCGGACACCCGGACATCCGCTTCACGGTGGGGCGCGTGGAGGCCTCCTTCCCCACGGTGGCGGACCGCGCCGACGTGCTCCTGACCATCGGGGGGACGCTCCGGGTCCGCGGGGTCGAGCGCGACGTGACGCTCCTGGGCCGCGTGCGCCAGCAGGACTCCCGGCTGTGGGTCCGGGGGGAGGGCGAGGTGCGGCTGACGTGGTTCGGGATCACGCCCCCGAGCCGGTTCTTCCTCGCGGTCGGGGACCTCGTGCGCGTGGCCTTCGACGTCCTGCTGGCGCCGGGCGACTGACCCGCGGGCGGCCTCCCGGCCTCCCCGTCCCGAATTCTCGCGGGCGATCTGAATAGGCCCGTGGGCCTCCCCGTCGCTTTTCCGTAGCGGGAACGGGCACTTTGGCGCCGGGGTTTCTTCTTCGAGGGCCCCGGCGCGGTGCAACCGGACCGGGGCGTGCCGCGTCTAAACGAGCAAAAGACAACGCGATGTGTTCACTCCAGGCGAAGCGAGGCTAGCATGACGTTCAGGGAGAGCAGCGGTCCGGTGGACACCGAGATCAGCCAATTCACCAGCCTTTCGTCCGGGCCAAAGCCCGCCGCGGACGCGGATCTGCGCAACCTGGCGGCGAGCGAGGCGGCCGCCGACCCCGAGGAGGCGGCGGAGGTGCTGGAGCCGTCGGCGGCCCCCAGCGAGGATCCGGTCCGCCTGTACCTGAAGGAGATCGGCCGGGTGCCCCTGCTCAAGGCCGTGCAGGAGGTGTCCATCGGCCAGCGGATCGAGGCCGGCCAGATCGCGCTCCGCCGCGCCCTGGCCAGCATCCCCATGGCCACCGCGCGTCTGTTGGCGATGGTGGACCGGGTCCGCCGGGAGGAGGCTCCGCTGGACGACCTGATCCTCCTGCCCGAGGGTGGGGAGCCCGCGCCGGCCGAGGTCCGGCCCATGCTCGCCGCCTTCGCGCGGATCCGCCGGCTCGAGCGGGAGAACGCCCGGCTCGCCGAGTCGCTCCGCTCCCGCAAGCGCAGCCGTGCCTCCCGGGCCAACTACCACAAGTGGATCGCCCAGAACCGGGCGGCCATCCAGGGGCTGGTGGAGCGACTGCCCCTCAAGCCCTCCCTGGTCGACGAGCTGGTGGCGGAGAGCCGTGACCTGGCGCGCCGCATGACCGCCGCCGCCCGCGATTGCAAGGCCCTCCGCGAGCTGGAGGGACAGGCCGGCCTCGCCCGCAAGCCGCTCCAGCACGCGCTGCGCGAGATCGAGGGCCACGACCGGGTCGTGCGCCAGGCCAAGCGCGAGCTGATGGAGGCCAACCTGCGCCTGGTGGTCTCGGTGGCCAAGCGGTATCTGGGCAGCGAGCTGTCGCTGCTGGACCTGGTCCAGGAGGGCAACATCGGCCTCATGAAGGCGGTGGACCGCTTCCAGTACCGGCGCGGCTTCAAGTTCTCGACCTACGCGACGTGGTGGATCCGCCAGGCCATCACCCGGGCCATCGCCGATCACTCCCGGACGATCCGCATCCCGGTGCACATGGTGGAGACGCTGAACCGGATCTCCCGCGTCAACCGCATCATGGTCAACGAGATGGGGCGGGAGCCCGCGCCCGAGGAGCTGGCGCGCCGCACGGGCGTGCCGGCCACCAAGGTGCGGCTGATCCTGGAGTCCTCGCGCAAGCCCTTGTCGCTGGAGACGCCCATCGGCGAGGACTCGCAGCTCGGCGACTTCCTCGAGGACAAGTCCGCCGCCTCGCCCAACGACTCCTTGATCAGCCAGGACCTGACGACCCAGGTCGAGCGGGCCCTGTCCACCCTGTCGCCCAAGGAGAAGCAGATCCTCCGCCTCCGCTTCGGCATCGGCGAGGAGGGCGAGCACACGCTGGAGGAGGTGGGGCGCCGCTTCGCCGTGACCCGCGAGCGGATCCGGCAGATCGAGACCAAGGCGCTGCGCAAGCTGCGCCACCCGCTGCGCGGGCGAAGCCTGCGCGCCTTCGTCGAGAGCTGAGGTCACGGCCCGGGGCGGCCGGGCTTCCCGGTCCGCCCCGGCCGCTCCGGCCGGCCCCTCCCTGATCCCCTGAGCGTCCCTCCGCGGGACCGCCTCGGCCCCGCGCCCCTTCCCTCCCCATCGGCCGCTCCCCCCGAGGCCTCGGGGTGGCGATCGTGGCGGTGGCGGTGATCCGCGTGATCGTGTATCTCAAGAGAGAGTGGAGGGGGCGTCCCTCAGGCGACGGGCGGGTGGGCCACCGCGCGCGCGCCCCGACCGGCCGGCCCGTGGCGGACCGCAGGGTCCCGACCGAGAGGGCATCGATGCGGCTGTGGCTTCGCCTGCTGGTGGCCATCTGGCTGCCCGTCATGATCGTGGTCGGGGTCTTCGCTTGGGTGGCCGTCGAGCGCGAGCGGGCCCGCCTGGCCACCGATCTCGAGCGGCGCGCCTTCCTCCTGAGCGAAGGCCTCAGGGAGGCCGTGGAGCCGCTCCTCGTCGAGGGCGGGGCCGCCGCCGCCCGGCTCGAGCGGGCGGTGCGCAAGTTCCAGGGGGTGGCGCGGGACGTGGCCGTGTTCGACCGCTACGCCGGCCTCCTCGTGGCCACGCCGAGCATCGCGCCCGCCGTCCGGGACTCGCCGCGGTTCGTGGCCGAAGCCATGACGGCGGGGGCGGTGCGGGCCGGCTTCAGCCAGCTGAGCGGGCGCGAGCTCTACCACTACGCCGTGCCCCTGACCCAGGACGATCGCCCCGCCGGGGCGCTGGTCGTCTTCCTCGACGCCGACGAGATCGGCCGGCAGCGGGCCGAGCTGGTCCGCGTCAACGTGTGGCGCTCGCTGGCGCTGGGCACGGCGCTGTCCCTCATCATCCTGCTCGTCGTGCGCTGGAGCGTCCTGCGGCCGCTGCGCCGCATGGCCGAGTGGGCGAGCCAGATCCGCACCGGCCGGTCCGTCCCGCCCCCCCCGCTGTCCGACAACGGGATCTTCGCGTCCCTCACCATCGAGATGACGGGGCTGGCCCGGAACCTGGCCCGCGCCCAGGCCGCCATGGAGGAGGAGGCCCGCCTCCGCCTCGAGAGCGAGACGGTGTGGACGGAGGAGCGGCTCAAGCAGTTCACCCGGGCGCGCTTCGGCGAGCGGGCGGTGGTGGTGGTGTCCAACCGCGAGCCCTTCAGCCACGTCTGGCGGGGCCGCCGCATCGAGGTCCAGACGCCGGCCAGCGGCGTGGTCACCGCCATGGACCCGGTGATGCGGGCCTGCGGCGGGGTCTGGGTGGCCCACGGCAGCGGGGACGCTGACCGGGCGGTGGTGGACGAGCGCGACTCACTGGGGGTGCCGCCCCACGACCCGCGCTACACGCTCCGCCGCGTGTGGCTCACGCCGGAGGAGGAGGCCGGCTACTACTACGGGTTCGCCAACGAGGGGCTGTGGCCGCTGTGCCACATCGTGCACGCCCGCCCCACGTTCCGCGCCGAGGACTGGGAGCAGTACGTCGCCGTCAACGAGAAGTTCGCCCAGGCCGTGCTGAGCCACTGCGCCAACGGCGAGGCGCCGGCCGTCCTGATCCAGGACTACCACTTCGCGCTGCTGCCTCGCCTGCTCAAGGAGCGGCGGCCCGACGCCCGCATCGCCCTCTTCTGGCACATCCCGTGGCCAAACCCCGAGGCCATCGGCATCTGCCCCTGGCAGGTCGAGATCCTGCACGGCATGCTGGGCGCCGATCTCCTCGGCTTCCACACCCAGTTCCACTGCAACAACTTCCTGGACACGGTGGACCGGGTGGTCGAGGCGCGCATCGACTGGGAGCACTTCTCGGTGAGCCGCGGCAACCACGTGACCGACGTCAAGCCCTTCCCCATCAGCGTGGCCCCCCACTTCGTGGACGAGCCGCCCGAGACCTCCCGCGGCCAGCTCCTCGAGGGCCTCGGCCTGTCGGTGGAGTTCCTGGGGGTCGGGGTCGAGCGCATCGACTACACGAAGGGGCTGCCCGAGCGGTTCGACGCGCTGGCCCGCCTCTTCGAGCGCTGGCCCGAGTACCGGGAGCGGCTGACCTTCGTCCAGCTGGCGGCGCCCAGCCGGAGCCGGATCCCCCGCTACCGGGCGGTCGAGGACGAGATGGAGCGGCAGGTCTCGGCCATCAACCAGCGCTTCCAGACCCGGACGTGGCGGCCCATCCTGCTCCTCAAGGCCCACCACAACCACGCCGACATCTGGCCCTTCTACCGCTGGGCCGACTTCTGCATGGTGACCTCGCTGCACGACGGGATGAACCTGGTGGCGAAGGAGTTCGTCTCGGTCCGGGAGGACGACGACGACGGCGTCCTGATCCTGAGCCGCTTCACGGGGGCCTCCCGGGAGCTGCGCGAGGCGCTCCAGGTCAACCCCTACGACATCGAGGGGATGGCGGAGGCGGTGCACCGGGCCCTGAGCATGCCCCTCGCCGAGCGGCGGACCCGCATGGCGCGCCTGCGCGCCACCGTCCGCGAGCACAACATCTATCGCTGGGCCGGGCTCCTCATGGGCGAGCTGTCCCGGGCGCCGCTCGAGGCGGCGCCCCCCGCCCGCTGACGGCCGCCCTCAGCCCTTCACCACCGTCGCCCGGTAGGTGTTGATGCCGGTGTCGGGCGGGGAGCCGCTGATCAGCGTGATCATGGTGGCGATCTCGCTCCGGTGGTGCGTGGCGTGATTCGGCACGTGCTGGAGCAGCGCCCCCAGCGCCACCGTGAACTCCGCGCCCTCGGTGTTCCGGTACGTGAGGGGCCGGGCGAGGTCGTCGGCGCCGAGCCCGTGGACGAACTCGCGCTGCTCGGCCTCGAGGAGATCCCACCGGGCGCGCAGCGCGGCCATGGAGGCGAAGTCCGCCCCCCCCGCCCGCCGCGCGGGGGAGGTCCCCTTCCAGCGCGCGAGCCAGATGGCGTCGGCGCCGTAGAGGTGGGCGAACATCCCGAGCACGGTCGGCACGCTCCAGTGCGCGCCCATGTCCCGCGTCACCGCGTCGTGGCCGAGGCCCGCGGCCACGTCGAACAACCGGCGGTTGGCCCACGTGTGATAGTCGTAGAGGCCCCGGATCAGCGCGAGCTCCATGCCTGCCTCCTCACTCGAGGACCGCCACCGTCTCCCCCTCCTGCACCGTCTGCCCCTCCGCCACGCTGATCTCGGCGACGCGCCCGGCCCGGGGCGCTTCCACCGGGATCTCCATCTTCATGGACTCCAGCACGATCACCGGATCGCCCGCCGCCACCGCGTCCCCGGGTTTGGTCGTGATCTGGAAGACGACGCCCGTGATGTGGGCCTTGACCGGCTCAGGCATTGAAGGCTCCTTGTTCGACCATCTGCGTGTGCAGCCGTCCGGCGCGGAAGGCGGCGCTCCCGAGCACGCGCCGGTGGAAGGGGATCACGGTCTTGACGCCTTCCACCGCGAACCCCGCCAGCGCCGCGTCGAGCCGCGCCACCGCCTCGGCCCGCGTCGCCCCCGACGTGATCAGCTTGGCCAGGAGCGGATCGTAGTGTACCGAAACCTCCACGCCCTCCGCGACCCCGCACTCCACGCGGATGCCGGGCCCGGCCGGCAGCGCGAGACGGGTGATGCGGCCGGGGGACGGGAGGAAGCCCCGGTCGGGGTCCTCCGCGTAGATGCGGCACTCGATGGCGGCGCCCCGCTGGGCGACGTCCGCCTGGGCCCACGGCAGGCGCTCGCCGGCCGCGATGCGGAGCTGGGCCTGGACCAGGTCCAGCCCCGTCACCTCCTCGGTCACCGGATGCTCGACCTGCAGCCGCGTGTTCATCTCGAGGAAGTAGAAGTCCTCGCCCTGGAGGATGAACTCGACGGTGCCGGCGTTGACGTAGCCCGCCGCCCGCGCGGCCCGGAGCGCCGCCTCGATGAGCCGCTCCCGCACGGGCGCCGGCAGGTTGGGGGCGGGGCTCTCCTCGACCAGCTTCTGGTGGCGCCGCTGGATCGAGCACTCGCGCTCGAAGGCGTGCACGAGGGCGCCGTGGGCGTCGCCGAGGACCTGCACCTCCACGTGGCGGGCCTCCTCCAGGCAGCGCTCCACGAACAGGAGCCCGGAGCCGAAGGCCGCCTCCGCCCGGCGCGCGGCGCTGGCCCACGCCGGCGCGAGGGCCGGCTCGTCGGCCACCCGCACCATCCCGATGCCGCCGCCGCCGGCGGCGGCCTTGAGCATGACGGGATAGCCGACCCGACGCGCGACGTCGCGGGCGGCGTCCAGCGTCTCGAGCGCCCCCTCGCTGCCGGGCACGACGGGCACTCCCGCCTGCGTCATCCGCCGCCGGGCGCCCACCTTGTCCCCCATCTCCCGGATCACCGCCCACGGAGGACCGACCCAGGTGAGGCCGGCGTCGGCGACGGCGCGGGCGAAGCGCCAGTTCTCCGACAGGAAGCCGTAGCCGGGATGCACGGCGTCGGCGCGCGCCTCCAGCGCGACCTGCACGAGGCGCGCCGCG